>ERZ869936.88-NODE-88-length-123743-cov-19.215106_pt1 | contig 123743 bp, 126 predicted proteins | sample MGYA00520876_ERZ869936 | MGnify/ENA primary metagenome ERZ869936 (study PRJEB32218, sample SAMN09650985) | biofilter metagenome | isolation source: enrty point of leading RO module | place: Saudi Arabia: Thuwal, RO plant located on Red Sea | collected 2016-02-17 ...
CGACGGCCGGCCGGGTCGATAGTGACCAGCTCTTCAAGAGGATGGTCTTCTCCGACATCGAAGAAGACAGTTTGTTCTGGCGTTGGGAGACCTCGTCCGACGAGTCCGAATGGAACATCGCGATGACCGTGTCCTACCGCCGCAGGGACTAGCCACTCCCCTCCCCCGGTTCGGGTCCGTGTCAATCGAACTCAATTGATCGCTTGGCAAAGCCGAACTGGAAGTCATCGATGACGGTCCGCGGCGCGTGCGCCGGATCGGATGCCGCACCGAGAGCAATGAACAGCGGAGTGAAGTGCTCCACGGTCGGATGAGCGTAAGGCATCCCTGGTGCCCGCTCATAGTTGGCCAGGGTGTCGAGATCCCCCGACTCCAAGGCTTCGGCCACCCAGAGGTCGAATTCCCGGGACCAACCGGGTATCACGTTGTCGTAGAACATCTCTCTGGTTGCGAAGCGGAGACCATGGGTCATGAAACCCGAGCCAATGATGAGCACGCCCTGGTCACGGAGCGGACGAAGGCGACGACCCAACGCGAATAACTGTTCAGGGTCGTGTGTGGGCATGCTCATCTGGAGAACCGGCACATCCGCGTAGGGGTACATGACCTTGAGCGGTACCCAAGCTCCATGATCGAGCCCGCGATGCGAGTGCTGATGAATCTCGACGTGCTCGGGCATCAACGAGCGGAGTTCGCCGGCCAAGGAGGTCGCATCGGGAGTTGGGTACTCCATCGAGTAGTACCGGGGGGCAAAGCCTCCGAAATCGTAGACCAGAGGTGTCGACGCGGCTGTGGCGGAGAGGGCGACCGGTGCACTCTCCCAGTGAGCGCTGATGATGAGCACGGCCTCGGGCTTGGGCAACGACAGGGCCCAGCTTGAGAGCTGTCCAATCCAGTGCGCGTCGTCAAAGACGGGAGGTGCCCCGTGACTCAGATAGATGGCGGGGAGCGGCCCGTCGTCGGCCTTCCATCGTGGTCGAGCCCGGTGAAGCGCCCCGTCCTTGTTCAGGTACTCGTCGAAAGCCGCGCCGGGTTGTGGTGGGTTGATGATGCTCATATCCACATGTTGAACGTTCAACATTCTAGCTCCTCTCGGAGACGGCGTGACCACACCCACGGAATAGCCAGCTCAATCACGCCTCCGGGTCAAGAGACACCACGCCTGTGCCGAAATATGGAGTGTGTCCGAGACACAGCACCCAACTGCACGGCGCCCATCGAGATGGTGGTTCGCGCTGATAGCGCTTGCCTTCTTGCTCTCAGGCGCAACGATCTTGATGGCGGTTTTGGTTCAGGAGGAGGCATCGAAGCCAATTGGCGAAGGCGACGTCTTCATCAACGACGCCAGGACGGCAGCCGCGCACATCGAGTCGAACGCGGATCCGGATATCGCAGTGAGAGTGGCTCGAAACGACTTGGGTGTCGAGGCCGTGTCGGTTCTAGACGCATCCGGCAACGTCATTGCCTCCACCTCCAGCAACAAGGTCGGGTATCAACTCAGCAACCAACTGCTCCTAGCGGCGGTCGAGAACCAGAGGTTCACAGCCGTCGCCTTGGCGATTGAGAGCCCGATAGTCCTCGACGGCATCGAGACCTGGCCCGCCGGAACAGTCCTCTACCAGGTAGTGCATCCCATCGAGGAGGCGAGCAACGCACTTCTGATCCACTACGACGTCCCCGAGCTGCTGGGGCGTCGCACCCAACCGGGCGAACTGCAACCTGCGACACTTCAGCTAGCAGGGGCAGCTGCCACCTTTGCGATACTCGGCGTGCTGGCGATATTCGGTCGCGGTCGCACCGCGAGGAGATACGAGGCAATCGAGCTCGAGTCGAACTTTCTCCGACGGCATTCAGCAGAGCTCGAGCAAACGAACGCCGATCTCGAGGAAGCGCGCAAGGCGGCCGAGGATGCACTGGAGCTTGCGGAAGAGAAGATCCGGATCCGGTCCGAATTCGTCCTGATGATCAATCACGAGTTGAGGACTCCCCTCACCAGCGTCGTCACAGGCGCAGAGCTTGTTCGCAGCGCAGATCTCGAAGACAACGAGAAGGCGTCCCTGATCGACTCCATGGTTCAGGATGGCAACAGGTTGCTCGAGATCATCGATCAGATTCTTGCCGTTGCCCGGATAGAGAATCGCGGTCTCTCCCGGGAGATGACCGAGCACAGTATCGAAGAGCTATGTGCACTCATATCTGCTTCCAGAACCCCCGACCAACAGGCAGATGAGCTGAGGATCAAGACCGATTTGAGCGCTCTCAAACTCGTGGTGGGTTCGCTGGTCGACAACGCACGGACACACGGAGCAAACCGGGTGGATGTGGTGTGCTCCGCAGAATCCACGATCAGTCCCGATCTGGAGGTGGGCAGTCGACCCGAATCAGCGGCTTTCGTAGCCGTCGCCGACGACGGGCCAGGGATCGACCCCGAGTTCCTCCCCCGGATCTTCGAGAAGTTTGAGAAGTCCAGCTTCAGCTCCGGCACCGGCCTTGGGCTCTACATGGCACGCATGGTCGTCGACGCGTTGGACGGCTCGCTCGCTGTACAGACCTCGCCGGCCGGCACAACCTTCGAGATCGCGTTGCCCGCGGTTCGGGTGCGCTCCGGGCAGAAGGTGACAGCATGAGGGGTAGGCTGCTTCTGGCGATTCTCATGGCCGCCGTCGCCTGCACCGCCAGTGATTCGACCTCTAACGAGTTCATCCTCGACGATGGCTCCATCGTTGGACCAGAACGTGTGCTGACCGGTCAACAAACTCTGCGTATCTCAAATGTTGGAGAATTCATTCACACACTCGTCGTCACCGACCAGCAGGGGAATGTCGTTGCCGCCACGGACGTCATCCCGGCTGGAGCGAGCTCGTCTCTCGCCGTCGATCTCTCGGCGGGTGACTATCTGGTCAGTTGCCGTCTGGTGACGCAAACGCCGGACGGTTCGATAGTCGACCACTTCGAAATGGGCATGTGGAGGAACATCAAGGCCGACGGCTGAGGTCGCCGAGAGGTAGGGCACAGAGCGCCGTCATCGCCGGCAGCGCGAGCACAGTGCGTGGTCGGAAGTAGTGTGGCTCCGTGGGCGGAGACCAACTATTCGACTACTCAGGCGCGGCCATGCCCGTGCCAGCGGATCTGACTGCCTTGTTCAAGACAACGTGGGAGGAGCTCGCAAGGCCGGGAAACGGCTGGACGGCGTTCGAGAAGGTAGGACTAGCTGCTGCCGCTAGGCAATCAAGGGCTTCGGGAGAGAAGCCATCCAGCCAGGCCCTCAGTGGAAAGACGGTCGATCTGGTCCACCTCATGGTGAACGCCCCAGCCGAAATCGATCGCGAACTTGCCAGCGCAGCGACCGACTACCTGGGAGTAGTGAGATACGTCGAGCTAGTGGGCTGGGTCTCGATCGTCATCGGCATCGATGTCTTTCAGCAGCTGCTGGGACTGGAACCAGCGCCACTCCCCCAGCCATCGGCTGGCAAGCCATCCGAGGTCGGTGAAGTGAGCTCATTGCGTATGAGAAAGGCGTGGGTCCCGACCACCGGACTGCCCTTGCCGCGATTCGCGCTCAGCGCGGTGCCGCGAACCCAGAGGGTGGCAAACCTCATTCTCGATCGGATGTACAAGCCCCAGGATGATCGCCACTCTTCGCGGTCGATACGGGGGCTTTCTCATACCCAACTCGAGCTTGTCGTGTCCACCGTCTCATACGGGAATCGCTGCTTCTACTGCACTCTCGGCCACCTGACCGCACTGAGAGCGGCTGCCGATCGGGAGGGAGTGACACTGCAGATGGGTGGAATCGTCGACCCGGATCAGGATACTGGGGTCAAGGGAGGGGCTCAGCTCGTGGCAATGGCAAGGTCGGCCGTCAGTCCCAGACCGGATCCGTCGACCGTGACCAACTTGGCCCGAGAAGTCGGTCAACCCGCGGCCGTAACGGCAGCGGAGGTAGCGGCCTGCTTCATGATGATCAATCGGATCGTCGAGGCGACAGGTCAACCCGCTCTCACCAGGCAGCGGGAACGCATGCGACCGTTGCTGAGCGAACTCGGGGTCCTCGAGTTCCCACACGCCGGTTTGACGACCGAGCGCGAAAGGCCGGGGATGATCCGTCGCGTGATTCGGAAGCTGCGAAAGTGAGCCGATGTCTATACGAGTCGAAAGGTCCGGGCCGGTCTGGACGGTCATCAACTCCAACCCCGAGGCGCGAAACGCAGTAGATCCCACTGCTGCCGAGGAACTACGACAAGCCTTCACCGAGTTTGATCAGGACGAAACGGCTTTGGTGGCCGTCTTCTGGGGCGAGGGGGGATCGTTCTGCTCCGGATACGACCTGAAGGCTGCCAGCCGGCTCGACGAGAAACGACCTTTGGCGGATCTCGACTTCCCTCCGGGATCGCTTGAAGAGAGCGTCGACGGGTTTGGCCTGCCAACCGGCCCGATGGGCCCGACACGGCTCGAGCTCTCAAAACCTGTCATAGCTGCAATCGCAGGGCCCGCTGTGGCCGGAGGGATGGAGCTGGCGCTCTGGTGTGACATCCGGGTCATGGAAGAGAGCGCGTATATGGGTGTCTATTGCCGGCGCTGGGGAGTACCCCTTATCGACGGCGGAACGGTCAGGCTCCCTCGACTCGTCGGAGAGGGAAGAGCCCTCGATCTGATACTGACCGGCAGACAGGTGATGGCCGAAGAGTGTCTTCGAATAGGTCTCGCTGAGTATGTCGTCGAAGACGGCGAGAGTCGGGAGCGGGCGGAGGATCTCGCCGCTGACATCGCGCGTTTCCCCCAAGAGTGCCTGCGGTCCGATAGGGAGTCGGTGCGCAGCCAGCACGGGCTGCCCCTGCTTGCCGCAATGGCACAAGAGTGGGAGATCAGTTCTCCTGTGCTGGCTGCCGAGGGTATCGCAGGCGCCGGTCGTTTTGCTCGGGGCGCCGGACGACATGGCACCTTCGAGGACCACGATGACTGAGAACGAGCTCGGCCAGCCAATTGGCGACCCTCTAGGAGACTGGACACCGCCGCAGTTCCCCTCCCCCACCTTGATGCAGGGAAGCCACGTGGTGCTCGAGCCACTCTCCGAATCGCATGCCCCGGCTCTCTTCGAGAGTCTCGTGACGTCTCCAGAGTCGCTATGGACATACATGTCGTTTGGGCCATTCTCGTCCGTCGCGGATCTCGAGCAGACTCTCGTCGAGCTCATCGAAGCGGACGGATGGCTCCCTTATGCGATCGTCGTTGGGTCGAAACCCGTCGGGTTTGCCTCCTATCTCCGCATCGACCCGCCTTCTGGCGTGCTCGAGATCGGCTCCATCGTGTTCTCTGAGGTGTTGCAGAGGACGACCGCCGCAACCGAGGCCATTTTCATGATGATCGATCGTGCTTTTCAGACTGGATATCGGCGTTGTGAGTGGAAATGCGATGCCCTCAATGAACCATCGCGGCGAGCAGCCCAACGCCTCGGCTTCACCTATGAAGGCACATTCCGCAAGGCCACTCACTACAAGGGTCGCAATCGCGACACGGCCTGGTACGCGATCGTCGACGAAGAGTGGCCCCGGATCAGGTCGGCTTTCGAGACGTGGCTGGAACCCGACAACTTCGATCGGGACGGTCTCCAAGTCAGGTCGCTGAGTGACGTGCTGGCCGACCTTTCTGGATGAAGCCAACCGATGTCCTTTGCTTGTGGCAGGTGCTCGATGGGCCTAGAGTGTTCGGTGTGAAGAACATGACGCACTCCGCTCTCCTTCTCCTCATGTAGGGCGACGCGTCTTTTCGTGCTCGCCCGCCCCCGGTCCGGGGGCTTTTTCATTTCCCGGACCATCCGCCCCCTCACCATCCAGGAGTCCTCATGCCACCAGAAGCCCACAAACCTCAACCGATGCCATACGACAGATACCGCGCCTTCGTGCCCCTCGTACTCGAGGATCGGACCTGGCCGAACCAAGTGATCGGCAAAGCCCCGATCTGGTGCTCGGTAGACCTCAGAGACGGCAACCAAGCGCTCATCGACCCCATGGATCCGGCCCGAAAGCTACGAATGTTCCAGGAGCTCGTCAGAATGGGCTTCAAGGAGATCGAGGTCGGCTTCCCAGCGGCCAGTCAACCCGACTTCGACTTCGTGCGTCAACTGGTCGAGGAGGACCTGGTTCCGGATGACGTGGCGATCCAGGTCTTGACTCAAAGTCGCGACGAGCTGATCGAGCGAACGTTCGACTCCATTGCAGGAGCGAGCAACGCCATCGTGCACTTCTACAACTCCACCAACCCGCTGCAAAGAGACGTCGTCTTCGGCATGGACGAGGAAGGCATCAAGGAAATCGCCGTGAACGCGGCCAAGCTGTCGCGCAAACTCCAAGAATCCATGGGCGACACGATCATCCGATACGAGTACTCGCCGGAGAGCTTCACCCTCACCGAGCCCGACTACGCGCTCGAGGTATGTGAGGCTGTGATGGAAGTGATCGAGCCTTCGCCTGACGACAGGATCATTCTGAACCTGCCCGCAACGGTCGAGTGCTACTCCCCCAACGTGTACGGCGACGTCATCGAGTGGTTCGGCCGAAATGTGAGCGACCGAGACTCGATAATCCTGAGCCTTCACCCGCACAACGATCGAGGCACGGCCGTGGCAGCCGCCGAGTTCGGGGTGATGGCGGGTGCCGATCGGGTCGAAGGAACCTTGTTTGGGAACGGCGAGCGAACCGGCAACGTCGATGTCGTCAACCTCGCGATGAACCTGTTTGCGAATGGGGTCGATCCCGAACTGGACATCTCCGACATCGACGGGCTCCGCCGGGTGGCCGAGTACTGCAACCGGCTACCCGTCCACCCCCGCCATCCCTACGTTGGAGACCTGGTCTACACGGCATTCTCCGGGTCGCACCAGGATGCGATCAAGAAGGGGTTCGCGTCGCTCGACGACGACTACGACAACTGGGCCGTCCCGTATCTGCCGATCGATCCAAAGCATGTCGGGCGCTCCTATGAGGCCGTGATCAGAGTCAACTCCCAGTCGGGTAAGGGCGGAGTTGCCTACGTGATGGAGGAGGAGCACGGGTTCGATCTACCGCGGCGCCTCCAGATCGAGTTCTCGAAGACGATCCAGACCATCACAGAGGACACCGGCACGGAGATCACGCCGATCTCTATGTGGGACGCGTTCAAGGCCGAGTATCTCGATGACACTTCCCTCCGACTGGGTGCCCATGAACTGCACACTTCGACCAAGGGCGACCATGGCGAGTCACGTGTTGAGGCGACTATCTCCGAAGTCAACGACGAAGCACGATTGGTTGGCACTGGCGAAGGCCCTGTGGAGGCATTTGTCCACGCGATTTGTGAGCACTTTGGCGTGCCTTTCGATGTCGTCGACTACACCGAACACGCCATCGGGTCGGGCGCAGATGCCAAGGCCGTTGCCTATGTGGAAGCTGTGATGGGCTCAGCAGGTCCGGGATGGGGTGTGGGCGTCGACAGCAACATCACAACCGCATCGCTGAAAGCCGTTCTCGGAGCCTTTCGCCGACTTCGCCAGTGACGCACCCGTCAGGGTTAGCGCTTGTAGTTCCCGGTTATCCGTGCCATCACTTCTTGGGGGTCGCGTGACTCGACCCGACGAAGAAACTTCTGGGCTCGCTCGCCTCGAAGGACCGTGGCCTTCTTCCCGTTGTGCTTGATCACAACGGAACCGTTCTTGTGGGCCTTGTATTCGAAACCGGTTGGCTGCGACATAGCTCTAGCTTCGCACGCAAAACGGCCCTGCACAATGGAAAGCGTTGCTTTACGGGGGGCGGTCGGTCGGGCGCCGTTAGAGTCGCTCGCCATGGACAGGAGTGGTGGAGGCCGGCAGAACCATGAGTAGCAGATGGCGGCGCGTGCTCTCCTTCATCGTCGTCACTTTCGTCTTGATCGCCATCTGGGAGGGGTACAAGCTCATCTGGCTGCAAATGGGCTGGATCCGGCCCGTGCGGCCAGACAACACGACCATGCCCCATGTCTGGGACATGATCATCGAGTTGTTCCGCCCCGTGAGGCGTGGAGGCGACCTGTTGATCCTCGACCTGGCAGCAAGATCTTTCTTCACGCTGCGAGAAGCCTTCCTAGGGTTCGTGATCGGGGGCATCTTCGGTTTTGCGCTCAGCGTCCTGTTCGTGAGGTCGACATTGCTGGAGCGCTCGTTCATGCCTTACGTGGTTGCCAGCCAGACGATCCCAATCATCGCCATCGCCCCGATGGTCGTCGTATGGGGTGGCCGCCTCGACTTCCCCCAGTGGCTGTCGGTCGCAGTCATCTCGGCATACCTGACCTTCTTCCCCGTGGCCATCAACACCCTCAGGGGCCTCAAGTCTCCTGACCCCACGGCACTCGAGCTGATGCGCTCTTACGCCGCCAAGCCGAGAGAAGTGCTCTGGAAGTTGCAGGTTCCATCGGCCCTTCCGTATATTTTCACGGCCTTGAAAGTCTCCGCGACTGCGAGCGTGATCGGCGCCCTCATCGGCGAGCTGCCGGCAGGTTTCGGTGACGGCCTGGGGCGAGCGCTGCTCACCTTCTCCCAGCAGTTCGGCGCCCGGTCCGTGAAGCTCTACGCAACCGTGATCGTCACGGCGCTCGTCGGTGTCATCTTCGTGACAGTCGTGACATTGGTCGAGAGAAAGACACTCGCAGCCGGCAGTCGTGACTTCGAAGTGGAGCTGATGACGGGAAGAGCGACGGGATGAGCGATTCGCCTGTCGTACGTGCCCGCAACTTGGGCAAGACCTTCGGGAAGGGCTCGGATCGCGTCGAGGCACTTCGAGGTATCGATCTCGACATCGAAAGTGGTGAATTCGTCTCCCTGATCGGGCCCTCGGGCTGTGGCAAGAGCACCCTTCTCCGGCTGATCGGCGACCTCGTCCCGGCCTCGTCAGGAGAGCTCACCGTCAACGGAAAGTCGCCCCAGCAAGCCCGACTGGACCGCGATTACGGGATCGTGTTCCAGAAGGCCACGCTCCTCGATTGGAGAACGGTCACAAAGAACGTCGAGTTGCCTCTCGAGATTATGGACGAGGAAGCCCGCTCAGAGCGAGCCGCGTCGATGCTCGACCTGGTTCAGCTCTCCGACTTCGCCAAGCACTACCCCTGGCAGCTCTCCGGCGGCATGCAGCAGCGTGTCGCGATAGCGCGTGCGTTGGCGTTCGAGCCGTCGCTGTTGCTGATGGACGAGCCTTTCGGAGCACTCGATGAGATGACTCGCGAGCTGATGCAGCAAGAAGTGCTGCGTCTCTGGCAACAGACGCACACCACCGTCGTATTCGTCACACATTCGATTCCCGAAGCCGTATTTCTCTCGACGCGAGTAATCGTCATGTCGGCGCGGCCCGGGCGGATCACCGATCGAATCGAGACCCAGCTTCCCTATCCGCGCACTGTGGACACGAGGGAATCGGCCGCCTACTACGACAAGATCACAGAGGTCCGCGAGTCGTTGCGCAGAGGTGATCGGCAATGACTGATGCAAAGCCGGCAGCCCGCGAAGCCACCAGGACATCCGAGTTGCGACACCGTCTGCGCAAGCATGTTCCTGCGGCAGTCCTCTTCGTTCTCGGGCTCGTTGCGTGGGAGGGCTTGATCAGGGCATTCGATGTCGAGTCCTTCGTCCTGCCCGCGCCTTCCGAGATCGGTTCCCGGCTCGTTGATCAATGGTCGGTGATAATGAGCGCGGCCGGCAACACCATGATCGAGGTCATCGGTGGTCTCACTGCAGGCGTCGTGCTGGGAGTGACCGTGGCCCTCATCTCAGTGCGGTGGGAGGCTGCTCGCGAAGGCATCCTTCCCTTCGCTATCGCGACCAACGCGATGCCGATCATCGCTCTTGCCCCCATCGCCAACAACATGTTCCCGGTGACCAGCCCTGTGTCGAAGATGACGGTGGTAGCCATAGTCGTCTTCTTCCCCGTCATGATCAATACGGTGCGCGGCCTCACCGAAGTCGGGACGGGCGAGCTGGAGCTGATGCGGTCCTTTGCCGCGACCCCGCGCGAGCTTTTTACGAAGGTGCGGATCCCCAGCGCCCTCCCCTACTTCTTCAGCGCTCTGAAAGTGGCATCGACACTGTCGATCATTGCGGCGATCGTGGCCGAGTACTTCGGAGGGCCCCAAGACGTGCTTGGGCAATACATCATCGCCAAAGCCAACCTGTTCGTATTTCCCGATGCTTGGGCAGCGATACTCGTGGCCTCTGCGATAGGCATCGCCTTCTATGGGATCATCCTGGGCGCCGAGAGACTCGTGATGTCTTGGCACGTGTCCCTCCGGGCGACCGAGGCAGGCTGAGCAACATGTGAGCCGGACTTTGGATACCCTTCGACAATCGCTGGAACGCACAAAGGAGAAAGAGTGAAGCTGAACAACAGATGGAAGAGACTGCTGGCCCTCCTCGCCGTGATCGGATTGGTACTCACCGCTTGCGGCGATGACACAGGGGCGGATACGACATCCCCGGACACCACGTCCCCGGATACCTCTGCACCGGATGGAGAGTGCACCGAGCCCGATGACGTGAGGGTCCAACTCCAGTGGGTGGCGCAGTCACAGTTCGCGGGCTACTTCGTGGCGCAGGATCTCGGGTTCTATGAAGACGAATGCCTCAACGTCGAGATTCTCGAGGGAGCAGTCGAAATCGTGCCTCAAACGGTCCTCGCCACGGGCGGTGCCGAGTTCGGGATCGCTTGGGTGCCCAAGGCCCTCGTCTCCCGGGAGCAGGGAGCCGAGATCATCAATATCGCCCAGGTGTTCGAGCGTTCCGGGACGCTCTCTGTTTCGTTCGTGGAGCAGGGAATCACCCATCCGACCGATTGGGAGGGGAAGACGGTCGGCAACTGGGGCTTCGGCAACGAGTACGAGCTGACCGGCGCTATCAACAAATTCGACGTCCAGGACGTGGAGTTGGTGGGCCAGAACTTCGACATGCTCGCACTGCTCAACGGCGAGATCGACGCCGCTGAGGCGATGATCTACAACGAATACGCCCAGGTGCTCGAGGCTGAGAATCCTGAGACGGGCGAGCTGTATCAGCCGGAAGATCTCAACGTCATCGACTTCAACGATCCTGACGTCGCAACAGCGATGCTCCAGGACGCAATATGGGTCAACGCCGAATGGATCGCCGAAGAAGGCAACGAAGACATAGCGGTCCGGTTCCTCAAGGCGACATTCCGTGGCTGGATCCACTGTCTGGACAACTTCGACGAGTGCGTCGAGATCGTCCTCGAAAACGGCTCGACTCTTGGGGAGAGCCACCAGGCATGGCAGCTCAACGAAATCCTGGCCCTGATCTTCCCGGCCACCAACGGCATCGGCGTCATGAACGAGTCGCTTTGGGATCAAACGGTCGAGGTAGGAACCGCTGTGGTCGAAGAGCTGCAAGGCGTCACGATCTCCGACGACGCCTACCGCACCGATCTCGCCCAACAGGCGGTCGATGAGCTGGAAGCCGAGGGGCTCGACGTCACTGGCGCCTCATACGAGCGTCGCGACATCGAACTCCGGCCGGGCGGAGAGTAAGGCCCTTTCGATCCGCAACTGAGGTACGGGGGCAAGCTGACGCTTGCTCCCGTATCCTTGTTCTTGGCTAAGTTTTGAGTAGTGCCGGGTTCTCACCCGGAGATTGGAGACCCACATGGCAAACGTTGTGAGAGCAGCAATCGTCCAGACCGAATGGACCGGCGACAAAGAGTCGATGATCAAGAAGAACGCCGACTACGCCCGAGAGGCCGCCAAGCAGGGGGCCCAGGTGATGTGCTTCCAGGAGCTCTTTTATGGTCCTTACTTCTGCCAGGTCCAGGACGACGAGCACTTCGACTACGCCGAGCCCATCCCCGACGGCCCGACCACAAAGCTCATGCAGGACCTGGCCAAGGAGACCCAAATGGTCCTCGTGGTCCCCATCTTCGAGAAGGAGGATGACGGGTTCTACTACAACACTGCAGTCGTGATCGATGCCGACGGCAGCTACCTCGGCAAGTACCGCAAGCAGCACATACCCCATGTCAATGGCTTCTGGGAGAAGTATTACTTCCGTCCCGGGAACGGTGGTTACCCGGTATTCGACACCGCTGTGGGAAAGGTGGGCGTTTACATCTGCTATGACCGCCACTTCCCTGAGGGGTGGAGGGCACTCGGCCTCAACGGAGCCAAGCTCGTCTTCAACCCGAGCGCGACCAGCCGCGGACTCTCGATGTACCTGTGGAATCTCGAGCAGCCGGCTGCAGCTGTTGCCAACGAGTACTTCATCGGTGCGATCAACCGCGTCGGGAAAGAGGAGTTCGGCGACAACGACTTCTATGGCTCCTCCTACTTCGTCGACCCGCGGGGACAAAAGGTGGGTGACGCTGCCTCCGATACAGACGAGGAGCTGGTGATTCGGGACCTCGACCTCGACATGATCGACGAAGTCCGGAAACAGTGGGCCTTCTACCGCGATCGTCGGCCCGACGCATACGACGAGCTGGTAACTCCTTGACCACCCACGCCGAGCTCCACGCGCGCCACAAGGAGGTCCTGCCGTCCTGGCTCGCCCTCTACTACCAGGAGCCCATCGCCCTCGTCGAGGGTGAAGGCCGTCGGGTCGTAGACGCCGAGGGCAACGAGTACCTCGACTTCTTCGGTGGGATCCTCACGACCATGTCGGGCTACAAGGTGCCCGAGGTAGTCGAAGCGATCCACCGCCAGGCTGACAAGATGCTCCACACATCGACTCTGTACCTGATCGAATCACAGATCGAACTGGCGGAGAAGATCGCGGAGCTCTCCGGGATTCCCGACGCCAAGGTGTTCTTCACCAACTCGGGGACCGAGGCCAACGACGCTGCCCTGATGATGGCTACCCAGTATCGGAAGTCCAACCAGATCATCGCCGTCAGGGGCAGCTATCACGGCAAGTCGCACTCGTCGGTTGCCATCACCGGACAACGGTCCTGGTCGGCGACTCAACTGACGCCATTCAACACGGTCTATGTCCATGGGCCGTACAAGTACCGCAGCCCGTTCGGCCACCTCCCTGACGATGAGTTCACTCGCGCCTGTGTCGATGATCTGGAGAACATGATCGACGTTGCCGTCGCCGGGGACGTTGCGGCGATGATCGCCGAACCGATCCAGGGGGTCGGCGGGTTCGCCACTCCCCCGGACGGGTTCTTCGGAGCCATGAAAGAGGTCATCGACCGGGAGGGCGGTCTCTGGATCACCGATGAGGTCCAGACCGGTTGGGGACGCACCGGGGAGTACTTCTGGGGGTATCAGGCTCACGGAATGACTCCCGACCTTCTCACTTTTGCCAAGGGCCTCGGCAACGGTCTGGCGATCGCCGGCGTGGTCGGGCGGGCAGAGATCATCGACTGCCTGAAAGCGAACTCGATCTCCACATTCGGGGGGAACCCCCTCTCCACGGCAGGAGCACTCGCCAACCTCGACTTCTTACTGTCCAACGACCTGCAGACCAACGCCTACAAGGTCGGCCAGAAGCTCAAATCCGGGATAACAGACATCCAGTCAAGGCACTCCGAGATCGGCGACGTCCGTGGAAAGGGCCTGATGATCGGCGTTGAGTTCGTCGTGCCCGACGGCAAGGACCCGGACGCAGATACCACCGCTCGGGTGATGGAGGAGGCCAGGAAGGCCGGCCTTCTCATCGGCAAGGGCGGTCTCTTCGGAAACACGCTGCGAATCGCCCCGCCTCTCACGGTTACCGAAGAAGAAGCCGAGGAAGGCCTCGAGTTGCTGGAGACAGCCATTTCCAAAGCCACGAAATAGGAGGAACCATGGGTAAGACACTGATCAAGGGCGGGACCGTTGTGACCGCCACAGAGATCATGGAGGCCGACGTCCTCATAGACGACGGGAAGGTCGTCGCTCTTCTGGGCCGTGAGCACAGCGTCGACGCCGACGAGCAGATCGATGCGACTGGCAAGTATGTGATGCCTGGGGGCATTGATGTGCACACACACATGGAGCTCCCATTCGGAGGAACGTTCGCGGCCGACACGTTCGAGACAGGCACCCGGGCAGCGGCATGGGGCGGCACCACGGCCATTGTCGATTTCGCGGTCCAGACAAAGGGCGAGTCCGCAATGGACGGGTTTGAGGCATGGATGGGCAAGGCCGAGGGCAACTGTGCCATCGATTACGGGTTCCACATGATCACCGGGGACATCAATGAGCAAACGCTCAAAGAGATGCAGATGCTCGTTGACGAAGGTGTCACCAGTTTCAAGATGTTCATGGCCTATCCCGGTGTCTTCTACTCGGATGATGGTGACATCCTCAGGGCGATGCAGAAGGGTGCTGAGATCGGCGCCACGATCTGCATGCATGCGGAGAACGGGATCGCAATCGACGTGCTCGTCGAGCAAGCCTTGCAGAGGGGTGAGACCGACCCCATCTACCACGGCATCGTCCGCAAATCCGTTCTGGAAGGAGAGGCCACCCACCGCGCGATCAAGCTCGCGGAGCTCACCGGTGTTCCCCTCTACATAGTCCATCTCTCCGCCCGAGAGGCACTGGATGCCGTCATCCAGGCACGGGACGAAGGGAAGAACGTATTCGCCGAAACGTGCCCCCAGTATCTGTTCCTCTCCCTCGACAACCTGGGCAACGGTTTCGACGGTGCGAAGTACGTCTGCTCTCCCCCGCTCCGGGATGAGAGTGAGGGGCATCAGCAACGTCTCTGGCAGGGTCTGCAGACCAACGACCTCCAGGTCGTCTCAACTGATCACTGCCCCTTCTGCATGGGCGACCATCCCCAATTTGGCACCCAGAAGCAGCTCGGTCGAGACGACTTCTCGAAGATCCCCAACGGGATGCCGGGGGTGGAGAACCGGTTTGGGCTGATTTACAACGGCGGTGTGGCCGAAGGCCGAATCTCGCTGAACAGGTTCGTCGAGATAATCGCCACCACCCCGGCCCGAATGTTCGGGATGTACCCGCGCAAAGGCACGATCGCGATCGGCTCCGACGCGGACATCGTGGTGTTCGACCCGAACGGGCGCACAACCATCTCCGTCGACACACATCACATGGCTGTCGACTACTCGGCCTATGAAGGTTGGGAGTTGCAGGGCAAGGTGGAGACCGTGCTGTCCAAGGGCAAGACCATCGTCGCCAACGATGAGTATCTGGGCAGCCCAGGTGATGGGGCCTATCTGCGCCGCGGCGAGAACCAGTACAAGATCTAACGGAGTAGCCATGAACCAAATCACGCATTGGATAGGGGGTGAGCCCGTAACTGGGAAGCCCGAGCGAACCGGACCGGTGTTCAACCCTTCGACGGGCGAGCAAAGTGGCGAGGTGGCCATGGCCACCCCTGACACGGTCGACCTCGCAGTCCGGTCCGCCAAGTCCGCTTTCGAGACCTGGCGTGACTCCGCACTGACCCGACGTCAGAACATCATGTTCGCGTTTCGGGAGATAGTCGCCGCACGACGCGAGGAGATGGCCCGAGTCCTCAGCGAGGAGCACGGGAAGACCTTCGACGACGCGCTCGGCGAAGTTCAGCGCGGCCTGGAGGTGGTCGAGTTCGCCTGCAACATCGCCCATCTCCTCAAGGGGGAGTACTCGGAGCAGGTCTCCACGAACGTCGACACCTACACGATTCGCCAGCCACTTGGTGTCGTGGCCGGAATCACGCCGTTCAACTTCCCTGCGATGGTGCCCATGTGGATGTACCCAATCGCGATCGCTTGCGGCAACACCTTCGTTCTCAAACCCTCCGAGAAGGACCCCTCCACGTCGACTCTCGCCGCCAAATGGCTGCAGGAAGCCGGCTTGCCCGATGGCGTCTTCAACGTGGTTCATGGTGACAAGGTGGCAGTGGACTCGATCCTCGATCACCCGGACGTAGCAGCGATCTCGTTCGTCGGGTCTACCCCAATCGCCCGCTACATATACGAACGCGGCACCTCAAACGGGAAGAGAGTCCAGGCGCTCGGCGGAGCCAAGAATCACATGGTCGTGCTGCCCGATGCGGACATGGACCTGGCTGCAGACAGCGCGGTGTCCGCAGGGTACGGCTCAGCCGGCGAGCGCTGCATGGCGATCTCGGTTGTGACCACTGTTGGGGATGCCGCCGACCGCCTGATCCCGAAGATCAGGGAGCGAATCGGCCAATTGAAGGTCGGGCCCTCGCTCGAGGAAGGCTCCGAGATGGGGCCGTTGGTCACCGCGGACCACAAGGCAAGAGTGTCCGGCTATGTCGATGCCGGCGAACGAGAAGGAGCGTCACTGGTCGAGGATGGCCGCGACTTTGCCGTAGAGGGCCACGAGAAGGGGTTCTTCTTCGGGCCGACATTGTTCGACAACGTCAGCCCCGAGATGAGCATCTACAAAGACGAGATCTTCGGTCCCGTCCTCTCCGTGGTGCGAACCGAGCACTACGAAGATGCGATCAAGATGATCAACGACAACCCTTATGGGAATGGCACAGCAGTGTTCACGAACGACGGAGGCACTGCGCGCAAGTTCCAGAACGAGATCCAAGTGGGCATGGTCGGCATAAACGTGCCGATCCCGGTGCCTCTTGCGTTCTACAGCTTCGGAGGGTGGAAGAACTCGATATTCGGGACACATGCGATATACGGCCCCGAGGGTGTCCACTTCTATACCAAGCCCAAGGTTGTCATCAGTCGCTGGCCCGACCCCATCCACCGCGGCGTGGACCTCGGCTTCCCCCAGCACGGTAGCTAGATGGACTTCGGCGTAGTCCTGCAAACCGATCCACCGGCGAGCGAGGTCATCCGCCTGTCGAAGAAGGCGGAAGAGCTCGGATTCACACACGGATGGACGTTCGACTCCCACGTCCTCTGGCAGGAGCCCTTCGTCATCTACTCCCAAATGCTGGGGGCCACAGAGCGCATGGTCGTCGGTCCGATGGTCACCAACCCCGGCACGAGAGACGTCACGGTGCTCGCATCGCTATTTGCGACGCTCAACGACATGTTCGACGGCCGCACCATTTGCGGGATCGGAAGAGGTGACTCGGCTCTCCGCTACATCGGCAAGAAGCCAAAGACCCTGGCGGAGATGGTCGAGGCATCCGAGCTCATCAAAGCCCTGGTCTCCGGTCAGAAGGTGACCTACGGCGAAGCCGAACTACAAATTCCCTGGATCGATCAGGGTTGGACACTCCCGGTTTGGATGGCGGGCTACGGTCCGAAGGCGCTCGCCACGGTCGGCCGACATGCCGATGGGTTCATCCTGCAACTTGCCGATCCGCAGATCCTGGAGTGGACCATGGGAGCGGTGCACGAAGCCGCCAAAGAGGCGGGCCGCGATCCGGACAGTATCTCCATCTGTGTAGTGGCCCCTGCATATGTCGGCGACAACATCGCCCACCAACGGGACCAGCTGAGATGGTTCGGCGGCATGGTGGGCAATCACGTCCACGACCTGGTCAACAGATACGGAACAGACAGTGCGAAGGTTCCCCAGGCCCTGGCTGATTACATCAAGGCTCGGGAGGGCTACGACTACTCCCACCACGGCAAGGCCGGGAACCCTTCGACAGACTTCGTCCCGGATGAGATCGTCGATCGGTTCTGCATACTCGGCACGGTCGAACAGCATGTCGACAAGCTGCGTGAGCTCGAGTCGTTGGGCGTTGACCAGTTCGGGATCTACCTGATGCACGATCAGAAGGATGAGACGCTAGAGCACTACGGATCGTCCATCATTCCTGCGATCAACGGCTGATCGACCCGGGGCTGCAACGGGCCGCCGACATTGGGTTTGGCACCCTGACGGCGTAGCCTTGTATTCCGATGCCTCCCTCCGATCCGACTCCCATCCCGACCGACTCCGTCCGGATGGGCAAGGGGCTGGATCTGATCAAACGCCAGTTGCGACGAGCACCACGAGAGTTCCTCGTCGGGGGTATCGGGACGGTCCTGTATGCCGCAATGACGATCGTCTCTTCGTACGTGCTCGGCTGGGTGACCGACGAGGTGTTGTTTCCGGCCGTTGACGCGGGTGATGTCGGGACGGCAACCCTCGCTGGGGCAGCTGCAGCGGTGTTGGGCGTATCAGCTCTCCGTGGCGCCGGAATAGCGCTGCGCCGTCTTGGCGCCTATCACGCCCAGTTTCGCCTTCAGTATCGGGACCGCGTCGAAGTAACAGATCGCTACCTGCGCCTACCCGTCGAGTGGCATCGCAAGCATTCCACCGGCCAGCTGCTGGCCAATGCCAACGAAGACGTCGAAGCCGCCTCATTCATCGCCGCTCCCCTCCCCATGGCGTTTGGCGTTCTACTCATGCTCGTCGTGACCGGAATCCTTCTTCTGATAACCGACCCGTTCCTTGCCCTGATCGGTTTCATGATGGGACCGGCGCTCTTCATCGCCAACTTCACCTATCAACGCCGCATGAGAGCCGTCGCTGCGACGGCACAACGCCTCCGAGCCGAGGTCGCCGACATTGCTCATGAGTCGTTCGATGCGGCGCTCGTCGTCAAGACGTTGGGACGGGAGGACGCTGAAGTGGGCCGATTCGGCGAGCGCTCCGACGCGCTCAGAGACCGGATGGTCGAGGTGGGACGGCTTCGCGCCATGTTCGATCCGATAATCGAAGCACTACCCAACGTCGCAATCCTGGCTGTTCTGGCCGTCGGCGCGCTACGTGTCGACCAGGGTTTGCTGACCCCCGGGGCTCTCGTCACCTTCGCCATTCTGTTCAGGCTCGTGGCGATGCCGATGCGAGTATTTGGCTGGCTTCTCGGCGAGCTCCCTCGATCCGTGGTTGGAATGGAGAGGGTTGAGTCTGTTCTCAGCGAGACCGGTGATGTCGTCTATGGAACGAAGGCTCCGGATGACAACGGTGGCGCGACGTCGACGGCGAGCACGGTCGGCTATCTCTACCCCGAGACCGAACACGTGGATCTTTCCGCGACTGAAGGTGCTGTAGTCCCGTCGGATGATCGAGATCGGCGGGGTGTCGACGAGATAACCCTCAACGTCCGGGCCGGCAAGACGGTCGCGATCGTCGGGCCTACCGGCTCAGGCAAGTCGACTATCGCCCATCTCCTCGTCAGGCTGTTCGATCCGGATCGCGGTGTCGTATCCCTCGATGGTCACGGTCTCGTCGACCTCGACCGCGACGCCCTGGCTCGCTCGGTCAGCATCGTCTTCCAGGAGACCTTTCTCTTCAACGAATCCGTCCATGAGAACATCACTCTCGGCGAGCCATTCACAGATCAGGAGGTAGTGTCTGCTGCCCGGCTAGCCCGAGCTCATGACTTTGTCACACAGCTGGACGATGGCTACGCCACGGTTGTGGGCGAGCGAGGCGCTTCATTGTCGGGTGGGCAGAGACAACGCATCGCTCTGGCCAGGGCGCTTGTTCGCAAGCCGCGGCTGCTGGTCCTCGACGACGCGACTTCAGCGATCGACCCGGCGATCGAGGGAGAGATACTCGAAGGCCTGGCAAACCTGGACACCACCGTCGTGATCGTGGCCTACCGGAGGTCGTCGATCGTGTTGGCTGATGAGGTCATCTACGTCGAAGACGGACGGGTTGTCGACCGGGGCAGCCATGACGATCTCTACGGTCGCCTCCCCGCCTACCGGCGCTTGATCGACGCATACGGGAAGCTCGAGGAGCCGGCATGACGACTACTGCTGTACGTGAAGCTGTAGAGGAACGCCGGTCAGCGGGGGCACTGCACACGATACGGCGGGGCCTTCGTCTTTCGCCCGAGCTTAGGAGGGGGCTTCCGGGGACCTTGCTCATCGCCCTGGTGGCGACGGCCGGCCGTGTGATCGTTCCCGTCGCCATCCAGCAAGTCATCGACGGAGGTCTCGTGGAGGACGGCGTCGACATGACCTTTGTGTTGCAGATGACAACTCTGGCTCTCGTTGCGGTGGCCGTCACGGCCGGCGCCACGGGCTGGATGCACCTGCGCCTCGCCAGAGTCGCCGAGACAGCCCTGTCCGGGATTCGGATCCGGGCATTTCGGCACATCCACGACCTGTCCATGCTCCACCAGGCCTCCGAGCAGAGAGGGGTCCTGGTATCGAGGGTCACTTCGGACGTCGATCAGATAAGCCGCTTCATGCAGTGGGCAGGCTTGATGCTCCTGGTCAACGGTGGCCAGGCTCTCCTGGCACTGGTTGTGATGCTGATTCTCTCCGTGCCTCTGGGGCTTGTCGTCCTGGCCCTGGTTCCCTTCATTTCCCTCATGATTCGCTGGTTCCAGAGTCGGCTTGAAATCGCTTACCTGACCGTTCGGGAAAGAGTGGGGCGTATGCTCGCATTGCTGGCCGAAACCGTCGTGGGTGCCCCCGTGATCCGCGCCTACGGTGTCGAAGAGAGGACCAGAACGCAGCTCGAGGATGCGATCGAGAACCATCGGAGATCAGCTGTGCGTGCAGGGACTCTCTCAGCCACGTTCTCAGGGTCAGCCGAGTTCGCCTCAGCGTTCGTGGTCGCCGCGGTTGTCGTAGTCGGAACGATCCTCGCCGTCAATGGCCAGACGAGTGTTGGAACGGTTGTCGCATTCCTCTTCCTGGTCCAGCTGTTCGTCCAACCGGTGCAGATACTCGGAGAAGCCGTCAACGAGGCGCAAACCGCCGTCGCAGGGTGGCGACGTGTCTTGGACATACTCGACATCGCCCCTGACGTGGCTGACCCCGGTCCGGACGGTGTGACACTCCCCCACGAGCCTTTGGGCGTGCGGTTCGACAGCGTCGTGTTCCGCTACCCGCGGGCGGGACAGCGTGCCGACGAGGCGTCGGCTTCCCCGGCTCTCAGGGAGACTTCGGTTGTCATCGAACCCGAACAGAACGTTGCCGTCGTCGGTGAGACAGGCTCAGGGAAAACCACGTTCGCCAAGCTTCTCACTCGATTGATGGATCCCTCGGAGGGGACCGTGTTGATAGCCGGTGTCGACGCCAGAGAGGTCCGCTTCAACTCGTTGCGAGACCGCGTCGTCATGGTTCCGCAGGAAGGCGTCCTCTTTCGGGGCACGATCGCTGACAATGTGGCCATGGGAAGCCCGGAGGCGAGCAAGGCTGAGTTGGCCGAAACCTTCCACCGGCTCGGCCTCAGCGACTGGCTCGAAGAGCTCGCCCAAGGCCTGGATACACCGGTTGGAGAAAGGGGTAGCGCCCTCTCCGTCGGCGAGCGACAGCTGGTGACACTCGTGCGAGCTGCAGTCGCCAACCCGGATCTGCTCGTCCTCGACGAGGCCACCTCGGCAGTCGATCCGGCCACTGAGGTCAGGATAAGCAGAACGCTCGGAGAGCTCACCACAGGGCGGACCGTCGTGACGATCGCCCACCGCATCTCCACCGCTGAGAAGGCGGACCGCGTTCTCGTATTCGACGACGGGCGAATCGTCCAGGACGGAACGCATTCCGAGCTGGTCGAGCAGGGCGGTGTCTACGGCCGCCTCTTTGACTCCTGGCAGCGCGGCACGACCTGATCGGCGGACACTCCATAGTGCCTCCGACAGCGACACGACTCCTCGTCGTGAGTCTCTGCATCCTCGCTCTCGCTGCCTGCACAACGACACAAGAGTCCGATCGCGAGACCTCCGTAACCACGACAGAGCCTCAGGCGACCACAACTAAAGCACTCCAGACTTCGACGTCGCCATCGACAATCCCAGCCACCACACAACCTGCAGAGGAAACACAGGTCGGTCCCCCGCTCGTCGCCGGCTGCCGGCCCGATCCCTTCCGCGGGGTCTCCGTCTCATTGGCCAGCCAGTACGCGGGACGCGACCTGACCGCTCATGTCTATGACATCCGGACGGGATGCGAATACGCGTTCAATCCAGAGAATCGCCAGCCGACTGCGTCTGTGTTCAAAGTGATGGTCATGGCAGGCACTCTCCTCGAGGCACAGCAGGAATCGAGGCTGCCCACCGAAGGCGAGTGGAATCTCATGCTGCCGATGATCACCGAATCGGCGAACGAGCCGGTGCGGGCTCTCTGGAGGTCATTCGGGGCCTCCCCATGGTTTCGTGAGACAGGTGAGGCCTTCGGACTGTCGGATACCTCGATCACTGCTGACGGTGGTTCGGCTTGGGGTGCAACGAGAACCTCGGCAAGTGACCAGGTGCGTTTGCTGCGTCAAGTCCTCCTCGGCGAATGGGGGCCGTTGAACGAAGCCTCGCGTTCTCTCGCACTCGAGCTGATGACGTCGGTCGTCCCCGACCAAGCCTGGGGAATCACCAGCGGGGTGCCTTCATCCTGGACGGTGGCGCAGAAGAACGGTTTCGCCGGGCAAATCATCAACTCCATCGGTTGGGTGGACCCGCCAGGACCGGAAGAGGGTTACGTCGTGGCGATCCTGACCTACGGTTGGCCAGACCACGCATCCGGGATCGCAGCCGTGGAGCATATCTCGAGGCTGGTCACAGACGCGATGATTGATTCGGTGCCCGGAGCGAGATAGCGCCCTGGCCAGTAGCGTGGGAGTCGATGGACCCACGCCTCACCAAAGAGCTGATAGCTGCCGACTGGCTCCCCAGGTACACCGGGATGGCTGTCGAGGAGTTCGGCGATTTCATCCTCCTGACCAACTTCAAGAGCTACGTCGAGGCGTTCGCCCAACGATTCGACTGCGAAGTCCGAGGCCGTGACCGAGCGATGCAGGCGGCCAGCAACGACAAGGGGCTCTCCATCGTGAACTTCGGCATCGGGACTGCGAATGCCGCCACGATCATGGACCTCCTCGTCGCCAGAGAGCCGCGCGGCGTGCTGTTCCTGGGCAAGTGCGGTGGCTTGAAGAAATCGACCGAGATAGGTCACTTTATCCTGCCGATCGCGGCGATTCGTGGGGAGGGAACCTCCAACGACTACTTTCCGCCCGAGGTTCCGGCTCTACCGTCCTTCAAGCTGCACAAGTTCGTCTCCGAGAAGATCGTCGAGCGGGACCTCGAATACCGGACCGGCGTCGTCTACACGGCCAACCGCCGGCTATGGGAGCACGACGGCGACTTCTTGGACAGGTTGCACAGACTCACAGCGATCGCGATAGACATGGAGACTGCGACCATCTTCATCGTCGGGCACCACAATCAGATAGCTCGCGGTGCACTGCTCCTCGTTTCCGATGTCCCCACAACACCTGAAGGTGTCAAGACCGAGGAGAGCGACCTGAAGGTGACACAGGAGTGGGCCGACATCCACCTCGACCTCGGGATCTCGGCGATGACCGACATCGCCGTTGAGGGCGAGGCCATCAAGCACTTCACATTCTGACCACGCGTACGATGGGACCATGTGGTTACGTAGCAACGACTTCGAAGACGGCGCGCAAATCCCAGGCGACAACTCGCTCTGCATCATCGATCCCGAAGCACATGTCACCTTCTCCGCCAACAAGAGCCCGCATCTCGAGTGGGGAGACGTGCCCGAGGGGACAAAGTCATTCGCACTCCTCATGATCGACGTGGACGTTCCCAGCTCTGGCGAAGACGTGAACCAGGAAGGTCGTGAAGTCCCCGAGGACCTGCCACGAACGGACTTCTCCCACTGGGTCATGGTCGACATCCCGGCGGATACGAGATCCTTCGAGTCCGGTCAATTCTCTGACGGCGTCACCGAAGGCGGCAAGCCGGGCCTTTCGGGCCGCCCCCGTGAAGGAGTCAACGACTACACGAGCTGGTTTGAGGGCGATTCCACCATGGGCGGGACATACAAGGGCTACGACGGACCGTGCCCGCCCTGGAATGACTCCATCGTCCACCATTACCACGTCCGGCTCCACGCCCTTGACGTGCCACAGCTCGAGCTACAGGGGGATTTCACCGCCGCAGACGTCCAGGAAGCGATGGAGGGTCACTCTCTGGCCGAAGCGGTCCTGGTGGGCCTCTACACGCTCAACCCTCGTCTCGCAGGCTCTCAGTAGAGCTCCGGGTCCTGACATACATCCCCGGAGATCCCCGGTTGCGGGTTGAATACCCTGGCCTCCGCGATGAAGCCGGTCCCCGGCTCGTCGGTGTCCAGATAAGCGACTACAGCCTCGACAACTGCCGTTGCGGCTACCTCGACGTACTCTTGGGTGGCAAATAGCTCGGCCTCAACCGGATTGGCGATGTAGCCAAGCTCGATCAGAGCTGTCACCGTCTCCGGTGTTCGGAGCATCCCGTAGGCATCGGTGCCCCGTGTATTCAGCACTTCGAGCACACCCGCGTCGGGGGCCGAGGTCCACGCGACGTCAAACGTGCTCAGTGCCTCGATTGCCTGCTGATAGAGCAAGCCGCCCAGTCGACGTGAGTCGGCTGAGTCGCTCTGAACAAAGACCTCGGTCCCGGGGATCGCGCTGGGCCCAGGCGCAGGAGCGTTGTGGTGGATCGAAACCATCAAGCTGGCCCCGACTTGGTCGGCTAGCAGCGCTCGCATGCCGAGTGTCGAGGCATAGTCCCTCGTGCGAGTGAGGATCGCGCTGACACCTCTCTTGCCGAGATGCTCCACAACCAGGCGAGACACGGCGAGGTTGACTTCTGATTCAGTGAGCCCATTTGATCCCTGGGCGCCCGGATCGGCCTCTCCTCCATGGCCCGGGTCGATGACAACGTCGACTGGCCCTATCGGAGTGCCCCACGGAACTGTCGCCTCGTCTCCACAAGGAGTTCTCACGGAGAACCCACTATTCGTCTGCTCCAGGATTGCGACGATCACTCCCGACGGAGTCACCAAAGCGTCGCTTGCCAACGGGGTCGAAGATGGAGGAAGGCTCAGGAACACACTCGACGAGGTCGTCGTGGAAGGGGGCTGAGTCGACGAGGTGGTTGTTTCCGGTGCGCTCCCCAGGTCGCGCGAGACCGGCGGAGTGGTCGCGAACCCACCACAGGCAGCGCCGGTCAACGCCGCAAGGGCCACCAGGCAGAGTTTCCGCCTCACGGGATCAAGAGGCGAGGGTCTTGCAACATCGAGTGCACGGTAATGTCATTGTCATGTTCGGTCCCCTCAATGGGGTGCGCGTCGCACTGGTGTCGGCAGCTGTTGTGGCTGCCATAGCGGCTCTACTCGCGGGATTTGTGGCTGCAGGGCTGATACTCCTGCTGGGTGTCCTGATTCACGGTGCAGGCTGGCTCTACCTTTATAGCCAGCGCCCCCGGAACGACAGGTCAGGCGTCCAAGAAGTCGGTCAGTAGCTGCTCGACGGCGGCTCCCATCGAATCGGCTTGCTCGAGGAGGTCGTCTCGTTGAGCGTGGATCGCAGACGAGTCTTCAACCGGTGCGCGCAGATCGACATAGATCTTCAGTTTCGGTTCAGTGCCACTGGGCCGCACCAGGATCCGTCCGCGGTCGCCCAAAGTGAGCTCGATGAGATCTTGCTCCCCCAACCAGGGCGGCCGCTGATCGGATCCGACTCTGTAGTCGGTCATAGAGGACACATCCAGACCCCCGACACTCGAAGGGGTCTCAGCTGCGATGTGCTCCACCGCAGACACCAGCTCCGCTTGGCCCTTCTCCCCCGGTCTCGTGATCGACTTCTGCGTGCTGACCCATATTCCGTGATCTATCCACAGATCAGCCAGGACATCGAGAAGGGAGCGATCTCTCCCGCGCTCCAGGGCCGCCACATCAGCGAGCAATAGAGCCGCCGAAATGCCGTCCTTGTCACGGACCGTTTGTCCCACCGTGTAGCCAAGGGCCTCTTCGTAGCCAAAGGCGAAGACACCCTTCCCTTCTCTCTCGGCAGCCATCGCGGCATTGGCAATCCACTTGAAACCGGTGAGGGTGGTGAGGTGGACGGCTCCAGCCTCTTCACTGATCTGGGAGAGCATCGGGCTGGATACGACCGAGCAACCGGTGATCGGCGTTTCGGAGTGGCGCCAATTGCGAAGAATGTATGAGCCGAGAATGACCCCTAGCTCGTTGCCTGTGAGCAACCTCCAGCCGTCTCTCCAGCGCACGGCAGCCGCCAATCGGTCGGCATCAGGGTCGTTTCCGATCACGAGGTCGGCCTCGATTTCCCTGGCCAGATCCATCGCCAGGTCGAGAGCGCCGGGCTCCTCAGGATTGGGGAAGGCAACAGTTGGAAACGAGCCATCCGGGTCCCGCTGTTCGGGCACCGCCGTGATGTCTCTGTGCACGGTCCGGCCGAAGATGTCGAGTAGCGTCTCACTGCCGACGCCATGAAGTGGCGTATAAACGATCCTCACCGTCGTCTCCGGCTCAATCGGCCTGTTGGCACTCACCTCTGCCCAGTACGCGTCGACGATCCCATCAGGGACGGTTTGAATGAGGTCGTTGTGCCCGGAGAAGGGCTCTGCAACCCGCTCGACCTCATTCGCTGGACCCACCTCCTCGATGGCTTGCGCAATGTCCGTGTCGACCGGCGGGATGATCTGGGCGGCATTCGAGTCGTAGACCTTGTAGCCGTTGTCTTGTGGAGGGTTGTGGCTCGCCGTGACCACCACGGCGGCCACGGCCTTGAGGTACCTTGCAGTGAAGGCGACCAGGGGCGTTGGGGTGACGTCGTCGAAGTAGAGAACTCGCATGCCCGACCCGGCGATGACCGCAGCAGCGTCCTCGGCAAACTGGCGACTGGTCGGCCTGGCGTCGAAGCCGATGATCACAGGCGCTTCTGGTATGCCACCCGCTCGCTGGATGAGGAAATCGGCCAGCCCTCGCGAAGTTCGTATCACAACGGCTCTGTTCATCTGGTTCGAGCCGGGGCCAACCGCTCCTCGAATCCCTGCCGTGCCGAATTCGAGCGTCGCTCCCATGATCTCGGCGAGCGTCTCGAGGTCGCCCTTCTCGACCAGCTCCAGCAACTCTTGGCGTGTTCGTTGATCAGGGTCGGAGTTCGCCCAGTTGACGGCCCTCTCGATCAGGTCAGTCACCTTGGCGCTCCGCTGACCCACTTCCAAGAATGGGCGCACATGTCCGCCAATCCGAACTCGGTCGACCATCCGAGATCCGAGTAGGCCTTTTGCACGTCTGCGAAACTGGCCGCGACGTCTCCAGGCCGGCGTTCCACGATCTCATACGGGATCTTCCTGCCACTCGCCTCCTCATATGCCTTGATCAGCTCGAGGACACTATGACCCCTTCCTGTGCCGAGGTTGTAGACATGCACTCCAGGGTCATCTGAGTGCACGTCGAGGGCCCTGATGTGACCGACAGCGAGATCGACGACATGGATGTAGTCGCGAACACCTGTGCCGTCAGGTGTCGGGTAGTCGGCTCCAAATACCCGGACGTGGTCGAGCTCGCCGGCCGCCACCTTCGCCACATAGGGCATGAGGTTGTTTGGTATACCTTGAGGGTCTTCACCGATCATGCCCGATGGGTGCGCGCCGACAGGGTTGAAGTAGCGGAGAATCGGGATGCTCCACTCTTCGTTCGCCACATGGAGATCTCTCAACACCTGTTCCATCATTATCTTCGTCCACCCGTAGGGGTTCGTGGCCACACCGATTGGCATCGATTCGGTCAGTGGGAGCTTCTCCGGGTCCCCATAGACGGTTGCAGATGAGCTGAAGACGAGCCGCGTCACGCCAGCGCTCTCCAGAGCGGAGAGGAGTGCGATCGTGCCTCCAACGTTGTTGTCGTAGTACTTCATCGGGTCGGCTACCGACTCCCCGACTGCTTTGAGCGCCGCGAAGTGGATACACGCATCGATACCAGCGCCTGCCAGCTCGGTCATGCTCTCCACGTCACGTACATCGGCCTTGTGGAACTCCGGGACGTGCCCCGTGATCTCTCCGATCCGCCCGACCACTGACTCGTCGGAATTGGAGAGGTTGTCGACGATGACCGGCTCATGACCGGCCTCTATCAGTGCGACCACTGTGTGGCTGCCGATGAAACCCACACCGCCGCTTACGAGAACACGCATCAGATGCAGGTTAGGGCAGCCGGCACCTCACGCCGATGGAAGCCGGAGGACGAATTTCGAGTGGTGCCCGTCGTGCTCGTATCCGACTGAGCCATCCATCAACTCGGCCAGGCGCCGCGATATCCACAGCCCTAGACCTACGGATTGAGCGTGGCTCCGGGCAGTGACGAACGGTTCGAATATCGACTGCAAGGTCGCCTCATCTATCGGCTCACCGGAGTCGCAGACGGCCACCGCCACGAAGCCATTGTCCGATGCGATCTCGATCTTGCCTTCCGGTCCTCCGTATCGGACGGCATTTGTCACGAGATTGCGGAGAATCTGTCGCGTCCTGAGTGGATCGGCCTTCACCGAGAGGCCATCGCCACCGGCGACAGCCATTTCCGCTTCGACACCCTCCATGACCCGGCCGACCTCCACGGCGATGGGGAACACGTCCGGGCTGATCGAGACGCCGGCAAGATCCTCCCGATGAGCCACAAGGAGGTCTTCGATGAGCCATGACGCTTCCTCCGCCTCCCGGGTCATCAGCTTGATCATGTCTATTCGGTCTGGCTCCTCGAATTCGTCGTAGCGATTCTGCAGCTCACTACCCAGGCCGAAGATCGCGGTGATAGGGCTACGAAGCTCGTGTGAGACGGTTGCTATGAATCTGTCACGCGAGCGCTCCAGACGCACCCTTTCGGTCACGTCGATGAGACATCCTTCGAAGTATCTGATGTCCCCGTTTTCGTCGTACACCGCACGCGCCGTGTCACGGACCCACATGACCTGACCGTCCCTCCGACGCAGTTCGACGTCGAAGTCGTGCACTACACCCTTCTCGATGATCTCGGCCAGCCATGTCTCACGCACGGACGGGTCTGTGTAGAAGCCTGTCACCTCGTCGCTGTGGGCGCGCATCTCCTCGACGGAATCAAATCCGAAGATGTCCGACAATGCACGGTTTCCGGCTAGCAACTCGCCGTCTCGTGCGCTGCGGTAGAGAGGCACGGGGAGATACTCGAAGAAGTCATTCAGCTCGCGGACGCGCGACATGTCCACCTTTCATCGTCGCCTTCCAGCCCAAGACCGATAGGTCGCACGACCTTAATCGATGTCGATCCTCCGACACCCTGCGGAATCCAGCTGAAAACGGCCAATCTCAGGGGATGGGGTGGACGTGACGACCACCGGGACGGAGGTCGAATACAGGGCGTTGGCTACGAAGACCCCCGTGACGATGATCTCATCGGGTTCCGCAAGGACAAGGCCGATCGGGCCTGTCCCCATCCTGATCATCTCGGCCAGGACTGTTGCCGCCGAACTGCTACCCCGTCCATGCGGCAGGGACAGGATCACTCCGGCGACCGAACGACCTTCCGCCGGATGTGATCTGTCGATGATCCGACCGGTTCCGGCATCGACGCCGCCCCAGAAGGAAAGTGCCTGATCCAAAGCGAGCAGAGGGCCTTCAGCGAACCCTTCGACGAGAACCCTCGTCATGCGCCGAATCTCTCATCGAGGTGCACCTCACCGGCGACAGCCGAAGTGATGCACTCGGCAAGGCTTCCGATGACGACACCAACTCCCAGGTTCCCCGGGGCGTAGTACGCCCACTTGCCGGAATCGGTCATCACCGGTCCGGACACGTCGCCAATGATGGGTGTGATGTAGGTGCAGGTATCCGTCACGATGGTCGCCCCGAAAGCCTGGATCGAGCTCAGCGCACTATCGCCTGCCTCCGCCAGGGAGGAACGAGACGTGTTCACATAGAACGGCACGACCGTCCGCAGGCCACTGACTTGATTGGCCAGCTTCGTCAAACCGGCGGAAGACATGTGTGGTGTCCCGACCGAGACTGCGCCGATATTCCCCTTCGCCCATCCCAGTTGCATGCGTGCCGTGGCCAGAGCGTCCGAGTCGACAGTGAGCCTGCGTAGGCCACCGGAACGCGTGACCGCTTGGAGCGTGGAGGCTTCGGGGGTCACTCCCACGACGTGGAACATCGCTGTCGCCCCTGAGGACGCCGCGGCCGCGCCCAGCGCCTTCAACCGGTCCTCATCGGCGCGCTCGTCCAGCCCTTCGATCGCTGGTATCTCGACTCCACAATTGGCACCCAACCAGTGGCCCAGGAGCGGGTAGAGGAGATCTTCGTCCAGAAGCTCATCAGCCACCTCGACCTCGACCACGACAGTGGCAAGACGACCCTCGTCTGTGTGCAGCCCTGAGTGGGGAGCGCGTCCTGTGATCGCACAAGCAAGGTCGGCGAAGTCGCCATAGCGGTTGGTGCGAGCCCCGAGCACGGAGTTGGCAAACACGATCGCGTTCGACTCACCCCATGCGATCTGCTCACCCAGCTCAGGCCGATCGGGCAGCTGATACGGGGCGCATGTCCATGTGGGCTTGCATCCGAGGTCGACGTGGAGGTCCATGAGACGTCGCGCCTCCCGGGCGTCCGCCTCCTCGCCGCGATACAACTCTGGATGCAACAGGTCGAGCGAGGAGACATTCAATGTCGTGGGCACGCTCACAGAAGTACCCGAATCGACCATCCGTTGGGCGAAGTCCACACCGGCCTGACCGTGATACAAACAGCCATCGATGTGGGCTCGCGAGATGTCGATCAGTTGATCGGCTCGCGAAACCTCCGCCAATTTCACAACGAGCTCCATCGCGAGTTTCACGCCTTCGCCTAGCTCACCTGCCAGTGCGGACAGGTCGCGATCTTCGAGCGTGACCTCTTCTGCTGTGTTCACGAACCGAGGGGTAGCTCGAGTTGTGATCCGGGCCGCTGATATCTCTGAAGGCCGTTCCACATGAGATGGTCCATGAACACCCAGGAGCGTCGGTGAAGTGCGCTCGGGCCCCAAGCTTGGAGAGCCGCCTTGTGGATCGGGCACGGGTAGCCCTTGTTTGCCTCGAAGTTGTAACCGGGGAAGTCGAGGGCGAGCCGACGCATGATCCTGTCACGACTCACCTTGGCCAGTATCGATGCGGCGGCAATCGAAAGCGAGGTCGCATCTCCACGCACCAACATCCTGGCACCGCCGATGAAGTCCCACTTGCCATCCACGAGAATCTCATCTGGTCTGACGCTCAACCCGTCTATTGCTCGTCGGGCGGCGAGTCTCTGCGCCTCCGACATGCCGAGCTCGTCACACTCCTGTGCAGAGGCGTGTCCCACGGACCAATCCTCGACCCAGTCGGCGATACGCTCGAACAAGGCCTCTCTCTCGTATTCGGTGAGCATCTTCGAATCACGGATCTTGTAGACCCGCTTGTCCCGAGGAACTACGGCTGCGCCTACCGATATGGGTCCTGCCCACGACCCACGGCCGACCTCATCGACCCCGACAACAACCGATGCCCCACTCTCCCAGAGGATCCGCTCGTGGCCCAGCCCGGGCGCCTTCCGCCGAAGGGAGGGCCTCAGTTTTGGGGCAATGGACGACATCGGCCACAGGGTAGGCGCGGCTTGGCTTTTGCCCCGTCAGTTCAGCGCCGGATCGTCCGGGAACGAGGCGACCATGGCCAACTTTCCCGGCTGTCGCTTCAGGATCCGGGCCCATTGACCATTCGGGTCGTCGAATGGGTCATCCGGTGCGGCCGGCACCACATACCAGGCTCCCTCTTCCAATTCCTCGTCGAGTTGGCCCGGCGCCCAGCCCGAGTAGCCCGAGTAGACCCGGATCGAGCCAATCCCCGAAACAGGCTCTTGCTCCAGGTCGACCAGCGACAGGCCGGGAACGACCGGCTCGACGCCCGGATGTGAGGGAGCGAGAGCCAGGCCGACGGCAGGCTCGACAGGGCCACCTACGTGAATCAGGCCTGGTTCGACAGCCAGATCGGCCCATTCGGGAAGGTGCTCGGCAACCGTCTCGTTGGATGCCCTATTGAGGATGATCCCGAAGGCTCCCTCGTCATTGTCCTCGAGGAGCAGGATCACAGTTCGATAGAAGGTCGGCTCGACGAGCAGTGGGGAGGCGACCAGAAGCCTTCCACGATTGCTCATGTTGCGACCGCAGCCTGCCACGCGGTTGTTAGCGTGGCCACATGCCGCCGAGTACTCGATTGGAGATGAATCATGGTGCCTGTCGCCCGATGACAGAAACCGTAACTCATCCGACGCTCATCTCGATGCCTCGACCAACCCGCCGTCCCAGCGGCGCTGAACCCGCGTCGTCCGCTGCTGGCTGCCTCTGATGCGCGCCCTCGTCAAGCACCCGAATGAGACTGGTTTGCGGCTCTCCGACGTCCCGGTGCCCGATCCCGGACCGGATGAGGTCTTGATCGAGGTTCATGCGACGGGGATTTGTGGCACCGACATCCACATCTACGAGTGGGACCACTGGGCCCAGGAGCATGTTCCGGCCCCGATGATCGTCGGCCATGAGTTCTCGGGGACCATCGCGAAGCTCGGCTCCTCGGTGTCGGGTTTTGAGCTGGGCGAACTGGTTGGCGCCGAGGGGCATGTCGTATGCGATCAATGTCGCAACTGCCTCGCAGGTCGGCGGCATCTCTGCAACGACACTCGCGGCATCGGCGTCAACATCCCCGGCGCATTTGCCGACTTCATAGCTGTCCCCAAGTCGAACGTATGGCGCCATACACAGGGCATATCGCCCGACATCGCAGCACTATTCGACCCGTTCGGCAATGCGGTTCACACTGCACTCAAGTTCCCGGTCCTCGGAGAGGACGTCCTGATCACGGGCGCTGGACCGATCGGGATCATGGCGACGGCCGTCGTGGCGCACTCCGGTGCGCGCAATGCGGTTGTAACTGACGTCAACCCGTATCGACTACGCCTGGCTACCGAAATGGGCGCCACCTGTGTTGTGGACCGACGGGAGACCGACCTCGTCGACATCAAGAAGGAGTTGGGAATCGTCGAGGGGTTCGACGTGGCTCTGGAGATGTCGGGCAGCCCGGCTGCCTATCAAGACATCCTCGACCATACGATTCACGGCGCCAACGTCGCACTGCTGGGAATTCCCGGTGAGCCGTTTCCCATCGACTGGAGCGTTGTGATCTTCAACATGCTCAACCTCAAGGGGATCTACGGCCGCCAGATGTTCGACACCTGGTACAAGATGAACGTCCTCATCGAGTCAGGCCTCGACCTGAGCCCCGTGATCACTCACCGCTACGACGCCGAGGAGTTCGAAGACGCTTTCGCAGCGGCCAGTTCGGCCGAATCAGGGAAGGTCTTGATCCTCTGGGATTGACTCACTCCGAGCGGTGAGCTTGTGATCGAGCCATTCGACCACTTCGGATACCAGCGCCGGGCCTTCGGGCTCATTGAAGATCTCATGGCGAAGTTTTGGGTACAGACGTCGCTCGACGGGCGGCAAGTCTGCGAGGGCAGCACTGGTACGCGCCGGGACGATCGTGTCGGCTCCACCATGCATGACCAGGGTGGGGAGATGCCACTCATGAAGGCGGGAGCTCACGTCAGCTTGCGTCGAGAATATCTCGTTGCCGAGATGGGCCGTTGACTTCGTGAAGACCAGGGGATCGGCAAAGTACGCCTCGCCCACGTCGGGATCTCGGCTGAGCTGTGACCCTTCGAGAGCGTTGGGAACCAACAGCTTCGGCGCCACGGCCGCCAGTACCGGAGCAAGGGCCTTCTGCCACCATGCTCCGCCTCCGATACTGGGGGCGGATAGGACCAGATAATCGGGCTGAGGATTATGGGAAAGCCCATATGATGCGGCAATGAGACCTCCGAGGGAATGGCCCAGCAACACCACGGGGGCTCCACTCGAATTTCGGGTTTCGGTCACCAGCGCAGCGATTTGCCCCCAGTAGTCGCTCCATTCCCGGATGTACGCCCGGTCTCCCCCGCTTCTACCAAATCCGAACAGGTCCGGGGCGACGACTGAGTAGCCGCTCTCCGCGAGCAGGGTCGCGGTGCGCTCGTAGCGGCCGGCATGCTCGGCAAGCCCGTGGACCAGAACCACGGTTCCTTTCACGTTCGATTCGGGCGACCAACGGGTCAGGTGCTCGGCACCGTAGATCATGTGCTCGCGTTGATCCGTTGTGCGTCTGCCCTGGCTCACCTGGCCATACTAGGAGAAGCCCAAGCGCTGGGTTCTGGAATGGGTTCCGGGATCACGACCTGTGAAATGGTGGCTTGACCACGCTGCCGGCTACCCATCGCCCCCGAATCTCGACTTCTAGAGAGTCGCCAACTTCGGGAGGTGGCGCCACATACGCCATGCCGACGCCAGTCTCCAGCATCGGGCTCATGTTGCCCGAAGTCACCTTTCCGGTCCCCCGCTCCGTTCGCACCGGATAGTCGTGTCGGGGCACGCCACGACCCTCCAACACGAATCCGATCAGACGGCGCTCCAGGCCATCATCCCGCTGCCGCTCCAAGGCATCCTTTCCTACGAAGTCGTGATCGAAGTCGACTGCGAAGCCGAGACCAGCCTCGATTGGGGTCGTAGTCTCGTCCAGGTCCTGACCCCAAAGAGGAAGACCAGCTTCCAGCCGAAGAGTGTCGCGCGCACCGAGGCCACAGGGGCGGACGCCGTGTCTGAGCAACGCAGCCGCCACTGTTCGGGCTGTCTTGGGATCGGTGATCAGCTCGCCTCCAGGCTCTCCGGTGTATCCGGTGCCGGCAAGCCACACCGGGCCACCACCCCATTGGAAGTGCTTGGTGCGGAAGCGGCCCACGCTCTGTTCCAGCACGTCCTCGATGACATCCGGCCCTTCGGGCCCCTGGATTGCGATCATTGCGGTGGTGCTCTGCAAATCAGTGGTGGTCACTCCATCATGCTCGGCAAACGCAGCCATCACTCGAGGCTGATTGACGGCATTCGGCATCACCCAGTACTCGTCGTCGGTGAGCCACCAGACAATGAGATCGTCCACCACTCCCCCGTCCTCACCGAGCATCATGCTGTATTGAGCGCGGCCGGGCTCGATGCGATCGAGGTTGTTGCACAGAAGCCGTGACAGGGCTTCTGCGGCGCCTTCGCCGCGAAGCGCGAACCGGCCGAGATGAGACACGTCGAAGAAACCTGCAGAGTTTCTTACCGCCTTGTGCTCCTCCAGAACGGACTCATACTGGACCGGCATCTCCCAGCCGCCGAAATCGATGAGCCGCGCTCCCAACTCGACATTGAGATCGTGCAGAGGTGACCGGTTCATCCGGTGAGACGTTCGCCGCGATCCTCGAGTCGAACAATCGTCGGTCGCCCTGGCATCCGCGTCGGCGCACCGACGTCCTCGAGGCTCTCAGGCTCCTCGAGCCCATACTTGACCACCAGATGGAGATAGTCGCGTTGATAGAAGACCTTGCAGTTGACGTCCGGATAGAGCTCACGAAGCTGACGAACCTTGCGATTCTTCTTCGTCACGAGTTTTTGATTCATCGTGGTGATCTCGATGAACAAATCGTCATCGGGTAGATAGAAGTCAGGAGTGAAGAACTGGGATGGCTCACCATCCTTGTCCCATGCGATTGGGAACGACTTTGGCTCGTACTCCCATCGGACCCCATAGAAGTCAAGGAGAAGTGCGAACTGCCGTTCGCTGTTGTGAGCGAAGGGGACTTCGTGAGCGCTGAGAGACTCGGTGCTCAGGTGGCCCCCGCCTCGATAGCCCCGGCAAATACCTCGTGATCCGGATAGAGCTGATGGATGTCGCCTTCGACCTCAGTCTCTACCGGGCCAATCGCTATCCCAAACACACCCTGTCCCCTTCGGAACACATCCACGACTTCCTCCTCGGAATGCGCTGCGTAGATCGTCTGGCCGTCACTCAGAAGAGTGACATCGGCAAGGGGACGGTCTGACTCCATCTGTTCCCGGAGTATCTCCACGGCTTGGCGAATCTTCTTGAGGCTCATACCGGCGTCGAGGAGCCTCTTGATGACTTTGAGCTGTACGACGTCGGAGAACGAATAGAGCCGCTGCGAGCCAGAGCCCGCCGCCTTCTGGAGGGAAGGTGTGATCAACTCGGTGCGCGCCCAGTAGTCGAGCTGCCGGTACGTGATCCCGACCAGTTTGCACACCTGTGGGGCGCGATACCCAAATTCCCGCTCACCTGACATGAAATCCTCCGGCTTACAAGGGCGTAATTCCGCCGCTGTCAGAAAGCTACCCGTTGTGCAGGTCCCGGTCAACGCTTTCTGTGGAAAACTCGCTCGGAGATGATCAGTCTTCGCCCAGGAAATCTTCGACCGTGACCTCTTCGAGCATCTTGCGAAAGCGGTCGACCTCGGCTTCCTCGGACTCATCCTCGAACTCGACACCGGCATCGTCCATCACCGCCTCGAGTGCGAAAACAGGAGTCCCGGTGCGAGCCGCCAAGGCAATGGCATCCGACGGCCTCGAGGAGATGTGGACCTCTCTCCCACCAGCATCGATCTCGAGGTCTGCAAAGTAGACAGAGTCGCGCATCTCGGTGATCGTGACCCGCGTCGCCAGCGCGCCGACGGCATCGAGAACCGAGCGAAGAAGATCATGTGTCAGAGGCCTGGGCGGAACCACGCCTTCGAGGGCTGTGGCGATGGCGGTCGCCTCGTTGCCACCGATCCAGATCGGCAGGTACCTGGTGCCTTCGGCCTCCTTGAGAAGAACAATGGGCTGATTGGACGGAAGCTCGACACGGACGCCCACTATCTCCATCGCGATGGGGTCGTGATTATCTGCCATACACCGGAGGTTATCACCGACCTCGCAACACCTGAATGAGCTCGGGGCTCAGAAGAGGTCGCGGGCCAGAGTCAATCGGTCTTCCACGAACGCCTCTATGTCGAGAATCGCCCAGAGGGAAGGAAGATTTCTGTAGAGACCTTCCCAGTCCAGCCCATACCCCACGAGAAACTCATCCCCGACTTCGAACCCGCGGTATTCGATCGGCACGTCAGTGACTCTCCGCCTCGTCTTGTCGAGCAGACCCACCGTCGCCACCGAGCTCGCCCCTCGATCGATCATCATCTGTCGAAGCACGTTCAATGTGAGGCCTGTGTCGACTATCTCCTCGACAATGATCACATCCCTGTCGAAGAGGGGCCCTGAGGTGTCCATCGACAAGGAGATCCGGCCGCTCTCGCCAAACCGGTTGAGTGCCAGAAAGTCGATCTCCCCCGGGACCTGGACCTGACGGAGCAGGTCAGCCGAGAAGAGAACTGATCCTGTCAGGACCGAGACAAAGACCGGGTTTCGGCCTTCATAGTCGGCCGATATCGCATTGCCCAGCTCGGAGACGCGAGACCGGATCTCGTCCTCAGAGATGACTTCGGCGGCATAGTCGAACGCTCGCATCCTGTCAGCTTCCCGCTCCGCCAAACCAGTAGAGCAGCGATTCCCAGATCGACTCGGGACCTGAGGATGGTTGGATCACAGTCTCCACAACCGGGGGCGGATCTGGTGTCTCCTCTCCTCCCCCGATCGGTGATGGCCTATCGAGCATGAGGCCCTGACCTGCGAGGTGAACGAACGCCTCGGCATCGCGAGCGACGACCAGTGGGGTCGGGTCCACCCGGGGCAACCTGGTCACGTAAGGGTTGCCGGAGCTGAGCATCTCGAAATAGGGCATCGACTCGAAGGCATGATCCAGCAGGAGCTCGGCGTCGGCAAAGTGCGCCCGTCTCCCATCCGATCCGAGGAGGACGACATAGATCCTCCGGCCGTCTCTCTCCGCTGCCGCGACGAACGTGAGGAGAGCCTGGTTGGTGAACCCGGTCTTCACTCCAATCATGCCCGGATAGTCATTGAGCATCAGATTGGTCGATTCAGAGAGTCGAGCGCTTCCATCGGGAGCCGGGGGGAAGGCCATCGCCCTGGTCCCGACCGTCTCCTCGAAGACGGGATGCATCATGGCCACTTTCGTCATCGTGAGAAGGTCATTCGCCGTCGTGTAGTGACCGGGGGCATCGAGGCCATGCGGGTTGGCGAAACTCGTGTTCACGAGTCCCAACTCCGCAGCTCGCTCATTCATCATCGCAACGAACCCCTCAACCGATCCTGCAATGTGCTCCGCCAGAGCAGTAGCGGCATCGTTCGCAGAGTGAATCATCAGCGCCTCAAAGAGAACCTCGACACTCACGGTCTCCCCCGCGACCAGGTCGATCTCCTTCTCTCCGGTCGCAGCGGCGTTTTCTGAGATGGTCACGACATCGGACAGATCGGCATGCTCGAGCACCAAGAGCCCGGTCATGATCTTGGTCACCGAGGCCATGGAGCGCTCCTCGTCAGGTGATCTGGCGTCGATGACCGCTCCTGCCGTCGCGTCATAGAGCACCCAGCTGGCAGCTGTCGGCGTAGGGGTCTCCGGCACCGGCCAGGGGTCGGCGACTTGGACCGGATACGTCAGCGGGGCGGCAAGCGCCGTCGCGCTGCCGCCAAGGATCATCACGAGGATGACTGCCAGGCGGACCAGATGTCTCATGTGGTCAGAAAGCGCCTCAGCTCCCCGCGCAACATCGCCTTGTGCATCGCCTGGACCGAATCATTCGACGCAGTCAGGGTGTCTCTCGCCCGCTCCTGTGCTTCAGCGTTGTTCGCACGCAACAGAGGCTCGACGAGCTGGCGTAGCAACTCGCTCTCCCGGTCGACGGCGAGCTTGACGGCTCTGAGGTGGCGAGCTTCGAGTCCGAGCTCGAGCAGTCTCCGCGCCTCGAGCGCGATCACCCCTGTCTCGGCAGGGAAGACATCCGAGTCCGCCATCGGATTGATCACTTTCGCCTCAATGAGCGCATCCAGCTGCGACTCATCAAGAGACGACCGCTTCAAGACATCGTCGCGGCTCAGCGGCTCCCCGGTCGACTCGATGTTCTTGGATGCAGACCGGGATGGAGCGACCTCCTCCCCACGTTCCCAAAGCGTCAACTTCGACTTGATCACCTTGAGAGGAAGAAAGTGGTCACGCTGCTGTTGGAGAATGAATCGGATTCGGGCTATCTCATCGGGCCCGAACTGCCGGTAACCGCTTGATGTGCGGTCGGGATCGAGCAGGCCCTGTGACTCCAGGAAGCGGATCTTGGAGACAGAGACGTCCGGGAACTCATCCCTCAGTTGGTTGATGACCTCGCCGATGCTGAGCTGATCTGTGTCAGACATCGCCGTGCGCGACGACGAAGTGAAACCGTCCAACCAGGACTTCGTCACCCGGGGTGAGCGCTGAGGCGTCAACGCGTTCCTCATTGACGTACGTGCCGTTCGTCGACCCGCTGTCCTCGACGCGGAGGTCGTCGCCGCTGAGCACGAATCGGCAGTGATGTCGGGAGACAGTGACGTCATTGAGGAAGATGTCGCTCTCTGGATGACGACCCACCGTCGTGTTCCCATCCTTCAAGACAAAGGTCAGGCCCGCCCGAGGGCCTTGCTCGACAACCAGCGCATATCCCTCGAAACCACCGACGTGTGAAGCCTCGTCTCGCGAGAGGGGATGCTCGGCTCTCTCGCCGAGAGGCACGAAGACCACCGTGGGGTCGTTCTCGACCTCCACGTCGCGGTCAGCCTGTTCCTTGCGGCTCTCGTCGTTCATTTCGCCCCCGATGATATAGAGAATCTCCCCTTCAACCTGATTTGGCTACTCGGTCAGCTCCCGGTACGCCGTCGCGTCCAATAACGCCGAATCGTCGAGTTCGCCCTCAGGGTCGATCTCCACCAGCCAACCCTCCTCGTAAGGACTGCTGTTGACCAATTCGGGATTGTCCGCCACCGCCTCGTTCACGGCTGCGATCGTGCCCGCGACCGGGGAGTAGACCTCGCCAACCGACTTCGTCGACTCGACTTCGACGAGAATGTCCTCCTTGGCGACGGACTTGCCGACCTCCGGGATCTCGACGTACACGATGTCCCCGAGCTGATCCTGTGCGTAATCCGTGATGCCCACCCGAAGGCGCCCGTCGATCTGCTTGATCCACTCGTGCTCGTCGGTGTACTTCAGATCTTCGGGGACTTGCATCAACGCTCCTCTACTACCTGGCCGTGGCCGTCAGCCGACTCTAATCGCGATAGCAAAAGGCGCATGTCTCCTATGTACTCGAACATGACGAACCAATAAAGGATCAACCCCAGCGTCCCGAAGAACCAGCCGAGTCCGGCCATGAGAGGTTCGAGAAAGCCGGCTGCCGCCAGGTAGAACGCAGGAATCGCGCCGTACAAGGCGAAAGTAGCGGCCTTGCCGAGGTGACGGACCTCAATCGTGCCCCCTCCCCTGGAGGCTAGATACAAGGCTAGAAGGCCCAACGTCACCTCCCTGACCAACAGGGGGATGCCGATTATCAGCGGAACGACCCCGGCGATCACACCCCCGACCACCGCAGATACGATCATCAGCCGATCGGCGATCGGATCGAGCAGCCTCCCCAGCTCACTCTCCTGCCCCAGCCGTCTCGCCAGGTAGCCGTCGACCCAATCAGTCCATCCGATGATGAAAACGAACCACGCTGCCAGGGCAACGTTGTCGTCCACCAGCAGGACCCACCAGAAGACGCCCACGCCGATCAATCTCACGAAGGAGACGAGATTCGGGATCGTAAGGATGCGATCCGAGCCATTTGCCGGGGTTGACACCCCGGGCAGGGTAGATGGATCGCCTCGAGTCAGCCGTCTTCGCTCGCTATCGCGGAGGCGGCTCGGTCACCAGTCCAAGCGCACCGACGCTTCCCTGAATTCCCCCGAGGCCGGGCGCCGAAGTGAACGAGATTGCGTCCGTCCGGTACACCTCGACGATCTGGCTCGAATAAAGGGGCAGATAGGGAAGGTCGCGCATGACGAGCGCCTCGATCTGCCAGATGAGGTCGAGAGCTTGTTCGGGGCTGCGAGCCGTCTCATAGCGAGCCAGGAGGTCATCCATCTCCTGGCTTTGGTAGCCAGTGTTGTTGGCCGCCGAGCCCGAGCCCAGGAGCTCCCCATAGAACGACGGGAGACCCGGGTTCCCGAGAGACCAACCCAGTATCGCCATGTCATAGCGAAGATTTCCCGCATCGTCCTCCTCGAAAGCCAGGTCGATCACGGTGTCGAAGTCGGTACTGACCGGGATGACTTCAAAACCGAGCATTGCCACCGCTTTTGCAATCTCCTCGGCGTACAACTTTCGGGCAGGGTCATAGGAGTCCCCCGACGTCAGGACGGTCAGGGCCGCTGGCGCAGCGCCGTTGATGAGAAGGCCTTCACCTGGCTCGACGCCGTCGGTGGTCATAACCGGGCGGCTGGTCCAGGTGTATCCGAGGCCTTCGAGATCATCGATCACGTCTTCGAAGGCGGCTGCCCGGTCCTCCACCGGATCGTGAAGAGAGGCGGCCCTCGCTGGGTCGTACCATGCCGTGCTGGAGGCCGGAAGGAGCGTACGTGCCTCGGGAACTCCCGCGACCTCATCAGCCAGCCTGCTCCGATCGACGACAAGGTCAACGGCGCGCCGAAACTCGAGATCGGACATCGGGGCCCGATCGAGATTGAAGCTGAGATACCTGACTCCGAATACGGGGCTGGTCACCACGCCGACGTCTTCGACGTTTTCGAGTGCAGCCCTTTCCCCGTCATCCAGCCCCCGCGGCGACAGGAAGGTGTGCACCCTCCCGGCTACCAGGGCATCCGAGAGAGCGCCCATGCCCTCATACACGTGGTACTCGACGAGATCAGGGGCGTCTCCCCAGTATCCAGGATTCATCTGGCCGACGATTCGGCCGGGCTGGAAGTCAACGATCGAAAGGGGCCCGCTAGCTGGATCATCAAGTCCGGAGAGGCCATAGAGCGTCGCTGATCCGGCACCATCATCCAGCTTGCCTTCCCAGAAGTGAGCTGCCATCACCGGAGCGGTGCCCACGCCATGGGGCCATACGTCAAGACTGGGAAGCGACGAGAATCGCACCTCGATCCGATATCGATCGAGAGCCGTGACGTCGACGACCTCCTCGGGGAAGACTTTCGCCCACTGGCCGCCCAGCTTCATCGAGCGCACCATGTCGTAGGTGAACTCGAAGTCATCGGCCGTGATGGGCTCTCCATCGCTCCACCGGCTGTCGCCCCGGAGCGTGACCACGACGCGCCATCCGACCTGATCCCATGTAGGGCCCCGAGAAGACGATGCGAGATCGGGTACGAGGCTCTGGGCGGTCGGGTCCAGCTGATAGAGAGAGGCCTTGGTAGGCGCTAGGACATATGCATCCCACACTGTCGGCGACGACCCGAAGTACGACCAGAAGTTGTCGGTGGTGGGCGCGCCGAGGAGCCCGACCTTGTAGACGAAGGGGGTGTCGCGCTCGTTGGAGACCGTTCCGGCGACACTGTCCTCTGGAAGGGAAGTTGTAGAGGTGGTCGACGTGTCCGGCACGATCTCGACCGCCGTGGCGTCATCGCCACGTCCTACTTGGATGAAGGCGAACGTCGCGAGGGCAAACACGATGACACTTGCACCGAACGTTCTTACGGCTCTGTTGGGCAATATGAAAGACCTCCCGACTATTGATCGGCAGATCGACCACCCCACTTAACGATGAGGGATGCCAGTGAGTAGGCACTATTGTTTGGGAAGAATCCGGGCTGTGGCGCAGCTTGGTTAGCGCGCCGGTCTGGGGGACCGGAGGTCGGGAGTTCAAATCTCCCCAGCCCGACTCAACGATTAGGGCCCGCCGAGGCGAACGCGAGATCAATGGCGATCGTCGGTGCGGGCCCTCATCATGTCAGCGCCTGGACCACCCACACCACTCCCTGAATGAGCCGCCACCCCAGATATAGGGAGGCCAGCACGACCATCAGCTTGAACAGGAACGGCGTGGGGAAGTCTTCTTCGGGCGGGCCGGGATCTCGTGAGGAGCTCACCCTCTCTCCCGTTTGCGTGCCACGATGTGCACGGGATTCCCGGTGAAATCGAACTCTTGCCGAATCCTGTTCTCGAGGAAGCGCACGTAGTCGTCGCCGAGGTCCCCACCCGAATGAAACAGCACGAAGGTGGGTGGAGCCGTGCCCGCCTGAACGGCATAGTGGATACGAGGTCGTCGACCCTTGCGAACAGGCGGCAGGTGTGCTGCTGTCCAGTCCCTCACGAGTCTGTTGAGCCGACCGGTCCCGACTCTTTGGTATCTCGATTCGAGCACAGCTGCAATGGCCGGGCCGAGCCGGTGCAGCCTGGCACCTGTGGCAGCCGACGTGCGCAACACCGGAGCCCACGAGACGAAGCCAAACCGGTCGGGCAGTGAGCGCTCTGTGAGCTCTCTCTGCTCCTCATCGATTGCGTCCCACTTGTTCAGAACGATGATCAGGCCGGTGCCCGCCTCGACGACCTCACTCGCGATCCTCTGATCCTGATGGGTCACACCATCGATGGCGTCGATCACGAGAATCGCAAGGTCAGCATCCTTCAGCGCTTCCCGTGCCCGCACGACCGCGTAGTAGTCGGCGTCTTCGGTGATCTGGGGCCTGCGACGGATACCAGCGGTGTCCACGAGCGTGTATCGATCACCGTCTATCTCGACGTTCACGTCGATCGGATCCCGCGTCGTGCCTGGTGTCTCGGAGACGATCACCCTCTGCTCCCCCACGAGACGGTTGAGAAGTGTCGACTTGCCCACGTTCGGCCTCCCGACGATGGCCAGGCGCGGCAAGGCCGGCTCTTCGACCTCGTCCACCGGCTCGGGCAGGAAGGAAACGACTGCGTCCAGGAGGTCACCGACACCCCTGCCGTGATACGCGCTGATCGATCGGGGCTCGCCGAGACCCAACGACCAGAATCGCCCGATCTCGGCCTCAGCGGTGGCGCTGTCCATCTTGTTGACCGCCAGCACAACGGGAACACCCGTGGAGCGCAAAGTGGAGATCGCCCCTGTGTCGTCGTCGGACGGGTCGGCCATACCGTCTACAACGAACACGATCACGTCGCTGCCGCTGAGAGCAGCTTCGGCCTGCTGCTTGATCGACTCGTCGATCCCGGTCCCGGGCTTCAACTCCCACCCCCCGGTGTCGACGAGGATGAACCTCCTGCCTGCCCAGTCTGCGTCGAACTGGCGCCGGTCTCGTGTGACACCTGGCATTTCCTCCACGACCGCTGTGCGCGAGCCGATGATCCTGTTGACCAGGGTCGATTTTCCGACGTTGGGCCGGCCCACGACAGCAACAACTGGAAGGGCGCTCATATCTCGGCCACCCGGGAGCCTCCTACGCGCTGATCAGCTTCAAGGCCTCGGAAGCGGTCCAGGTACGATCCCGCTCCAGGTACCCGCCCTCCGCCGGCTGCTTCGCGGTGACACCAGCCTCCACGAGGTTCTGCAGGGTGGTGACGAATTGGCGGAGTTGTGGAGGAAGTGGGAAGTATTCCTCCTCCTCCGTGACCTTCCAAAGCTCGAAGCCCTGCTCCGGATCGATGCGGTCGATCACCTCTTCGATCAGATGGTCCGGGGCGCTGGCTCCAGCGGTAAGCCCGACGACGGTCTTTCCCTCGAGCCAGGCGGAGTCGATGTCATCCGCCGAGTCGATCCGATAGGACTCGACCCCGTTCTCCTTGGCCACACGAACCAGCGCCTGTGTGTTGGATGAGTTGTGCGAACCAACCACCAGGATCAAGTCGCACTCGTCCGACAACTGGCCAACTGCCTCCTGGCGATTCGTGGTGGCGTAGCAGAGGTCCGATTTGCGTGCGGTTGCGAGGTCAGGAAACCGAGCACTGGCATCGTCCATCACCTTTTGCCACTCGTACATGCCGAGCGTTGTCTGCGCCAGAAGTGCGACCTTCGAGTCATCGCTAGGGCGGTAATCGCCAAGGCCCTGCTCCGGCTCGACCAGGGTGATCGAGTCTGGAGCTTCAGCGACCGTGCCGACCGCTTCGTCGTGCCCTTGATGGCCGACGTAGATGATGTCATAGCCCTTCGACGACATCTTCTTCACCTCATGATGGACTTTTGTCACCAGCGGGCAAACGGCGTCGATGACCACCGCCGCTCGCTCCGAGGCGCCGGCAACGACCTCGGGTGCAGATCCGTGCGCCGAGAGCATCACGGGAGCGCCTTCTGGAACCTCGTCGATGTCGTCTACGAAGATGACGCCGACCTTCTCGAAAGCGCGCACCACCCACTCGTTGTGGACGATCTCGTGGTAGCAGTACACAGGCGGCTCGAATATGCGGGTCATCCAGGTCAGAGCCTTGATGGCCATCTCGACACCGGCACAAAAGCCCCTCGGCTCGGCAAGGAGAACGCGTTGGACTGACATTGCATCACCAATGGTAGGTGTCATCGGGACAAACGACTCTCGACGAGCTCGACGATCGCTCCAACTACCTCGTCGATCTGCATATCGGAGGTGTCGATGACAGTCGCCCCTTCCGGAATCCGGAGTGGAGACGTCACCCGGGTCGAGTCGATGTGGTCCCTCCGCTCTTGATCTACCAGCACTTCGGTCGCCTTCTGGCCGGTCTCGGCTGACCGTCGTGCCGCGCGAACCTCGGGAGAAGCGTCTAGATACACCTTGACCGGAGCATCCGGGAAGACGATCGAACCGATGTCACGTCCTTCCACCACCGCGCTCCCGCCATGGCGCCTCACCCAGGCCCGCTGATGAGCGACGAGAGCCTCTCTGACAGCACCGTGGGCCGAGACCACCGAAACGGCCGCACTGACCTCTGGTGACCTGATCAGGTGGGAGACGTCCTCACCGTCGACATACATCCGACTGCCGATCTGATCGAGCAGTGAGGCGTTGACAGCGGCCGTCACTGCTCGCTCGTCGTTCACGTCGAGACCTTTGCGGAGTGCCAAGAGAGTGGCAGCCCGGTAGTACGCGCCCGTATCCAGATGGGGCAGATCGAGCCTTTGCGCCACCAGCCGCGAGACGGTGCTCTTGCCGGTGCCTGCCGGCCCGTCGATGCTGATGATCACTGGATCCACGGAGATCGAGGGTAGACCGCCCTAGACGCGTTAATGGAGAGGGACCGGTCCAGGGGCGTCCTAGATGGGGGTTGTCTGGACAATGGGGGCAAAGGACCGGTACGACCTCTCCGTAGGTGACAACATAGCAACCTTCACCGATGACTGAAGGTTTGCCCGTCAGATTTCTGAGCGATCGCTCACAATTCGACGATCTCGGCCCCGGTGGAGGCGAGCCACTCCCAGTAACCCGGCCAGGTCTTGGAAACCACCTCGGGGTCCTCCAGGCTGACCCCATCGGCGACGAGTCCCAGCAAGGCGAGGCTCATTGCGATTCGGTGATCGTTGTGGGTCTCGAACCGGGCTGGTCTCGGCTCTCCGGGTGTGATAGTCAGCGAGTCACCCTCTTCCTCGACGGATGTCCCGAACTTGGTGAGCTCTGTCGTCAGTGCCGCGATCCGGTCCGACTCCTTCAGGCGCAGGCTGTGCAGGCCGTGTATTCGGCTGGTGTCGGCCGCCATGGCACAACACACGGTGAGGGCCACCGCGGCATCCGGCGCGGATGACATGTCGACGTCTACGGGATCGAGCTCCGCCGGGCCAGCTATGACCACGCCGCGAGGCGTCACGTCGACAGTGCATCCCATCAGCGCCAGCGTGTCGAAAATTCGTCGATCGGGATGTTTGCCCATGTCGCCGATGATTTCTATCCGGCCACCCGTGATCGCGGCCGCTACGGCCGGGTATGCAGCCGAGGACGCATCGACCGGCACCCGATATATGGCGGGCCTGTAGCCCCCGGGGCTGACGCGATAGGTGTCGTCTTCTCCCTCGATGATCGCTCCGAAGGCCCTCATGACATCCAACGTCACCTCGACGTAGTGGGTCGATGCGGCACCGAACGCCGTGATGGTCGTGGTACCGGCGGCCAGTGGAGCAGCCAGCAGCAGTGACGACAGCACCTGGCTGCTGGCGGAGGCGTCGACAACAAGGGCTCCATCACGCCCGGCGCTGGACGCGTCTATGGCCCAGGGATGCTCTCTCCCGGCTTCGGCTCCGCGAGTCCGGAGATTGTCCAGCAACGCACCCATGGGTCGCTCTGGAAGCCGGCCCTCTCCGGTGATCTGGATCGGTCCTGGCAAGAATGGGGACAGCCCCATGAGGAAACGTGCAGTGAGGCCGGACTCACCGGCGTTCAAGGGCTCGGCTGGGGCTCGAAACGCGCCGGCAACACCTTCGACCGTCCATGTGCTCTCGTCTTCGGCTATTTGAGCTCCCAACGCCCGAAGGGCGCCCCGGGCGTGTCTCGTGTCCTCGGAATCCAGGGCCCCCACGAGCGTGCTCTGGCCGGCGGCCGCGGCAGCAACGAACAGCGCGCGGATCGTATGCGACTTCGACCCCGGGGGATGGGCGACAGTCCGGAGCGGCTCAGGAGGTCGACTGATTGCCAGGATGCTCACTCCGCGGCCTCCCGCATGAGGGCAGCGACCTCGACGTTGTCCAGCACCCTCGAGTCCCCGGCCTTCAGAGAGGGATCGGCAATGGGCCCGATCGCCGTCCGCACCAGTCGTATGGTCTCGTAGCCGATCGCCTCCAACATGCGCCTCACTTCTCGATTTCTGCCCTCGACCATGATCACTTCCAACTGAGACCTGCCTCTGCTGGTACCCAGTTTCCGAGCGCGCAAAGCGCGCGCGGGTCCGTCATCGAGCTCCACACCCCTCTCCAATCGCTTCACCTCGCTTGGCGTGGGAGATCCGGAAACCTCTGCCAGGTACTTCTTCCGCACTCCATATCTCGGATGTGTGACCCGCTCTGTGAGGACGCCGTCATTGGAGACCAGGATCAAGCCTTCTGAGTCCAGATCGAGGCGTCCAACGGGGTAGAGCCTCTTTGCCGAATCGATGAGATCCACGACCGTCACCCGTCCGTGCGGGTCATTCGCTGTGCTGACAACACCAACGGGCTTGTAGAGCAGATAGGTCACCCGCTCGGGACTGACCGGGATCGGAGACCCGTCGATGGTGACCGTCTGGTCTTCGACATCGACTCTGTCTCCCAGGACTGCGATCTTCCCGTCGACCGCCACCCGGCCATCCGAGATAGCTTCCTCGGCAGCGCGGCGGGACATGAGGCCCGCGTGGGCGATCGCCTTCTGGACGCGGATTCGCTCCGCCATTCGATCAGGATCCGGGCCGCAGTGAGTCCTCGAGCCCTTCGAGCGCCTGAGCCGGCGGGACATGGTCGGCGAGTGGCGGGAGGTCCGACACCGACTGCATGCCCAATTTCTCGAGAAAGAGTCTTGTTGTGCCATAGACAGCCGGATTCCCGGGGAGGTCGAGGCGTTCGACCTCTTCGATGAAGCCAAGCCTCTCGAGCGTTCTCACTGCCGAGTCGGAGTCAACGCCCCGAATCTCGCTTATCTGACTCCGGGCCACCGGCTGGCGGTAAGCGATCACCGAAAGCGTCTCGATAGCCGCGGGCGACAATCGACGGGCCGTCGCGGTGGATGTGAACCGCTCCAGATATGGGTAGGTCTCAGGATGGCTGTAGAGGCGCCATCCTCCGGCCGTGGAGCGCACGACCAGCCCGGACCCTCGTTCCTCCATCTCCCTTCCCATTTCGGAGATCAAGGCCTCGACCTCGACGACGGGCATCTCGAGGATCTCCGCCAGCTCCCCAACCGGGACCGGTGCCTCCGTGACGAACAAGATCGCCTCGATTGCGGCTTTGGGGGTCACGATGCCCACTCCGATGTGAGATCGATGTCCTTGTCGCCGACATGCCTCACTTCGATAGCTGCGAGCCAATCACGCTGATGGACTTCGACCAATCCCCAGCGGGCCATCTCGAGTAGCGCCAGGAAGTATGCGGCGACCTCGACCGGGCGTCGACAGTGCTCGGTGAGGTGATCGAAGTCTGTCAGTGCTGCCTCGGCGACCCGGGATCGCAACTCCGCGATCGCGGCCTCCACCGATGGCAGGTCGAGCTCCAGATGGTCGAGGTCCGGCTCCTCAGGCTTGCGGCTGAAGACCCGGAGTGCCACCGCAGCCAGACCGCTCCGGTCAATGGGCAGCTCGGCCTGATCACGATCGACCCGAATGACCTGGTCGATCCCCGATGTCCTGGGGACGAAGCGATTCGCCTCCTGGAGTCTCCGGGTGAGGACAGCGGCCACGTCCTTGAAGGTCACACAGGCGAGAAGCCTCGACAGCAGCCTGTCACGCTCCTCCAAGAGCAGAAGCTCGTCTTCGAGATCCAGATCGCCACGCGCTGGGAGCAGCGAGTGCGCCTTGAGCTGGACGAGGGTGGCAGCGATCAACAGGAACTCTGATGTCACTTCGAGATCCAGCTCCCTCATCTCCGCAACGAACGCGAGGTACTCGGTCACAACGTCTGTCAGGCCTATGGCTGAAATCTCGAGCTGGTGCTTCGAGATCAGCTGGAGAAGGAGATCCAGGGGCCCTTCAAAGACAGCGGTCTTGACGTGATAAGTCACAGTTCGGCTCAGGTTATTCGCGGCCGCCGCCAAGCCGGGGCTTTGCGGGAATGTCTGCCCGCTGCAGCAGGTCCCATGTCTCGAGGTCGATTGTGCCGGGGCGCTGTCCGTGATGGTGCCTGGCGAAGTCGATCGCGAGGCGCGAGGACCCGGAGTGCTCCAGATCTCTGGCGCCGAGAAGGCCATGGTCGCGATACCGGGCCATGCGCTCTGTCAGTGGGAGCCCTGCCTTGATCAGAAGGGAGGCCACGACACGGCCAACGACCCCCAAGTCGGAGTGCCGCTTGCCGACGTCATGAAGCAGCGCAGCTTGGACCAGCTCAGGACTCGGGTGGTCAGCCTCAGCGACAAACATGGCCGCATGGAAGCCGTGGGCGCGGTCACGCTTGGACTGGGCGAAGAACAAGTCAATCTCTTTGGAGGACAGCCAATCTCTCACGAGGCGCTCTTCGGCCGCGCTCAACTCGCCTGCTGTGAGATAGTCGAAAAACCTGGCCGCCAGGTGGCCGAGCGACCCCGGCATCGTCAGCGCGAAGCTGACTTACAGTCGACGCACAGTATTGAGGAGGGACGGGCTTCGAGACGTGCCGCCGGAATGTCTTTGCCACAGTTGTTGCAGGTCCCGTACTTTCCTGATTCGATCTGTGCGAGGGCAGCGTCGACGTCATCCAGCTGGCCTTTGATCGAGTCGACGAGCCCCAGGACCTCGGTCCTTTCCGCTGTCACCGACCCTGCGTCGGCGAAGCTGTCGCCGAAGTCGAGGTCGGACCTCAGATCGCCGGACTCGGCAGCTCCGAGCTCCTCCAATTGGTGGACGAGATGGGCACGCTCTTCGAGTAGAGATGCCTTCGCTTGAGATGTGTCGATGGTGCTCATCGGCTCCTCGGGTGTGCTTCCAGATATATCTCCACGAGATGGGTCGAACTGACTCTCGTGTAGACCTGGGTGGTACTGATCGTAGCGTGGCCGAGGAGTTCTTGGACGGTTCTGAGGTCTGCGCCACCTTCAACCATATGGGTCGCCGCCGAGTGTCGCAGCACGTGCGGAGAGACCATTTTCTCCGGGATACCCACCGAAACAGCCGCTTCCCGAACGATGTTGAACACCGCTTGCCGGCTCAGGCGCCTCCCCCGCACACTGGTGAAAAGGGGGTCGCCGCGTTGTTGGCGGCTGACAATCTCGGATCGATCTGGAAGCCAGCCTCTCACAGCTTCGACGGCCTTGTTTCCCAACGGCACCAGCCGCTGTTTCGACCCTTTGCCAGTCAAGATCGCCACGCGATCCTCGATGTCGACATCGGTCAGGTCGAGTGCCACGGCCTCCGATACCCGTGACCCCGTCCCGTAGAGGAATTCAAGAACAGCCCGGTCACGCCGTCCCTTGAGTGTCCTGATTTCTGGTGCCTCGACCAGTGCAATCGCCTGTTCCACAGTCAACGCCTTGGGCAGAGGGTCTCCCTGTTTCGGGGAATCGAGCAATAGTGTTGGGTCGGCATCTCGGTACTGCTCGGCCACCAGAAATCGATGCAGCCCTTTGATCGATGCCATCTTTCGGGCGATGGTCGATGGTGCGAGCCCGTCATCCCGCAGTGCGCTGATGAAGGTCTCCACGAGGTCTTCATCGGGCTCCGAGCCATCGAGAAAGTCCAGATATTGGGTCAGGTCTCGCTGATAGGCCTTGAGGGTGTTGGCTGCCAGCCCACGCTCGACCCGAAGCGACACGAGATACTCGTCGACACCCGAGGCGAGGCTCGCCTCGGTGCTCACAGGCCGGTGCCGGCTCCCAATGCCTCGCTGACCGGCGTGTAGTCGGCGCCGAGACTCCCGGCCACTCCTTCGTGGCACACACTCTCACCCACGATGTTGACTCCGAGTGCGAGCTCGGGTTGGTCGGCGAGCGATCGATCGAGGCCCTTGTGGGCCAGGGAAACCACATAACGGAGTGTTGCGTTGGTGAGCGCATAGGTCGAAGTGTGGGGCACCGCTCCGGGGATGTTGCCCACGGCGTAATGAACCACATCGTCGACCATGTACGTGGGCTCGGCGTGAGTGGTCTCCCTCGAGGTCTCGAAGCAACCACCTTGATCGATGGCCACGTCGACGAGCACCGAACCCTTTTTCATGCCGCGCACCATGTCGGCCGTCACCAGCTTGGGCGCTGCGGCCCCCGGGATCAGGACGGTGCCGATCACGAGATCCGCACTCAATACCTGAGTCTCCAGCGTCAGCTTGTTCGAGTGCACCGTGACGATCCGACCCTGATAGAGAGAGTCGAGGTGACGTAGTTTGTTCAAGTCATTGTCGAGGACGATCACCTCGGCCTGCATCCCCATGGCGATGACTGCGGCGTTGGAACCTGCCATGCCACCGCCGATAACAACGACTTTGGCTGGATTCACGCCAGCCACGCCTCCCAGCAGCAGACCCCGCCCTCCGTGGGCCTTCTCGAGAAAGTAGGCCCCTGCCTGAGTCGCCATACGCCCCGCGATCTCAGACATCGGTGCGAGAAGAGGGAGACTTCTGTCGGGGAGCTGCACGGTCTCATACGCGATGCCAACGATGCCACGGCTACGCAGCGACTCCGCCATGTCCGGATATGCGGCGAGATGAAGGTAGGTGAAGAGAATCTGCCCCGATCGGAACATCTCGATCTCCGATGGTTGCGGCTCCTTGACTTTGACGATCATGTCCGCCTCGGCGAACACGTCCGCAGCCGAGCCGACAATCTCTCCGCCCTGCTCCTGATACTCCTCGTCGAAGATCGTCGAGCCATCGCCGGCTCCAGTTTCGACCAGAACGCGATGCCCGCGTTCGGTGAGCTCCCGGACTCCTACTGGGGTCAAGGCCACGCGATGCTCGGCAGTCTTTATCTCCTTAGGAACGCCAACGATCATCGAGAATGCTCCTGTGGATTGTCGCTAGTCAACGGGGAGCTCCGCAGGCGTCTCCTCCCGGGCACGCGTTCTCGCCCTCTCTGACGCAGCCCGGGCGAGTCCGGCGAACAATGGGTGAGGATCGTCTGGCCGCGAGCGAAACTCGGGATGCGCCTGAGTCGCCACGAAGAACGGATGGTCGATCAATTCGATGTACTCCACGAGATTGTCATCGGGTGATAGCCCGGAGAGCCTTAGGCCGGCCGACTCCAGCTCCTTGCGGTATTTATTATTGACTTCCCATCGGTGTCGATGTCGCTCATAGACGAGAGATTCACCGTAGAGGCGCCGAACGATCGAGCCTTCTGCCAGCTTCGCCGCATAGAGGCCGAGCCTCATCGTTCCGCCCTTGTCCTCGACATCCTCCTGACTCTCCATGAGGTCGATGACCGGGTGGGGCGTAGTGGGATCGAACTCTGTTGAGTTGGCATCGACGTGACCGAGAACACCTCGGGCGAATTCGATGACAGCACACTGGAGGCCCAGGCACAGGCCGAGGAAAGGAGTCCCGGACTCTCGTGCGTAGCGGATCGCTTGGATCTTTCCCTCTACGCCGCGATATCCGAATCCCCCGGGAACAACGACCGCGTCGAGATCTTCCAGATATGACTCGGCGAGAAGCCCGGTCAGCTCGTCGGACGGGATCCACCTCAGATCGAGTTTCAGCTCATTGGCGGCTGCGCCATGACGCAGAGCTTCGGCGACCGACAGATACGCATCCGGAAGATCGACGTACTTGCCCACTATCCCGACCCGGATCTCCTCGGTCGCGCCCATCGCCCTTTCCACCATCGCACGCCAGCTCTCCAGGTTCGGCGGACCGGTCACAACCCCCAGACGGTCACAAACGACGTCGTCGAGGCCACCGTCGTGGAGGATCAGAGGCACCTCGTAGATGTCTCGGGCATCAGGAGCCGAAATCACTGCTTTGGTGTCGACATCACAGAAGAGGCTGATCTTCTTGACCACACCATCGTCCACCTCGCGGTCGGAGCGGACGATGATGACGTCGGGGTGGATGCCCTTGCTTCGCAGTTCGGCGACCGAATGCTGGGTCGGCTTGGTCTTCAACTCTTCGGAGGTCGGAATGTATGGAACGAGCGTCACATGGATGAACAAGACGTTCGCTCGTCCGACATCGTTGCCGTATTGGCGGATCGCTTCCAAGAAGGGAAGGCTCTCGATGTCACCGACGGTCCCACCGACCTCGGTGATCACGACATCGACATCCCCCTGTTCACCAACTCTTCTGATGCGGTCCTTGATCTCATTCGTGATATGTGGGATCACCTGCACGGTGTCACCCAGATAGTCGCCCCGCCTCTCCTTTTGGATCACGCTCATGTAGACGGAGCCAGAGGTCACATTCGAAGTCCGACGCAGGTTTTCTCCTGTGAACCGCTCATAGTGGCCGAGGTCCAGGTCTGTCTCTCCCCCATCGTCGGTAACGAAGACCTCCCCGTGCTGGAACGGGTTCATCGTCCCGGGGTCGACATTGATGTAGGGATCCAGCTTCTGGTTGACGACACGGAGTCCACGGGCTTTGAGGAGACGACCCAAGGAGGAAGCGGCTATGCCCTTCCCTAGTGATGAGACGACGCCTCCTGTGACGAAGACGTACTTGGTCTGGTGAGGTGATTCGGGGCTCTCGGCGCTCCGACCCGTTGACTGATTTGGCGCCGATTCCTCAGAAAAAAGTGACCCGTCCATGACGGGATGCCAGCGTAGCACCCAAGGTCCCCCAACCCATCTTTCTACATTCCGCTCAGCTCGAGCAGCTCACTGGCAGCCTGCTGACCCCGCTCGCTCTCAGGCAGTCCAGCAATCATTCGAGACAGCTCCTCGAGCCTCGCCGGGCCGGCGAGTCTTTCGATTGAGGCTTCTTCCCCCGATCTGCGTATGACGTAATGCACGTCTGCGAATGCCGCAACCTGCGGGAGATGGGTGACACACAACACCTGCCTGCTGTGGGCCAGGTCCGCAAGCTTCCTGCCCATGGCGAGAGCCGTGGCCCCCCCAACCCCTGCGTCGACTTCGTCGAAGACCATCGTGGTCGTTGTGCTGGCGGTCGTAGCGAGACTGATTGCGAGTATCAGGCGGGACAACTCTCCGCCCGAGGCAACTTTGCCCAACGGACCCGGCTGCAACCCGCCATGCGAGGCGAATCGGATCTCAACGCGATCGGCGCCTGATGAACCGGGGTCCACTTGCTCGAAGCCGAACTCTACGGTTGCGCCATCGAGACCGACTTCGCTGAGATGGTCGACGATCTGCTCCGCCAAACGCTCCGACGCCCCTTTTCTCGCTTCACTGAGCTCGGCTGCTGCCTCAGCGACCTTCTGCCTGGCGTGCTCTAGCTCCGTCTCGATGCTGGAAGCCCTGGTGAGTAGTCCTTCCAGCTCCCGGGCGCGGTCCCCCGCTTTACTGCCGAACTCGAGGATCTGGTCGATGGTCTTCCCGTATTTGCGCTTCAGATCGCCAAGAAGCGTGAGCCGGTCCTCGATGGCAGCGAGCTCGGCGGGATCCTCCACCAATCCCTCAACGCTGTCATTCAGATCTCGCGTCAGCTCCGACGCGGTGATCGAAACGGATTCGGCGCTTTCGACCAGCCCAGCCGCGGAAGGGTCGAGCTCCCCGATCTTCCTCATCCGGGAGACAAGCTCGCCGGCAGACTCATCGATTGCTGCCGCGGCCCGTACCGCGAACTCGAGATGCTCCTTGATCTCGGCAGCGTTCCGCAGCCGTGTCTCCTTCTCTTGCAGGTCGACCTCGTCGCCGACTTCGAATCCAGCCGTCGATATCTCTCGATGCTGATGTCGCACCAGATCGAGCTCCCGTGCCAGCTCCGAGCCGGAGCCGCCAATCTGCCGCTCGTCCTCGAGCTTCTTCAGCAATCCGTCCCATGCAGCCTGGTAGGCCTTCAACTTCGTCTGGCCCTGTTTGTCGAGACTCCCGTCGATCAAGGTGAGGACGTGACTTCGTCGGCGCAACTCGAGTTGGTCGTGCTGGCCAACGATCTCGATGAAGGCGCCGACACGCCGGCCAAGGGCTTCCGCCGACGCGATCGCACCATCTATGTAGGACCTGCTTCGTCCTTCGGTTGGGACGATCCGGCTCACCCCGATCTCTTCCTCGCCGAGGAGCACGCCGTCGGCCTGTGCAGCATCTCCGAAGGGGCCCACGACTGCGGAGTCGGCAGCTTCACCCAGCAGAAGCCGGAGAGCGCCCAACAACAAGGTCTTGCCGGCTCCGGTCTCGCCCGTGATCACGGTGAGACCCGGGCCGGGGTCGATCTCGGCATCCCTGATGACGCCCATATTCCGCGCTCTCACGTGCGACAGCATCAGGGCAGGTGGAATTTGTGCCTCACGAGACCGGCGAACGACGGAGGATCCAGGGTCACGAAGCGGGCCGGGCGCTCTCCCTGGCGGATGACCACGGTGTCACCAGGGCCGATCTGGCCGAGGTTGGTCTTGTCGACACTCACCTTGACCGCCCGGTCCCGGCTGACGGTGACAATGATGTCCCGCTCGGGAGGGAACACAACGGACCGAGAGAAAAGAGAGTGGGCGGCGACGGGCGTGACGACGAAGGCCTTCAACGCGGGCGAGACGAGAGGCCCTCCGGCAGAAAAGGAATATGCAGTCGAGCCGGTTGGGGTCGCCACGATCAGACCATCTGCCCGGTAGGTCACGAACCGAACACCGTCGATCTCGACCTCCAGTTCGATCAGCCTCTGGCTATCGACCTTCTCGATCACTACGTCGTTGACCCCCACGACTGTGTTGCTGCCGACCGTGGCTGCGACAGTCATCCTCTCCTCGATGCCGAAGTCGCCATTGTGAAGACGCTTGACCACCGACTCGAGGTCTTCAGGGTCGGCAGCCGTGAGGAAGCCGATGGTGCCCAGATTGAAGCCCAGAACCGGGACGTCGAGCTCGAGAGCTGCCGCCGTCGCCGATAACATCGTCCCATCTCCGCCTACCGCCACGATCATGTCGGCAGGCTCGGAGGACTCATGGACGGAGATCCCGCGCGCTTCGAATTCGGCCATCAGCCGATCTGCGAACACTCGCGTCTCCGGTCGGCCACTGCGAACGTGGACTCTTACTCTCAACTGCCTTCCTGGTCTTCGAGTATCGAATTGAGCAATTCGGCGAGCTCTGCTGCGGGATCAGGTAGCTCCGCAGGGTCGAGTCGTGCGATCTCTTCCAGCTTCTTCTCGATCAGCGAGATCGTCTCGTCGGGGATGTCCATGATGGGATTATCGCTCATCTTCCCGTGCCAGCACCAGATCGACGGCTGCAGAGACATCAGGCACCACATGGTCGGCGTCGCCGGTGTCATCGTCCTCGGCGGTGACCCCAGTCATCACGAGTATCGACGTCCATTCCGGGTCATGCGCAGCCAGAGCGATGTCGGTATCGACTCTGTCACCGATCACCCAGGCCGTGGATACACCCAGCGCATGAATGAGGTCTCTCGTCGGCTTCTCAGGCTTGCCGGCGACCAGGGGCGAAACTCCGGAGGCGACTTCTATGGCCGCGACGATAGAGCCGGCCCCTGGCTTGAGACCATCGGATGTCGGGAAGGTCGGATCCCGGTTCGTGGCGATGAAGGTGGCCCCACCTCGAATAGCGCTGGCCGCCCTGTCGAGGGTGTTGTAGTCGAAGTCGCGATCAAGCCCGACGACAACGCAACTGGCCTGAATTGGATCCTCAGTCATTTGGATTCCGGCGCCCAGCACCGCCTCCCGGATGCCATCGCCACCCACGACCATGCAGCGGCTCGCGTTTTCCGGCAAGAGGGCCACTGCCGCAGTGGCTGAGGTGACGATCTGCTCGGGAGCCGCCTCATACCCGACCACCTCCTTGAGTTTCGCGGCTACCTGTTTGGTGGTCCGGGTCGAGTTGTTGGTGACGAACACGACCTGATGACCGGCCTGCTCGAGCCGATTCAAGGCTTCGTCTGCTCCAGGGATCGCCTCCGTCCCCCGGTAGAGGACACCATCCATGTCCACTATGACTGTCGACGGTGCAACGGTCACGTCGGTTCCGTGCCGAACCGATCGAGTACCTCTTCATACAACCGCTGGGTCTTCTCGACCGATGCAATGGACACCCGCTCGTCATTGCCATGGAAGAGCGACAGCATCTCCGAGAAAGCCATCCTGTCGTCGAAGAGCCCCACACCGTATGCGATGGTGCCCTTGGCTCTCCAGAATCTCGCGTCGGTGGCAACAGTCATCATCGCCGGCATCACTCGGCGGTGACCTTCGATCTGTTCCACGGAGTCGGTGATCACCTCCCACAGATGAGAAGGTCTCTCCGAGAACGTCGCCTCCATGTCCATGACCGGATCCAGCTCAACGCGGTCGGACGCCGAGCCCATTGCCTTGTGCAAGTAGACGTCGATGTCTCTTCGACTTGTGCCGGGCAATGCTCTGATGTCCACTTCGGCCCTGGCCCGATCGGCGATCGTGTTGGTCTTGGAGCCGGCAATCGCCCGGTTCGGCGACACGGTCAAGTGCGTCGCTGCGTGGATGTATCTGGCGAATGTTGGGTCGCCTGCCGCGATCTCATCGATGGCGGCGTCCACCTGGTCCGGGTCCAGCAGTCGCTCCGCCAGCCCGACCTCGAGACCTGCCGCCTCCACGAACTCACGCCACTCATCGGTGATAGAGACGGGTGGATCGGTGGTGAAGATCCCGTTGAGGGCTGCTGACATCGTCTCCAGCGCGTTGTCGACGCCGTACGGGGCAGAACCGTGTCCGGGAACTCCCACCGTCCTCAGGATCGTCCAGAAGGCCCCTTTCTCACCGACGGAGATCGGGATCATTTGACCCTGCGGACCGGTCAGGGGCGGATACGCCACTTCCGTGAGCAGGTAGTCGGCATGTACCACCTCCCAGTGCTCTTCGACCAGGTATTGGGCACCATGCCGGCCTCCTGACTCCTCGTCGGCCACCGCAGCGAACACGAGGTCACCGCGCGGCTTCTTCTCGCCGGTTAGATATGGCTTGACCGCCACGGCCATAGCTGCCGTGACATTCAACATGTCAAGAGCTCCCCGGCCTAGGACCCAGCCATCCTCGACCGTCGCGGCAAACGGATCCACGGACCACATGTCGGGATTCGCAGGAACCACATCGAGGTGCGGCACCAGGGCGAGCGATGGCGCCCCCGGGTCGCTCCCCCGAACCCGATAGACCAATGACTGTCGGCCCGGCATCGGCTCGTACACCTGTCCATTCACGCCCAGGAACTCCTGCAAGGTCTGCACCGACCGTTCTTCGTGACCGCTGGAGACCGTGCCGTCGTTGACACAGGCGTTCGTGATCATCTCGCGCATCAAGTCGACAACGACGCTCATGACTGTTCCTCCAGCATCTCGACCAGGACTTCCACGAGCTGGTACATGGTCAGGGTGAGGTCCATGCCACCCGCCTCTTGGATGGGCACCCAGGCCACTTCTTGGGCGTCGTCGGACGCCCGCAGTTCGCCCCCGACGGCCTGTCCTAGAAAATCGATGAGGACGAGGTGGTGTTCGTCCTCGATGAGCTCGCCGACCCAAATGACCTCGTCGAGCTTGACGAGGAGCCCCGTCTCCTCCTTGACCTCTCGAGTCGCCGCCTCGGCCAGGGTCTCGCCCCATTCGACCTTGCCGCCCGGGACCGCCCAGAGACCCTTGCCCGGGTCGCGACCGCGACGCACGAGCAATATCTCATCGCCCTCCACCACAGCAACTCCCACTCCCACGACGGGGAGCTCACTCACGGTGGTCATCGTGATGCATCACTATCGACCTCGCACTGAATCCCCCCGCTTCGAAGAAGTTCTTTGCAAGACGATGGCCCGGAAGGACATGAGCATCGAATTTGGTGATACCTCTCTCCCTGAGCGCTTCCATCGCCAGGTTCCTCATCGCCTCTCCGACGGCGACCTGGCGCGCCTCCTCCTCAACGAAAACCATCCTGATGGAGCCGATCAACTCACCGGCCGCCTGGGGCAGCAGCTCTTCTACTCGAGCCAGCAGGAATCCAAATGGGTACTCGAACACGGAGCCGATCACGACGAGTGTGTCCGACGAGCCCAAGGCGTCGAGGAATGCGTCATCCACAGGCTCGGGAAGCCCATCGGACAGGGGCCACATCTGGTGGAGACCGGTCATCTCCTTTTCCAAGTCGCGATACAGGGAGACCAGAACGTCGATATCTTCGTTGGTTGCCATCCGGGCGTTGATCATCTCTGCCAAAACGCTAACCGCCTCCGCCAGTGGGCAAGCCCCCATCTGGTGACGAGGCCCATCGCTTCGCGCACGATGTCGGGGCCCATCTTCGACGTGCCCCGGGCGCGGTCGTGGAAGGCAATCGGCACCTCCACGATGTTCAAACCCTGCTGCACCGCTCGCCAGGCCATCTCGACCTGAAATCCGTACCCGGAGGCTTCGGCCTTCTCGTACGGGAGTTTGCGCAACGCTTCGACGCGGAAAGCCCGGAAACCGGCGGTAGCGTCCCTGACGCCGATGCCGAGCATCAGCCGGGAATAGAGATTTCCACCCCGTGAGATGAGGCGTCGATGCAGCGGCCAATCTGGAGTTGATCCGCCTGGAACGTACCGGGAGCCGATAGCGAGATCGGCGCCGTCTTCGACGGCCTTCACCAGTCTCGGGAGGTCCTTCGGGTCATGGGAGAAGTCGGCGTCCATCTCGACCACCACTTCGGCGCCATCCTCCATCGCCCGGTTGAAACCAGCCGCATAGGCCGGACCGAGTCCCTCCTTCGATCTACGACGGAGCACCGATACACGGGAATCGCCCTCACTCAGCCTGGTGGCGAGATCCCCGGTGCCATCGGGAGAGTTGTCGTCTACCACGAGCACCCGGTATCCCTGATGAGTGACTGCCGGGACGATGTGGGCGAGATTCTCCCTCTCGTTGTAAGTAGGTATTACAACCGTTACCCGATCACTCGGCACAATCGGCGCAGAGCTGCTTTCGCTTGTTGGCCAGCTGACTGACCCTCTTCACCATGAAGCAAGACTGGCAGACGAACTCGTCCGGACGCTGGGATTGCTCTTCGACATTCATAGTGAGCTCTTCGCGTCGAATGGTTCGGAGCACTTCGACCTCGTCTACGAGGAGATTCTCGTCTTTCTCCTCGTCGAGCAATTGAAGCTCCTGTGTCTCGAGCTCTTCGAGAGCTTCGGTCGTCTCCTCATCCTCGTCGGCGTCGTCGTCATCGTCGTCATCGTCGTCGTCATCAGCGTCGAACTCGCCATCTCCCAGCGCGTCGTCATCAAAGTCGACGTCATCTTCGAGGTCATCATCCAGGTCATCCTCGAGGTCGGCCTCGAGATCTTCCTCGTCTATATCGGCGTCGTCGATGTCGACGTCGTCCAAGTCGATGTCGTCGTCATCCAGATCGTCGAGTTCCTCGACGTCTACGTCTGTGTCTTTCTTAGCCATTCTCTTCTCGTCCCCTCGCCAAACGCGCCGGGAGTATAAGTACAAATCTCAGATTTTGAGGTTGATTGCCGCGGGCACAACCCGACCACGTATGTCGGTATTCCCGAGGAAATCGCCATCAGCCTCCACCGGCCATGCCGGCTCGACACGAAGATCGAACTCGGCGGCGGACAGGCGCCTCACCGCTTTATCCCCGAGATGTGTCCCTTTTACCACCTTCGGCACCAAAGCGGGAGCGCGAGTCTTGGGAGTATTGATTATCTGCACGTCGAGGCGGCCGTCTATCAGAGTTGCCTTCGGTGCCACGTTCCAGCCTCCTGCGAAGAACTGAGCATTGGCGAGAATCACAGCCAGGGCATCGGTTTCAAGTGTCCTCTTCTCCGTTGTCAGACTTATGTGACCCACAGGAAAACGGGGCAGCCGCCCGGCGAATGCAATTGGATAGCGGGCCGACCCGAGCCTCCTGCTCAATCTCGGTGCGGTCTCAGCAGCCGCGGCCCCGACACCCGCCTGAGCCACGTTGACAAAGTGCCGACGACCCCATGCCCCTTCGAGGTACGGCACGTCGATTGCATAAATCTGCTCCCCGCTCAGATGCCTGGCAGCGCCACCGATGTCTTGAGGGATCCCGAAGGTGCGGAGCAGGTCGCAACCTGTTCCAGACGGCAGCACACCGACTGTGGGCGGCTCGGCCCAATCCATCTCCATCAACTCGTTCACAACGAGATTCACTGTTCCGTCTCCCCCCACGGTGGCAAAGTGGCTTCGCCCTGCGGAGCGCTCCGCCGCAACGAGTGCCTTCATCTCGGAGATGCTCTCGGGGGCCTCGACGTCGTAGTCGATGCCTGCCGAGTCGAGAGCGTGGGTAACGATGGCGGGTGACACCGGAAAGCGCCCGGCGCGCCGGTTCACCAAGACGAGCCAGCGTCTCACCCGACACCCTGAGCTGCGACCACGCCCCTGTCGAGAGCCTTCAATGCATCCCTGCACTCCTCCGCCATGTCGGGAGCGACATCCCGAATCTGACGGAGCAGGTCGACCAGTTGACGACTCACACGCACGAAGTCTCCGGGTGCCATGGCGCCGCTCGAGACGCTGTCGAAGTCCTCACCGGAAACCCACTTGTAAGCCTGGGCCGCGAAGCCCGGATCAGGTCGCCGCGTGGGGCTGAGTCGGGCAACCCTCTCCCGTTCGATCAGACTCGACCATGCCTCTTCGACCCGAGACCAGCGCTCCACGAGCGTGTCGGTCGGCATCTCGGCCACCGACGGCTGATCGGTTCGGGGCTCGAAGACGAACACTGAGAGCAGCGCGGCCAACTCGGCCGGAGCCAACGCATAGAAGTACCCCTGCTCGAGGCATTCTGTCAACAACAGATCGGACTCGTTGTAGACACCTCGCAACCGCTCGCCGCGCTGGGTCAAGCTCCAGCCGCTCATATACCGCATGTCCTCCAATAGGCCGGTTATAGAGTGGAACTCCTCCACCAGGCCGTGACCGCTGGCACGGCGGGCGGTGCGATATTGCTCGAGTTTCCTCTCCAATCGCCGAGCCTTCCTGGCTGCTGCGAGATGACGTGACGCATCCGGGCACGCAGCTACCGGATGACTCACCTCAGCGGGACGGCTGGAGCGATTGCGCGGCTGAGACGGTAGCTTTCGTAGAAGCTTGAGAGAGTCCTGGATGAAGCGCCGGTCACGAGGGCGAATGGGTCTGGGGAGATCCAGTGATCCTGCAATCGTGCTGCCCGCCACTATTTCCTTGTACCCGAGCGTCGAGACCCGCCCGGAAGTGGAGAGAACCAGGTACCGGGCGCCGTTCTTGCGCGACAGGCGCTTCAACACCACGTAGCGACCGTCACGGGCACCTCCGCTCACGTCCACAACGACCCCCTCTCCGAGACCGGAGGCGATGTTGTCATTGTGCGGCGAGGGTTGGCTCGATTCCATCACCGCCAGGTACTCGTCGATCGAGCCCAACTCGCAGTCGGCAATTGCGAGCTCCTTGGCGTACTCGGATTCGAGCGCTTCGATCGTCCGAGCCGCAGTGTGCCTCTCCTCCTCGCGCTGATAGGCCGCAAACGAAGACGCGAGCAACTCCTCAGCACGCTCGCGTTCGTACTTGGCTACCAGATTCGCCGTCATGTTGTAGGTGGGTCTGAAGCTGGAGCTGAGCGGGTGGCTTCCCAGGGCCGCGATGTCGGTGACGTTGGAGAAGCGCACATATGGTGAATGGAGCACGACGCCGAAACCCTCGACGTCGATTCCCCGCCTCCCGGCACGACCAGTGAGCTGCGTGTAGTCGCCAGGGCGCAGGAGCTCATGGGTCTCGCCGTTGTAGCGGGACAGGTTCTCGATGACCACCGTTCGAGCCGGCATGTTGATACCCAGCGCCAGCGTCTCCGTTGCGAAGACGACTTTGAGCAGCCCGGAGGAGAAGAGCTCCTCCACGGTCTCCTTGAACGCCGGAACGAGGCCCGCGTGGTGGGAGCCGATTCCCTGCTCGAGCGCGAAGACCCACTCGTCATAACCAAGAACCTTCAGGTCTTGGTCCTCGAGGTGTGCGGTGCGCGTCTCCGCGATTTCAACGATGAGGTTCCGTTCCTCAGTATCTGTGAGCTTGACTCCGGCGTCGGCCAGGCGTCGGGCCGCGGTGTCGCATCCGACTCTGCTGAAGATGAAGTAAATCGCGGGCAGCATTTTCTCCTCGGCGAGCCTTTCCACGGTCTCGATTCGGTTCGGGGTCTTGAAACGCCTCTTTCGTCCTCGTTCCAGGCCAAGCATGTGCTCGATCCTCGAATTCGGCCGACGTCGCCCATCACGGGTGGTGAAGGTCGGCAAGAGGTGAAGCGCTCTGGAACCTGCCTTGTCCTTGATCATGTAGAGCGACTCGAGGGGGACAGGGCGATGCTCGGTGGAGATCAGACGTGTCGAGCCCCGTCTCTCACCCACCCACGCCGCGAACTCGGCATTGTTCGAGATCGTCGCCGACAAGCAGACGAGCTGGACCGACTTTGGACAATGAATGATCACCTCTTCCCAGACGGCGCCTCTCATCCGATCCTGCAGGTAGTGCACCTCATCGAGGATCACGTGTGAGACCCTCGCCAGTCGACTTGCATCGGCATAGATCATGTTGCGGAGCACTTCGGTGGTCATGACGACGATTTCGGCGTCGCCGTTGATGACGTTGTCACCAGTGAGAAGACCGACTCTCTCCGGTCCGTGTGCTGCGACGAGGTCTCCGTACTTCTGATTGGAAAGTGCCTTTATGGGTGTCGTGTAGAAAACCCGCTTCCCTTCGAGAAGCGCCAGGTAGATCGCAGCATCCGCGACGAGAGTTTTTCCCGATCCTGTCGGAGCCGTCACGACAACTGAATGGCCATCGGCTATCGCCCGGCCCGCCTCGAGTTGGAAGTCGTCGGGGACGAGAGCCAGACCATCCCAAAAAGGCGAGAGACGGCTCATCGCTTGAGAGTCAATCGGACCAACCAATAGGTCAGCTCGTACATCAGATAGAGGGGCACCGAGAGGATCAACAGCGTGAAGGCATCTCCGGATGGAGTTATGAGGGCCGCGGCGATGACGATTATCACAACCGCCCACCGGCGACCGCGGGCCAGTTGATCCGATGTGATGACGTGTGCTGCGGCCGCAGCGAACAGGAACACCGGGTATAGGAACGCAAGACCGAATGCGAGAAGGAATCGCAGCGTGAACGAGTAGTACTGACCTATCTGAAGGTCAGTCTCCACGCCAGGAAAGATGTCGAGCAGGAATTCGAGGCCTCTGGGCAGTGCCCAGTATCCGAACACGACACCGCCGATGAACAGGATCACCAGCGAGCCGACGATGGGTATGGCCCACTTCCTCTCGTTGCTGGTCAAGGCGGGAGTGACGAACGCCCAAATCTGATAGAGGACCACAGGGCTGCCGATGATGATTCCACCGAAGAGCCCGATTCGCATCAGCACTCCCCACTGCTCCCCTACAGCCAATGCCTGCAACTGTGAGTTCGGAGCCGCTGTGTTGAAAGGGCCCTCCAGCAACTCGCTGATCTGGTCAGCAAAGATAAGAGCGACGCCCCCCGCAACTATGACTGCGACCAGTATCTTGACGAGACGCCACCGCAGCTCCTCGAGATGGGTGAGGATCGTCTGTGGCTGATCCGCGGTCACGTTCCGCCCTCGTCACCCTCCGCCGTTCTCGGGTTCTCCTCGGAGGTCTCCTCCGACTTGGCGGCGCGTCCTGAGTCCGGCTCGCGGCCTTCGATCTCGTCGAGGTCCGCCATCGCGTCGGCGGGAGTGGGGCCAGATATGGGCTTGGGGCCCTTCCAATCGAGGCGACTGATCCCTACCTCGTCCATGCCCTCTTTCGCCTCGCGAAGCGGCTTCCGGATTTCCTCGTTGACCGAGCGAAGCTCATCGCCTGCGGCTTTGAGATCGGAGACTTCGGCCTCCAGTCCCGCCCGGACCTCCCTCGCTGCCTTACGAAGTTCGGAGGCGTACTCGCCAGCCTTTCGCGCCAGAGCCGGCAGCCGGGTCGGGCCGAGCACCACTAGGGCGACAATGAGGATTATTACTACTTCGCCACCTTGAAGCATTGAGGCGATAGTAAGCCCCACATAGGAGAAGTGGCGACTCCCCCAGAAGTCGCCACTTCTCGTCGACGGGGATCTGCCCTGAAACGCCCGCCGAGGCTTTCGCCGAGATCAGCCGGCCAGGAGACGGAGGGGATCAGGCTCCGAGTCGAGGGCGGTGGTGAAGGCCATGATCTCGGCTTCAGTAATCGGGTCGGGATTGACGACTTCATATGCGACGCCGGTTGCCAGTAGGACGCTCACGACCCGGGAGTTGGCGGGGCGGCGCTGCTGCTCGGTGCACGATGGGCACTTGAACCTATAGTCGCCTTCCCGTCCTCCGGGACGAAGCTCCAGCGCTACATCGTCCGGTGTCAGGTGTATGTCGCCACAGTGGCCACACGTTGTCTTGATGGTCGTCATTCCGATTCTCCGGTCACCCATGTCTCTGTGCATCGGCAACGGAATCCCGAATCTGTAGGGCTATTGATAGGTCGATCGACCCTATCCGTAGCGATCGCTGAGCGCTTTACCCAGGTGTTTTAGCCTTTCTGAGACATCTGGCCCCTCTACGAGGCGAGCGCTGCCACCGAGACGGAGTAGTAGGCGAGCCGGTAGCTCCGGGTCGGTCGCGGAAAAGCGAATCCGCACATGATCATCCCCTTCTTCGAGGATTTCGACCGGGTAGTACTCCAAAACCCAACGTGCCCCTGGGAACAGGTCAATTGTCGCCGTGACGTCGTTGTCCGAGGGTGAATAGCCCACTCCAGGCTCCGGAATCTCATCGGGGGGGTCGAATCGCTCTTCGAGGACCTCGACACTGCGGATCCTGTCGATTCGAAACGTCCGCATATCGTCAACAAGGCGACAATGTGCCATCACGTACCAGTTTCCGAGGGTGGAGAACACCAGCCAGGGCTCGATGTCCCTCTCCGTGGTCTCTTCCCGGCTGAGCGATCGGTAGACGATGTGGGTGACCCGGTTCTCCGCGGCAGCACGTTTCAGCGTCGTCGCCGAGTCCGTTGAGGGGGGAAGATCTACCGCCAATGTCGCATCCGCCTCCGGGAGCAGGACATCGCTCAACTTGGCGATTGCGGAGTCGAGTGCAGGTGTGCCCTGGCCGGAACCAGAAACTGCCAATGCGGCCGCGAGCAAGCCCAAGGCCTCTATCGGAGCCAGCCGGGGTGCGCGGCTGAAGTAGTCAGCCGAGTCGATGACCACCTCGTCTTCATCGATGTAGGCCTCCATCAGCTCTCCCGGCCCGTAGCCCGGAAGCCCGCAGACGAACACAGCGTTGAGATCGCGGGTCAACTCAGACCTGCTGTATCCGAAGCGCTCCATTACTTCTTCGGTGCTGACGCCCGGATTGGCGAGCACGTATGGGATCAGCCCCAGAATCCTCGAAAGCCTCGAGACGGTCTTCTGTGAGCTCAAGCAACCACTCCGTCGACCGCGGCAGTCACACGATCCATGAGGTCGCGCCGCAGTTCCTCGGGTGCCAATATCTCGGCCGAAGGTCCAAAGCTCAGCACCCAACCCACGAACGCGTCGCGATTCGAAACCGGAATCGTCACTTCGAGGTGACCCTCTGAGTGCTCCACGCCAAGCGTGCGGCTCGCCCACCACGCCACCTCGGGATCGAAGCGCACGGTGGCCTTAACCTCTTCGTCACCGCCGGCCTCCCATGGCTGGCTCTGAAGGAAGGTGCTGGGGTTGAATCCGGCCGGGCGTTCGAACCCGCCTGGCTCCCCCTTATCAATGGCCGAGATGCGATCTATCCGGTAAACCCTCTCGCCTTCGGTCGTCACACCAACCAGGTACCAATGGCCCCGGCGGAACGCAATGCCATACGGATTCAGCTTCCTGCGACCTTCGCGGTAGGTGAATTCAATAGGGCTTCGCTGAACGACCGCGTCGAACACTGCCCCGAGCGTTTCGCCTTCTGCCCCGAGATCCGCCCCGAAGGGCTCGAAAGCGACGCCTTGCTCGACGCCACCCAGCTTCCTGAGGCCATCGAGACCGGCGTGCGAGCCTCCCAGTTGAACGATCCGAGCTGCCAGCGACAAGGCGGCGCGCTCCTCTGGAGTTAGACCCGGATCCGGAATGGCGTATTCGTCGGGGTCGACCGTATATCCGAAGTCGACCTCCCACACATCGAGCGCATCTAGCTTGATCGGCACACCTAGCTGGCGAAGCAGCTCTTTGTCACGCTCGAACATTCGGTGAAAAGCCTCATCGGAATCCTGCGAGTAGCCGGGAACCGTGCGCCGTATCTCTTCGGCGGTTACTGGATGGGGCGACTCGAGAAGGTAGATGAGCGTGTTGAGCACCCGCTCGACGACGTTCCTCATAGATGGCTCGATTCTAAGAGGTCCTGATTGTCCGAACGGTGCACTCGAACGAGCCTGGAGAGGCTGCGAGTCAAAGGCTCTCTATGAGTTTGTCGACGCGCTCATCCTCAGACCGGAACGGGTCTTTGCACATCACAGTGCGCTGGGCTTGGTCGTTCAGCTTGAGGTGCACCCAATCGACCGTGAAGTCTCGCTTCTTCGCCTTTGCGGCCTTGATGAACTCACCGCGGAGACGAGCTCGCGTCGTCTGAGGCGGACGGCGCACGGCGTCGGCGATATTCGCGTCCGTGACCACGCGCTCCATGAGACCTTTGTCCTGAAGCATGTAGAAGAGGCCCCTGTTCCTATTCACGTCGTGGTAGGAGAGGTCCATCATCGCCAGACGTGGGTCGGATAGCTGCAAACCGCGCCTCATTTGATAGCGCTCGAGGAGTCGCTGCTTGGCGACCCAATCGACCTCGCGGTCCAGGGTCATCGGGTCCTTCTCGAGCCCGGTGAGAAGGGTCTCCCAACGGTCGACAGCCGCTTTCACCTGAGGCGGGAAGCCGGGGCTGCGGGCGAACCGCATCGCCCGATCGAGATACTCCCATTGGATGTCGAGGGCCGACAGTTCTCGTCCATTCATCAAACGGATCTTTCGCTTGCACGTGGTGTCGTGCGCTATCTCCCTTATCGCCCTGATCGGGTTTTCCAAACTGAGGTCACGAAAGACGACGTCCTTTTCGATCATCTGAAGGAGAGCGACCATGGTTCCCACCTTCACGAAAGTGGCGTACTCGCTCATGTTGGAGTCGCCGGCTATCACGTGGAGCCGGCGATAGCGCTCTGCGTCGGCATGCGGCTCATCACGTGTGTTGATTATCGGCCGTGATCGGGTGGTCGCAGAGGACACGCCTTCCCAGATGTGATCGGCCCTCTGACTGATCGAATACGTGGTCCCTCTCGGAGTTTGTGTGAGCTTGCCCGCACCCAAGAAGATCTGACGTGTCACGAGGAATGGGATGAGAACGTCCACGGTCCGATGAAAGTCCTTGTGCCTGCTGACCAGGTAGTTCTCGTGACACCCATACGAGTTGCCGGCCGAATCCGTGTTGTTCTTGAACACGAAGATCTCCCCGCGTATGCCCTCCTCCTCGAGGCGCTCCTCCGCCCCGTGGACCAGGCCTTCGAGGATCCGCTCCCCCGCCTTGTCGTGAGAGACGACGTCGTACAGGTCGTCGCACTCCGGTGTCGCGTATTCCGGATGCGATCCCACATCGAGGTAGAGGCGCGCCCCGTTCTCCAAGAAGACATTCGACGAGCGCCCCCACGAGACCACTCGTCTGAAGAGATAGCGTGCCACTTCGTCGGGGCTGAGGCGTCGCTGCCCCCGAAGGGTGCACGTGACCCCGTATTCGTTCTCTAGCCCAAAGATCCTGCGATCCACCAGGTCAGGCTAAACGCGCGTCAACCCAATCGGTGGGTTGATTGCAGCAAGGCTCCGAGGCCGGGCCTCTGCGAACTCGGGTTATTCGGGGGATTCGCTCTCCGGCTGTGCGGGCTCTTTGCCAGCCGCAGGGCTGGTCTCGGTGGAGATGCGACGGAAGGCGCGTCGACCATTGGTGGAGTCGAGCACTGCGATCTCCCAGCCCTCGGAGTCGCGCCCCTCTGCCTGCTGGAAAGCCTGCTTGCCGGCCTCGAGAGCCGAGTCGAGGTCCATGTCGGCAGACCACAGGTCTTCGAGAGCTTCCTCCAATTGCTCAGATTTGCCTCCGATGGCGACGAAGTTGCGTTCCTCGAAGAGGGTTCCGTCGTATGTGACCCTGAATAGCCGGTGCTCGGCGCCATCCGAAGAGATCTCTGCCAGGAGCAACTCCACCTCGAACGGCTTTGGATCTCTCGTGAAGATGACACCCATCGTCTGCGCAAACTGGGTTGCGAGGCTCATCGCGGTCACATCGTCGCGCGAGTAGAGGTAGCCCATTAAGTCCGCCTGGCGGATGCCCGCCTTGCGCAGCGTCTCGAATTCGTTGTATTTGCCTACCCCGGCGAACGCGATGCGGTCATAGACCTCCGAGATCTTGTGGAGGGCACTCGACGGGTTCTCGGCAATCAGGACCACACCATCCGCGTATTCGAGTGCGAGAATCGACCTCCCCCTCGCTATTCCCTTGCGAGCGAATTCGGCCTTGTCGCGGACGAGTTGCTCGGGGGCTACGTAGAACGGAATGGTCATCTGATCGTCTCCACGGCGCCCTCGGCTAGGGGCCCTACAACGTCATCAGGCAGTTCAACCAGGCCGTCCTCGTCGATGCGCAGGACGTTGGGATAGATGCCTCGCCTCAGGTCTGGGCCGCCCGTGGCGGTGTCCTCCTGAGACGCAGACACAAGTGCGCGAACGGCGAGGTCGGCGGCCTCATCAGCGCTCAAGTCGTCTCGATAGACCGTCCGCAGGTATGACTTCGCGAGCCTTGAGCCGGACCCGGTGCTGCCGAAGTCGATCTCCTCGTATCGACCGCCTACGACATCGAAGCTAAAGAGTCGTCCTGTCTGATCGGCTTCGCTGTAACCCGCGAACATGGGGACTACCACGAGCCCTTGTATGGCCATGGGGAGCTGGTTTCGGACGAGACGTGCCAGGAACGAAGCCTTGCCCTCCAGCGATAGCCTCACCCCCTCGATCTTCTCGTAGTGCTCCAATTCGACCTGAAAGAGTCGAACCATGTCGATGGCGAGGCCAGCAGTGCCGGCGATGGCCACTGCGGAGTACCGGTCGGCCGGGAATACCTTCCGGATGCGCCGATGTGCGACAAGGTGGCCCTCGGTAGCTCTCCGGTCACCTGCCATGACGACGCCTCCCTGGTAGCGGAGAGCGAGCACCGTGGTGCCTTCAGGCGCGGATGGTGCGTTCTCCCCCGGCGGAATGTTCCACCTGGGCAGTGCGCCCATCGAGTCCAGGAGATCAGTGAAGCTGGATCCCGGGGAGGGAGCGTCCAATGGCAGTGGGCCGTTGGCCGGGATCACTCGCCGCCCTTCTGCACATAGTTCTTCACGAACTCCTCGGCGTTCTCTTCGAGGACTTCGTCGATCTCATCGAGCAAGTCATCGAGGGCCTCCAGATCCGAGTCGCTTTCGGTGACGACTTCGACTTCCTCGACGTCTTCTTGATCCTGTCTCCGACGCTCCTTGGATCTCTCTTGTTCAGCCATAAACCTTCAACCTCCTAGGCGCTGCAGAAGATCCGCAGCGTCCTCAGCTTCATCGAGAAGCGAGCCGACGAGATCGGCTGCACCTCTCAGGGGCTCCATCATAGGAACGCGCTTCAGGTGTGATTCGCCGATATCGAACACGAGGGAATCCCAGTTCGCGGCCACCACGGAGTCACGGAAGAGATCCACGCAGCGACCGCGGAAATAGGCACGAGTGCGCTCGGGAGGGTTGACGGCCGCTTTCGCAATCTCGTCATCGGTAAAAAGACGGCGGAAACTTCCGGAGCCAGCCATCCGATGGTAAAGGCCCTTCTCGGGGTTGACGTCGTGGTATTGCAGGTCGAATGCTCTCAGTTTCGGGGAGTCCCAGCCGATGCCGTCACGATCGATGAAGCGCTCGAAGACTCGCTTCTTGGCCACCCAGTCGAGTGTGTCTGATAGTGACATCACGTCGGTCTCCATGGCAGACAGCACCCTTTCCCATTCCCCGACGAGTTTGTCCCAAACCGGATCGTCGAGCTCCTTCTCGGCGTACTTGGATAGCCACTCCAAGAATCGCCCTTGAAGCTCCAGCGCCGTCGCACTGCCTCCGCCCTCGAGCTCGAGAGGACGCGTCAGATCGACGTCGTGGCTCACTCTCCAGCAAGACTCCACCGGGTCGGCCAGATCGAGCGGATCCGGTATGGCGCCATCTTCGAGCGCAGCGAGCATGAGCGCCGTGGTGCCCAGCTTGAGAAAGTTCTGGGTCTCAGAAAGGTTGGCGTCGCCCAGGATGACGTGGAGGCGCCGATACTTGGACGCATCGCCGTGTGGCTCGTCGCGAGTGTTGACGATCGGCCGTTTCAGCGTGGTTTCGAGGCCGACCTCCTCTTCGAAGAAATCGGCCCGCTGCGTGATCTGGAAAGGGACCTTGGGACGATCGTTCTCTGATCCGACTTTTCCAGCGCCGGTGAAGATTTGACGGGTGACGAGGAAGGTCATCGCGTATCTGATCACGTCTCCGAAAGGGGTCTCCCTCGACAGCAGGTAGTTCTCGTGGGCGCCATACGAATTGCCCTTGCCGTCGGAGTTGTTCTTGTAGAGGGAGACGATGTTGCCGGACTTCTCGGCGGCCGCCATCGCGGCCTGGTGCATCACGAGCTCGCCGACCTTGTCGTAGAGCGCGGCCTCGAGGGGGTCGTAGCATTCCGGAGCCGAGTACTCAGGGTGGGCGTGGTCCACATACATTCGGGCCCCGTTGGCGAGAACCGAGTTGACCACGGCGCCTTCTGGGTCGAGCGGGCCGTAGGTCTCGTGCCCGAAGCCTCGTGCGTCCCGGCCCGGGGTCTCCTCTTCATAAGACCATTGCACTCGCACGCGACGCCCGGGGTAGCTGTTGACTATCAGCGACGAGGCGACCGCCGGGTTGAATCCGGGCTCCCCCTTAACAGTGATCCCGTATTCGGTCTCCGTGCCAAGGACCTTGTGGAGGGCCATCAGAGGTACTGGCCGCCGGAGACCTTTTCGATCAGGCGGCTCTCGTCATCGCCGCCGACAAGGGTTCGCACGTACACGATTCTCTCGCCCTTCTTGCCTGAGATCTTTGCCCAGTCATCAGGGTTCGTCGTGTTGGGAAGGTCTTCTTGCTCGCGAAACTCTTGTTTGATCGCGGCCACTAGATCGCTTTCGGCGACACCAGGCTCGCCGCCGGCGATTTGGCGTTTGATGGCATCTTTCTTGGCGCGTCTGACGATGTTCTCGATCATCGCCCCCGAGGCAAAGTCCTTGAAGTACAGCACTTCGCGATCGCCTCCGGCATAGGTGACCTCGAGGAACCTGTTCTCATCGCTCTCGCTGTACATCGCTTCGACCGTGACGTCGATCATCTGCTTCAGATAGGCATCCTTATCGCCGTCGAACCGGGCAAGTCCTTCGGAGTCGAGTGGCGTGTTCTGGCTCATGTAGATGGCAAAGATCTCACGGGCCGCTTCAGGCTCCGGCCGGTTGATCTTGATCTTCACGTCGAGTCGGCCAGGCCGGAGAATGGCCGGGTCGATCAGGTCTTCACGGTTCGAGGCACCAATGACCACGACGTTCTTGAGCGACTCGACCCCGTCGAGCTCGGAAAGGAGCTGAGGGACGATCGTCGACTCGACATCTGAGCTGATTCCGGTTCCTCTGGTGCGGAAGAGAGAATCCATCTCGTCGAAGAACACGATCACGGGCACGCCTTCGTCGGACTTCTCCTTAGCCCTCTGGAAGATCAGGCGGATTTGTCGTTCCGTCTCACCGACCCACTTGTTGAGCAACTCCGGGCCTTTGATGTTGAGAAAGTAGGAGCGGACATCAGGGCTACCGGTTCGCTCCGAGACCTTCTTCGCGAGGCTGTTCGCCACTGCTTTCGCAATCAGCGTCTTCCCGCAGCCCGGTGGGCCATAGAGCAGGATTCCCTTGGGCGGCTCCAGCTCATACTCCCTGAACAGATCGCGGTGCAAGTAGGGAAGCTCCACCGTGTCGCGTATCTGCTCGATCTGATCGGCCAAGCCACCGACGTCTGCATATGTGATATCCGGAACTTCTTCGAGGACCAGCTCTTCAACCTCGGGCCTCTCCATCTTCTCCAGAATCAGCCGAGACTTTGGGTCGATGCGGACGTAGTCGCCGGCGCGGAGATACTGGTCCTTCATCGCGTCAGAGCGACTCAGAACACTCTCCTCATCGGCACGTGCGATCACCACGACCCTGTTATCGGGCATCGTCTCGCGAACACGTACCACCTCTCCGGCTATCTCGAACTCCCGGACGTCGATGATGTTGAACGCCTCGTTGAGAAGGACTTCTTGCCCTACCTGCAGCTGTTTCACTTCGATGCTCGGTTGCGCGGCCACGCGTAGCTTCCGGCTCCCGGTCAGGACGTCGACCGTGCCATCGACGTTGACCTGCAGGACCGTGCCGAAGTTGTTGGGCGGTGCGGTGAGCTTGTCGACCTCTTCTCGAAGCACACCCAATTGCTGGCGGGCCTCCTCGAGGACCGCAGCCAGCTTGTCATTCTGAGTCGACGCCCGCTCGAGTCGGGCACGGGTCTCTTCGAGGTCGGTCTCCAGTTGACGGATCTGTTCCGGGGCGCCCGCAGCGCGCCTGCGCAGGATCGACACCTCTTCTTCGAGGGCCTGCACTACTCGTCGCAACTGCGCTACGTCGTCCGGTGTCCGTCTCTCGTCCACTGGCTTCCTTCCTGGTTGGTCGCCTCTAGGCAGTATACGAACAGCTTGGTTTAGTTCGAGGACTTAGTGGAAACGCCCCGGAGTGCCAGTTTCTGGGAATCGGCGGTGCGTCAGGCCTCGATGTGGATGCACATACCTGGACACTGCTGCGCAGCTTCCACCACCAACTCAAGCTGATCGGCAGGGACAGTGGCTACGCCGTCTGCGCCTTGTGGATTCCCCTGAGAGCGGGCGTAGACCCGGTCCGCGTCCTTGACATGGGACAAACCATCGTCGAGCAAGACGAATACGTCAGGCGCTATTGCCTCACACATCCCGCTGCCGGTGCACATCTCCTGATCGACCCAAACTCTCACGTACGGGAAGACTATTACGGGTTGTCAAGGTCGTTGGGAAACCCTTCTCATGAACACCAGGAAGCCCGTGTGCCCCACCATCGAGTGCTCGGGCCGAACGCTCCTACCCGACACGTTCCACTCCCGCATCAGGAACTCCCGCACCTCGATCTCGGCGAAGGCACCCAAATTCTCTGCGGCTTCGACCGTTGCCTGCACCTGCGGGATGGTGGGCAGATAGGCACAGACGACTGCTCCCGGCGCCTGCCCCTCGACGCAAGCCTCCAGGACTCTCCAAGGCTCGGGGAGGTCGAGCACTACCCGATCAGGTCCGACTTCAGACACCACGTCGACAACGTCGCCAACCAGAAGCTCCAGGTTCTCCGGTATCTCGCCGAGCCACCTCTCGATTGCCTTACGGGCGTGATCGGAGTGATCCTGCCTCACATCGACGGAGACGACTCTCCCTTTGGCTCCCACGGCCCGGTGCAAGCCCATGGTGAGGGCTCCGCTGCCGGTTCCTGCCTCAACCACGGTCATTCCCGGGCCTATGTCTGCGTAGACGAGAATCGGGCCCAGGTCCTTGGGGTAGACGACCTGAGCGCCGCGCTTCATCTTCAACACGTAATCGGCAAGCCGCGGTGACAACAAGAGCAGCTGCGCCCCACCGCTCGACTCGACCCACGAACCATCCTCCAGGCCGATCAGGGCGTCATGTGGTATCGATCCCTGGTGGTATTGAAAGGTCCGAGTCGCGTCTAGCTTCAAGAGGAAGTAGCGGCCCTTGGAGTCGATGAGGAGGGCGGGGTCGCCTTCCACGAACTTCATCAGAAGAGGCTGATGGCAGCGACTGCGAGGCTGAGCACCATCGCAATCACCACGACCCACACGGTTATCTTGACGAACTTGTTATTTCGCATGATCTAGGGTTCATCACGGTAGAGATGAACAAGATCATGCGCACATTGTTTGGTACGAGCGACCTTCGAACCCTCGGGGTCAATCGAGTATGGAGGGGCCTGCGCAAGGGAGACCGCCGCGACCTCTATCTGGGAGCTGCATTGGCGTTTTTTGCCTGGTACCGGGCGAGCTCGGCACCTGAGAAAGAGCTCATTTTCAGGGAGAGATTGGCCGAGGGATCAGCTTTGGTGATCCACCACAGGCGGCGTGGCGACCCTCAGATCGAAGTGATCAAGCCACCCCCGCCCGACTAGATCCCGCCCGACTAGACCTTGTAGACCTCGACCAGGGATTTGCCCTTGTTCTTGCGGGCCCGCCGTCCACCCAGGTAAAAGGCGACCAGGGCCAGCCCGACAACGGCGACGCCCACGAGCACAGCCGCGTCTTTGGCAGACTCTTTGGTCTCTTCAACGGTGCCGACGAGCTGGCGAGCCTTGGCCTCGATGTCATCTCTAGAAATCGTCAACTTCGACCCCCTGCTCATCTCCACTCATTCTCCAGGCAACCAGGCCCGCCCCTGCCACGGCCACGACCGCAGTGATGACCCTTGCGAGGACTACGTACCACTCGCCATCCGGCAGGACCATCTTCATGAGCGCATAAACACCGAGCAAGGCAAGGAAGGCGCCAAGCGAGAAGAGTGCGGCGCCGCCGACTCCCATGCCGGCCGCCTTGCCGAGCTTCTTCGCAGGCTCGATGGTCTCCTGGCGAAGGTACTCCTTCGACATGTCGACCAGGTCCTTGGTGAGCTGCGGAATCTCTTGAAAATCTGCCATTGCCTGGACAGAGGCTAACAACAGCTGGACGTAGTGTCGCGCGGTTGTAGGGTGAGGCCCTCAATGAGCTACGTCCGATCGGTGACCTCATTGGGCCCGCGTTATATAGCGCTCTGGGTCGGCCAGGCCGTGAGCCAGTTCGGAACGTACGTAGCGTTCTTGAGCCTGCCTCTGCTCGTCGACTACATAAACAAGCTGGCTGACGACGAGTCGATTCTCGACTTATCCATCACCTACGCTCTGGAGACCGTTCCAACACTGCTCGTCGGGCTCGTGGGTGGCGTTCTACTCGATCGATGGCACTTGCGCCCGGTCATGATTGCGACCGATCTCATCAGAGCGTGCGGATTCTTCTACCTGGCGGCCACCATCGGCGACTACGGAGTAGGCACGGTCTTCGTCGTAGCGTTCCTGGTCGGATCGATGACGACCCTCTTTGATGGGGCCCTATTCGCGTTGATCCCGTCTTTGGTGCCGGAGAGACGGCTGGCTGACGCTAATGGCTACATCGCGGCCAGCCAGCAGGCGAATTTCGCTCTGGGACCGCTGGCGGCCGGTGTCATGGCCTTCAGCACCGGTACGCCCGCCGTCGGCCTTTGGGTCAACGGAATGACGTTTCTCGTGTCCGCTTTATCGCTGTACTGGGTTGGGCGGGTAGCCCACCACCGCTCGGCGGCAGATGCGCGCAACACCTTCTTCAGGGAAGCGGCCAACGGGATCAAATACATCATGGCTGAGCCACGACTCCGCATCACGACCATCGCGTCGGCGATACCGAACTTCGTGGTTGGCTTCATCGAAGCGACGTTCGTTGTGTTGGCACCGGTGGTCTTCAACACGCAAAACGAGGTCCAGATCGGTGTGCTGCTTGCCGCTTTCGGCGTCGGGGGTGTGATCGGAGCGTTGCTCGCCCCATCGGTGATAAGGAGAATCGGCCTCGGCGCAACCATGACGATCGGCATGGGGATCACAGGAGCTTGCCTTCTGGCTGTGATGTTCACCGAATACGGGGTTGTCACGATCCTCCTCCAGATCGGTTGGATGGTGGGCGTCGGGCTCATCAACGTGGCCCTTGCAACCATCCGTCAGCACTACGCGACCGATGCGATGCTGGGACGGGTGATAACAGCCTCCAGGGCAATCGGCTGGGCGACCCTCCCCCTAGGAGCCCTGGTTGGCGGCTGGCTCGGTGCCAGCGAGGAGACCTACCCGCTCGTGGCGAGAGTGTTCCCGGTTCTGATCGTGGCTACTGCGCTCTGGTTGTTGACGACGGTCGTTTGGCGGGACACTTTCGGCCCCAGGGAGATCACATTGGAGGCTGGAGCGGAAGTCTGAGGAAAGGGCAGGGCCCGGACAGGGAGGCTGCCCGGGCCCTTTCTGCTATCGAGGGTCAGTGCGTGGGATACGCAACTGCGGTTGTGGAAGGCTCCTCGATTTCTGTTGTGATCTGCTGACCTGTGTCGTTGGTTGTGGTCACGGACACAACCTGTACTTCGACCGAGACGACGCCCTTAGCCTTGCCGTTCTTGATCTGGAGCTCGTTTTCTCCTTCGGAATAGGTAGCACTGCCACCGGCGGGAACCTGGAAATTGGTAATGGTCCTGGTAGTCGTCTTCCCTTTGTGATCGGTCACGGTCACCTCGAGAGTGAGGTTTTGGTCGCCATCCGTGCCATTTGCGAAGTCAAACGAAGCTACCCATTCGCCCTCCCCACCCTTGCGAGTGGTGACCCACCATTCGAATTCTGAGTCAGCGGAGCTAATGGTGACCTCTGGTGCGGTAGAAGTCTGTTCTTCGTCATTTGAGTCCGCATCTTCATCTGAGTCGGCTTCGTCATCGTCCAGCTCAGCGTCATCGTCGTCCTGGTCGGCATCATCGTCGTCGACGTCGGCATCGTCATCGGTCGGTGTGCTTTGATCACCGCTGTCTCCCTGATCGGTTGCGTCGTCTCCTTGATCCTGGGCATCGTCTTGGTCTTCTTCAGCCGTTTCGTCGTCGACGGCCTCGTCTTCTGCTTCCTCTTCAACGTCTTCGGCCATCGCGAGAGTGTCGCCGACGGTCTGGAAGGTGTCTTGAGTGCTGTGCCCTGCCATCGATATGGCGGGGACCGAGATGACTGCGACAAGTGCCACTAGAAGGGCGTATTCGACAAGGGATGTTCCGTTGTCTGATTCTGCGAGGAGGGATCTGAGGTAGGACATTTCCCTATATATCGGCAAGATCCTCAACCAGACCGATGGGGCTGAAGGCCCAAACGGAAGGGGAGCTACGCAAACCGTTTCACGCCGGTGGCGACGGAGTTCCAGGAAAGCCTGATACCACTCTCATCGATGGGCGAACTGGTGTGCCAAGCTCCACCCATGAGCTCGTGGGTCCAAGATGTCTCGGGACCGCTGAATGCGGAGCAGAAGGCGATCGCCGACGGCATCGACGCCATACTGGAACGGCTCAATCTGCCTCTACTCGACGTCGCTGCATCCTCGGCAGTCGCCGATGCCAAGGGCTTTCATGTCAGCTTGGTGCATCGCAATCGGCCCGAGCTGACGATCGACGTGAGCGCATTCGGCAACGGCGAGGTATTCGTCCTCTACGGTCAGGAAGAGGAGTCATTTCGATCCAGAGACGTCGACATGGGCAGGGTGTGGCCTTTCCCCGGCGCCGACCACGTGCAGGCCACGCTGGCCCTGGTCGAGTACCTGTTGACCGGACGAGTCGAGCTGCGGGTGTGGAAACGGCCCCTCGCAGTCAAAACTCGGTCCTACTGGATCAACGAGCAGGGGCACCATGAGCTGTTCAGCCGATCGAGCACGTGGGGTCCAACTCTCGGATGGTCACGAGAGCCGGAGGTTTACCGTTTCGACTTCACATAGCCGCGCGAGCAGTTTTGCCCGCAAAACTGCAGACGGGCCGCCCAAAAGGCGGCCCGCGGTGTCGGAGAGAGGACTCGAACCTCCACCAGGAAAACTCCCGACCAGGTCCTTAGCCTGGCGCGTCTACCAATTCCGCCACTCCGACGAGAGTGCGCCTGCGATTTTACCCGGCGCTCAGCTCAAGACGAAGGTGAGCACGAAGGTGCTGATACCGAAAAGAATACCGGTGATCCAAGTCAGCCGGTCGAGGTTCCGTTCGACAACAGTCGATCCGCCGAGGTTCGACGTCGACATGCCACCTCCGAAAACATCTGACAGCCCGCCCCCCTTGCCGGAATGCAGAAGGACCAGAGCCACGACGGCCAGGCTGAGCAGGACATGGACTATTACGAGTATTGCTTCAACGATTGACATGGTTGCCTGTGCTTGGAAAAGCCGTCCCGATGGGACGGCAATGCCAGTTTACCAGGTATGCGCGGGTTGACCTAGCCTGCCTGACCGGCGACTTCGGCGGCAGCAGCCTCGGCCGCCCCCTCATCGCCCAGATAACGTGAGCTGATCGGGTTTAGATCCTCATCGAGCTCATACACGAGCGGGATACCGGTGGGGATGTTCAATCCGACGATGTCCTCTTCGGATATGTCGTCGAGATGCTTCACCAGGGCCCGCATCGAGTTGCCATGAGCTGCAATGAGCGGGATACGGCCCATTCTCAGATCGGGGACGATCGAGTCGTACCAGTAGGGCAGCATCCGGTCGACCACGTCGATCAATGCCTCGGCCGCGGGGACCAAGTCGGGAGCCAAGCCGGCGTATCTGGGGTCATGCGACGGGTGTCGCTCGTCGTCGGTCTCGAGCGCAGGTGGGCGCACGTCGTATGAGCGCCTCCACATGAGGACCTGGTCGGCACCATGCTTCTCGGCTGTCTCCTTCTTGTTCAGTCCTTGAAGAGCGCCATAGTGACGCTCGTTCAGACGCCACGAACGCCGAACAGGCAGGTAGGACAGGTCCATAGTCGTCAGTGTGAGCTCGGCTGTGTGAATGGCGCGTTTCAGAACCGAGGTGTGGACGTGGGTGGGCCTCAAGCCTTCCTCCAACATCAGCTCTCCGGCCTTGATGGCTTCCTCCCGACCCTGATCGGTCAGACCGACATCGGTCCACCCTGTGAAGAGGTTCTCCAGATTCCACTGTGACTGACCGTGCCGCAGGAGGATCATCGTGTACGTCACAGGCGGTACCTCACGATCGCGGCGAATTTGTCAGGATCCAGCGATGCTCCCCCGACGAGAGCACCATCGACATGTCGTTTGGCCATCAGGTCCTTGACGTTACCTGCGTTGACCGAACCCCCATAGAGCACCCGCACCTGCTCGGCAGTGTCGCTGTTCGCGATCTCGATCAAGGTCTCCCTGATGAACGCTGCCATGTCGCCGGCGTCTTCGGGGCTGGCCGTCCTGCCAGTTCCGATGGCCCAAACCGGCTCATACGCGATCGAACATGCGCCGACGAGATCGGGGCCGAGTCGGGCGAAAGCACCCCGCAACTGCGAACCGACAACGCTCTGCGCCTCCCCGTCCTCGCGCTGACTCAGGGTCTCGCCGACACAGACGATGGGCGTCATGCCCGCGCCCAACACGGCTCGCGTGCGCTTGTTCACCAACTCATCGGTCTCGCCGAAGTATTGCCGTCTCTCCGAGTGGCCCAGTATCACGTAGCTGACTGCCAGACGCTCGAGCATCGGAGCGGACACCTCGCCCGTGAACGCCCCATTCTCTTCCCAGTGGGCGTTCTGCGCACCAAGCTGAATCAACATCCGATCGGCCTCGATCACGGTTTGCGCGGAGCGGAGCGCTGTGAACGGGGGCGCTACCACGACGTCGACCCGGTCGTAGTCATCGAGCTCCAGGCGGTAATGGAGCTTCTGGATCATCTGAATGGCGTCGAGATGCGTGGCATTCATCTTCCAGTTGCCGACGATGAGGTCTCTGCGGTCGGTCATTGTCCTCCCTGATCTTCAGCCCATCTTTCCAGAGCCTCCACACCAGGGAGAACTCGCCCTTCGAGGAGCTCCAGCCCGGCTCCTCCCCCGGTGGAGAGATGATCGATGGCGTCGTCGTAGCCGAGAGCACGTATCGCGGCCGCTGAATCGCCACCACCGACTCCGGTGAATCCTTCGGTTGCAGCCATCGCACTGGCAACGCGATCTGTGCCTTTTCGATATGACGCCCACTCGAAGACGCCCATCGGCCCGTTCCAAAAGATGGTTTGTGACCGGCGGATCGTGTCTGCGAACAGGTTCGAAGTCTGCGGGCCGATGTCCAGGCCCATCTCGTGCTCCGTCATCGAGTGGACACTGACGATCCGATTGGATCCTGCCGGCGTGAAGGACGTAGAGGCCACGACATCGATAGGGAGAACGATCTTGGTGCCGTGCTCGCCCTCCAGCAAGGCCGACGCAGACTCGATCATGTCGTCTTGCACCATGGAAGCGCCGACCTGCTCTCCCCTGGCCTTGAGAAAGGTGAAGCACATGCCACCTCCAATGAGCATCTGGTCGACCCTCGGGAGCAAGTTCTCAATGACCCCGAGCTTGTCTGAGATCTTGGCGCCTCCCAGCACAACCGTGTACGGGTGTTCGGGCTCATCGGTGAACTTCGTGAACGCAGTCAGCTCTCCGTCGAGCAATGGCCCCGCCACGCTCTTGACAAGGCCCGCGACGCCGACCGTCGAAGCGTGGGCCCGGTGGACGGAGCCGAAGGCGTCCTGGACGAAGAGGTCCTGCCCGTCGGCAAGCCGGGCTGCGAACACCGGATCGTTGGTTGTCTCTCCCTCCTCGAATCTCGTGTTCTCCATGACCCGGATCTCTCCGTCGGCGTGTTTCCCCATCGTCACGTCGCGTCCCATGAGCTGCATGAGACGGTCGGCGACCGCGCGCATCGAGTAGTGGGGGTTTGGTCCCTTGGGACGGCCCAGGTGGGAGCACACGGTCACCCGAGCACCAGAAGACACCAGGCGCTCCAGCGTGGGAATCGCCGCCCTGATCCGGAAGTCGTCGCTGATCGATCCATCCTCCTCCAGTGGGACGTTCAGGTCAGACCGGACCAAGACGCGCTTGCCCGCAACATCGACGTCCTCCAGTGTCAAGTATCGCTTCATCTTTCTTGACCTCCTTGGGAAAGCTCTTCGAGGACGCGACCCAGTTTCAACGGGTCGTGAGCCGGCCACTCTGCTGCTTGGTCGGCCACGTCCGCATACACGACCCTCCATCCCATCCGGGCTGCAGCGTCTGCCTCGATGGTGACGGAGTCGTGGCCTTCAGGCACATCGAGCCGACCCTCATGGGCTATGACCACGGCGGGCCCTTCGATTCCGACGTGCCGGCGGAGGGCTTCGAGGTGCCCGGTCCCGTCCATGCCCAGGGTTTCGCCGTCCTGTGTCACGAGATTCAGCACGAACACCCGCTGAGCCGGCGCCTGCATGACGGCATCGGCAAGCATGTTGACCTTGAGGGCAGCGATTATCGAGGTATAGAGGCTCCCGGGACCGATGACGATCTGATCAGCGGATGCGATTGCTGACAACGCACGTCGAGAGGCAACGACGTCCGCCGGCTCGATCCAAACGTCCTCGACCTCGCCGATCCGATCCCCGATCAGTCGTTGGCCGACGATGTCCTCGCCGTCGATTCGGGCATGGAGGGTGAGGGGGTCGGGAGCCACTGGTATCACCTCCCCTACCGCTCCCAGCATTTGGCCCGCAGTGGAAACTGCCGTCTCGAAGTCGCCGAACATGTTGGCCAGGCCGGCAATTATCAGATTGCCGAGCGAATGGTCGATCACGTCGCCCTCGGAAAACCGATGAGCGAACAACTCTGACCAGATCGACGGCTCTGGTGTGAGTGCCAGCAGGCAGCGACGCAAATCTCCCGGCGGAGGGATTCCGAGGTCTATGAGCCGCCCGGAGGAGCCACCGTCGTCCGAGACCGTCACGAGTGCGGTGATCTCAGATGCATAACACTGGATTGCCTCCAGAGCCGAGGCCTGACCATGACCGCCGCCGATGGCGACCACCTTGGGCCCGCTCGGGTCCAGCAGGAGCGGCTGCATGGTGGTTTCGACCTGCGGTCTCAATTGTCGATGTCTCGGTGTCTCACAACTGCGCGCACATTGCGCTTGTTGAGTCGCTTCCCCAACTCCTCTGCTATCGCCACGGATCGATGGTGCCCACCCGTGCATCCGATCCCCACAGACAGGTAGGACTTGCCTTCGGCCTCGAACCTGGGGATCAGAAAAAGAAGCATGTTCTCAACTTGATCGACGAATTGGCCCGCACCCTCCGTACCCAGGACATAGTCACTGACCGGCTCGTCTGTGCCCCGACGGTCACGCAGTTCCGGCACCCAGTGCGGATTGGGGAGAAACCTGACATCAAACATGAGATCGACGTCGCGAGGGCTTCCGTGCTTGAACCCAAAGCTCCTGACCGACACTCTCATGGGCTCGGTCATGTCTTCGTCCGCGAAGAGAGTCGTCAGCTGCTCTCTGAGCTGGTGGATGTTCAGATTCGAGGTGTCGATGTAATAGTCGGACATCTCACGGAGCTCGACCAGCATGTCGCGCTCTGCCGTGATGGCCGAAGTGATCGTCGGCTCGCCAAGCGGATGAGGCCTTCGGTTCTCTTCGTAGCGTCTGACGATCACATCGTCTTCGGCGTCGAGGAAAACGATTCGTGTCTGCACGCCGTCCCGTGCCAGCTCGACGATGGCCGATTTCAGCTCCTCCGTCGGAAGCCCGCCGCGCGAGTCGATGACAAGGGCCAGGTGTTTGTGCTGCTCCGGGATGTCATGCGACTTCACCGCCTGAGCAAGGAGGCTGGGCGGCAGGTTGTCGATGACGGCGTAGCCAAGGTCTTCGATGACCTTCGCCGCAGAGCTCCGCCCCGCACCGGACATTCCGGTGATGAGCAGGACGTGAGGGTGTTCTGTTGAGACGAGTTCCATCAGATCGACGCCGGTTCTAGGTGTGGAGCACAGAGTACAGGTCGTCAGCAACGGCCTGGGGCACCACACCCGCGAGCTCGTCGCGAGATGCCTCCCGGATTCTCTTGAGTGACCCGAAACGCTTGATCAAATCCCTCTTGCGCTTTGCTCCGATGCCGGGGACGTCATCGAGGATCGAGTCGACCATCGATTTGGAGCGAAGCTTCCGGTGATAGGTGACAGCGAATCGATGGGCCTCATCCCGTACTTGCTGGAGCAGATAGAGCGCCTCGGCATCGCGCGCAATCTGAACCGGCTCCGGTTTTCCTGGCAAGTAGACCTCTTCCATCTTCTTGGCCAGCCCAATCACCGGTATTTCGAGATCGAGCTCGTCGAGGACTCTGACTGCCCGACCAAGCTGGCCCGGTCCACCGTCGATGACTATGAGAGACGGCGGATATGAGAATTTCCCTTGCTCGGCCAGTGGCTTGTCCCGCTCGGCGAGATAAGCCTTGAAGCGCCGACGCACCGCCTCTTCCATCGAAGCGAAGTCATCCTGTCCCTGAACGGTTTTCATCTTGAATTGCCTGTACTCGGATGGTCGGGGGACGCCGTCCTCCAGGACCACCATCGAGGCAACGGTGTTTGTTCCCTGAAGCGTGGAGATGTCGTAGGCCTCGATCCGCAACGGCGGCTCGGGCAGATCGAGCTCGGCCTGCAAAGACCTGAGCGCCCGGGCTCGGGCATTGTGATCCTTCTGTCTCTTCAGTCGGTGACGGGCAAATGCCTCCGCCGCGTTGGTTGTGGTCGTCTCCATGAGGCGCCGCTTGGTGCCCCGCCGGGGGACGCGCAAATCGACCCTGGACCCTCTCAGGTCGGTGAGCCACTCCGTGAGGAGATCCAGCTCCGCAGGCTCGATGGACACCAGAACCTCACGGGGAGGCTCCGCTTCGCCGTACAGCTCTCTGATGACACGACCCATCAGCTCGTTGTCGGTCAGCTCCTCCACCCGATCAACGACGGTGCCCTTGCGACCCACTACCCGGCCCTGCCGCACATAGAGGATCTGGAACGCAGACTCCAGCTCATCGCCATGGAACGAGATCAGATCGAAGTTCTCCTTGCGCTCAGTGACCACTTCCTGGCGCAGCATGGCCCGCCGCACGTCTTCGATGCGATCGCGATGTCGAGCGGCTAGCTCGAACTCCTGACGATTGGATGCGGCCCACATCTGATCCTGCAGATCGGAGAGCACCCCTTCGGTGTCGCCCTCGAGGAAAGACGCAAGGCCGTCCACCATGTCCTGGTACTCGTCAGCCGGGACTGCCCCGATGCACGGCCCCGAGCACTTTTCGATGTGATAGAGCAGACATGGGCGGTCCTGGGCCTTTTGCCTCTCGAACATCGCATTGGAGCAGGTCCTGATGGGAAAAGTGCGAAGGAGCTGATCGAGTGTCTTCCGGATTGCGTAGGTGTGGGCGTACGGCCCGAAGTACTGGTTGCCCTTGCGCTTCTTGCCACGCATGACCTGGGCTCGGGGCCACTCATGGCTACGGGTGATCGCGAGATACGGGTATGACTTGTCATCGACCAGCTTTACGTTGAAGCGCGGCCGATGCTTCTTGATCAGGGAATACTCGAGCATCAGGGCTGCGACCTCAGACTCGGTGATGATCCACTCAACCGACCTGGCGTGGTCCACCATCGTCTGCGTGCGCGGATGCAGGCCAACGCCGAAGTAGGAAGAGACCCGGCTCCTCAGACTCTTGGCCTTCCCGGTGTAGATCACCTTCCCGTTCTTGTCGCGGAAGAGATATGCGCCGGGCTTGTCCGGGATCTCCGAGGGCTTAGGACGCTCGAACATCGCCACTCAGGGTATAAGGGACCACCGACATGCCATGAGTCGCGGGATGCCTACCTGATCCACGAGCTCGTGGTGTGGTCTCTCCACCACCTTCTCCAATGCCCACCCGGCGTCTGCCGCAGCATTGAGAAGATCAGCAACGGTGCGATGGAAGAAGGTGACCGTGTGCTCGCCGGCGCGTACTTCGGAGCTGCCCCCACTCTCGAAATAGCCCCCAGGTCGCCAGAGCACCTCACCATCCTCATCTGTGATCGGGGTCGATTCAGGAGCCGTCCATGTCGGATGGTTGATGACCAACGCGAACATACCGCCGGTCCGTACCACCCGAGCGACTTCTGCGAATAGAGCATCTGTCTCCTTCAGATGCTCCAGGACCAGGACCATGAGGGCTCCATCCACCGAGTCTGCCTTGATTGAGTGGAGGTTTGGGAGGCGTCCGACGACGACCGGTCCGTGACGTCCGGCCAGGGAGGCGAGCTCCGGGACCAGTTCCAGCCCTATCGCGATGCCACCGGCGGCGACGACGCTTTCCATGACCCGCCCGTCGCCACAACCGAGGTCGAGGTAGGTGTGGCCCGGCTCAGGCCTCATGACCTCGAGCAGGAGCGGGGTCACAATCTCTTCGTAGGAGTCGTCACCGGCGAGCTCGGCTTGCCACCAATCGCCCAATCTTGTCCAGGAGGCCATCACCACATTGAAGCCGAATCATGATGATGTGCCGGAGCCGTACCGGCCTCGGAATCAGGCGCCGAGGACCTCTCTGAACCAGGGCGTGGTCTTCTCGAGGCCTTCGCGGAGGCTTATCTGTGCCTTCCAGCCGAGAACCTCTTCGGCCTTGGTCGTGTCCGGGCGCCTCACCTTCGGATCATCGACTGGAATCGGGTGGAACTCGATGCCGGGGTGGTTTCCCACCACGTCCTGGACGGTCTCGGCCAGCTCGAGCATCGAGATCTCCTCCGGGTTGCCGATATTGACCGGGCTCGTCTCTTCTGAGAGGAGCAGGCGCAAGATCCCCTCCACCTGGTCGTCCACATAGCAGAGGGACCTGGTCTGGGAACCGTCGCCAAACACGGGCAAGGGCTTGTCCTGTAGGGCGGCTTTGAAGAAGGCAGGTATCGCCCGGCCGTCGTTGGGACGCATCTTGGGCCCGTAGGTGTTGAATATCCGAACGATCCGGGTGTCGACCCCGTGCTCACGCTGATAGGCGAGGGTGAGGGCTTCGGCGAAACGCTTCGCCTCGTCGTACACACCCCGGGGGCCGATCGGGTTCACATTCCCCCAATAGGTCTCGGGCTGTGGGTTGACCAGGGGATCACCGTAGACCTCCGAGGTCGATGCGAGGAAGAACACTGCATCCTTGGACATCGCAAGTCCAAGTCCCTTGTGCGTGCCAAAGGCACCCACCTTCAACGTGTGGATCGGCCACTTCAGGTAGTCAACCGGAGACGCAGGCGAGGCAAAGTTCATCACATAGTCGACATCCCCTTCGACATGGAGAAAGTCGGTGACGTCATAGTCGATCAGCCGGAACTTCTTGTCACCCATCAAGTGGGTGACGTTGGCGGCATTCCCGGTGATGAGGTTGTCGATGCAGGTGACACGAGCTCCCGAGTAGACGAGCCACGTGCAGACATGAGAACCCAGGAAGCCAGCACCTCCCATCACAACCGCATGTCGGCCTTCCAGCTCACGAAAACCGCCCAGTGCGGAACGGCGCATATCGAACATATATTGATTCTCCAAGGCGACTACAGGCTACATCGGCACGATGCGGCTCAACGTTTAGGCAGTCGCCAGACTCATTTTCGGAGAAACCTCTGGCCGCCAATTGGGGCCGAACGCCCACATCACTGGAAGCATTCCCACAGCCCGTATGGCGTTGATGGGATTGGCAAGCACCGAGTCCCCCAACACGACAACGAGCACCCCTGAGACAATCCAGGCGAGGTCTCGCTTCATCGCCCCCACAGCCAATGTGAACAGGCCTGAGCCGAGCACCAAGAAGCCAATCAGCGAGGGATGGGTGAAGAAGGCCGTGAATGGCAGACCGAACGCACCATCGGCACCCTGGAAGATCGAAGTTGCGAAAACCAGCCCGGCGATGATCCGGACACCCAGCGCGGCCGTCATCGTCGACAGGAACAATGGCCACCGTCCCAGTAGCGCCAATGCATATGTGGGTCTTGTAGCCCCCAGAGCGAACGAAGCCCAGAGACCAGTCCCGAGCATCGCAAGGGTGAGAAAGAGAAGGCCGAGCGGCTCCGCTGTGTCACCGGCAAAGCCAAAGAAGACGGCAGGGTTCACGATGAGCAGCCAGGCTCGCGGGCCGAGCCGCTCCCGAACCACCCCGGCGATGAACCCGATCAATGCGATGGACAACAGACCCACCGTGAACAGCGCCGGAAGAACCCACTCCTCGTTCCCGAGGCTGAACATCCAGCCCAACCATGAGAACCCGACCCGCGAATATCTGTACACCGGGATCAACACGAGCTGTGACGGCCCGGATCCAACCGGGTCGGCAGCGAATGTGGCGAATATCTCTCCGTCGCCTCCACCACCTGTGTAGAAGATCGCGGGCCAGTCGCCGAAGTCGATGCCTGTCAGCTGCCCAAGCACTTGCCAATGGAGAGGATCGGTTGGGCTCATTCGAGCGAGTCTGACCAGCAACGCACCGGCTACCGCAATGGATCCGACCAGGAGTCCCTGGCGAATGGTTTGCCTGGAGAGGGGATTCACCAGACAAGTATCGGCAAATCTGCCCTAACCCCCAACGATTTCCCTGAGGAACTTCCCTGTGTAGCTCTCACCGACCTGGGCGACTTCCTCCGGCGTCCCAGTGGCCACGACACGACCTCCCCCGCTTCCTCCCTCCGGGCCGAGGTCGATCACATGGTCGACGGACTTGATCACATCGAGGTTGTGCTCGATCACGACGACCGTGTTTCCGGAGTCAACGAGCCGTTGCAGGACCTGGAGAAGCTTGCGGATATCTTCGAAATGCAGTCCGGTTGTCGGCTCATCGAGGATATAGAAGGTCTTCCCGGTCGACCTCTTACCGAGCTCCGAAGCAAGCTTGATGCGCTGGGCCTCTCCCCCCGAGAGCGTGGTCGCAGGTTGCCCCAATCGCACGTAACCCAGCCCGACGTCAAAGAGCGTCTGGAGGATGCGGGCGATCTTGGGCTGGTTTTCGAAGAAGTCGAGAGCTTCCTCGACGGGCATATCGAGGATGTCGGAGATCGTGTGGCCCTTCCACAAGATCTCCAGTGTCTCCCGGTTGTAGCGTTTGCCACCGCAGACCTCACACGGGACGTAGACATCGGGAAGGAAGTGCATCTCGATCTTGATCGTCCCGTCGCCCTTGCACGCCTCGCATCTCCCACCCTTGACGTTGAAAGAGAAGCGGCCGGGCTTGTACCCACGCGCTCTCGACTCCTGGGTTTGGGCGAACAGGGCCCGTATGTGATCGAAAAGCTTGGTGTAAGTCGCCGGATTCGATCGGGGGGTGCGGCCTATCGGAGACTGGTCTATGTCGATCACCTTGTCGACGTTCTCGATGCCATCGACTTTCTTGTGCCGACCGGGCACGACTCGTGCTCGATTCACCTTGTTAGCCAGGGACTTCCAGAGAATCTCCTCAACCAACGTGGACTTCCCCGAGCCCGAGACACCCGTCACTGCCGTGAAAGTCCCAAGGGGAAACTCCACGTCGATGTCGGCGAGGTTGTTCTCCTTCGCCCCGAGGACACGGATGCTCTCTCCGTTGCCTGAGCGCCTGATCAGAGGCACTTCGATCTGGCGCCGCCCTGCCAGGTAGTCGCCTGTCAGCGAATCCGACGTCTTGATCAGGGTGTCGAGATCACCTTCGACAACGACACGGCCGCCATGCTCTCCGGCGCCAGGCCCGATGTCCACGATGTGATCAGCCACTCTGATCGTGTCTTCGTCATGCTCCACGACGATGAGCGTGTTTCCTAGATCGCGGAGCCGCAGCAGCGTCTCGATCAGTCGTTGGTTGTCTCTCTGATGCAACCCGATCGATGGCTCGTCGAGGATGTACAGGACGCCGACGAGCCCTGACCCGATTTGGGTAGCAAGCCTGATCCTTTGCGCCTCTCCCCCGGCAAGGGTCGCTGCCGAGCGGGAGAGGGTCAGGTAGTCGAGGCCCACGTCGAGGAGGAACTTGATTCGGGCGCGCACCTCTTTGAGCACGCGCTCCGCGATCGTCATTTCCCTCTCGTCGAGTTTGAGATTGTCGAAGAAGTCATGGGCGTCGCCGAGGCTCAGGTCCGAGACCTCTGCGATATTGCGCCCGTCGATCGTCACCGCCAGCGATACCTGGTTGAGCCGGCCGCCATTGCATGTCTGGCAGGGCACAGTGGCCATGTACTCCTGGTAGTACTCCCTGGCCGAATCCGACTCAGCCTGTTCATGTCGCCTCTCGAGGAACGGTATGGCACCCTCGAACTGTGCGTCCCACTTCCGCTTCCGACCGAATCGGTTGACGTACTCGACGGTGATCTTCTCGTCCCCCGTTCCGTAGAGAATCTTCTCTTTGATGTCTTCGTCGAGATCCTTCCAAGGCGTGGACATCTTGAATCCGAACACCTTGCTGAGGCCGGTGAGCAGACGGTGGTAGTAACGCATGCGATTGGATGCCCACATCGGAATCGCACCTTCCTCGAGCGAGAGGTCGGGGTCGCCGATGACGAGGTCGGCGTCCACTGTGAACCTCGTGCCGATGCCAGAGCAGTCCGGGCAGGCGCCATATGGGCTGTTGAACGAGAAGTTCCTCGGCTGGAGGTCCTCGAAGCTGAGACCGCACACAGGACACGCGAGGTGCTGGCTGAAGGTCAACGTTGGTCCATCGATCACATCGACGTCGGCGACACCGTCAGCGAGAGCGAGAGCTGTCTCCATCGACTGAGTCAGCCTCGTCTCTATGCCCTCCTTGCGCACGAGACGATCGACGATGACCTCGATTGTGTGCTGGTAATACCGGTCGAGCTTGATCTCGTCGGTCAACTCGCGTACTTCACCGTCGATCCGAGCCCTGGAGAACCCCTGCTTGGCGAGATCTTCGAGAAGGCCCTCGAACTCCCCTTTGCGGCCTCTGACGACTGGAGCGAGGATCTGGAACCTCGTCCCTTCCTCGAGCTCTAGAACGCGGTCGACTATCTGCTGCGGCGTTTGACGTGAGACCGGTGTCCCGTCGTTGGGACAGTGCGGAATCCCGATCCGGGCATAAAGGAGCCTCAGGTAGTCGTGGACCTCAGTCACGGTCCCGACCGTGGAACGCGGATTCCGGCTGGCTGTCTTCTGATCGATGGAGATCGCGGGAGACAGCCCTTCTATGAAGTCGACGTCCGGTTTGTCCATCTGCCCCAAGAACTGCCGGGCGTAGGCCGACAACGACTCGACATAGCGACGCTGACCCTCGGCGTAGATGGTGTCGAAGGCGAGCGACGACTTGCCGGATCCTGAAAGGCCGGTGAAGACGATCAGTTTGTCCCGGGGCAGCTCGACCGTGAGGTTCTTGAGGTTGTGCTCACGGGCTCCCCTGATGAGGATTGAGTCGATTGACAAAACTCCGCCTGGTCTCTGAGTTACGGCAGTGTAATCAGTTGTAGATCGAACACTTGTTCGCTCGGGAGGATTTCCTCAGGCGCCGCACCGCCGCCGATACAGTGAGGCAGCCACAACGCCGATAGGTATTCCATGGTCGAATCCAGCCGCAAGGTCATCATTGCACTTCCGGCCTACAACGAGGAACCGAACCTGCCCGACCTCCTGGGGAGGATGGACACAGCGCTGCGCGAGATGCACATCCAGTACCAGGTGCTGATCGTGGATGACGGATCGACTGACCGCACATACGACATCGCAGCCGAATGGGCCGACAAGGTCCCGGTGAGCGTGCGTCGTCATGAGGAGAATCAGGGGCTGGGAGCGACCCTGCGAGATGGGCTGGAATGGGCTCGAGACGTCGCGGCGCCAAACGACGTCATCGTCACGATGGACGCCGACAACAGCCACACACCAGAGCTGATCGTTCGGATGATCAGAATGGTCCGGGAGGGCCACGACGTCGTGGTGGCGTCGAGATTCCAACCTGGGAGCAGGGTGAGGGGTGTGCCACTCTCGAGGCGGGTGCTGAGCCGACTTGGCAGCTGGCTCTTCAAGGTCACCTTCCCGATCAAAGGCATCAAGGACTACACATGCGGGTACCGGGCGTACAAAGCGGGGGTCTTGCAAGATGCCCTGGCCTCCGATCCGGAGTTCTTCGACCAGGACGGCTTTCAGGTGATGGTGGACGTGTTGATCAAGCTACGGAAGCGGCGCGATCTCATTTTCGGGGAGGTGCCGCTGATCCTCCGCTACGACCTCAAGGAAGGCGAGAGCAAGATGGATGTCGGCGCGACGATCACCAAGACGCTCAGCTTGATGGTCCATCGCAGGTTCCGTTGAATTCTGAAGGTCCGGCATTCGATTACTACGCCGAGAGCTACCGGTCGTACGAATCACAGAACCCGCCGGCCAAGCTGGACCACTACTTGCAATGCGTCGCTCGATCGGTTGCAGCTGACCACCCGAAGCTACTCGACTTCGGTTGCGGGCCTGGAGCCTTTCTGAAGCATGTCCACACCCGGAAACCGGGATGGCGGTTGTACGGAACAGACGTCAACGAGGCGGCCTTGGAGGCCCTCACGGCCGACATCGATGCGGCGGTCTCTCTAGAGAGGATTGAGCAGGGTTCGAGACCCTTTCCCGACACCAAATTCGATGTCGTGACGGCGTGGGATGTGATTGAGCACGTCGACGATCCGTCGCGCCTGTTTCGAGATATCACCACCTGGCTAGCACCCGGCGGATTGTTCGCGTTTGTCGTGCCTGTCTATGACGGTCCGGCCGGATCGATCGTCCGATTCCTGGACAGAGACCCCACTCACCTCCACAAGGAGGGACGGGATCATTGGCTCAGCCTCGCCGATGAAGCCTTCTCAGTGCGTTCCTGGCACGGGATCTTCCGCTATCTGGTCGGCTCCCGCTTCTACCTGCACTTCCCGACGCGCCGCCTTCGCTCCATCGCCCCGGCCATACTCGTCACCTGTAGCGGCGACTAACGCTGCGAGACCGGCCATCGACGAAACCAACAGCCAGTAGTTGGGGAAGCCACTCGTCACCAGAAGGGCCGCGGCAACTACAGCCACACCGGCTGCCGGTAGAAGCTGCGGGGATACCCTCCGACGCGCAAACCAAGCGATCATCAATCCCACAACGAGGATCATCGCTGCCGTCGGTATGAGGAACTCGCCTCCAAGTGCTGCGATGGCTCCGTTGAGACTTTGAGTATCGGGGCGGAAACCGATATCGAGAGCGTTCCCTACGATTGCCTGGTAGTAATCGCCTACTCCCAACAGCGCGGGGAATCCAGCCGTGATCGCGGCACTGGCTAGGGCGAGCCACCCCGGCCTACGGTCCCGTGAGTCCCTGTAGAGGAGCACAAGAGGCGCCAACACGACCAGGTATTGCTTCGACGCCATCGCAACCCCGAGGACGATCCATCCCCAACTCCGCTTCCGCGCAATCCCGACTAGCGACGCGCCGAACAGTGCGATGCTCAACGGCTCGGTCCAGGCCATGAAGACCGCCATCCTCCATATCGGCGTGGTGGCCAGGAGTACGAGAGCGCCCAAACTGACCCAGCCGATCGAGCTCGCCCGACGGGCGAAGAGGGCCAAGCCCGCAAGCGTCAGGCCGAACGCCACCACGGAGATGATGCGCGAGTCTGTGAAGGTCGAGGTGGCCGCATAGGTGACCAGGGCAGGCGGCGGGTACGGGTATCCCTCGACCAGGACATCAGGGCGATTCGGATCGCCGCTCTCAAATGTGACCGCGTCACCATATGGGTTCTGTCCGGCTGTGAGCGCCTCCCCAGCCGCAACGTGTGCCCTGTAGATATCTGAACTGAGATCAGGGTCCCAGTTGGGGACGAGGACAGACAGAGACCCGAAGAGAAACGCTATGGCTGCTGCGACAACGGCAAGACCTCGCACCCGCTTTGACGTCGCGAGCATTGCCGTTCCGGCAGTCGCAAGAGAGATGACCAGGCCAAGAGTCACACTCCCGGACAGAACCGAGAAGCGACCCATTCTCTGGGAGCCGGCAATAGCCAGAACCATGAGAGCCAAGCCACCGGAAACATATGTGATCGGAATCTGGGGAAACTCGAAACCGACCACGGCGAGGAGCGTCACGATCAACCCCACAAGCGAACACGCAACCGATCCGATGGGGTTGTCCACCACCGCCGCTAACGAGAAGGCCGCCGTCGCCACCAACAGCCATCCGGCTCGGCCGGGCATCATCAGATCACCCCGAACGCGCGCAGCGAGCTGTGCATCCGCTCCGAAGCGGTCCCATCTCCGTAAGGGGTAGGCACGTCGGCCAGGCCCTCGAGGAGATCCCGGCCACCGTCCAGCGCCTTTTGGGCCAAGCGCACCATCTCTTCCGGGTCGTCTGTCAGCCACGCAAAGGTGCCCAACACCTCTGGCCGTTCGGTCGATCTCCGAACCACCACAAGGGGGACCTTTACAAGTGACACCTCCTCCTGGACGCCGCCCGAGTCGGATATGGCCACAGCCGAATTGGCCAACAAGCTGAGGAATTCCGCATATGCAGTCGGCTCGATGATTCGCAGCGGCGTCAGCTTGTCTTCGAGGGAATGCTTGCGCACGGTCGAAAGCGTCCTCGGATGGATGGGCAGGACAACCGGCAGGTCGAGTTGACCGAGCCCTTCGAGGATTGCGGCTAGTCGATCGGGCGCATCGACGTTCTCTGGACGATGGAGTGTGACGATCACAAAGTCCCGACGTGAGACGCCGTGTTTCCCCAGCACCTCATCCGCGACTTCTTGATCCGGAACGATGTTCCGAAGAGCTTCGACGATCGAATTGCCGGTCTTCTCGACGCGGGCATCCGCAATACCTTCGTCTCTCAGGTTCTGGACGTTTACGTCTGTAGGTGCCCAGCAGACGTCGGCGAGGTGGTCGACGACGACCCGGTTGTGCTCCTCGGGCATTCGCCGGTCGAAGGAGCGCAGCCCGGCCTCGACGTGGAAGAGAGGCAACTCCAATGCATTGGCAGCGAGACCGCCGGCCAGTGCGCTGTTCGTGTCACCTTGAACCACCACACCGCTGACATCCGCAAGCTCGTCCTCGATTTCGAGCAGCACGCTTCCAATCTGCTCGGCACGTGTCTTGCCACCTACTCCGAGATTCAAGGTCGGCTCGGAGAGGTCGAGATCATCGAGAATCTGGGATGAAAGTGATCGATCGAAGTGCTGACCCGTGTGGATCAGCTTCGCCTTCTCGCCAAGAAGCTTGATCAGTGGGGCGAGCTTGATCATCTCGGGCCTAGTGCCGAACACCACCGCAACTCGACCACCCGACATGGTCAAACACCCACCGGTTCATCGATAGCTGCGTCGTCGACGGTCCCACGACGGCTGAGCTGTCGATCGACCAGGAAGAGGACCACATAGGCCGTCACAGCCGGCGCCAGCGCCCTCGATATGTCGAACCAGCTGGACCACACGAGTTCAGTGAACAGGACGCCCAGGACGACGAATCCGAGATTCGCCCATCCAACCAAGTGACGGGAGCGGAGGGCCCTCAGACCGAACAGGATTATGAGGATCACCATCGCCAGTCCTGTCGCCAGGTCGAGCGGATCACCCAGCCAGTTCTGGAAGGCACGGGTGAGCCCGAGGAAAGGCGGCCCGATCTCGATCACCTGGTCGGCTCCAGTCTCGAACCCGAGCCTCAGTCGCAAGTAAGCCGCCCAGAGGACGACGCTTCCAAGCGGGAACAGTAGAGAGAGCCCGGCTTCACGCCGCCTGCCATCCCTCCAAAGCCAGAACGCGGTGCCAGCCGCAACAATGAGCATCGCCTCCCTGGTCAGGGCTGCAAGGGCCAAGAGCACGTATCCGAAGACCACTTTGGATCTCATCACCATGAGAAGCGCCAGGAAAGCGAGCGCCGCCGCGACGATGCCTGCTCCGTCGATCGCCATCTCGCTGATGAACCCGAGATTCAGCACGAATGCGAGACCGATCCACGGAGAGCCACCCATCTCCTGGGCTATCCGAGCGACCGCCCACGAGCCGAGCCCCATCGCCATGACATTGACGACCAACAGGCTCCACACGATCGCTGCTGGCGGAAGGAGTCCCCCAGCACCCGCGATCACGGGATAGAGCATCCGTTGGCTGCGATAGAGGGGTCGGTCGAATACGGCCGCGTTCTCCGACGGGCTCAGAATCCATGGATCGTTGGCCAGGACGAAGAAGTACTTCCCATCGTGGCCCTGGGCCGGGCGGAGATCGACCTCACCCAGTTGGTCTTCTACATAAGCTCGAGTAGCGCCTGACTCCTCGCCCACAGACAGAAACACCGTTGGGTCCCAGCCGGTGGTGGCGAGGAATCGCAGCAGAAAAAGCGCAGAGATGACCAAACCCGCTAGTCCCACCCAGACGGCAGCCCGGCGTGCCCCAGTTGTCACGGTCGACGCCCAACAGCGATGACGCTCAAGCCGGGAAGAGCGCCAATCCTCTCCAACGCCTTGGCCAGGGGAAGCATCAGGCCAAAGAGACGCGCCTGCCACTTGGTGATGGTCGTCCGCCCCATCAGCTTGTTGACGTACCAACCGACGACACCCAACCGGTTGAACTCCTGGCACTTCACGATCTCGAAACCAGCCTGTTGCATCATCTCGATGACTTCGGACTTGCTGTAGCGCTGGCGATGCTCGAGAGCAGCGTCGGCATCGGAGTAGAGCCATTGGTGCGCCGGCACGAGAATCAAGGCATGTCCACCGCTTTTCAGCACCTTGCGAAAACCCTCGAGTGCAAGATCCGGCTTGTCCAGATGCTCGAGCACATTGAGGCACAGGACCGAGTCGACTTCCCAGCCACCTGAGTATGTCTCCGGAGCCTCCAAGTCGGCGACCGAGACTTCGACGTTTTCCAAATGACCGAAGCGGCGCTCGACACTTCGGATATGGGCTTGGTCGATGTCTGCCACCTTGAGTTGCTCGGACTCGAGAAGATGCGCAGTGATGTTTCCCGATCCACAACCAGCCTCGAATACAGAGCGACCAAGGTAGGGACGGAAGTTGCCGAGCATCCAGGCTGAAACGCCCGGCGTGGCGCCAAGACTCTCGAGGGTTGCATGGCCGGGATTGGTCGTCGCCTTGTTGTCGATGAACTTGAATTTGAGGATCAGCCACAGCGCCTCGAGACCATCGCGCCATCCGATGTTCTTGCCTTCGGCGTACGTGCGTCCCCGATAACTGATCGGCACCTCGTAGATGCGAGCGCCCGCGGTTGCGAGTCGCGCCGTGATTTCTGGCTCGAGCCCGAATCGATCGCTCGTGAGACGAAGGCTCTTCATCAGGTCGGCCTTGACCGCTTTGTAGCAAGTCTCCATGTCGGTGAGGTTGAGGTCGTTGGCCATGTTGGACAGCGTCGTCAAGACCTTGTTGCCAAGGGAATGCCAGAAGAAGAGCACTCGGCGCCGTTCGCTAGATGCAAAGCGGGAGCCGTAGACCGCGTCGGCATCGCCATCGAGTATCGGTTGTAGAACACGCTGGTACTCGTTTGGGTCATACTCGAGATCGGCATCCTGGATGATCGCCACGTCACCAGTCATGTTCTCGATAGCCGTGCGAATCGCCCGTCCCTTCCCATAATTCGTCGGCTGGGCAATCACGGTGATTCTGGAGTCGTCGGCGGCGAGCTCCTGCAACACAGCCAGCGAGTTGTCGGTTGAGCAGTCGTCGACACAGATCAGCTCGATCTCGAGTTCCACCGGTGCCTCGAGAACCTTTGACACGATGGTCCGCAAGGTGCGCGCCTCGTTGTAGACAGGCATCAGCACTGAGAGACGCTTCACAGGACCTCCTCGGCAATCAAGTCTTCCGTCGTCGTCTCCAGGCCGCCGTCGCCACGCATCGGCTCAGGAGCTGCGAGCAGGACATAAGCCGTGACGAGGGGTGCTACAACCCGCGAGGAGTCGAAGTAGCGGTACCACACCGGCTCGACCATCAACACTGCGATCCCTGCGAAGCCGATCACCATCGCTCCCAACAGTCGGGGGGTCTTGATCGTTCGCGCCACGAGAAGAAATGCCACCGTCATCAGAACGACACCCATGATGAGGTCGGGGTAGTCGATCGGTGCAGAGATCCACCTCTGAAACGCTCCGATGAACCCTTCGAAGGGTGCGCCGACGGCCTGAGTGTCCTGGACCGAGTCGGTGAGTGACCCGAGCCGAGCTCTCAGGTAGATCCACCACGCTCCAGGGACGGCGAACGGAAGTATCAGGTGCCACCCGAGTTTGCGTCGCCGGAAGAGCAAGTACGCAACAAGGCCGATCACAGCAATGACCATCGTCTCTCGCGAGAGCACCGACGCCGTCAACGCTATTGAGGCCGCAAAGGCTTTCCTTCTGTGGAGAAGCAAGACAGCAAGCACGAAGAAGAGAGTCGCCAGGACTTCGGCCGTGTCGATCATCGCCGATACGAGAACCCCCGGGTTGAAGACGAAGGCAGCGCCGTAGATCGCGGACAGTCCCATGTCTTGGGCCAACATCGCCGTGATGGTCGTCCCGATCCCTATTCCGAGGATGTTCACCCCGATCAAAGCCCAAGCGATGAATTCCGGTCCCGCAAGACCGAAGGCCCCTGCCAGCGTCGGGTAGAGCATTCGCTGCGCTCTGTAGGTCGGACGATCGAGATAGACGGCGTGCTCTTCAGGGCTCAAGTAGAACGGATCCATCGCCTGGGAGAAGTAGAACTTGCCGTCGTGCCCGAGCCCGGGCGCTGCGACCACATCGCCGAGTAGGCCTTCGGCATACTCGAACGCCTGGGGATCCTCTGGTGTGAACTTGACCAGAGCCGTCGGATTCCAGCCGTTGGCGCTCAGGAGGCTCGCAATCACGAGCCCGGCCACCACCATGGCTGCCAGTCCCATGACAACAGCCATCACAGGAAACCGGCGCTCCGTTGCCACCGTGCTCATCTGAGTGCCTTCTTCAGACAGTCGGCAACGTACTCCTGATCCTCGGGGGTGATGCCCGGGTAGATCGGCAGCGAAAGAGCGCTCTGGGACAGTTGCTCGGAGTTCGGGAACGACCCGGGCCCGTGGCCCAGGTCGCTGTATGCGCCATGGAGGTGAATCGGAGTTGGGTAGTGGATTCCGGCGCCGACCCCGTTCGCATTCAACTCGCCCAGCACCCGCTCCCTCTCGGGGACTCTCGTGACAAAGAGGTGCCACACATGATCGTTTCCATCAGCCACCACAGGAAGTTGCACAGGAAGATCGGCCAGGAGCTCCCCGTACAGACGGGCAGCCTCAGAACGGAGTTCGTTCCACGCGGCGAGTCGACGGAGCTTCGCTGAGAGAACGACAGCCTGAACCGTGTCCAACCGTGAGTTGAAGCCCTTCTCCGGGTGGTGGTACTTGACCTCACTCCCCCAGTTGCGCAGCTTCCGGGCCTGCTCGGCAAGCCTGTCATCGTTTGTGAGAACCGCGCCTGCATCGCCGTAAGCGCCGATGTTCTTTCCCGGGTAGAAGCTGGTCGCCCCCAAGTGCCCGATCGAGCCGGAGGATTCACCAAGACGCCGGGCACCCTGCGATTGGGCGGCATCTTCCACCACCCAGATGTCGGGGAACGCGTCTCGAATCTCACGTGCCGGCGCCATCTGACCGTACAAGTGGACAGGGATTATCGCTCGCGTGCGCTCGGTGATCGCTGCCTCGATAGCTTCGACGTCGATCAGATAGGTGTCCGGGCTGCAATCGACCAGAACTGGAGTCGCCCCTGCGCGCGTGACTGCAAGCGCCGTGGCTATGAATGTATTGGCAGGAAGGATCACGTCATCCCCCGGGCCAACACCGAGAGCTCGAATCGCTATCTCGAGAGCATCGGTACCGCTCCCTACGCCGATGCAATGGCGAACTCCGCTGAATTCGGCGAAGCCCGACTCGAATTCGCCGACCGGAGGCCCGAGGATGAAGGACGTGTCGGCCAACATCTCGTCCCACCCCCGGCGGACGTCTTGGTCTACTTGAGTGTGTTGCCACGCAAGGTCGACGAGCGGGACTCTGCGGTCGTTCACCCCGAACCTCCATAGACACGCGTTGCCGATGCCAATGAAGGCGACGTGGAATGAAGTGGCTTGCTGGTGGCCCCATCGGAGAACTCATCCGCTTTCCACAGGAGAGCTCCGAGCAGCAGCAGGCGAACGGCGAGCCCGAACGCACCGATCGAGACGACGGCAAACGGATATGCGGCCACTGGAATCAGCCAAAGTCCGACCGAGAGCCAGCCAAGGAGCCTCAAGCGATCGTCCGATGAATGCAGCATCTGCAGGACCACCGGATAGAGAACGATGTCGTACGAAACCCAGCTGAGCGGTAGGACCAAGAGGCTCAGGATCAGCCAGAAAAAGGGCTGGGTTTGGAAGCGCCGGCGATAGACAAATCCAACCGCGACTGCCACCCCGATCGCGATCACCGCAGCGGCAGTGGTCGACAAGCCGAAGCCAACGAGTTGTCGAACGACACTTCCGTTCGCGACCAGTTCCAACCAGGTGCCCGTGGCCAGCATCAGTTCATCCATTGCTCTCGCAAATGTGATTCCAGGGAGAAAGAGGCCGGCGAGGTTAAGCAATACGAATGTGGCCAACGCGCCGTGACCAGATAGCTTCTTTGCAGCGAGATACAGAGGGACAACGAGGATGAGTGGGAACAGCTTGAGAGTGGCAGCCAGGCCAATCAGGACCCCGGCCCACACCGAGTCCCTCCTCGAGGCCATAGCCCAACCCGACAATGCGAGCACGGCGACGAGCCCCGCCTGACCGGCGAATCGAATCGCCATAGCGGCAGGTGTCAGCAAGAGCAGCAAAGCGAAATACCCGATCAGTGTTCGTGACCGTCGGCGGAGTGTGAGCCCAACCATCGCTGCGACGGAGAGGGCCGTTACCCCGGCAGCCAAAGCAAAGAGCACATCGTATGGAACAAACGCCACTGGAGCTAGGAGCAACAGAGCGCCCGGTGTTCGAGGATGTCCGGTGATGCGCTCCGCCCCAATGGGGGCGTTGATTTGTACGGCGACGCCTTCTTGCGCAGCGAGCTGAAGAAGGTCGCCGTGCGCATCTCCACCCACCCGCAGTGCTTCGCGGGTAGCTAGCCAGTCGTACTTGATGTCGGCACTCGGCGGGTCATAACCCGACAACAAGAGAACACCGGCAACGAAGAGAGCTGCGACCACCGAGACGGCGACCAGTCCTGGAGTCCGAAGCGCGCCTGTCTCAGGCGTTGTCGAGCTCACGCAGTCCTCCCGGGTGAGGTTCGTATCTCCGATCACAGGCTGGGCACGCGAGCTCGGTATCCAACCTCGCACCGCAGTAACACGACCATCCGATTTGTCGGGCGGGGTTCCCTACCACCAGTTCATGGGCGCGAACATCCCTAACGACAACCGACCCGGCTCCGATCATTGCATTGGCACCGATTGAGATACCACACCGGATCGTGGAGTTGGCACCGATGCTCACACCAGTCTCCACGTGAGTTTCTACCCAGTCACTGGGCGTCGACGGTTGGTGAGCTCGCGGGAACAGGTCATTTGTGAACACGACATTCGGGCCCACGAAGACATCGTCTCCGATGTGGACCCCGTGCCATATGAGGGCGTTGTTCTTGACCGTGACTCGATCGCCGAGGATTGCTCCCGACTCGATGAATGCGTGATCGCCTACTTTGCAATTCCTGCCCAGAACCGCGCCCTTCATGATGTGTGCATATGCCCAGACGACCGTGCCATCGCCCACTTCGTCGGATTCGACCAACGCAAGCTCATGCACCTTCACAGTGGCTTCGCTCATCACCTCACGCTCTCCACGTCGATCAGGCGCCCGTCGTTCGCCATTGACTTGTCGGCGGCCACCAGCGCGGCAACCACTTCGGCTCCTGCCCAACCGTCGCTCAACCCAGCCTCGGCTCCTCGAATCCGAGCAAGGAACTCCTCACACTCGGCTCTGAGAGGCTCACCAGCCGTGATGTTCGGTATGACGATCTGGCCTTCCCGTATCTGGGCTCGGAAGCCGGCAAATGTGTCGGAGACCTTGGCAGAAGGGTCTTCGTCGATACCTTTGTCATAGATGCGCACCGGCTCCATCAGATCCATGTCGTCGACCGTGAGCATCTGGTCGCTCCCGACGACCGAGATCAATCGCCTCTTGCTCGGATTCATCCAAGATGCCTCGATGTGGACCATCACCTCCGCCGGGTACCTGAGCGTTAGGAACACGGAGTCTTCGACCGCTTGATTCACCCAGCTGCCTCCCAGCGCAGAGACCGCCAGCGGCGGCGAGCCGAGCCAGTAGTTGGCTATGGAGATGTCATGTGACGCCAGATCCCAGGCGGCGTTGACGTCGTAACGGACGGGACCGAGGTTGGTTCGAACCATCGAGATGTAGCGGATTGCACCGAGATCACCGGCTTCGATGTACTCAGCAGCTCTGTTCACCGCCGCGTTGAAGAGAAAGACGTGACCCACCATCAAGGTGCGATCCACCGATTCGGCCAAATTGCAGAGGCGTATTGCCGACTCGATGTCCGTTGTCAGAGGCTTTTCCACCAGAACGTGTTTGCCGGCCTTGAGCGATCGCTCAGCTAGGAGAGCATGGGTGCTCGTCGGTGTGGCGATGACGACAGCGTCGACACGGTCATCGCCCAGAGCTTCTTCGATGTCGTCCGTCGTGGAGAGCATGGGGAATCGATCCCCGATCATCTTGCGGCGCGTCTCATCAGTCTCTACTACCCAGAGGGCTTGGCTCCCGTGAAGGGTCGAGAAGTTGCGAACCAGATGTGGTCCCCAATGGCCCGCGCCCACGATGGCGACACCGGTCATCATGATGTTGACACGTCCTTGCTTAGCTCTTGACACGAAGGCCGAGGAGGACCAACGGCCTCAGTATCGACCACCAGCCAATTATCGGCTTCATCTTTGTCTGTCCTAAGTCTTTCGGGGGGTAAGTCTTGGTCACGGGGACCTCGACAACCCGATACCCGAGCTTGCGCGCCCGAAAGAGCAGGTAGACCTCCAACTCGTACTCGTCGAGCCACTCCTGGTCGAGTCGAAGCTCCGGGTCGGCCAGGAGTTCAGTGGTGGCGGCCCGAAACCCATTTGTCGTGTCGGTCATGTCAGCGCCGGAAATCAGGTTGAAGAGGGCGGGGTGTAACCGGGTCGCCAGTCGCCGATACAGAGGCATGTCCCCGAGATTGCCGACGTCGCCGAGCCATCGAGATCCCTGAACCAGGTCAGCCTCTCCGTCGACGATGGGCTGGAGCAGCAAGGGAATCTCCTCCGGATGATCCTTGTTGTTTCCGGCCATCACCACGGCAATGTCGAATCCGTTCTCGACCGCGTATCGATATCCGGTTCGGATTGCAGCCCCAACACCGATGGTCTCGCCGAGAGAGATTGCGGTCGCGCCTCGGCTGCGCGCCACCTCGACTGAAGAGTCCGTCGAACCGTCGTCGACTACGAGGACCTCGTCGACTACGTCCCTTGGGACACGTCGCACAACTTCGCCGATCTTGGCCTCTTCGTCGAACACCGGCGCAATGGCGATGACCGATCGACCCTGAAACACAAGACGTTTGTACTACAACTGTCCTGGATGATCCGTGATATCCAACGGCGGTGGTCGGCCCTAGCACCGTTCCCGAGACTCCTCTTGATCAGTGTCGTGGTTGGGATTCTGTGGGTTGCGTTGTTTTGGCCACAGCTACAAAACAGTCCCCTTCACGGGTATGTGCGAGGCGGCACAGCCGATTGGATGGTGGCGACAGAAGCGATTTCTGGCGTCGACTCTTATCGGGATCTAGCCGATCTGGCCAATGACTACTTCGGCTGGCAAGGCGTTCGACCTGATGCTCCGCATCCGAGGCCACCGTCGACGATCGCTCTTCTGGTGCCATTGGCCCTGGTGTCTGGGTCGATGAGCATCATGACTCTGGCGTTGATTTCGGCACCGGCTCTCGCGTTCTTCATCCAGAGTGTGGTTCGCTGGCTCAACCTGCCGGCCTGGTATGAGCTCCTCGCGGTTCCTATCGCGATCTCGCTGCCGATCGCTCAAGGGTTGATATGGGGAACTCACATCCCTCTCGTCGCCGCTGCCATAGGCGGATACCTCATCTACAAGGACCGGAACCCGACCGCCCGGGGGGCGCTGATCGGTGTCGCAACGAGCTTGAAGGTGTTTCCGATCGCGCTGCTTCTGACCGACCGGCGCGGCCAGGCCCGGGCAGTCGCTGCAGCCGGCGCGGTGATTCTCGGCTTGACCGCGGTGGGTGTCCTGCTTCCAGGGGTAGGAATCGAACGAGCGCTGCAGGCGATCTTCGATGCTCCCGGAAGCTTTGGCGGGAGCCCAACCGACTTCTCCATCAACAGGTTCTTCGCAACGCCGACCATCGGAACCATCGCCATCTGGGTGTTGGGCCTCTTTCTCATAGCTTTCGTCTCCCGCCGCAGCGGTCCGGTGAAAGGGACAGCGGCAGCTTTGATACTCATGCTCTTGTTCAGCCCGTTCGCATGGCCCGAGTATCTGCTGCTCATGACACCTGCGCTGTTTGTGATGCTGGGGGCCGGTGGGGTCGCCCGCTGGATTTCCATAGTCGCCGGACTTGGCCTGGCGCTGACGACTAACGGCTCGATCGTTTTTGCGGTGTGTTCGGTTCTGCTTGTTGCGCTCTTGGTGCTCCCGATTTCCGAGATGCCCAACCGCACCTCGCCGACGCCCACAAAAGCCATGTGACGCCAAGAGGGCGTCAGCCCGCCTCTGCGACCTCGCGCATCTCTCGCTTCAACTCGTTGACCTCGTCGCGCAAGCGCGCCGCGTACTCGAAACGGAGATCTTTGGCGGCCTCGTGCATCTCTTCTTCGAGACTCATGATCAGCCGTCCGAGATCTTCTCCTTCGAGATCGATCGGGGCGCGTCGCTCCGTCTCGCGACGTCTTCGTCCCGGTCCCGGTGCTTCACTCTGGACGAGTTCGAGGATGTCGGAGACCTGCTTTCGAATCGTCGTCGGGTCGATGCCGTGCGCGGCATTCCACTCTCGCTGAGCCTCGCGACGCCGGTTGGTCTCGTGAATGGCCCGCTTCATCGAATCCGTGATGTTGTCTGCGTACATGACGACCTGGCCGTCGACGTTGCGTGCGGCGCGACCGATGATCTGGATGAGGGAGGTCTCCGAACGGAGAAACCCTTCCTTGTCGGCATCGAGAATCGCCACGAGTGACACTTCAGGAAGGTCGAGTCCTTCTCTGAGCAGGTTGATGCCGACCAGCACATCGAACTCGCCCAGCCTCAACTCCCGCATGATCTGTACTCGCTCGAGTGTGTCGATCTCCGAGTGCATGTAACGAGCACGCACCCCCATCTCGAGCAGATAGTCGGTGAGGTCTTCGGCCATCTTCTTCGTCAGCGTGGTGACGAGTACCCGTTGCTCCTTGATCGCCCGCTCTCGTATCTCCCCGAGGAGGTCGTCGATTTGGCCTTTGGTGGGGCGGATCATGACCTCAGGATCCACGAGGCCTGTGGGCCGGATGATCTGCTCAACGACCTGGGTGCTGTGGCCTATCTCGAAGTCGCTGGGCGTGGCGGAGAGGAAGATCACCTGGTTCGCCTTTTCCAGCCACTCGTCGAATCGAAGGGGTCGGTTGTCCTTGGCCGAAGGAAGGCGGAACCCGTGTTCGACGAGCACTTCCTTGCGGGACCTATCGCCTTCGTACTGGCCGCCAATCTGCGGGACGGTGACATGCGACTCGTCGATGATCGTGAGATAGTCGTCGGGGAAGTAGTCGAGCAACGTGTAGGGCGCCTCGCCTTCTTTCCGACCGTCGAGGTGCCTCGAGTAATTCTCGATCCCGGAGCAGAAGCCGACTTCGCGCATCATCTCGAGGTCGTAGTTGGTACGCATCCTCAAGCGCTGCGCCTCGAGCATCTTCCCGTGGCGCTCGAACCATGCCAGCCTCTCCTCGAGCTCTGACTCGATCCCGTCAATCGCTCGGAGCAGTCGCTCACGTTCTGTGACGTAGTGGGTTGCCGGGAAGATGAAGAGCTCGGAGAGATCGTCGATAACCTCACCTGTCACCGGATTCAGCCTCATGATCCGCTCGACTTCGTCGCCCCAGAACTGGATTCGGACAATCGTCTCGTCATAAGACGGGAAGACTTCCAAGGTGTCACCCCTGACCCGGAATTTGCCCCGGATCAGCTGGACCTCGTTGCGCTCGTACTGGATGTCGACCAGCCGCTTGATTGCCTCCTGCATCGGGTATTCGACACCAGCCACGAGCCTCAGGAGTTGGCCCTCGTATTGCTCGGGTGATCCGAGACCGTAGATACACGAGACGGAGGCGACGATTATCACATCGTCGCGCACGAGCAGACCGGCGGTAGCCGCGTGCCGCAGCCGATCGATCTCATCGTTGACCGTTGCGTCTTTCTCGATATAGGTGTCGGTTTGAGGCATGTACGCCTCGGGCTGGTAATAGTCGTAGTAGGAGACGAAGTACTCGACCCGGTTCTCGGGGAAGAACTGACGGAATTCGTTGGCCAGCTGGGCCGCTAGAGCTTTGTTTGGAGCGATCACCAGGGTCGGCTTCTGTACCTTCTCGATCGTCCAGGCGATGGTCGCGGACTTGCCCGACCCGGTTATACCGAGGAGGGTCTGAAAGCGGTCGCCGCGGTCGACACCTGCAGCAAGTTGTTCTATCGCCTTGGGCTGGTCCCCTGCCGGGGCGAACTCGGAAATGACTCGGAAATCGGGCACGCGGCCAGGGTACCGGGAGTCTGTGACTGATTCATCGACGGCCCTGGCTCAGAAGACCATCTCGACGAGAACCGAAACCGCATTCTCGAGGTCATCGAGCGTTCCGTGATTGGGTATCACGATGTCGGCGGCCTCCAGCCACTCCCCCCGCTGCGGCTGTCGATTCATCCTGCGCAAGACATCCTGGCGGTCCATGCCCCGCTCCACAGCCCGCTCAATCCTGGTCTCGTCATCCGAATCGACCACCATCCTCTCCCAGGCCGGCTCGAAAGGCTGCTTCAGCACCGGGATCTCCACCACGACCGGTCCCGGCAATGCCCTCGCCCTGGCCTCGATCAACGAGAAAATGTGCGGGTGTGTCAAAGCCTCTAGCTGCTCGAGCGCCTCCGGGTCAGAGAACACGATGCCACCTAGAGCGCTGCGATCGATGCGACCACCGCTCACGACCTCCGGCCACATATCCGAGACGCCGCGAGCGACGCTCGGCTCGCTCGCAAGAACCTCATGTCCGACCGAATCTGCGTCGATGGTATTGATGCCATGAGTTTCGAGAAATCGTCGCACGACGCTCTTGCCCGAGCCGATTCCCCCACTAAGAAGAAAGTTGCGGTACCCGGTAGTCACAGGGTGCCACGGTAGCCTTTCCCCATGCCCGATCTCTCCCCTTGGCAGGTACGGGTCCACCGAACCATCCTCGTGGGTTTGCTGGTGGCCCTGGTCGTCGGAATCGTCGCCGACCTCGGTACCAACGGCGCCAACGCCCTGTCTCTGATCGCGGTGGCAATTGGCACGGCGTACCTCGTCGGCACAGCTGCGATCCCCCTGAGCTGGTTCCAGGTCAGATTCGGCGTCGAGGCAGTGAATCTGGCCGGGGCGATTCTGGTTGCTGTAGCGCTCACCCTGACCGGTGCCGCCAACAGCCCCTATCTCCTCCTCTCCGTGGGCCCGGCATCGTTGGCAACGATTCACGGTGGTTTCCGATCGGGATTCACCACCGGTCTTCTCTCGGCTGGGCTCTTGACACTCATAAGCCTCCCCACCGACACATCGCTTTCGAGGATCGCGACCGGGGCCGGTCTCTACCTCGTGTTCGTCGTCCTCGTGGGCGCCCTGCGCCGCCTCCTGGAGGACATGTCCCGCCAGGCATCGGAGCTCGAGAGTGCCACCCAAAACACCCGCCAGGAACTGGCCGCCCTCGAAGAGACCCACGCCCTGCTGCTCCGGCTCTCCGAAGACATCTCGTCCGGCAAGCTGAATGCGGTGGAGGTAGGTGCCACAACAATCGACGGGCTTCTCGGTCGGTTCCCGGGAGGCGCGGCAAAGCTCCTGGTCGACAATGGTGAAGGGCCAGTGGTCCTGGCAGCAAGGGGAATCCCCGAGATCGACGGCTATACGCGTGTCTTTCCCCTCGCCACAGCTGACGCCGACGTGGGCACCCTCGAGCTGACCACACCGGAGATCCTCACGCGAGAAGACGAGCGCGTGATCGAGACGGTGATACGCCCTGTCGCCATTGCGTTCGCCAACCTCCGCCTTCTCGAGGAGATCGTGGGATCTGCCGTCGCAGAGGAGCGTCTCCGCCTCGCCCGGGAGATGCATGACGAAATCGGACCTTCACTCGCCTCTCTCGGCCTTTCATTGGACCTCGCCGCGATGCAGCAGTCTGCCGATCCCGACCTCGCCTCCGATCTCCAGGTGCTTCGATCGAATGTCACCAAGCTGGTTGACGATGTTCGGGAGACGGTCGCCGACCTGAGAAGCGCTCCCGGCCCGACACTCACGGCGAGAGTCCTCCAAGCCACGACCCTTCTCGATGGCGATCCGGAGATCGTCGTCGACCTCGATGAGCGCAGACCACCCCGGCCGGCGCTCATAGGGGATCTGACATCGATAGTCACCGAAGCGATGAGAAACGCCCACAGACACTCAAAAGCGTCGAAAATCATTGTCTCCGGACGGGTCGACCGGGCATTCGGGTCCTGTTCCATCATCGACGATGGTGTTGGATTTGACCCCAGTTATGAGCCTCGCGGGCATTTCGGGCTTACAGGTATGCGCGAACGTGCCGAAAAGATAGGAGCAACAATCGAATTCGAGTCGGTGTCCGGCTCGGGCACAACCGTCAAAGTCGAATGGGGAAACAGATGATACGTGTGATGATCGCAGACGACCATCAACTCTTCGCCGAGGGTCTTTCGCGCGCACTGGACGGCATCCCGGATACCAGGGTCGTCGGAGTCGTCGAGTCAGGAAAAGCCCTGGCAGAAGCCCTAGAGAACCAGCCGGCGGAAGTCTGCATCGTCGACATCGAGATGCCGGGAGGGGACGGTATCGAGGCCATATCGAGCCTCGACGCGAGATTCCGCTCCATCGTGGTCTCCATGCACGCCTCGGACGACCAAAAGGAGCGCGCTGTCAAGGCAGGGGCCAGGGGCTTCTTCTCGAAAGGCGTGCCTTTGGTAACCCTCGCTGCTGCCATACGAGCTGTTGCAGACGGGGAGAATCTCATTGAATACGACGATGAGAAGAGGGACGAGACACTCGAGCGATACATGTCGGCGAAACTCGATCCAGGGGCTGAAGCCCTCACTCCGCGTGAGGTCGAGCTTCTGCAGTTGCTGGCCAACGGTGTCTCGGCCACCGATGAGTTGGCCGATCGCCTCTACATCTCCCAGAAGACGGTGAAGAACCACCTCGCCTCGATTTTCCAGAAACTAGCTGTAGCTGACAGGACCCAGGCCGCCATCGAGGCGATCCGTCTCGGCTTCTCCAATCCGAAATGACGATCGGGCTGTGTCTAGCGCGAATGAATCTGATTGGGCCTTGCGACCCATCGGCAACACGGAGAGTGTCCGTATCCTGCACAGGGTAAGGAGTTTCTCATGAACAAGATCTGGCTGTGGCTGACAACCGACGACAAGGGCGCTTCCCTTATCGAATACGCTCTTCTCGTGATACTCATTGCGATCGTCGCATTGTCTGCCGTCGCATTTATGGGGGAAGAGACTTCGACCCTGTACAGCGAGATAAATTCCGGGCTCGATCAGTAGCCTTCCCAACCGGAGTTACCGCCCAGGAGGGCCCTCAGGGCCCTCCTCTCGCGTCGGGGGTGAAAGAGGGTCGTCAGACCTACGAATCGGCGTTAAGGAGCAGCGGGAGTCGGCCGATAATTCTCATGAGTGATGGGACTTAAGACCCATTGCTCAGAAGAGCACCGGAGTTAGATTTTCGGTGTAAGTCCAAGATAGTTTACCCAAGGAGGGGTACATGCTTGCTATGTGGACCAAAGTAACAAGCTGGATGCAGTCGGAGAAGGGTGCCTCGATGGTCGAGTATGCACTCCTCGTGGTCCTGATTGCCATCATCGCTCTCGTCGCCGTCGCATTCGCCGGTGACCAGGTCTCAGAGACCTTCAGCGAGATCGGTTCTGGTCTCGACCAGTAGTCCAGTAATCAACTAGCGAAGAAGGGGACCCCTCGGGGCCCCCTTTTTCTTTGCCCTTGTCACCCTCGCCCGATGGCGAGGTTGGGCTCTTCTCAGCCGGACCGGAGCAGGACGAAGCCGTCTTCCTCTGCCACGCTTGCCCAGCCGGCCTCGGTGAGCCAATCGATCATCGGCTCCCCTTCCCGCAGTAGCGCCTGGTCGATGTCGAAGCGCTGGAACTCCGCCTCCCAAGGCTCCCGCCCATTGCGAATCTCCACGAATTGCTCGATCCGCTCCTGGAACAGCTCTGCCCTGTCGTCTATGTACACCTGGAGAGCGGGGCCGCGCGCCCAGATCAAATAGCCACCGACGACGTCGTCGTGGAACACGGGCGCCTCATCGAGCTCGGCGGCAAGGGAGGTCGGGAATCTGTCATCGTCGAACCCGGATCCCTCGGCCAGGAAGAAGGGTATGACCAGGACCGCGAGGGAAAATATCAATGCCGGCCCCTGTCCGAATCTTCGCGGTAGCGATCGACCCCAGCCTGTCATGGCCGCGCCAACGGGGATGAGCAAGGCGATCCACGCCGGCGGCACCGAGCGCAATGCGGTCAGTGCCAGCGCAAAGAAGGGCACTATGACCAGAAGGTCCAGGGGCACTAGCCGCTGTCTCATCGCTCCGTAGATGATGATCACCACTCCGATGAACACGGGAAGGAACACTGGCGACAAGAGCTCGGGTGTCCTCCACTCGGTGAGCAAGCCCAAATAGGGCCGGGCAGCAGCGAAATCCAGCAGCATTTGAATCACGCCGAGCCCGTGCGCCGTCAGCAGTGTTGCAACCCCGGCTGCGATCGCGGTGGGCATGGCACGCCATTCCCTCTTCGAGAGAAGCCGGAGGCCGATATAAGCGAGGCCGATGAAGAACGACCCATGAACCGACGCCCAGACCCAGAAGACGAAGGGAATCGACCATCTCGAACGGGGACGTTCCCAGGCGAGAATCGCCAGAACAAACAGCAGATAGGAGAACACGACCGGTCGAGGGACTAGAAAGCTGATGAGCGACACGGTCGACAGAATCAGAACCACAGAAGTGGCCAGCACGCTCCCTGAGGCCTTGTAGGCGATCAGACCGATGCCAAGGAAGGTCAAGCCCGTGATTGCCAGCAGCAGCCAGGGGACAAAGCCCAGACCGCCCGATATGTCCTCCAGCCAGCCATAGAGGAGCTCTGCGAGCCAGCTTTGGGTCAGCCATGCCTCGCCACCAGCAGTGAACGAGAACGGGTCCGCAGTGAGGACCCTCACGCCCTCTATCTGCAGCGTCCCCGCCCGGACATGCCACAAGAAGGAATTGTCCGTGATCGATGACCAGGCATCGATGACCAGGGCGACCCACGGAACGAGCAGGATGAGATGAGCCAGGGTGAAGCGGCGAGGCCCTTCCGCCTCCACCTCAGACATCAGGTGCTGGCGAAAGCTTCGGTTATCTGAATCGCGGCGGGGCCGAGAAGCACGATGAAGAGAGCCGGGAAGATGCAGAACACGAGGGGGAAGACCATCTTCACAGGGGCGGCGAACGCCTTCTCCTGCGCCCTCTGACGCCTCTTGACGCGCATCTCATCGGCCTGGACGCGGAGGACGTTGGCGATTGTGACACCGAAGGCTTCGGCCTGGATCATGGCGAGAAGGAAGGAGCGCAGCTCGTCGAGGTCGGTTCGCTCCATGAGGTGCCGCATGGCGTCACGGCGGCTGACTCCGACGCGGGTCTCCTGCAGCATCCTGAAGAACTCTTCCGACAGTGGGCCAGGAACGGTGGCCACGACACGGGAGAGGGCCGAGTCGAAACCGAGACCGGCTTCAACCGAGATCACCAGGAGGTCGAGCACGTCAGGCAACGCCTTCTGCATCTCCACACGACGCTCTTCGACCTTGCGGGCCAGCCATGCGTCTGGTCCGAAGAAGCCAAGGAATATCGGCAGGACGAAGAGAACGGTCCTTTGTAGGCCGTCTGCGCCGAAGTCGTTGATGACAAAGCCGGCAACCACACCAAAGGCGGTTCCGAGCAGCTTGATGACGACAAGCGACGGTGCGTCGAGGTTTCCGGGGCTTCCCGCCAGAACCAGCTGGTGCTGCTTCTTCTCGAGGTAGCCGACAGGCGTGAACCGCTTCAGGAAGTTCGATATCCGGATGACGACCGGTCCGACTGTCCGCTGCGCCAGCGGCTTCGCCAGCTCCTCGTCACGCAGACTTGGCGCGTTGGCCCGGCCGTAGAGGGCAAGACGATCGGTCATGTCCTCTCGGGCGCGTGTCACGCCCAGCCCGATCCACACCACCGCAAAGGTGACGAGAACGAACACCGATACAACAACGAGGGTCAACGGATCAAAAGTCATACGTCGATATCCACAATCTTCTTGAGCCAGTAGATCCCACCGGCGATGAGCATTATCCCGACACCCAGAGCAATCAACCCGATCGTCTCATCGAGGAGAGGCTGCAGATAGTCGCGGTTGGTCGTCCAAAGGAAGCCAAACATCGCGAATGGGAGGAGCCCGAGGACGACAGCAGAGATTCGACCTTCTGCGGTAAGTGCCTTGATCTCGCCGCGCAGACGGTTGCGCTGAAGCATCGTGTTGGCGACTGTGGAGAGGACTTCGGCGAGGTTACCGCCGACCTCCCTCTGGATCTCGATGGCCATTACAGCCCACTCGAAGTCGGTCGACTGCGTTCTCTCGGCGATGCCGGACAACGACTCGCTGACGGACCGACCCAGTCGAGCTTCGGCCAGAGCCCTTCCGAACTCACGTGCCGTCGGGTCTTGTGCCTCCGAAGCCACAGCCTCGACAGCTTGCAGCAGCGAGTATCCGGCGCGGAGAGAGGTTGCCATGAGAGTGAGGGTGTCGGGCAGCTGCTTCTCGAATCGGCGCTTCTCCCTGTTACCTGCGTAGTTGATCAGCGCCACGAGCATCAACAGGAGGACTCCGAATGCGACGATCCCGAAGACCGCACCGTTGAAGATCGCCATGATGATGGCGCCTACCGCGGCTGCCCCGACCAAGGCGATGACAGCCTCACCGGGAGACATCGGTATGTTGGCCTGCTCCAGCGCCGAGTTGACACCAGAGAGCAACCCGCGTTTCTTGACCTCTTCCTCAGCTGCCTGGCCGAGCTTGTTGATCAGAGGGATCCGCTCGATCCATGGCCGCTTCTCCTCTCGAGGGCCCGTCCTGCGGCCGTAAGCCTCCAGCCGTTTGGCGAATCTGTTGCCACCTTCCTCCTCCTCCCGGCCGAAGAGGATCACGAGGAACAGGAACAGCGTCAGTCCGAGACCTATCGATCCGAGCAGGATCAGGGTTGTCGAACCGAGAAGAAGTGTGCTCTCGACCACCATCGTCGACGGCGGTGCGAATGTCACTGTCGTCGTTGCCTGAGGCGAGACCGTGGTGGTCGTGGCAAATCCGGACACCGCGAACACGAGCTCGGAGGAGAGGCCGGTCTCGCCATATGCGGCGGCAAACGTCACCTCACCTGGGCTCGAAATGGGCGAGATGAAACGAGCGACGAGTGTGTTCGAGATCTCCTGACCGATCTGGCTGTAAAGGCCGGTCAGCTGGGTTGGATCGGGTGTCGAGAGGAAGAGCCCTCCACCGGCATCCGCCACCTGCTGCACCGGGCCAGGGTTGAAATCGGGAGACTCGAGAGCCACTCCGAAGAACTTGATGTCGCTCCCGGAAACCGAAGTAAGGGCCTCTTCGATCGTCGCGACCGAGACCGTGTCGTCGCCATCGGTGAGGACGATGGCGTTCTTCAGGTAGTTGCCACTGTCGGATTGCTCGAACAGCTCGACAGCCTTGACCACACCATCGTTGAACGCAGTTTCACCGTCCGCGTTGATGGCAGTGATCCGGTCGGTCAGCTCATTCTCATTCGATGTGAAACCGGATGAGACGACGACCGTATCGGCAAATGTGATGATGGCTATCTGGTCCTCGGGCCGCTTCTGGTCCACGAACGCCTGGGCCGCCGCCTTGGCAGCGTCGATCGGAGCCCCCTGCATCGAGCCGGACGAATCGATAACGAGTGCGGTCCGCACCGGGACGGTCGACTCGCCGAGGCTGCGAACCTCCAGGTTCGACACAGGCTCCCCGTTTGCGGTGATGGTCAGAAGCTCCGGGTCCGGGCTCTCCGTGAAGTTGTTGAAGTTGACGATCATCGTCGTCTGGCCGCCCTCGGCATATCGGGAGCCGTTGATGTCCACGATCTCGATCGAGGACCCTTCGGCTTGTGCCAGGGCCGTGCCCGCCCCTAGGAACAGGGCGAGGAGGACTACAAGTAGCCGCTTCAAGTTCACCTCCGAGCGAAGGGCTCGGGATCGAAGAGGTCCGCCGGCAGTCTGATCCCCTGGTTCTCAAGCTCATCTGAGAAGGTGGGACGGATGCCTGTGGCCTTGAGCCGACCTTTGTAACGACCCTCGTCGTCGACGCCCATGCCGAAGTCGAAGAGGAAGAGGTCTTGGAGTGTGATCACGTCACCTTCCATTCCCTCGACTTCCGTCACATGTGTGACACGACGTGTTCCGTCGCGGAGACGGGAGACATGGATGATGAGGTCGACGGCCGACGAAACTTGCTCACGAATCGCCCGCACCGGAAGGTCGAAGCCCGCCATGAGCACCATGGTCTCGATACGGGACAGAGTGTCGCGCGGAGAGTTCGAGTGGACGGTGGTCAGCGAGCCGTCATGACCGGTGTTCATGGCCTGGAGCATGTCGAGAGCCTCAGCTCCACGAACCTCTCCGACGACAATCCGGTCGGGACGCATACGCAGGGTGTTACGCACCAGGTCACGGATGGCAACCTGACCCTTGCCCTCGATGTTCGCCGGGCGAGACTCCAGTGTCAGAACGTGCTCCTGGTGGAGCTGCAGCTCGGCTGCGTCCTCGACGGTGACGATTCGCTCGTCACCCGGAATGTAGGAAGACATCACATTGAGAGTCGTCGTCTTACCTGAACCGGTACCACCTGAGATGATCACGTTGAGACGGCCCCGGACGCAGGCACGAGCGAAGTCGGCCACGCGCTGGGTGATTGTCCCGAAGCTGATCAGGTCGGCTTCCTGATAGGGGTCGATCGAGAACTTACGAATCGTGAGGAAGGGCCCACCGATGGCAAGCGGAGCGATCACCGCGTTGACACGGGAACCGTCGGGGAGACGTGCGTCGACCATGGGCGTCGCTTCATCTACGCGACGACCGATCTGACCGACGATCTTGTCGATGATTCGGCGCAGGTGCGTCTCGTCAACGAACTTGGCCTCCGACTTGAGGATCTTTCCGTTCTTCTCGTAGTAGACGTCGTAAGGGCCGTTGGCCATGACTTCCGTGATGTCCGGGTCATTGAGAAGAGGGTCTATCGGACCGTATCCGAGAACGTCGGACGCGATCTCGTTGAGCAGAGCCCGGCGGTCGGCGCTCGTTAGCGGCAGCCCCTGTTCCTGGTCGACTGCCCACTCGAGCATCTCGAGCACGCGCAGACGCAGCTCGGCGTCGGACATTCCCCTGTCGTAGAGGGTCGGGCCCAGTTCTTCGACGACTTTGAAGTGGAGGCGTCCCCTCAGGTCCCCCAACGCGTCGCTTCGATTGGTCGAGATCTCGGCAGATTCGCTCTGTCGAGCCGCTGCGACTCTTTCTGATAGTGATGGCACGTTGCCCTCCTAACCCCTACTTGCGTCCAAAGAGGCCAGATTTGCCTGAGGCCTCGGGAATACTCTCTGCTACCAATTCGGCAACGTCCTGGAGACCTTTAGCGACCTTCGACTTCGGCTCGGACTCCACGACGGGCCGACCCTCGTTGACAGACGCCGCGACCGACGCGTCAGACGGCACCGCTGCATCGATGCCGATCTTGAGCGCAGCCTCGATCTCTTTGTTATCCAGCTTCGACTTGGAGTTCGAGCGGTTCATGACCAGGTTGACTGCGGCCGTGCTGAACTTCAGGAGGCGAAGCGTGTCGAGTGCCAGCTTTGCGTTCTTGACACTCGGAAGGTCCATGTCGACCACCATCAACACCTGATCCGACTTCTCAACCAGCGAGAGGATGAGCTCGTCGAGCATCGAGGCCGTGTCCACGATCACGTAGTCGTAATTCTCTTGGAGGATCTCGATCATGTGCATCAGGCCGGCTGTTGTGATGTCATCGGCGAACGCCGGCTCGAGGGGAGCGGCGAGAACCTTCAGGCCACTCGGATGCTCCGTGAGGAGGCTGTCGAGAAGCTCGGCGTCTAGCTGGTGCAACTCGTGCGCGGCGTTCACCATGGTGAACTTGGGCTCGAGCTGAAGGACCAGGCAGACGTCGCCGAATTGCAGGTCGGCGTCGACGAGCACGACCTTCTTGTCCTCGATTCGATTCAGGAGCAGCGAGACATTCGTCGCCACCACCGTCGTGCCACTTCCTCCCTTTGCCGACCAGACCGTGATGACACGGCCCTTCTCGCTCGGCTCCGAGATGGCAGGTGTGCTGGTAGTTGCTCCCTTGGCGCGCTTGAGCACGTCATGCGCGAACCGTTCGATGGCCTCCTCGATCTTCGGCTCGTCGAGCGGGGTCTCGATCACGTCAGAGACCCCGGCTCGCATAGCCTGACGCAGCAGATCTGAAGTCACCTCGTCTGCGACCAACATCACCACAAGCGAGGGATCCTCGTTGTGAAGGGTGCGAACTTCCTCCAGGGCGGTCCCATCGGAATAGGACGGACCGAGCAGGACCATCCGGACATCGCCGGACATCACAGCCTGGCTGGCGGAATCGACCGAGCGTGCCGTCGGCAACCGACCATCGAACAACTCCTTGGCCTTGGCAAGGAAGTCATCGTCCTGGTCGACAACCAGCAGGTTGTTCTCAGCCATTGACATTGGTCAGACCTCTCTCAGTTCTGGAATATGTCGTCGAGCAGGTTGCCCCCGAACAGGGTATCAATGATGACACCGGATGTCTCTACTTCGACGAAGTCTTCGGGGACGAGTGTCATCCACATCGACCCATTCTCAAAGGCGAAGGCGAGGCGTTCGGCTTCCTCGGGTGTCACCTCGAGAGTGAACACGGTCTCGTTGCCGGTCTCCTCTTCGGTCGGCTCGCCCTCGATACCGGGATCGGTGGTCGGGTCGGGCTCCACATCGATAACGGTCGGTGCGTCTTCGTCCAACCGGACATTGCGTCCGACGGCGAGGACAGGCAGTCCTTGCAGGACGTACCTCGTGTACGTGACCGTGATGGTCTCAGCCTCACCTGTCGCACCTTCGCCACCTGTTTCCTGGTCAGGGAGCGTCGGGAAGTCCGCGGGGATGACATCGGCGGCGATGTCAAGGGTCACGATCAAGTTGACCCTGTCACCGGCTTCAACGAAACCGTTCACACCGCGGATGTTGTCCATGCCGATCGTGATTGCCTGCTTGCCGGATGGAATCAACTCGGCGAGCGGTGTCACGTCGATGGTCACCTCGGTCCACTGGCTCCGGGTCAGGATCGCGTTGGCCGAGATGGGCCCGGCGGCGACTCGACCGGTCAGAACCGAATTCAACTCCTCTTGTGTCGTGATGGCGTCGTCCGGAAGATCGACCTGCTCTTCGGTCGACTCGACGATCAGCTCCTGGCCGGAGAGAAGGATGCCTCCCTCAGCTCCCTCAGCGATCGGTTCGGCGGCGCGATAAACGGTCACTTGGACCTGCTCCGCTTCGGCTTCGCTGCGAACGCCGTCTAGAAAGTTCCACACGGCCCAGGCGGCCAAACCGGCCAAGATCAAGGCCACGAGAAGAACTATTGCTCTCCTACCCATTGAGTCCCCTTCGGTTGTACCCTCGGAATCCAATCGCACCCATGGCGATCATTCGAAGGCATGCTACCGGCAGGGCTGACCCCGCCTGGCGATTGGTTTGAATTTCCACAGGGATTGTTTCGGATGCCTCCCAGGCTTCCTTGAGAGATTCCCTGCCGAGACATAGTAGGCCCGCCGCCGCCGATTTCCACCCCTCGTGCGAGGAGCCCGGGGTCCCGGGCTCCTCAACGAATGCAATCTCGTCCAAGGGACTTCAGCGACGACCTATGCCGCGCTCCTTGAGCTCTTGGAGAATCGCTTCCAGAGACGCGTCCACAGGCATTGGTGGGCGCTCCTCCTCCTGCGCTCCGAACTCCCGCTCGAACTCACGCGGCTGGCGTCGGCGCTTCTTGTCCTCTGTCGCGGCAGCTCGCTCCCTGTAGTCGGGCGCGGCTTGCTTGATCGAGAGCGATATGCGGCGGCGCTCGTCGTCCTTCTCGGTGATCTTCACCTGGACGGCCTGACCGATCGACAGCTCGAGCTCAGGAGACTCGACGCGATGCATGGCGATCTCGGAGACGTGGACGAGGCCCTCGACCCCGTCCCCAACCGAGACGAAGGCGCCGAATGGGACTGTCTTGGTGACAGTTCCCTGAACGACGTCGCCTACCTCGTGCTCGGACGCGAACACGTCCCATGGGTCCTCGGTGGTCTGTCGGATCGAGAGTGAGATTCTCTCCCGGTCCAGGTCCACCTCGAGCACTTTCACCTTGACCTTGTCGCCAACGTTGACGAGCTCACTTGGATGATTGACGTGTTGCCAGGAGAGCTCGGAGACATGGACGAGCCCGTCCATACCGCCGAGATCCACAAAGGCCCCGAAGTGGACTACGGATGAGACGACACCCTCTCTGACCTCGCCTTCGGCCAGGTTGTCGAGGAAGTCCTGTCTCTCCTCGGCCTGAGCCTCCTCGAGATGTGCTCGGCGACTCAAGACGACGTTGTTGCGGGCCCGGTCGAGCTCGATCACCTTCGCCGTGATGGTCTCGCCGATGAATGGGTCGAGGTCGCGAACTCTTCGCAGGTCGACCAGGGACGCTGGCAAGAAGCCGCGCAGTCCGATGTCGACGATCAGGCCACCCTTGACCACTTCGATGACGGTTCCCTCAACGGTCTCATCCTTGGCGGCGATCTCCTGGATCTCACCCCAGGCCCGCTCGTACATCGCACGCTTCTTGGAGAGAAGAAGTCGACCCTCGTCGTCTTCTTTGGTGAGCACGACCGCTTCGACGCGATCTCCGACCTTCACCGAATCGTTGGGATCGACGTTGTTCCGGATTGACAGCTCTCTCACAGGGATGAGCCCCTCGGACTTATATCCGACGTCGACCATTGCACCGTCGGCGTCGACGCTGACCACGGTCCCCTCGACGATATCCCCGTCGTTGAACTCCAGAACCGTCGCCTCGATGGCCGCCTCGAAGTCGTCGCCGATGTCGTCCGGTAGGTCGCTCAGATCGGGAGCGACAAGCGCTTCTCGCTGCGGGATCGGCGCGAACTTCGTCTCGGGCTTGGTCTCGGCCTCTGTCTCAGAAGAGCCCTCGGTCGAGTCTTCAGACGCCTCGACTTCAGTACTGGTCGCCTCGTCGCCTTCGGCGGTGGGGCTTTCTTCCGTCGTCGACTCTGGTGTCGACTCCTGGCTCTGGGCTGCCGTTTCTTCGTTGCTCTCGACGGCCGGCGTGTCGGGCGCCTCTGCTACTTCCTCTTCGGAAGCGCTTTCGGGCGCGTTGTTCAATTGGTCGTTGGACATTTGTCGGGGATTACCTCTTTGGAAAGAACTCTATGCGGGCAAACCGCACAGGCATCACCGATTGTATGCGCGCGGTGGAAGAAAGGCGAACAGATATCCGGCTCACTCCTTGACATCGGCGAGATCCGACCCCGTGGCCAGGTCGACTCTGAGCGGTACGGCGAGCTCGCAAACGCTCTCCATCGAGTCGACAACCAGTGGTTCGACGTCGTCGAGCTCGGCTTCGGGGCACTCCAGTATCAGCTCGTCGTGGATCTGAAGCAGCATCGCCGATTTCATGTCCCTATCGCGAAGCTGCCGATCGAGCTCGATCATGGCCGCTTTGATTATGTCGGCCGCTGTGCCCTGGACCGGTGCATTCAACGCCATCCGCTCCCCCATCTGGCGAACCCGGAAGTTGTCAGATTTGAGCTCGGGCAGGTACCGCCGACGCCCGAAGAGCGTCGTCGTGTATCCATCGTTGCGGGCTCGGGTCACGACATCGGCCATGAACTGCTTCACATCTTCGAATTGGTCGAAGTAGGTGTCGATGTGACCACGGGCCTCTTCTCGGCTGATCCCGAGCCGGTCGGCCAACCCGAAAGCTTCCATCCCATAGAGAAGGCCGAAGTTGATCATCTTTGCGGTCCGGCGCTGATCCGCCGTCACATCTTCGAGCGGCAGGTCCCAGACTCTCGCGGCTGTGGCCGCATGAATATCGACGTTGCTCTGGAACGCATCGATGAGAAACGGATCCCCGCTCATGTGAGCAAGTATCCGCAACTCGATCTGCGAGTAGTCGGCCACCAGAAACTGACAACCATCGTCGGCGACGAACGCACGACGTATTGTCCGGCCTGATTCCGACCTGATCGGGATGTTCTGCAGGTTCGGTCGGTCCGAAGACAGGCGCCCTGTGGTCGCGGCCATCTGGTTGAAGCGGGTGTGGATCCGGCCGTCGGCCTCGATCAGGGGCAGATACCCGTCCACATATGTGCTGCGCAGCTTCTCGTATTCGCGGTACTCGAGCAGGGCATCGACGAGTGGATGGTCCAGTTTCTTCAGAACCGACTGATCGGTGGACGGCTTCCCGGTCGAAGTCTTCTTGAGGACTGGGAGCTCCAACTGGTCAAATAGGATCTGCCTGAGCTGATCCGTCGAGTTCACATTGAATGGTTCCCCGGCGATCTCATGGATCCTGGCCTCGAGGTCCGAGAGCCGACTCCTGAGGTCTGCCCCCATCTCCTCGAGGTACTCCCGGTCGACACCGATCCCTAGGTGTTCCATACGAGCCAGGACGGGGACGAGAGGCAGCTCGAACTCCTCGAACAGCGGCATCTCTTCCCGCTTCTCGAGCTCCTCCGTCAGGTGCCCGGCGAGTCTGCGGATCGCCTCGATCCTGCGACCTTCGATCTCGAGATCGGGACCTGTGTCGAACGGCAGAGTCCCTTCGTCGCCCTCCTCCTCATCGGGCGAGACGACTTCGAGGCCCAGAAGGGAGTCCGCGAGCTCTTCGAGGTCATAGGTGCGCCGGGATGGATTGACGACGTAAGCGGCGAGCGCCGTGTCCATCTCGAGCTCAGACATGTCGTAGTCGAGCGCTAAAAGAGTCCTCGCCGTGCTCTTCAGGTCGTGTCCAATCGCGGCGATCTTGCCCTCACCGAGCCCTGAGAGAATGGGACCGGCTTCCTCAAGCGGGATGACGATTGCTTCGTTCTCCCCCGTCGACACGCCCAGGCCAAACGGGTCGGCTGCGTCGCCCACCAGGGAGACAACCAGCTCCTTCCGGCCGGCGAGCTCCTCGATCACGGCCGGAGACGATTCGATCGAGGTCGTCACGTCGAGGATCTCCCCCTTTGGTGACGCTCCCGGCAGGGCAGCTTCGAGGTCTGACCACATCGAGTGGAACTCGAGAGAGTCGAAAAGATCTTTGACGGTGGATCGGTCCCACTCCCGCACTGCGTAGTCCTCGGTCTCGAATTCGATATCGAGATCATCGACCAAGTCCATGAGGCGCCGGTTCAGGAACACCTGCTCACGAGACGCCGCCAGATTCTCCTTCAGCTTTGGCGTCTGATCCATGATTGCCTCGTAGATGCCCTCGAGGCTCCCATAGTCACCAATGAGTCGCGCAGCGGTCTTCTCACCCACGCCGGCTACCCCGGGGAGGTTGTCCGAGTTGTCGCCGCGGAGTGCGGCGTACTGGACGTATTGGTCGGGCCGAATCCCGTACCTCTTCACCACATAGTCCTCATCGGCAATGACGGTGTCGGTGATTCCCCGCATCGTGTACATGACACTGACGGGCCCACCGACCAGTTGGAAAGCATCGCGATCCCCGGTGACCACCAGCACCTCCCACCCGTCGGCAACCGCCTTCTTAGATATCGAGGCGATGAGGTCATCGGCCTCGTAGCCTTCACGTCTCACCTGGTTCACCTCGAGGGCCTGCAGCACCTCATCGATCAACCCGAGTTGGCTGCGGAAGTGATCCGGGGCCTTGCTGCGATTCGACTTGTACTCGGGATAAGCCTCGGTGCGGAAGGTCTCGCGGGACACATCCCAAGCCACCGCTATCCCGTCCGGGTCGATGTCCTTCAAGAGCCTTATCAGCATGCGGGTGAAGCCGAACACGGCATTGGTCACCTGCCCGCTCTTGGTTGCGAGATCTTCGGGGAGGGCGTAGAAGGCCCTGTAGGCGATGGAGTTGCCATCGATCAGTACGAGCTTGGGCACGATCGCGACGGTACTACTCGGGGAGGCGTTCCAGGAGTGAGACCCTCCTGTCCTCCAGCCTCTCCTTGCGATTGACGAGCTTCTCGATGGTCCTCTCGAACCGACGCACGTCGCCACGGGTAAGGCTGGCCTCTTCACGGTCGATGTAGTTGCCGACCGCAGCATCCCGCTGGGCGTCTTCGTTGATGGAGCGGTGGTACTCGAGCTCGGCGCGTGTGGACGCCAGCTCCTTGTCGATCTCCTTTATTCGGTCGTTGATCCGGAAGATCTTCTTCTCGATCCGCTTCACACTCGGAGGGTAAATGACCGGTGTCGCAGAGGCCTAACAGGAGTCGTAGAATTGGAGCTCACTCCGGCCGGAGTGGTGGAATTGGCAGACACGCAGCACTCAAAATGCTGTGCCTTCGCGGCGTGTGGGTTCGAGTCCCACCTCCGGCACCATTACATCCGACTGTCGAAAGGCGCCTCACACCCGAACGTTTCCTTAGGAATGACGTCTCGTATTTGAGACGTAGCGGGCATAGAAGGACAGTGCGACGCCACGTCTCCGTTCTTTCCCCGCAAAGTCTCAGATATGAGACCTGATACCAAAGGAAACGCCTCGAGTTGTGCGCTTTGCGTAGGGTCGAGCGCAATGCGCTGCCCAACCGGGCAGGACAAAGGAGGGTCTTATGCGCAGGATATCCACCACGCTGACAGCGGCGGCTTTGCTTATTGGGGTGATTGCCATTCCGGCTCTGGCTGACGAGCCGATCGAGTTCACGGACACAGTTGTCTTCGAAGATCTCGAACCTTGCAGCGGGGAGTTGCAGACCATCACGATCAACTTCTTCGTGTCCATACACGAGCATGACGAGGAGCTGATCGTCAGAGTAAGGGCGACTGGCCACACGTCAGCTGGCTACATAATGGAGTACGGACGGGAAACGTTCCTCGAGACGGGTACAACCGCCGAAGGGGAGTTCCTCCATCCATGGATCAACCCAGCTACTGGCGATAAATTCGTCGCTCAGGGCCGATTCTTGGAAGTCGACGGCGAGGTGCTCATCGACGACTTCAGGCTGGTCTGTCGTAGCTGAGTCTCGCTAGTAGGGCGTGACCTTCTTCCCCGCAGCCGTTGAGGCGAACGGGGAGGGAGTCCGCCCTCTTGGCTGGCTTCGGCGAAACTCACTATTCAAACTGTGATGGCTGGAAGGGGATGAGACCTCGGGGTGTGCTGGTTCCACCACCACATCGCCATCCACCAACAAGGATTCACCGTCGCTCACGATCCGAAACGAAGAGTCGTCCTCAAACAACCAGCAGAAATCCGCGGGCCACCCCAACCCTGACAGCCGCCGTCAACCCGCAACAATCCGTTTCAACCGAGCCACATCCAAGACCGATCCCACGACGAGTCAGGACCAGTGTCGACATCACCTGGGATGAGTTGCGCGTCGGCAGCCGCAGCGTCTTCGCAAA
>ERZ869936.89-NODE-89-length-121706-cov-15.837026_pt1 | contig 121706 bp, 95 predicted proteins | sample MGYA00520876_ERZ869936 | MGnify/ENA primary metagenome ERZ869936 (study PRJEB32218, sample SAMN09650985) | biofilter metagenome | isolation source: enrty point of leading RO module | place: Saudi Arabia: Thuwal, RO plant located on Red Sea | collected 2016-02-17 ...
TCCAGCGCTCGCCGGCGCCGACCACCGCCTCGCGCTCCGCGGCGTCGGCGAGGGCTGCGTCGATGCGCTGCGGCAGCAGCGGCTGGCTGCCGGCGTCGAGCTCGGCGCCGCGCTGCCAGAGGTCGAGCGCCGCGGCCTCGTCGTCGCCCAGCATCGACAGCTCACCCAGCCGGCCGCGGTGGTGCGGCAGGCGTTCGAGCACGGTGCGGTAGTGGTTCAGCAGACGCTCGAGGCCCGCCGCGTCGAAGCGATCGCTGCGGTACTCGAGCGCCAGCTCGAGCGCGGGCTCGCCACCGGGCTCAGCAGACGCTGCGCCCGGCGCGCGTTCGCCGACGAAGAGCGTCAGGTCGAACTTGGCGCTGCCGAGATCGAGCAGCAACGGCTCGAGCGTCGCGTCGCCCAGGCCACGCGCCGCAGGGAGCTGCTGGTGCACGAAGAAGAGCTGCAGCAGCGGCTGACCGCTCCGTAGCGCCGCCGGGAGGTCTTCGAGCACCCGGTCGAGCGGCGCTTCGGCGTCGGCCAGGGCCCGGCGCAGCGAGGCGTTCCAGGCGCCGAGACCCTCCTCCGTACCCCGCGTGGAGTCGACGCCGGCGGTCAGCACGGCAGGAGCGAGGAAGTAGCCGACCATGTCGCGCGTCGCCGGATGGGAGCGCAGCGAAACCGGGGTGCCGAAGACGTGCTCCGCTCGCGCGTCGGCGGCGGCATGTGCGGCATCCGCAACGTCCTGGTCTGCGGCCGGGCCGTCCCCTGGCCCATCGTCGGGCAGGGTGCGGTCGAGCAGCAGCCGGAAGGCGAAGGTGTAGACCGCGTAGGGCGTGCAGGCGCAGCGCCGCGCCAGCTCGCGGACCGCCGCCGCGACCCCGGCGTCGACGCGGTGCGAGATCAGGCGCCCCGGCCTGGCGCCGGGAGCCGCTGCTCGGGATCCGGCGGCTGGCGACGGCGTCGCGACGTAGGGCAGCCCCGCCGCGGGCGGCGGCGGATCGAGCCGCGAGCGCAGCGAACGTTCGGCCTCCCGACGGGCCGCCACCGCGTCGGCGTCGGCCCCAGCGCCTTCGAGCCGCGATCGGCTCCAGTGCGTCCAGTCGTCGTACTGCAGCCGAGGCGCGCCGGCGTTCCCGGCCCTCGGATGTGCATCCTCCGCGCCGTCCGCGTAGAGCTCGGCGATCTCCGCCCACAGGATCTCGAGCGAGCGCTCGTCGGCCAGGAGGTGGTGCAGCACCAGCATCGCCACCGGCGCCCCGGCTGCCGGCTCGATGAGCACGCAGCGCACCAGCGGACCCCTGCCCAGATCGAAGGGCTGCTGCGCCGCGCCGACCGCGGCCTGCTCCGCCGAGACGCCCGCCGCGACGACGAGGCGCTCGAGCCGCAGCTCCGCGGCCGACGAGGGAGGCGCGATGCGCTGGCTCACCTCGCCGCCGTCGCCGTGGTAGGTGGAGCGCAGGATCCGGTGCCGCGCCACCACCCGCTGGAAGGCGCGCTCCAGCGTCGCGACATCGAGCGTGCCGCGGACCCGCCAGGCGCTGACCAGGTTGTAGGCCGGATCGCCCGGCGCCAGCTGGTGCGCCAGCCACACCGCGCGCTGCAGCTCTCCGAGCCGTCGCGGCGCGTCGCGAGGAGCCGGTGGCAGGCTGCCCGACCCTCCGGTGCGAGCGGAGTCGTCCGTCCCGGCGGCGGCGTCGCGCCGGGCCCCGGCGCGACGGGCGGCAGCGGCTTTCTTCAGCCGGATCGCCCGCCGCAGCTGCGCCGCGCGGTCCGCTTCTCGCTCGTTGCTCACAGGGGAGGAAGCCGCCATCGATGCCTTGCCGGGACCCACGCTGGAACCCTGCGGCGGTCGTTCGCGGTCCAGGCTTCGGCGGATCTCGGCAGTCTACCGACCCCGGATCCCGACGCCACCCGTGGGCCCTCAGGCTTGACGCGCCCTCCCGCGGCAGCGACGCTCCCGCCGATGCAGGCCGACAGACCCACGGGCGAGAGCGCCGCCGCCTTCGAGGACCCTCCGCCTCACGCGGTCCTCGAGGTCCTCGAGGTCGAGACGTTCGGCAGCGGCGGCCTCGCCCACTACGCCGACAACCTCGCCCGCGCCCTCGCCGCGCAGGGGCACCGCGTCGCCCTGCTCACCACCCGCGTGCGCGAGCTCGACGCGGTGACGCCCGATCGCGGGGCCGGCAGCGGTGACGGGGCGCGGATCCTGCGCCGGCTGGCGCCATGGGCGCAGCGGCTCGAGCGCAGCCCGCGCCTCGTCGCCTCGGGGCTGCGCAAGCTCGAGGCGCTGCTCGACGCGGTGCGCATCGCCGTCACGGTGCTGCGCACGCGGCCGGGCATCGTGCACCTGCACTGCACCAATCCCGCGGCGCTGGTGCACGCGCTGCTGGTGCGGCTGGTGGCGCCGCTCTCCGGCGGTCCCCGGCTCGTCGCCACCTCCCACGTGGTGCTGCCCCACGAGCCGATGCCGCTGCAACGCCAGGTCTTCGGCTCCCTCTATCGGCTGTGCCACGCCGTCATCGCTCACTCGCGGCACGATCGCGACCGCCTCATCGGCGAGCTCGGCGTCGATCCCAGCCGCGTCGCGGTGATCCCCCACGGCGACTACGGCTTCTTCGCCTCCCAGGACGCAGGGATCGCCGAGAAGCGCCAGTCGGCTCGTAGCGACCTCGCGCTCGGGGAGGGCGACGAGGTGGCGCTCTTCTTCGGCTACGTGCGCGAGTACAAGGGGCTCGACGTGCTGCTCGACGCCTGGCCGGAGGTCGCCGCGCGCCGGCCGCGTGCCCGACTGGTGGTCGCCGGCGACCCGGTGCGCCTCCCCCCCGAGCGGCGGCGCGAGCTGCGGGCGCGCGCCGAAGGTCTCGGCGCCGTCGTGCACCTGGAGTACGTGCCGTTCGAGCGGGTCGAGAGCTACTTCGCCGCCGCCGACGTGCTGGTGCTCCCCTACCGCCGGGTCAGCCAGTCGGGCGTGCTCTATCTCGCTCTGGCGCTCGGCCTGCCGGTCGTCGCGAGCCGCATCGGGGCGTGGTCGGAGATGCTCGCCGACGGCGAGAACGCGCTGCTGGTGGAGCCCCAGTCGCCCGGCGAGATCGCCGACGCGGTCGCCTCGGTGCTCGCCGACCCGGCCCTGGGCCAGCGGCTCGCCGCGGGGGGACGGGCGCTCGCCGCCGAGCACTCGTGGCCGCGCGTCGCCGAGCGCACCGCCGAGCTCTTCGCCGCCCTGGCGCGCTGAGGCGGGAGAGCGCCCGCGACACCGCTCAGAGCCTTAGGCGGCTCAGCGAGGCCGATCCGCTCCGCCGCCCTCGCCACCGCTGCGCAGCCGGGCGCCGACGAAGGCGGCGATGCGGCGCTCGGGTCCCTCCGGCCGACCCCGCAGCAGCCAGAGCGCCAGCAGCGCCGCGGCGTAGACGGAGCCGCCCAGCAACACCTCGAGCAGCAGGGCGATCCAGCCGTCGTCGCCCGCCGCGCCGATCCGACGCCAGGCCGCGAGCGCCGCGACCAGCGCGCCGCAGGCCAGCAGCGGCCGCCACATCCCGCGCAGCCATCCGACCAGGCCGAAGGCCACCGTCACCCGCAGCAGCCACAGGCTCAGGGCGATGTAGAAGACGCCGGCGAGCACGATCGCCGCCACCGCACCGCGCAGCCCGTACAGCAGCGTGCCGCCGACGAAGAGCGGCAGGTGCACGACGGCGTAGAGCAGGCTGACCTGGAACATCAGCCGGGTGCGGCCCAGCGCCATGACGCACGGCTGCGCGCTCGACAGGGTCGCCCGCACGCCCAGGTAGGGCACGAAGATCCAGAGCAGCGGCACGATCGTCTGCCAGCCGGGGCCGAGCACCAGCGGCACCGCGCGCTCGGCGACCAGCGCGAAGCCGCAGGCGGCCGGCAGGCTGAGCGTCGCCAGCACCGCAGTCGATTCGGCGACCGCGGCGCGCAGTCTGCCGCGATCGGCGGCGATCTCGCTGTACGAGGCGAAGAGCACCCGCTGCAGCGGCGAGACGAGCTCCGCGGTCGGCAGCACCGCGACACGCTGGGTCATGAAGTAGTAGCCGGCCTCGACGACGCCGAGCAGACGCCCGACGAGGATCCTGTCGGTGCGCATCGACAGCGTGGTCACCAGATTGGCCAGCGACATCCAGCCGCTGAAGGCGAGGATCTCGCGCCAGCGACCGAGCGACGGCCGTGGCAGGTAGGGCCGCAGCAGGTAGCTGACCGCGGTGTGCGCCAGGCGGCTCGCCACCGCGCCGGCGATCAGCGCCCAGTAGCTGCGGTAGGCGAGCGCCAGCCCGACGGTGACCGCGAACGCGAGCAGCGCCGCGACCAGCGTCTGCGCCGCCACCCGCGAGTAGACCAGCTCGCGCTCGAAGAGCACGAAGCGGGGGTTCGCCAGCCCGTCGAGAAGCGGCGCCAGCGCCAGCGCCCACAGAGCCCAGGTGATCCTCCGGTCCTCGGCGAACGGAGCGACGGCAAGCAGCGCCGCCGACGCGACCACGCCACGTCCGAGGGCCAGGGTCCAGGCGGTGTCGAACAGCTCGCGGCCCTCTTCGCGCGAGCGCACCAGGGCGCGGCGCACGTCGAACTCGCTGAGGCCCTCGATCACCAGCACCCAGGAGGTGGCGATGGCGACGAGGCCGAAGTCCTCGGGGCTCAGCAGCCGGGCGAGCACGACGACGCCGGCGAAGCCGAGCAGCCGCTCCGCCCAGCGGCTGGCGTAGACCCAGCCGGCGCCGCGCGCGGCACGCCCGGCGCGGCTCACTGCGATCCCTCCGCGCCGTCGGCCGCGGCGAGCAGACCCTCGACGGTGCGCTCGAGCACCCGCTCCGGCGCATAGCGCAGGCAGTGCGAGCGCATCGTCTCGATCCGCCCGAGGGCGTCCTCGTCCTCCATCAGGGCCTCGATCCGCTCGCCGATCCGCGGCGCCCGGTCGCGCTGCGCGTCGCCGAGCGCGCCGAGGCCGTGGAAGACGACGCGCGAGGCGACGCCCGCCATGTCGGTCTGACCGCCGCAGTAGACCAGCATCGGCGCCCCGGCGAGCACACACTCCTCGGCGGTGTTGGAGCCGCCGTGCACGACAGCGAGGTCGACCCGGCGCAGCACGTCGGGCTGCGGCACCCAAGGGAAGAGGTGCACGTTGGGCGGCAGGGTCGCGTCGCGCTCACCCAGCGCGCTCTCCTGCTCGGCGCCGCCGAGGCTGATCACCAGGTGCCACCAGGGTCGCTGCTCCACCGCCGCGATCAGCTCGCGCAGCAGCCGCGGCGAGGCGGTGAAGTGGGTGCCGAAGGCGGCGTAGATCCAGCGCGCGCCCCCGTCACCACCGGACCCGGGCTGTCGGTCGCGCCACGGCGCCGCCGGCAGCAGGGCGCGCAGCCGCGCCTCCTCGAGCCGGTGCTCGACCGGCGTCGGCCGGTCGCCGGCCACCATCGGCCCGACGTAGTGCACTCCGGCGCGCGGTCGGTGCGGCAGCTCGAGCTCGAAGGCGTGCAGCACCAACGCCGGCAGGCTGCGCCAGGTGAGCGGCATCAGCCACTGCGCGAAGTCGGCCTCGCGGCGCCACGCGAAACCGCGCTGAAGCGCCAGGTGACGCAGCAGCGACACCCGGTCGCAGCCGGCGTGGCGAGCGTAGGCACGCACCCGTCTCACCGCACGACGAATGCGCAGCACCGTCCACAGCAGCCGGATGCCCGTTCCCGAGCCGCGGAGGCCGCGGCCCGGCAGCGCCAGCACGTGCGGCGGCGGCAGGCCGGGACGGCGCCAGATCGAGACGAAGGGGCAGAGCTGCGCCACCCGGATCCCGGCGCTGCGCGTGGCGACGATCGCCTCGTGCAGCTCGCAGTCGATCAGGGCCAGGTCGGGCGCCGACCGCTCCAGCTCGGCGGCGAAGTCGTCGGCCCCGAGCTCGTCGAGCGCCGCCCGCCGCCGCGCCGCGAGGCGCAGCCAGCGCGCCCCACCGCCGCGCTCCGCCGGCGGCGCCGCGCCGCGGGCCATCACAGGGCCCAGCGCGGCCGCGTCGAGACCATGAGCCCGAACCACCGGCAGCGCCGCCGCCGGCGCCAGCAGGCTCACCCGATGGCCGGCCGCGACGAGCCGTCGCGCCAGCTCGCAGCTGGCATGGAGCAGGCCGCGCTCGGCCCCGGTCACGCAGAGGATGTGCGCCATGGCGGATGGACAGATTCAGTCTCGGCGGGAGGTCGCGGGGCAAGCGTGCAGGACGGGACGGCGCCGGCGCCCGATCGCAGGTCGTGGGCCGAGCCCTCGGCCGGTGCGACGGCCGGTCCGACCACCGGCCCTCTCTCGATCAGTCGACCGGATAGCCCAACTGTTCCAGCACAGCGCGGTGCTCGTCGAGGAAGGCGGCGTGCACCCGCGGCGTGAAGTGCCGTTTCCACTGCTGGGGCGAAGGGTCGCGCACGTGGCCGTCGCGCTCGGCACGGCGGCCGCCGGCCCGCCCCATCGCGTGGCGGCGCGCCAGCCACACCCCGAGCCGTCGCTCGATCGGTCCCAGCCCGAGGAAGGTCAGCAGCTCGCCGAACACCCGTGCCTCGTCGCCGAGGATCTCCTCGTAGCGCCACAGCCGGACGCGGGGATCGCGCTCGGGCCAGGACGCCATCGACCGAAAGTGCTCACGGCGGAACTCGAGCTCGGCGAGCAGGCCCTCCTCCAACGACGACTGCTGCAGGTAGGCGGCGAAGGAGCCGCCGCGACGCCGCAGGCCCTCGGGAACCACTCCGTTGGCGAACTCCCAGTCGGCCGGGGTCGGATCCTCGATCCGCGTCCACGGCTCGGCGCCGCGCCGATGGTAGAAGTAGCCCGAGACCACCAGGTCGCGCGGATCGCGCACGAAGCGGGTGATGCGCACCGCGGCGCCGTCGTGGTCTGCGCCGGCGAGCTCGTCGGGATCGAGCGCCCGGTTGTTGATCGACGACACCCGGAAGCGGCGGTGCTCGCGGCGGAACGCCTCGAGATCGCTGTTGAAGTGACGGTGTCCGCCGCGCAGCGGCAGCAGACGGTTGAGCAGGGTGCCGACGACGCGGCGGAAGTAGACCGTCAGGCACTTGTGGTACGAGCAGTGCACCCGCACCCGTACCTGGGCCGCATCGCCAGGTTCCGCGAGGCCCTCGCGGTCCGCGGACCTCGCCAGCGGCGACGCGACGCGCTCAGCCACCGGCGGCGCTCCCCGCCGGCGCCCGGGCCCGTCCGCTGCGCACCCTCCACCAGCCGATCGCGTAGCCGACGCCGCAGACCAGCAGGTAGACCCAGTACCAGAACGCCGACACCACCAGCAGCAGCAGACCGCGGCGGGCGAAGAAGCGCGCCAGCTCGAGGTTGCACGCCAGCAGCAGGAGGAGCAGTGCCGCCGCTGCGATCAGCGCCCAGGGGCTGAGCACCGTCGCGGCGAGCGCCAGCGGCAGCAGCCCCGCCGCGGCGACGCTCCAGCGCTGACCGCGGCGCACGTTGAGGTCGTCGAGCAGGGCCCCCGAGGCGAGCATCAGCTCGGTCCACGGCACCGCACGCCGCCACAGATCGGTGTGCAGCATGCCGGGCACCGTCCAGCGCTTGAGGTGCTTGACCATCAGGCTCGGCTCGAGCGCGATGCGGTGGCCGGAGCGGCGCAGCCGCATGCCGAGCTCGATGTCTTCCACCGAAGGCTGCGCGAAGCGTTCGTCGAAGCCGCCGACCTCCTCGAAGACACTGCGACGCACGGCGCCGCAGGCGCCCCAGAAGGTCGACGCGTCGCGCCGCGAGTGCTGGTGCACGAAGTGGTGCAGCAGGTTGCGGTAGCGCGACACCAGCGCCGGGTGGGAGGGGGCGTCGTCGTAGGAGCCGATGACGGCGGCCAGATCGCGCCGCTCGCGCAGCAGCCGGTCGACCCGCGCCACCAGGTCCGGCGGCACCTCGACGTCCGAGTCGACGAAGAGCAGCACCGCGCCACGGGCCTCGCGGGCTCCCCGGTTGCGCGCCTCGGCGGGACCGCGCGGCCCCTGGAGGGCGACGACGTCGGCGTCCAGGCCACTGCGGCCCAGCGTCTCGCGGTGGTCCGGATCGTCGCCGTCGAGCACCACCACGACCTGGCGCGGCGGTGGATCGAGGGCCGCCAGGCTGGCGGCGCAGCGATTCCAGCCCGCCGCCTCGCCGCCCACCGGCACCACCAGGGTGACGTCGCAGGGCGGGGCCACCGCGGCGGCGACGGTCGGGTCGGAGGGGGCCGGTGGACGTGGCTCGGCCAAGGTCCCCTCAGTCCTCCAGCCGCGAGAGATCGAACGGATCGAGCAGTCCCTCGAGCTCGCACTCGCGCACCACCGACTCGGCGGCGAGGTCGACCAGCAGATTGATCGTGCGCGCCAGCAGCCAGCCGAAGCCGAAGCCGAGCAGCGCTGCCTCGAGCGCGCCGATCAGCGCCCCCGGCCAGGAGACCTGGAAGCCGATCAGATAGTGCCCGAGCAGCGACAGGTTCGGGCCCAGCGGCTCGTCGCCGCGCAGCAGCAGCACCGCGGTGAGCAGGAAGACCAGGGCGCCGGCGATGACGCCGACGGCGCCGCCGAGCGCCACCGGGTCGTAGCGGGCGAAGGCGGCCGCGATCGCCTGCTCGAGGCGCTCGTCGCCTGCCGCCAGGTCGTCCTCCTCGAGGCGTCGCGGCACGGCGCGGTCGGCGAGCGAGCGGCTGCCGCGCTCCGGCGCCTCGAGGTAGCTGTCGTCCTCGGTGGCCGCCCAGAGATCGTGCGCCGGTCCCGCCGCCCCGCCGGTCGCGCTGGACCCGGACGCAGACTCGGCCTCGCGCAGGATGTTGCGCGCCGCCAGCATGCCGGTGAGCATCGAGTGGTCCTGGTTGTTGTAGCGGTGCTGGCCGTTGCGGCCGATCGGATGCAGGTTGCCGATCCCCTCGAGGTGGCGCCGGGCGACGGCGAGGGCCTGCTCGTAATCGCGGTCGTAGACCGGGTAGGCCTTCGGCATGCGGACCACGTAGTGGCCGACGACGTCGTCCTCCTCGGCGAGGCCGAGCCAGGCGAGCTCGCGCGCCGCCAGCGCACCGAGCTCGTCGTCGCCGGCGCTCCACAGCTCGTCGCCCTCCTGCACGAAATACTCGAGCCCGAGCGAGGTGCGCGAGGCGTCCGGCACCATCTCGGGGCTCCAGTTCTTGAAGTTCTGGATGCGGCCGACGCGCACCTCCGGCGCGTGGATGTAGATCCAGTTGTCGGGGAACAGGTGCTCGCGGTCGACCACGACGACCACGGTGAGGAAGTCGCGGAAACGCAGCTTCGCGGCTGCGGCGAGCACCTCGTCGGGTGGCGGGGGGTCGAGCGCCCGCAGCAGGCCGGGCACCGGCATCGTCGACACCACGCTCGAACAGGCGATCGTCTCGACCTCGCCTCCCCCGTCGCCTTCTCCGCCGTCGACACCGTCGTGGCGTCGCACGTCGACCTCGTTCACCCGCCCGCCGTCGTGACGCAGCCGCACCACCTCCCGCCGCAGGTGGGTCGGCGCTCCGAGCTCGGCACAGCGCTCGGCGCAGCGCTCCCACATCATGCCGGGGCCGAGCCGCGGATACTGGAAGCGGTCGATCAGGGTGGTGACGATCTCACCCTTCTCCTTGCCGCCCCGGCCACCTCCCGAGCCGAGCAGCGCGTTGCGGATCGCCGCCATCAGGTCGAGGTTCTTGATCCGCTGCGCCGCCCAGTCGGAGCTGATCTCGCTGCACGGGATGCCCCACACCTTCTCGGTGTAGCTCTCGAAGAAGACCTCGAACAGGCGACGCCCGAAGCGGTTGACCACCCACTGCTCGAAGCTGCGCTCCTCGCCGCGCGGGGTCAGCCGGACGTACAGATAGCTCAGCACGATGCGCACCGCCTCGACCGGGCCGAGCTTGAGCAGAGCGTCGACGGGCCGCAGCGGATAGTCGAAGAACTTGCCGCGATAGAAGATGCGCGACAGGCGCGGGCGTTCGATCAGGTCGTCGCCGAGCAGCTCGTGCCACAGCGCCTCGACCTCGGTGATCTTGGTGAAGAAGCGGTGGCCGCCGATGTCGAAGCGGTAGCCGTCGCGCTCGACGGTGCGCGAGATACCGCCGACGATGTCGTCCTTCTCGTAGACCACCGCCGGCAGTCCGCGCCGGGCCAGCTCGTAGGCGGCGGTCAGGCCGGCCGGCCCGCCGCCGATGACCACCGCCGGCTCACCGCCGCGCTGTCTCGCGGCCCCGTCGGCCCGCTGCGCCTCCTCCGATCCCACACCCTCGACCATCGCTCACCCGCGCGTCGTCGCCGCGCCGCGCAGGTCGGCGATCCGGTTGTAGGTCCAGGCGAGCGACGCGCCGGCGATGCCGCCGAGCACCACACCGTAGGCGAGGCCGAGCACGGCGCCGCCCCAGGTCACCGAGTAGCCGGGCAGGTAGTTGCGCAGCAGGCCGAGGTGCTGGCCGACGTTCTCGCCGCCGCGCAGCAGCAACCAGGCCGTGGCGAGGAACAGCGCCGCGCCGCCGGTGGCGCCGAAGGTCACCGCCATCACCGCGGCGCGCAGACGGGCGACCGCCCGCCGCAGGATGATCTCCTCTCGCTGCCTCGTCATCTCCTCACCCCTCCGATACCTCACGGCAGCCCGCACCGCTCGCCGCCACTGTCCAGCCCGGATTATTCATGAGCCACCTACTGCGCCCGCAGATGCATCCCGTCTGACGGGCGCCTCCACGGGCTCGCTAGGAGCACCGGGGGGCCGCGCGCCGCCGCCGCGCTGTGTGCACGTACCGTCGAGCTATACGCTGCCCGGGTGCGATCCGATGCGGACAGCGGCCGGGACCCGAAAGGCGACGGCGAGGGCACCTGGAAGCTGCCATTCGGCCTCGGCCTGACGGTGCAGGACCGCGGAGTGCTGTGGCGCTACCTGCTGCTGCTGGCGGCGCTACCGCTGCTGCCGACCGCCACCTTCGGCCCCTACTCGGTGCTCTCGGCGCGGCAGATCGGCTGGATGGTGGTGCTGATCGTCAGCGTCAACCTGTGCGGCTACCTGATGCTGCGCCTGTTCGGCGCCCGCGCCGGCTTCCTGCTCGCCGGCCTGCTCGGCGGCCTGATCTCGAGCACCGCGGTGGCCATCGCCTACGCCCGCGACACCCGCACCATGACCGGGGTCGACCGCATCGCCGCGCTGGCGATCGCCGCCGCCACCGCGGTGTCGCTGGTGCGGGTGCCGCTCGAGCTCTTCGTCGTCGCCCGCTCTCAGCTGCTCGCGCTCTGGCTGCCGTTCGCGCTGCTCTTCCTCGCCACCCTCGTCGGGCCGACCTGGCTGTGGCTGCGCGGCGAGGTGCAGGACCTGCAGGAGGTGCACCCGCCGAAGAACCCGGCCCAACTCGGCACCGCGCTGCTCTTCGGGCTGCTCTACGCCGGCGTGCTGGTCGGCTCCGCCGCCGCCAAGGACCGGCTCGGCGAAGGCGGCCTCTACGCCCTCGCCGCCGTCTCCGGCTTCACCGACCTCGACGCCATCACCCTGTCGACCGGCCGCCTGCTCGCTGACGGCCGACTCGAGCTCGCCGTCGGCTGCCGCGCCGTGATCGTCGCCGTGCTCGCCAACCAGCTGTTCAAGCTGGCGATGATCGTCGCCCTCGCCTCCCCCCGCGCCCGGCGGCTGCTGCTGGTCGCGTTCGCGCCGACCGTTGTGGCGTGCGGGGTGTTGCTGGTGCCGCGTTGGGGGTAGGGGAGGGGTTGGGGGTTGGGGGTTGGGGGGGTTGGGCAACCAGCATCTGGCCAGCTCGAATCTGGTCCACCCAGCCCCTTAGTCCCTAATCCCTAATCCCTAATCCCTAATCCCTAGTCCCTAATCCCTAGTCCCTGACCCCTGACCCCCAACCCCTTCCCCCAGATGCTCCTCCCTCAACGGCGACAGCACCAGCGCCAGCAGCGCCGCCACCGAGAGTCCCCCCATCGCCCAGCTCAGGCCGATGTCGGCGAGGCTGCCGGCGACGAGGTTGCTGATCGCGATGACCAGGGTGCGCACCATGTTGATCGTCGACAACACGGTCGCACGCCGCGCCGAGTCGACGTGGCGGTTGAAGTGGGCGGCGAAGAGCGGTGGCCGTGAGAGGCCGAGTGAGCAGGTCAGCAGCACCGCGCCGATCACCAGCCAGGCCGGCGCCTCGCGCCAGGTCAGCGCCGCGTAGCCGACGACCATCGCCAGCGGCCCGAGGCTGAGCAGCGCCTTCCACGAGCCGAGCGCCTGGCGGATGCGCTCGAAGCGCGCCAGGAAGACGATCTGGCCGATGCTGAGCCCGACGTGCACCACGCCGAACCAGACCAGCGGCACCCCGGCGCGTTCGAGCGCCGCCTGGTAGAGCCAGATGATCGCCCACGAGAGGCCGGCGAAGATCACCATGTCGAGCGCCAGGATGCGCAGCACGCGGTGGCGGAAGAAGTAGCGCACCCCGACCACCATCACCTCGCGGTAGCCCGGGCGCTCGGCCGGCCGTCCCTCTCTCGGCTCGTAGAGCGACAGCGCCAGCAGCGCCGACAGACCGATCGGTATCGCCTGGAAGAGCAGCGGCGCGCGTAGCCCGAACTCCTCGGCGATCACCGAGCCGAAGAGCGCCCCCACCACGATGCCGGTGAGCTGTGACGACGACAGCCAGCCGAAACGCTGCGGCGCCTCCGCCTCGCGACCCAGCTCCTGCAGCGAGTCGTAGAGCAGCGCCTCGTTGGCGCCCGAGAGCAGGGTGAACGACGCGGCGAAGAGGATCTCGGCGAGCAGGAACCGCGGCAGGCTCGGGGCGCTGACGTAGACCAGCACCGCGACCACGCCGACGGCGCCGGAGAGCACGATCGACGCCTTGCGCCCCCAGACGTCCGCCACGGTTCCGGTCGGCACTTCGAGCAGGAAGTTCCAGACCATGAACCAGGCGTTGACGAGCAGGATCTGGCCCAGGGTCAGCCCGCCCCAGTCGCGGTAGAAGGGCACCAGGACCGAGGAGATGAAGTGGGTCCAGAAGAGGCCGGTGATCAGGTTCAGCTTGAACAGGTTGCCGGCCGGCCCGCGCAGCGTGAAGCCACCCCCGGCCCGCGCCCTGGTGCGTCCGACCTTCCCCTGGGCCCTCTTGCGCTGAGCCCTCATGCCCTGGGCCCTTTCCCTGCTCCCGCGGCGTGCCATGGTCGACGCACTGTATCGGCGTCGGGAGCGGAGCCGAGCCGACCGGGCCGTCGCGCAGCGGCCGGCCGGCGTGGATGCCCTGACTCGACTCCGCCGGACGCCTCGATCGAGGCTCGTCGCTCTCTCTGGCTCAGGCGCCGCTCAGGTGCCCGAGGCCTCCGCCAGCTCCTCGCGCAGGGTGCGCGCGGCGAGCACGTAGTGCACCGCGCCCCAGACGTTCACCAGCAGGGTGACCAGCAGTGCGTAGCGCAGCGACTGGTCGCCGAAGCGGTCGCGCAGCAGGTCGCTCAGCGCGCCGACCGCCGGCGGCCCGAAGCCCATGCCGATGAAGTTGAGCACGAAGAGCAGCACCGCCGCCGCCGCGGCGCGCATCCGCATCGGCACCAGCCCCTGGGTCAAGGCGAAGCTGGGCCCGGTGTAGATCGGCGACAGGAAGGCGGGAATGGTCCAGAAGGCGAACGACACGTAGGGGCTGGTGGCGAGCAGGGCCGGGAAGGCGAAGGGGATCGAGATCACCAGCGAGATGGCGCAGATCCACACGTACCAGCGCTGGTCGCGGGCGCCCAGCCGATCGCCGAGGTAGCCGCCGGTGAAGACCCCGGCGGCGCCGATGATGCCTGCGAACAGCGCCAGGAAGGTGCCGACCTCGCCGCTCGACAGGCCGTAGGTGCGCATGTAGAAGGGCGGCAGGAAGCCGCCGACGCCGTAGGCGACGAAGGCGTGCAGCGCGGCGCCGAACGACAGGTGGCGGAACGAGCGCCGCGACCACAGCAGCTGGAAGACCTCGACCATGCGGGTGGCGCTGCGCACCTCGGCGGCCGTCTGCACCCGGTGCTCGGAGAGGCCGCGCGGCGGCTCCTTGAGGAAGATCGCCACCACCCCCGCGAACAGCACGCCCGGCAGGCCGACGACCACGAACGCCATGCGCCAGCCGAAGAACTCGTTGATCCAGCCGCCGGCAAGGAAGCCGATCATGATCCCGATCTGGATGCCGATCGAGTAGATCGCCAGCGCCGTGCCGCGCCGCTTGGGCTCGAACAGGTCCGAGATGATCGAGTGCGCCGGCGGCGAGCAGCCCGCCTCGCCGACACCGACGCCGATGCGTGCCAGCAGCAGGCTGACGAAGCCGGTGGCGGCGCCGCACAGCGCCGTCATCCCGCTCCACACGAAGATCGCGATCGCGATGATCCCCGAGCGTGACGTGCGGTCGGCCAGCGCCGCGATCGGGATCCCCAGCGTGGCGTAGAAGAGCGCGAAGGCGAAGCCGGTGAGCAGCCCGAGCTGCCAGTCGTAGAGGCCGAGGTCCTGCTTGATCGACTCCTGCAGGATGCTGAGGATCGAGCGGTCGATGAAGTTGAAGACGTACGCCACCACCAGCAGCCCCAGCGCGAACCAGCGGTAGCGCGGGGTGAAGAACTCGGCCGGGCGCGTCTGCATGCGGAGGCCTCCTCGGCGCGGCCGTGCCTCCGCAGGGCGAAGGGGGCGGGCGGCGGATGTCTCGATCGAAAGGCGACGGGAGAAGTGGGCGCATCCTATGCGCTCCGAATCGTCCCGCAGCTCGGCGGCGGTGCGGGAAGAGGACTCGAGCTCGCACCGGCTCCGCGAACCTTCCGCATCCTCCCCCTGCAGGGGGAGGACAGAGGTGGGGGTCTCCCAGTCAGAGATCTCGTCGCACCACGCGAAGTCCCGCCTCACGCAACGCGTGGATCCGCGCCCTCGAGCTCGCACCGGCACCGAGACGCCTTCCGCATCCTCCCCCTGCAGGGGGAGGACAGAGGTGGGGGTCTCCCAGTCAGAGATCTCGTCGCACCACGCGAAGTCCCGCCTCACGCGGTGCGGGGATCCGCGCCCTCGCCGTCCTCGCCGCCGCCATCCTCGCGATGCCCGCCGACGCCGACGCGTCGACCTGGGAGCTGGAGCTGCCGACGAGCGGCACCCTGCAGCTCGATCTCGAGGCCCAGTGGGGGCGCATCGAGGTGCTCGCCGATTCTGACGCGCGCCTGCTCACCATCGAGGCGCGCGACCCCGGCGCCGACCTGCGCTTCGTGTCGCTCAACGGCAGCGTCGAGCTCTGCTTCGCACGCGACCTCAGAGCCGCGGTGCACCTCAGCACCGCCGGCGACCCGATCCGTAGCGAGCTCGCGATCCGCGCGGACACCACCGAGCTCGAGACCCGGCCTCTGGTCCTGCGACCCGGCGACCGCGTCGCGGCGCGCGCCAGCGAGGTGCGCGGAAGCGTCGGCCCGCCCAGCGAAGAACCGCCCGACGTACGCCTGCGCGCCAGCACCGTGCGCGGCGAGATCGCGCTCAGCGTCTGCGAGGAGTCCTGAGCGTGCGAGACGGCAGGCACAGCGCGCGGCAGCCACGAGACGCTGAGAGTTGGCGAGGATCGGGCCGGGGCCACCCGGCGCGGGCGGTAGCCACTTCAGTCCCGACAAAGACCCTCGTTCCCGCGAAAGCGGGAATCCACGCGTCTCGGTTCGCGGCGCGTGACCCCCTCGGCCGCACGGCCTCCCGAGCCGGGACTCGGCTCCTTCCGAGCTGCCGGCGCCATCGGGCGCTCTGCGGGGCCAAGGCAGCCCTCGGGCCCACCGCTGCTCCTCCACCATCGACGCCGACGCGCTAACGCGCGGAGCGGGCCAGCGAGACCGCCAGGCCCATCGACTCACCTCGCGACGGGAGCACTAGAATCCGACCCATCGACGCTGAGCCGCACCGGCCCGTCGTTCCCTTCCCTTCCTCACCGACTCTTCGGTGCCCCCTTCGTGCCCGCCAACCAACGCGCCCTCGCCGCGCGACGCCGCCGCCTTTCTGGCCGTGCGCCCGTGCTCCTGAGGCTCGCCGCCGCCGTGCTGGTCGCCACGGCCGTCGCGCTCACGGGCGCTGCGCCGGCGGCGGCCAGCGAACGTCGCTTCGAGCCCTTCCCGCTGCGCGACGAGCTGCCCGACACCACGGTCGAGGCGCTGGCGATCGACCACCAGGGCTTCCTCTGGATCGGCACCGAAGAGGGCGTGCACCGCTGGGACGGCTCGCAGCTGCGCACCTTCCGGCGCAGCGCCGAGGGCTCACCGGGCCTCGGGGCCAACCGCGTCTCGGCGCTGCTGGTCACCTCCGACGGCACGCTGTGGGCCGGCACCCGCGGCGGCGGGCTGAGCCGCTTCGACGCCGCGCTCGAGCGCTTCGACACCTTCCGCCACCGGCCAGACGACCCCGGCTCGCCGACCAGCGACGACGTCGTCGACCTGGCCGAGGACGCGCAGGGCCGCATCTGGGTCGCCACCATGCGAGCCGGCGTCAGCGTGCTCGCCGACCCCACCGCCGCGCAACCCCACTTCACCGGCATCCGCCACGACGAGGACGACCCGGGCAGCCTGCCCAGCGACGGCGCCCGCGCCCTGCTGGTGACCCGCGACGGCGCGGTGTGGGTCGCCACCATGGGCGGCGTCGCGGTGCTGCGCGACCCGGGCGCCTTCGCCGACCCCCACTTCCTCCGGCTGCACCACGATCCCGACGACCCCGGCTCGCTGCCCGACGACGAGGTGTGGGCGCTGCACGAGGCGCGCGACGGCTCGATCTGGGTCGGCATGTGGGGCGGCGGCCTGTCGCGCCTGCGCCCGGAGCAACGCGCCGACCTCGAGAATGCGCGCTTCGAGACCTTCGATGCGCGGCAGGACCACCCCCACGCGCTGGGCGACAACCGGGTGATGCAGATCTTCGAGGACTCCTCAGGGGAGAGCGGCGGCCCCGGCGCCCTCTGGATCGCCACTCTCGACGGTCTCTTCGAGCTGCCGGCGAGCGAGCGCTACGCGCCGCAGCCACGCTTCCTCGCCCACCCCGCCGACCCGCTGTGGCGGTTCAGCGTGCCCGAGGACCACACCAACGCCTTCGTCGAGGACCGCGACGGCGACCTGTGGATCGGCACGCGGGACGGGCCGGCCCGGCTCGATCGCGCCAGCGAATCGTTCGTGCGTCTGCGCGTCGCCGAGGCCGAGGGTCTGCCCGGCCTCTCCGGCGGGGTCCGCGACGCACTGATCGACCGCCACGGCGTGCTCTGGGTGGCGACCACCAGTGGCCTCGACCGGGTGGAGCTGGCGAGCTCGCCGTTCGAGCGCCACCGCATCGAGCGGTTCCCGCGTCCAGAGGACGATCTCTACACGCCGCCCGATTTCGAGATGCCGCGGATCCTGCGCCTGCTCGAGAGCCGTGACGGATCGCTCTGGATGGCGAGCTACGCCGGGCTGCTGCGCCTCGACCCCGAGCGCCGGCGCGTCGAACGCACCCTCGAGGGACTGAGCAGCAACGCCGTGCTTTCGCTGCACGAAGACTCCTTCGGCACCCTCTGGGTGGGCACCTACCGCGGCCTCGAGCGGGTGCTGCGCGACGAGCGCGGCGCCTTCGCCGAGAGCTTCGTGCTGCGTCACGATCCCGAAGATCCCGCCACGCTCAGCAACATGAGCGTCGGCGCTCTCGCCAGCCAGAGTGACGGCACCCTGTGGGCGGGGACCTACGCCGGTCTCAACCGCCTGCGCTTCCCCGTCGATCCCAGCCAGCCGGAGATCCTGCGCCTGCTCGCGGAGCCGCGCGGCGCCTTCGGCCTGGCGCACGACGACATCGACGCGCTGGCGGTCGGCGCCGACGACACGCTGTGGGTGGGCACCCACGGCGGCGGCGTGCACCGCCTCGAGCACGGTGCCGACCCGCCCCTCCTGGAGAGCTACGGCGTCGCCGACGGGCTGCCCAGCGACATCGTCGGCGACGTCGCAATCGCCGCGCGCAGCAGCGACGGCAGGGCCGCCCGCGGTGACGGAGGCATGGAGAGCGTCGGCGGCAACGGCGCCGACGGCAGCAACGGCCGCAACGACGGTTCGGTGCAGCACGTCTGGATCGCGACGCCGCGGGGTCTGGTGCTGCACCGGCCCGACCACGAGACGACCGGCCGCGACCGCTTCACCACCTTCGGCGTCGGCCACGGTCTCGCCGATGACGGCGTGGGCCTCGTCCGCACCCTGCCGGACGGTCGCCTGCTGGTGGCGACACACGGCGAGCTCACCCTGCTCGACCCGCGGCGTCTCGAGGTCTCCGTGCAGCCGCCTCTGCTGCGCCTCACCGGCCTGCGGGTGCGCAACCAGCCGGTGATGCCGGAGCAGGGCTCACTGCTCGAGCGCAGCCTGCTGCTGACCGACGAGCTCACCCTGCGCCACAGTGACTCGCTGATCGCGCTCGAGTTCGCCGGCGTGACCTTCCGTCGCCCCGACGAGCTGCACTACCGCTACCGCCTCGAGGGCCTCGACGAGAGCTGGGTGCCGGCCGCTGCCGACGACCGCAAGGCGACCTACACGACGCTGCCGCCCGGCCGCTACGCCTTCCGCGTGCAGGCGCGCGAGCCGTCCGGCGAGTGGAGCCCGCACGAGGGGCGGCTCGCGGTGCACGTGCTGCCGCCGTGGTGGATGACCTGGTGGGCACGTGGCGCTGCCGCCCTGCTCCTCGCCCTCGTCGCCGCGGCCGTTCCCCTGCTGCACGCGGCGCGGGTGCGCCGCCGCAACCGCGAGCTCGAGCAGCGCGTCGCCGAGCGCACCGCCGACCTCGAGCACGCCAACCAGCAGCTCGCCGACGCGGCGCGCAGCGACTTCCTCACCGGCCTGCCCAACCGCCGCGCCTTCTTCGAGCGCGCCGAGGTCGAGCTCGCCGCCGCCCGCCGCGCCGACAGTCCCCTCGCCGTCGTGCTCGGTGACCTCGACCACTTCAGCGCGTCAACGACACCTGGGGCCACGACTGCGGCGACGAGGTACTGCGCCAAGTGGCGCGCACCGTGCGCTCCGCCGTGCGCGAGCGCGACCTGGTGGCGCGCTGGGGCGGCGAGGAGATCGTCTTCCTGCTCCCCGACACCGATCGCGAAGGCGCCCGCGAGGTCGCCGAGAAGGTGCGCCGCGCCGTCGAAGGCCTGCCCTTCCTCTGGCAGGGCAAGCGCCTCGACCTCAGCATGACCCTCGGCGTCGCCGAGCTCGAGCAGATCGACGACGAGGGGCTCGCCGACGCCGTCCGCCGCGCCGACGCGGCACTCTACGAGGGCAAGGAGAGGGGGAGGAACGCGGTGGCGGTGTAGGCGGAGGAGCGTCGGCCAGGCGCTAGGCTCCACGGATGTCGCTCCTACGGCGCCGGCTCGACGAACGCACGATCCTGCTCGCGATCGTGCTGCTCGCCGCGTTCGCTCTCTCGATGCACGGCGGCACGCCGCTGCGCCACCCGGACTCTCTGGTGGGTCGCGCCTACCACGCCCTGACGAACGCCGGAGACCCTGGCTTCTTCCACTACCCGGCGCTCGGCGTGTACCTGAACGCCGCCGCCTACGCCGTCTACCGTGTACTCGCCGAACAGGCCACGCCCGAGCTTCTTGCCCACCTCGCGAGCTGGCCCTGGGTCGACCTCCCGGGTCACCTGGTCACCGCTACGTTCTCGGCCGCCGGCGTCGGCGCGGCGTTCCTGATCGCTGCGCGACTGGCGGGTCTCACGGCGGGCTTCGTCGCCGCTGCGACGTTGGTCTCCGCACCGCTGTGGAATGCCGACGCGCACTACGTGACCGTCGACATTCCTCTCGCTGCGCTCTGCGCGCTCGCACTGGCCTGGCTGACCTGTCGCGGCGAGAAAGCCGCCGGCCTGCACTTCGACCTCGCGGCGGGCGCATGGATCGGTCTGGCCACGGCGATGAAGTACAACGGCTTCGTGCTCGCGGTGCCGTTCGTGGTGGTGCTCGCCGCGAGAACGGGTTTCACCCACCGGCTCGTGCTCTCGCTGCTGCGCACGGCAGCAGTCGCCATCAGCGTGTTCTTTCTCTGCAACCCCTACGCTCTGGTTCGCCACCACCTGTTCCGCAGCCACCTCAAAGAGGAACTGGCCCACTCGCGCCAGGGCCATCCCGGCTACGACCTCGAGGCCTGGCATCAGCCCCTCACATCGACCCTCCCGACCGGCCTCGGTCTCGTGCCGCTGATGCTCGCGGTCGCAGGACTGATCTGGATCTGGCGAGATCGCGGACCTTCGTCCCGTGCCAACGCGGCGGCGCTGTCCGCGTTCCTGCTCGCCTACTTCGCACTCGTCGCCACCAGCACGGTCGACTTCGACCGCTACGCGCTGCCGCTGCTGCCGGTGGTCGCCGCGCTCTGCGGTGTCGGTGTCTCCGAGCTCGGTCGGGCAGCGTCAGGGCCCAACGCTGGACGCCTCGGGCAAACGATCGCGCTGCTGGTCTCGCTCGGGCTCGGCGTCGCGATCGGCTGGAACCTGCACACCTGCCTGCGGCACAACGCGCTGCTCGGTACCGACACCCGGACGGTGGTGCGGAACCTCCTCGAGCTCGCGCCCGAAGCCGACATCGCCCTCAGCCCATTCCTCGCTGCAGACGCACCGAGCTCCGCCCGGCTGCTGGCACCTTCCGGTGCAGAGGGCTCCGATCTCCTGCTCGTCGACTCGTTCGGCCACGACCGGTTGCTCTACGACCCCGACGTGCCCGCCGACCAGGGCGTCGAGCTGTCGGTCCTCCGGCGGTCGGAGGCGGCTCTCGTCGTGTCTCCGTTCCAACGCCCGAAGCAGGGCGTGGCGTTCTCTCCGAAGTCCGTCTACTCGCCCTATCCACCCGATCTGTGGGCGAGGTCGGCGTCGGGTCCCTACGTCGAGATCTACGGACCGCGTGAGCAGCTCGAGCACCTGGTCGAGCGGACCGGCCAGGCGTCGCCCGCCATCCGTGTGTCGCTTGCAGGACGAAACGAGGCCTTCTACTACAAGCGCCTCCTCGACTCCGGGCCGTGCGAAGCCGTGCGGAGCGACCGTTGACCATCCTCCTGCACCTGTGGCCCGGAGTCTGCCTGGGGCTGTGCGGGTTGGCTCTCGATCGGGTCCTCCGTCGTTGGTTCGACCCGGTTCCTGTCGCGACCTGGGCGCTCTTCGCCGTGCTGGTCTTCGCGCTGCTCGGGCCGACGCTCTTCCTCGGCGCCACGCTGGGCCCGCTCGACAAGCTCGGCCAATGGGTCCCCTTCGAGCATCTCGAGGTGTTCGAAGATGCGTTGGTCGGTGACGAGGGCATGGCGGTCGGCAACCCGATCCAGAACGACCTGGTCGAGGAGCTGCTGCCCTGGCTGCTCACCGTCCGGCGCAGCTACCTCGAAGGCGAGCTGCCGCTGTGGAACCCCTGGAGCGGCGCCGGGGCACCACTGCTCGCGAACCCCCAGGCGTTCGCGCTGCACCCCTTCCTGTTCCTCTCTCTGCTGGTGCCGGAGGCGTCCGCGCTGCCCTTCATCGCTGGACTGCGGCTCCTCACCACGCTGGTCTTCTCCTACCTCTTCTTCCGGCGAGCCGGCCTGGGATTCGAGGCCGCCAGGGTCGCCTCCTGTGCCTTCGGTCTCTCCGGCTTCCTGCTCCACTTCCTGACCTGGCCGCACGCCAACGCCATCGCCGGCGCCGCGGCCTGCCTCTATGCACTCGCTCGTTGGTTCGATGGACCTGCGCGTTCGGCATTCCTCCTCCTGGTCCTCTCACACACCACGCTGCTGCTCAGCGGGCATCCCGAAACGATGCTGCACGCTCTGCTCCTATTGGCTGCGTTCACGGCCTTCCGCCTGTTGCGTGAGCTGCGCTCCGAAGGATCCCGCGCCGCTGAGCTGCTGATGCGGAAGGCCGTACCCGCGGCCCTTGCCGGTCTGCTCTCCCTCGGCCTGGCCGCCCCGGCCCTGCTGCCGGCAGCCGAGTACCTGCCGCTGACCAACCGCTATGCCGAGATGCAGGAGCGCAACGAGGCCTTCGCAAGGCTCTCGTGGTCGGAGCTCGATCCGGAGCCCATCCTCGATTCGGTCCCCGAGCGGATGATCCCGATCGCGGCGCCCAACGCCTTCGGCAGCAGTCGTCACGGGGCCTTCTGGGGCTTCCAGAACTCGAACGAGTCGTCGACCGGGTTCGCCGGATCGTCGGCGCTGCTCTGCGCTCTCCTCGCTGCCTTCCTGGTCTGGCGACGGCCGCGAGCGAACGAAGTCTTCTTCCTGTTGCTGCTACTCGTCGGCGTCGTGGTGATCTTCCATCCGCCGGGTCTGATGCTCGTCCTGGTGCGCCTGCCGCTGCTCGACAGCTCGCCGCTCTGGCACCGACGGGTCCTGTGGTGGGTCGCCCTCGCCGCCAGCTACCTGCTCGGATCGTGCGTCGACCGGTGGCGGAAGGAGCACCTGGCGCGCTTGCCCGTGGTGGTCTGCGCTGCCTTCCTCGCCTCGCTCGTCGCCGGGTCGTACCTGGCGAACCCGCCCTCCGACCCAGAGGTTCTTGCCCACCAGCGCCTTCTGTGGCTCTTGGCGCAGCTGCTGGCGATCGTCGTGACCGCCGGGCTGCTCGCCACACGCTACCGCTCCTGGAAGGCTGGGTTGGTGACGGCGACCGTGGTCCTCGAGTTGCTCATCTTCCATCGGCCGCTCAATCCGTCTCTGCCTGGCGAGCTCTTCTTCCCGCAGACCGAGCTCACGCAGGCACTCGGCGAGCTGCAGGAGTCCCCTCCGGGATTCCGCAGCCTCGGTCACCATGCAGCCCTGCCGCCCGAGCTGCCTTCGATCTACCGCCTGCGCGATCCGCGGGCCCAGGGACCGTCGCTGGCGAGCGATCTCCTCGAGATCGTCGAGCCGCTCGGAATGGACGCTGGCGGACGGCTCTGGGACGTCAGAGCGCACCCCACCCTGCTCGACCTGCTTGCGGTGCGCTACGTCTACGAACGACCGGGCCTGCAAGGCGTCACCGGACCCCTGCGCCACGTAGGCGAGTCTGGAGCCATCTGGGAACGCGAGTCGGCGCTGCCGATGCTCTTCCTGCCCCAGGCTGCTCGCACCAGGAGCCGTGAGGACTGGTCCGAGCTGCACGAGGTCGAAAGCTTCCGCGATCTCGCGATCGTCGTTTCAGGGGCCGACGCAGAGCTCTCGCTGCCCTGGAAGGCCTCCGCCCAGGCGGAGCTCCTGATCGAAGCAGTAGGGAGCGGCACCGTGACCGCCAGGTTCACGTCCTCCGAGCCGCGCCTGCTCGCCTCGAGCGTGCTCGACGACGGCAACTGGATGATCGCCGCCGGAGGCGACGAGCTCGCCAGCTTCTCGGTCAACGGTCCCTTCGTCGGTGCCTGGCTTCCGGCTGGAGAGTACGACTTGATCCTTCGCTATCGCCCTCGGTCCTTCTCGATCGGGCTGGGGTTGGCGGCAATGTCCCTGATAGGAGTTGGTGCGCTTTCGATCACTGGGGTCCTGGAACCTCGCTGAGCCTCAGAAGGTCGACCACCTGTCCCTCTCTACTCGCACTACTCGCAAGGCACCTCGAATACCGAGTGCTCGGAGAATCCATCGATTCTCGCGTCCTCACAGACACTGGTGCCTCCCCTAGCATTGTCGACCGTGAAGCTTCGCACGGCTGTCGCAATGTTCCCCCTCGTGTCCGTCGATCGGATTCGCACCAGATGGAAGCCCTCGGAGTACTGTGTTGTGTCGACGACGAAGGAGAAACCAATGAACGGGCAGCGTGGATCCTCGAGGGGGCCATACGTGGGTCCGGCGCAGACGTCCTGTCGAGCAACCCAACGCCAGGCGTCCTGAAGCCAGGGACCGCTGTCGATCTGGTACTCGATCGTTGCGACTCCCGACGCATCGGTGCTCCAGCCCGCGAAGACCTCCAATCCCGAGACCGGTCCGGCGGGGGATGTCTGGTTGAAGTAGTGGTAGGGGATGGCCGAATCGGTATTCGCCACGGTACCGACGGTGAAGTCCTGGTCGAAGTTCTGCCAGGTCGAGTTCAGTCCCAGGGTGTCGAAAGCCCGGATCGAGAGGTCGTTGAGACCGCTGCCGTTCGGGCCGACATAGCTGTCGAACCCTGGTTGCGGCTCGATCATTACGCCCACCACTTTGGAGTCACCGATGGTGGTGGATGCGCATGACGCCAACGTGATGTGCTGGTGCCCCGTGGCGGCAGCACCCGCCTTGGACACGAAGCCACCCTCCCCCGTGCACTCGAGTCGATCCAGCGGCCACTTGTAGTTATTCTGCCGCCAAGCGATGCGGCCACGTTGGTTCGAGTTGTTGGAGCCCTGTACGTTGATCCCGCCCTCGATCTCGCGGATTCCGTCGGCGTCCGATGCCTCCAGCCAGATGGGATAGTGGCGGAAACCGTCCGCCTTCCAGTGGTCGGAGAAGACCTGGGAGGCCTCGTTGACGGGGGGTGTGTTGGGGAGAACCTGAAAGACCCCATCCGAACGACCGGACAGCAGCAGATCGGGCTCGATCGCCCAGATCGTCAGGTCGTGGTGCCCGGCAGAAGGGACGCCGCTCGTATCGAGGACCGCTTCGAAGCCACTGTTCGGCGGGCAGCCTGGGCAGTTCGGAGGCGTGGGCAGACCCGTAGTCGTGCTGATCGCTCCAACCTCTGAACCATCGAGGTAAAAGCGATGGTCCTCCAGCCCGGTCGTCGACGCCAGTACGCCTGAGACCAGTGCTCGCCCCAAAGCATCGAACTCGATGTTCGTCAAGCCCGTGTACGGTCCACGGGCCAGCGAGTCACCGCGGTTGCCGGAGCAGACGAGATAGTAGGTCGTCTGGCCATCGCAGTCGTCACCATGCCGAATTGGCGGTGGCTGCTGCGTGCATTCCTCCGGCGGCATCGGCTGGCCGTCCGGCCCGACACAGCCAACAATCTCTCCCTCGCCAACGGAGACGCAGGCGACATCCTCGAGCTCACAGAGATTGGGGTATTCGATCTCGGGGCCTGGAGAAAGCCCGTCGCCGAGGCCTGTGCCGTCGCCGCCGCCTGGAGGTAGGACCGTTGGGTCGATATTGAACTCGTCTGCGCGATCGCATTCTGCCTCTGAAGGAGTGTAGCTATCGATCGGGACGTAGGTATAACCCTTTCCGCCAGCCTTCGCCGGGGGCTCAAAAACCTGTTGTTCGATATCAAGCACTCCACCACAGTCATGCTCCTCCAAATTTAGGCAGTGCCCGAGCTCGTGTGCCACAACCGCGCTCAAATAAGCTGCATCGCTTCGGCACTCGAAGACGACGCCACCTTTCTCCACCGTCCTGTACAGAAACAACCTGCCGATGCTAGGCACAATATCCGCGCAATGGGTTCCCGAAGTATTGATCTCCACAGCCTGAATATAGATAGCTTCAGGATCAGCGTAGTCACACGGAGTGTCAACTGGCGCGGAACTGAAGCGAGGGAACCTAGGGGATTCCGGTGGAGACGTATTGCATCCGCCGAGCATCCACTTAAGGTAAGCTTCCGTGAAAACGTCGCCTCCGCCGGCGAATGACAAGGCGCTGTCACACTCCTTCACTTGGACCGTGGAGATGTTGCGAGGCGGGCCTTCCGTATGGTCAATCAAACACTCGGATCCAAGCTCGGAGTGCACATCCAGTTCTGCACACAGTTGCACTGCGCGCAATAACACGACGAAGACTGCAGCTAGAGTTCCAGGCGTGTGCGCTTCAACCGTCCGCCGTCCGATTATCACGATTTACCATCGCGGACAAGTCAGACACCCTATAGTGGGCACGGAGGGATTTTTCAAGGGTCGAGGCAGGAAGGGCAACTCGGCCGTCGGATTCGATCCGTAGCACCGAACTCCCGTCGACTAGCTTGAGAAGCGGCAGATCAGAATGGACTGGGCCGCCCCCGACGGCAAGCCACAGTCGCTCACCCAACTGAGGGGGAGCGATCCAGTTGCGGTTCCGAGCACATACTCTCCTGCCTGAGACCACTACAGGGCCAACCGGCATAAAGAACTGCACGCGGGAGCCGGCCTCGTCTCCTCGCTCTACGCCTAGAACCACCGCCTCGACAAGGGTCCCCGGCGTCCACGCAAAGAAGCCACCAGTTGTCCCACTAACCTCCACCTCGAGAATATGGGCTGAAGAGCGAAGTGTCTCTTCAATCCCGCGACTACCAGACAGCCAAGTGCTGTCAATGGCGACAGTGTCTACGAGTCTGCAGTCCGAGGCCTGATTCTCTCCGACTCGGAGAAATGCTTGTAGCGTCGTTTCCCAAATCTCACCGTAGCCGGGGAGACGGATCTCGTCACCGATCTCGACGAGCTCAGCAGAGAGCTTGTCCTCCGAGAGGAACACGGGCTCGGTCGAGTACTCGGTATAGAGCGCGTCTGGCCACCACTTGTTCGCGGGCTCCTGGCCCCAGACGACGCTACTGACGAGCAGCAGGCAAGGACAGAAGGCCTTCAGCACGCTTGTCTCCTTTGCTCCTAGCATTCGCACGGTACGGTCTTCCAACCGGCTGGTCTCCCACTCTTGAGAAGCGCACAACCACATTAGTCGGCTGGCGAGCGAAGTGTCAACGTAATTTATTGTGATCGTCTACCCGGACAAGCAGGAGCGGAGGCCGAAACAGATACACACGGCCTCTGGCGAACTCGGTCAACTCCAGTATCAGGTGGATGTAGAAGGCCCCATTCATCCTCATCCCCCCTTGCGCGTTCGGCGACACGTCCATCGGATGGAGACCGCTCAAGAGCCGCAGTCTGGCGATCGAGCCGTACCTGCGGCAAGGACCGCACAGCGTCTGCCGAGCAGTGATCGACCGGCATCCTCTGATCCACACCTTCCGCAGCCCCCCTCCCACCGAGGAAGGCAACGCTGACTCGCCTGCCGTCCCCCAGCACCTGCAGGGATGCCTCCAGGGTCACGGTCGCGATCTCTCCATCGGAGCAGAGCTCAGCTACTGGACTCCGCCGAGTAGCGGCTCATCGTGCACCGGGCGCTCGGCGGCGAATCGGGCAGGCAGGCAGTTCCCTCCATCTGGCTCTCGTAGTACCAGAGCTTCTTCACGGCACGGGGGATGTGAGTGCCTCCGATCGTCGGAAGGGAGGCGACGTGAGCGGCCGACGCGTAGTCGCGGAGCTCTCCGTCGGCGCGGCGTGGCCAGCCGTTCTGCTCCGCATCGTCCTGACCACCGCCGGACATGAGCGAAAGCACCACCAGGATCAGCCAAGAAGACATCTCACCCTCCGCCTTCTCCAGCGCTCCTGTCGGCAGTGCTGCTGCTCGGTCTCACGGCCCAAGCCCTCGCCAACTCGCCGATCGCCTCTTCGAGCGCTCGACCAATCAACTCCTGGTCCGGCGAGTACAGACCCGACGGAGCTCGAACCACGAGTCCCTTCTCGGCAAGAAGAACTGAGGCCGAAGAGGCGCTTCCGACCAGGATTCCCTCGCCCCGGGTATGAATCGACTGCTTCCGATTGGGCACTGCAAAAGCAATTTCATCGCCTACCGCGGGGCGTCGATCCCGACCGATGCAGTATCTGGTTCCATCAAGGGTCACGTCCCCTTCCGTGAGCAGTAGCCAAAACGGCAACCCAGAGTCCTCGTCAGCCGGTCGCCGTTTCAACGCGATCCGCAGAGCAGTTGCCGGATGCCCGACCGAGACGCCCAGCACGACCTTCTCGATCACACCGTCGAAGACTTGCGCGCCCTGCGCCAGGTCGTACCGTTGCTCGTCCTTTGGATTGCTGTGTGTCGTCGTGCTTCCTGGACCAAGGCACTCTCCGTCTCGAGACGCCGTCTCCTCGAGCATCCGGTGGTATTCGTGTCCCTCGACTCTTCGCAACTCTCCAAGCGCGGTGAATGCAGGATACGAGTGCTCGCCTGCGAAGCGTCGCTCCACGCGCAAAACGAGATGGACGAGCTCATCACGTTCGTTCAGTCGCGCCTCGACGACTTCCGGGCCCGCGAGGGCCTGCTGAGCCAGAGCCACGCTGGCCACCAGCAGGGCCATCGAGAACACCAGCAACGCTCGAGAGCCCTGGAAGTTGGCCGTCGACTTGGCGCTCATCACCGGTCCTCCCCGGCTGGCACCAGATCCCTCCAACTCGTCAACGCCATCTCCCTCGTTTCGCGCATCCAGGACGGTAGGAAATGAAGGTCAGCGAAAGGCCACAATAGACCAGCGTCACGCGATCCCCACCAGGACCAGGAGCAGCACCGCCGTCGGCCTACGTCGCCGGGCCGGCCGCGGACGCGCTACGGCCTCGTCCATCCCTCCTCCGGTCGTCGCACCTCTCAGCCCGCGGTCATCATCTCATTGCCTTGGCACCGGAAGGCGCGCACACGGGCGATTCGAAACTTCGGAGCGCGTGGATCCTGAATCGAGTTCAGGATGACAGAGGGTGTGAGCGACGCACTTCGGCTTCGGCGGTGCGCCCGCCGACTGCCCTGCCAGGCGCCTTCGCAGACGAGGCGACCGGCTCGAAATCACGCAGCGCCATCGCGCCGTCGTCGCACGCAGCGTCTTGCCCCGACGACGGAATCGGTGGGCGCTCGGGGTCGGACCCGTTGGGGGCCTCTCAGCTCTCGTCCGGGTCGTCGCCCTCGCGACTGCTCTCGACGGCACCCGAGGCGCTCCGCTGCCGACGCTGATACGCCTCGAAGTTGGCGCGATCCCATGCGTCGCTGAGCTGCTGTGCCTCCTCGATCGAGCGGTGCTTGTGGACGCCGGGTGGAAAGCGAGGTCTCAGGGTCCGCTGCACCATCTCCCAGGTCTCACGCAGCGCTCGAAGCAGCTCGGGACTCCCCTTGTCGAACCACAAGGCGTCGGGCATCTCCGTGACGTCGCGATACTTGCGGACCGGCATCAGTCGTCCTCGAAGCCGAAGAACTCGCGCAGGCGCTCGGCATCGGCGCGGTCCTTGAGCCGCACAGTGTCCTTCTTCATCCTGTACAGCGTCTCGGCGCTCACCACGGAGAGCTCAGGGGCTTGCTGAAGAAGTCCTGCGGAGCCTCGCGCGGGGATCTGCGCCGTCTGGTCGTGGCGCGGCCGACGAGCTCGATGCGGTGCCATCGTGGAGGAGGCCCAACGCGGCCAGGCGGCGCAAACCCCCGCGCCTTGAGGGTTTCGGCGGCGTTGGCCCATCTCCTGCGTTGCGCTCACTCTACAATGGCACCGCATTGCCATCGCTCGCACGCCACAGGATCTGAGGCCAACGGCGCTCGAAACGAGGCCCACAGGACTTCTTCAGCAAGCCCCTAGCCCATCGAAGTCGACCCGCTGCGCTTCGAGGTCCTCGAAGGTGAAGGCGTCACCGAGGCGCGTGAGGATGTCGACGTGGAAGCCCTCGTCCGGCGGCACGTACTGGATGGCCGGGTACTCCCCGAGCAGGTCCTCGGCGGTGATCTCCTCGATCTGGGGATCGCCAAAGACCGAGTGCAGCGCCGTCCTCAGCCGCTCGATGTTCTCTGCCCTGGGAGCCACGAAGAGATCGAGGTCCACGGTGGCGCGTGGCAGGCCATGGAGGCCGAGGCCGACGGCACCGAACACGACGTACTCGACGTCGTGCTCCTCGAGGGCTGCGAGCACCTGGCGGGTGCGAAGAAGATCCACGACTTCATCCTATGTCCCCAGCGCGTCGGACCCTCTGACCCTCCGAGAGCACGCCACGAAGCGACCGATCTCCTACTCCGCCCGCAGCACCTGCACCGGGTCGACGCGCAGCGCCCGCACCGTCGGCACCGCCGCGGCCGCGAGGGCGGCGGCGAGCAGCAACGCCACGGTGACGCCGTAGCTCAGCGGGTCGAGCGTCTCGACCCCGAACAGCAAGCCCTCGAGCAGCCGGCCGCTGGCCAGCGCACCCACGAGGCCGAGGGCGAGGCCGGCGAGCACCGGGCGCAGGGCTCTGGTGAGCTGCGATTCGGCGACCCGGCGCGGCGAGGCGCCGACGGCGATGCGCACCCCGACCTCGCGCAGCCGGCGCAGCAGCTGGTAGGTGAGCACAGCGTAGAGGCCGAGGGCGGCGAGCAGCAGCGCCAGCACCGCGAAGAGGCCGATCATCGTCGCACCGGTGCGGTAGCGGCCGAGCTCGCGGTCGAGGATGCTCGCCAGGCTCGCCGACGGCGGCACCGCGACGGCGGGATCGATGCCGGCGATGGCGGCTTCGGCGAGACGCTGCACCGCCGCGTCGCCGAGGCGCGACGCGATGACGAAGGCGTACGACGACGGCTCGAGCTGCGCCGCCGGTACGAAGACGTGCGGCTTCGGGTCCTCGCCGAGGTCCTGGTAGGTGGCGGTCTCGACGACGCCGACGACCTCGATCGGCTCGTCCTGACGGATCGTCTTGCCGACCGCGTCGTCACCGCGCCAGTAGCGCTCGGCGAAGGCACGGTTGACGATGGCGACGCGCGGCGCTCCGGTGGCGTCGCTCCAGGTGAAGTCGCGCCCGGCGACCAGCGGCGTGCCGAGGGCTTCGAAGTACCCCGGAGCCACGGCGTTGAACAGCTCGCTGGGCTCTTCCCCTTCGGCCACCTCGAGGCCCTCGGGCACCATGCTGCTGGTCCATCTGGCACGGAACGGCACCATGCGGGTCAGGCTGACCTGCTCGAAGCCGGGCGTCGCCGCCAGCGCCTCGAGGCTCTGGCGTGCGAACTGCGCCGCCGCCTCGCCCTCGTAGCCGTGGTTGCGCGGCGCGACGCTGACGAAGTGCAGGCCGGTGGTCTCGAAACCGAGGTCGAGACCGCGCGCCTCGCGCAGGCTGCGCGTGGTCAGCGCGCCGCCCACCACCAGCAGCGTCGCCAGCGCCACCTGCAGGGCCACCAGGGCGCCCTGGCGCCAGCCGCCGGTCGCCTCGTCGCCACGCGCCAGCGAGCTGAGCTGCAGGCGGCGCAGCGTCGAACGGGCCGCGAGCCACCCGACCACCAGCGCGGTGGCCGTGCCGAGCAGCGCCGAGAAGCCGAGCACCCCGAGGTCGGGGCGCAGGCCGAGATCGAAGGTGTACGGGAACACAGCGGCGATGGCGCGGGTGGCGCCCTGCGCCAGTGCGAAGCCGCCGAGCGCGCCGAGCAGGCCGACCACCACGCTCTCGATCGCGAGAGCGCGCACCAGCCGGCCTCGGGCGGCGCCGAGCGCCAGGCGCACCCGCAGCTCGCGGCTGCGATCGGCGGCGCGGGCGCCGAGCAGGATTGCCAGGTCGAGCAGCGCGATGAGCAGCACCGCGACGACGCCGAGCGCCAGCAGGCGGGTGATCGAGACCAGCTCGGAGCGCCGGTTCGGATCGTGGCGCGCCCCGGCCGAGACGGTGGCGCCCCAACCCTCGTTCCACTCCGGGAACTCCTGCTCGAGATGCGCCGCCATGCGGCTGACGTCGGCCTGGGCGCCCTCGAGAGTGGCGCCCTCGGCGAGGCGGCCGACGACGTTGAGCCAGGTCCAGGTGTTGCCCGGGATGCGGCGCAGCGCCAGCTCGCCGAACTGCGGGTTGAGCAGCGCGTGGGTGGTGATCGGCACCCACAGGTCGGGCGTCGCCAGCAGCGGGTTGGTGCCGTGGAAACCCGCCGGCACGACGCCGACGACGGTGAAGGGGTGGCCGTTGAGGCGCACCGCACGTCCCACCCCCGCCTCGGCGTCGCCGAACAGCTCCTCGGCGCGGCGCTCGCCGAGCAGCGCCACCCGCGCCGGATCCTCCACCCGCTCCTCGTCGGCGGTGAACCAGCGTCCGGCAGACGGCGACGTGCCCAGGGTGTCGAAGTAGTTGAAGCTGATGTAACGCGCCGAGCGCGTCGCGCCTTCGGAACCCGTCGGTCCCGCGCCGTCGCCGGCGGCCTCGAAGCGCACAGAGTCGAGGCGCTCGTCGAACGCCATCAGCGACGCGAACGCCTGGCCGTGCTCGCGGTAGTGCTGGAAGTCGGGATAGGCGAGCGAGCCGAAGATGACCTCGTCGCCCTCCGTGCGGGCGACCTGCACCAGCTCCGAGGGGTTCTCGACGTGTGCCGGCGCGGCGAAGAAGAGCCGGTCGGCGAGGGTGTAGATCGTCGCGTTGGCGCCGATCGCGAGGGCGAAGATCGCCACCGCGACGACGGTGAAGCGGCGGCTGCGCAGCAGCGAGCGCAGCGCGGTGCGCAGATCGAACCAGAGTCTGTCCATGAGGTCCCTCGTCGCGGCCCAGAGGTGGTCGGCTCCGCACCCGACTCACGACCGGGACGGCACGCCTGCCTCCGAAGAACGCGGGAGAGGGGATCAACGTTGCAACGAAGTCACCGCGGCGGCCGCACCGGGCCTCACCACTCGATCGGTTCGCGATCGCGGAAGAAGCCGCCCGAAGGACCGTCGTCGGGCAGCGTGGCGAGCCAGATCGGCGTCTCGGCGCCCTCCTCGGGAGCCCGGTCGGCCGACGCGCCGCCCATCCGGGTACGCACCCAGCCCGGGCAGCAGGCGTTCACTTTGACGCCGCTGCGCGCGGCGTGCGCCAGGGTGACCGTCACCGCGTTGAGCGCCGCCTTGCTGATCGCGTAGGCCGCCGGGCCCTCGAGGCCCTCACCGAACGAGCCCCAGCCCGAGGAGACGTTGACGATGCGGCCCCAGCCGCGGCGGTTCATGCCGCGCACGGCGACCTGCGACAGCGCCAGCGGCGCCACGGTGTTCACCGTCAGCGACTGGGTCACCGCGTCGACACCGATCTCGAGAGCGTCACCCTGATGCAGCACGCCGGCGTTGTTGACCAGCACGTCGACGGGGCCGTGCTCGGCGTCGATCTCGGCGAAGCGCTCCGCCGCGGCCTCGGGATCCTCGAGATCGAGGACCACGCCGACCGTGTCTCCTCCGATCTCCCCGGCGGCCTCGCTGGCGCGCTCCTCGCTACGCGCGGCGGCGAGCACACGAAGCCCACGGCGGGCCAGGCCTCGGGCGATGGCGAGTCCGATGCCTCGGTTGGCGCCGGTGATCAGGGCGGTGCGTCGGGTGTCGGTCGTCATCGCGCGTCTCCGTTCGTTCGCGGGCGTGCACCGCTGCAGTGCGTCTGCAGCGGTTGTCGGGGATGGCTGTCGTGCGGCTGCGGTGCGGTGGGGTTGCCGCCGGGACTCACGTCAGCCTTCGAGGCGAGCACCGCGTCGGATTCTGAACGCTCGCCGGACCGTGTATGCTGCAGGAGCATAGATCCCACAGCCCGGCCGCGGTCGACGAGCCACACACTCGAGTAGGAGTTCGCAAGCAGCTCGGAACTTTGGCCCGAGCGGAAAGACGCCAGAACGATGCAAGCGACCAAGCCAGCGATCGCCAGGTTCACCCTCTTCGCCCTGCTTCTCCTCGCTCCCGTCGCCGGCCTGCTCGCCGAGACGACGATCGAGATCGAGCCGTTCATCGCCAGCTGGCACGACGAGATCGTCGTCACCGTGCGCGGCCAGGCCTGCCTGGCCAACGAGCTCGAGCTGGTGAACATCGAGGACCGCGTCATCACCCTGCGCGTGGTCACCGAGTGCGTCGTGACGCCGCCGGTGCCGCTGGCCTACGAGCTCTCGATCACCCTGCCGCGCCTCGACCCCGATCGCTACGAGATCGAGGTGTTGACACCAGAGCCGCCGGGAGTGGCCTCCGCCCAGCTCCTCGTGCACGCTCGCGGCGACCTGGTGATCGAGGCCAGGCCGAGCGAGACACTCCCGGTGACCGGCTTCTTCGACTTCACCCTGCGCGGCTATGCCTGCGGCGACACCTGGGAGCTCGACGGCAGCGGCACCGACTTCGTGCTCGCCATCCAGGGTCTCTGCGACTTCGGCGGTGTACCGCAACAGCCGACCTACTTCGAGACCGAGATCGAGCGGGTGCAGTTCGCGCCGGGCACCTACGACATCAGCGTCACGGCACAGTACAGCCCGCGCCTGAGCCTCGCCGACTCCGTGGTGCTCGAGGTCCCGGAGACGCCCTTCCCGCCGCTCGGCTGCGGCTCCGACACCGAGCTCTGCCTCGGGCGCACCGGCGGGCCGCACCTCGCCACCTTCACCTCCGGCAACATGATCGGCAACGCGGTGCCGTTCCGCCGCGCCGACACCGGCCAGATCGACCGCACCACCGGCTTCTTCACCCTCTTCTCCCCCACCAACCTCGAGGTCACCGTCAAGCTGCTCGACGGCTGCGCCATCAACGGTCACCGCTGGATCTTCGCCTCGTGGACCACCACCCTTCCGGGCGTGCTCACCGTCACCGACGTGATCACCCAGACCTCGCGCACCTGGGTCAAGGAGGAGGGCAGCGTGCCACCGGTTGCCGACGTCCGGGCGTTCCCGTGTGAGGACACGGCGAACTGATCGGAGGGGGCCCTGTCATCGCCGGCGACACCGCCCTCGGATCCCGCGCCAGTGGGGGCTGCTTCGAAGACGGCCCGAGCGCCGGGTCGGACAATCTCGAGTGTCTTCATTTGTCATAGCTGTTGCCCGTCCATGCCTCGAGCCGGTTCTCATCCATCTTCGAGGGTGGCCCGGAGGGCCATCCGGGACTGCTAGGGTGATTCCTCGCCTGCCGCAACGACCGCGGCAGCCACGAGCGAGGAGAAGCGATCATGGCGGGCAAGTGGTTCGAGGAGCTGGAGGTGGGTGCTGAGTTCCACCACGAGCCGGGACGCACGGTCACCGAGACCGACAACCTGCTCTTCTCCACCCTCACCCTCAACCTGCAGCCGCTGCACATCGACGCCGAGTTCGCCGGCAAGACGCAGTTCGGCAAGATCCTGGTCAACTCGATCTTCACCCTCGGCTACGTCGTCGGCGTCTCGGTCGCCGACACCACCCTCGGCACCACCATCGGCAACCTCGGCTTCGACAAGACCGTCTTCCCCAATCCGGTCTTCGTCGGCGACACCCTGCGCGCCACCACCCGCATCGTCGACAAGCGCGAGTCGCGCTCCAAGCCCGACCGCGGCATCGTCACCTTCGAGCACATCGGCACCAACCAGCGTGGCGAGGTGGTGTGCTCGTGCATCCGCAAGGGGATGATGCGCAAGCGTCCTGCCGAGGGCGAAGCGCCCGGCGAGGACTGAGGGCACACCGCGAACCCAGGAGAGGACGACACCCATGTGCCGCAACATCCGCACCCTGCACAACTTCGAGCCTCCCGCCACCGACGAGGAGATCGGCGCCGCGGCGCTGCAGTACGTGCGCAAGATCAGCGGCTGCACCAAGCCGTCGCAGACCAACGAGGAGGCCTTCCACCAGGCGGTCGAGGAGGTCGCCGAGATCACCGCCCGCCTGCTCGAGGCGCTGAGCACCAACGCCCCGCCCCGCGACCGCGACGAAGAGGCGAAGAAGGCGCGGGCACGGTGGAGGAAGCGTCAGCAGAGGATCGCGGCGCAGGCGTAGGGGTCCTACACCCCAGCCAGCCACTCCGCGTGGAAGCCGTACGGCACCCGCTGCGGCAGCAGCACGCGGGCGACGGGATCGCCCATCTCGCGCGCGTCCCAGACGCACAGCTCGGAGCGTCGCTCGCGCTCGTCGCGCACGATGGTGAGCAGCCAGCCGTCGTCCTCGCCCTGCCCTCCCGGACGCGGCGCGAACACCGCCTCGCCGCCGAACCGACCGGCGCCGAAGCGGGTGCGCCGGGTGGCGCCGCTGTCGAGATCGATCTTCGACAGGCCCTCGAAGCGCGCCCGCGTCTCGTCGCCCCCGAGCTCGATCAGGGCGGTGTAGCCGTAGCGGTGGCGGCGCCCCATGGCCCTCGGGTCGTGGCGCGGGAAGTCGGAGGCCAGATCGTCGAGCTGCTCCTCGGACACCGCACCGGTGGTGAGATTGAAGCGCCAGCGGTGCGGACGGCCGGCCTCCTCGGGGCTGCGCGCGGCGCGACCGTCGCCGTTGCCGTGGGCGGGGCCGTCGGTCGAATGACCCGGCGGCGTGGCGACGTCGGTGCGCGGCATGCGGCAGGCGACGAGGACGACCTCTTCCTCGCCGCGCGCGTTCGTCTCGTTCCAGGCGTTCAGGGTGTGGAAGACGTAGCACGGCGGCGCCTCGAACCAGCGCACGTCGGCATTGCCGCCGTGGCGCGGAACGATGCCGAAGCGCGACGGCGAGTCCTCGTCGAAGTGGAACGGCGACAGACCCTCGGCGAGCCGCATCGGATCGAACACCAGCGGCAGGTCCATGAAGATCGTGTGGGTGGCGGTGACCGCGAAGTCGTGCATCATCACCGGCCGCGCCAGGTCGATCGGCTCGGTGCTGGCCAGCTCTCCGCCCTCGGAGACCACGCTGTAGTTGAGGTAGGGCGCGCCCATCACGCTGTAGCCGAAGAAGACCATCTCGCCGGTCTGGGGGCAGACCTTGGGGTGGGCGGTGAAGGCGTGGCTGAGCCGGCCGGCGAAGTCGTGCTCGCCGACGGTGCGCAGCGACGGCACCTCGATCAGGTGCGGGTTGCCGCCCTCCTGCAGCGCGAAGAGCCTGCCCTGGTGCCACGCCAGCGCGGTGTTCGCGGTGTTCTTGAACATCTTGCCGTGCGGCGGATCGGCGAAGTTCGGCATCTCGGTGAGGCCGGTCCACAGCGCCGTCTTCGCCGCCTGCTCCATCTCGAAGCCGAAGGTGCGCACCCAGCGGTTGCGGTACGACGCCCTGCCGTCCTCGAGGCGCACCCCGTGCAGCATGCCGTCGCCGTCGAACCAGTGGTAGCGCCCCTTCGGCGGGAACTGCGAGTTCGGCCCGTTGCGCACGAACATGCCCTCGAGGCCTTGCGGCAGCTCGCCGATCACCGGCAGGTCTTCGGCGGTGATCTCCTCGCTGATCGGCGCGAAGTTCCCCTTGAGGAACGGGTTCTGGTTGCGCTCGAGGTACTCGCTCCATTCGGGCGACAGCGGATCCACCTCGCCCGCGGCGTGCGCCACCGCTTCACGCGGCACCACACGGTCGAGAGCCGGGATTGCGTCTTCGTCGGGCTGCGTCATGGCGAGCTCCTCGAGTCGACCTGAAGGATTGGGGATGGTGGGGAGTGTAACGGTGAGATCTCAGGAGTGCTGTCGCGGATCGGAGCGCGGGCGTGCTCGAGGGCAGCCTCGGGTGCCACCGCTCACTCACGTTTGCTCGTCATAGGGACATCCTCACCCCCACGCTGGCTCTCCCCTCGTCGAGGCGGCTTCTGGGGCGTGGCGCTGGCGAGCGATCACGGCAGATTGTGCCGCGCATCATCCGCCAGCCTTCCCGTCCAACGCGAGCATCTGGCTTCCTCCCCCTTCAGGGGGAGGATCGAGGTGGGGGTGTCTCGTCAAACGAACACCTGCACGGCTCAGACTCGCAAGTCTTCGGCTCGGCTCACTCCCGTTCGTCTCGCACCGGGGGTGAGGATGCCCCTGGAACGAGCTCGCTGCTGAGCGGCGGTGTGCTCACGCTTTCACCACCACACCCGCGTCTCGTCGAGCGACACCTCGCACCGCGCCACGCCCCAGTCACCAGAGCGCCGCACCAATGCGAGCATCTTGTGACCACACCCGCGTTCCCTCGAGCGACCCGCCGCCGACTCCCTCAGGCGCCGTACGCCCAGCCGAACCCCAGCCGCGGCGGGTGCTCGTGGCCTTCGCCGCCGCTGCAGCCGAAGACGTAGGCGCAGGGCGCCGGGCCGAAGGTGTGGGCGAGGTTCTTGGCCGACTCGATCTGGAAGACCAGATCCATCTCACGGTCGCACTCCGGACAGTGCGGGTAGCAGACGTGATCCTTCCAGTAGGGCCAGCCGCCGAGCTTGTCGACCGAGGCCGGGAAGAGCCGGTCGAGCGCACGCATCACCGCGTCGCTGCGCTTGAGGCCGAGGCGCTTGAGCTCGGCGTGGCTCGGGAAGTCCTCACCGCTCACCCAGCCGGTGATCAGCCGGCTCGGCAGGTTCGGGCCCACCGACTCGACCGGCTGCGGTCCGACCTGCAGGCGCGCCACCGCGTCGGGTGGCACCACCCGCACCAGAGTGGCGTCGCCGAAGGCTACGAAGGCCTCGGCCTCGGCCTCGCACAGGGGCTCCTCCGAGACGCAGTAGAAGAGCTGCAGCACGCCGTCTCCGAACGAGCGCGGCGCGGCCTCGGGCAGCTCGCGCTCGTCGAGCTGCAGGAAGAGAGCCATCAGCTGACCACAGTGGCCACACGACGGCCGACGCCACTCGGGATGCAGCCCGCCGTAGCCCACCAGCGGCCTGCCGCCGAAACGCGACAGCGGCAGCGGACCGCCACTGGCGCCAGCCGCCGCGAGCTGTGCGGTGGCACTCTCGAAGCCCCGCGTCACCGGCCGCCAGTGCGGACGGCGGTGCAGCTGCACGCTCTTCGGCACCCACAGGCGTGAGGTGTCGGGGTCGTTGCGCCGCAGGTGCAGCTTCTGTGTCCAGGAGGCCATCTTCGTCTCGGGCTCGGTGCGCGTTTTCGTGGCATCGACGGATGCATCTGCGTGCGCACGCGAGGCTCCATCCTAAATGCAGCACCGGAGCGCTGTCAGGAGGGGGCGGTGTGGTAGGGGGGCGAGATCGTCCATGAAGGAAGTGGCGCGGGGCGCTGCGAAGCGTCGCCCGACGGGACGCGGGCGAGCTCGCGAAAGCGGGAGCACGCCGCCGCTCAGCAGCGAGCTCGTTCCAGGGACATCCTCACCCCCGGTGCCGAGGCGAACGGGAGTGAGCCGAGCCGAAGATGCGGAGTCAGAGCAGTGCAGGTGTTCGTTTGACGAGACACCCCCACCTCGGTCCTCCCCCTGAAGGGGGAGGAAGAAGATGGATGCTCGCGCCGCAGGGGCATGCTGGTGGCTGGGGTGTGGCGCGGTGCGACGGGTCACTTCACGGGACGCGAGCCCCTCAGTACGTCGGCGTGGTGATCGGGAAGTCGACGACGGTCTGGTCCCAGCGCACACGCAGCCAGACGCCGCCGGTGCGCGGCACGAACTCGAGCACCAGTGCCTCGGTGACCTCGCTGCTGGTCGTGGCCTCGGCCGACACCGTGGCGACGTCGAGCGCGGGGTCGTACTCGTCGGCCAGGTGCATGCCGACGCCACGGTTGAGGTGCAGCGTCCAGCGCTCGCGTCCGGGCGTCGTGAACAGGGAGTAGACGCCGGGCTCGATCCGGGTGCCGCCGACGATCAGCGGCGCCGTCGTCGCCAGCTCGCTCGCCTGGTGCGCGCCGGTGGCCCAGACCTGGTCGTAGGCGACGACGCCTCCGAAGACCACCCGGCCGCGCTTGTACGGCTTGCCGTGCACGACGTGCAGGTAGCCGCCGCCCGGCAGCACTGCACCGGCACGGCCGACGGCACTGCCCGGCGGCGGGGAGGCAGGGTCGACCCGCAGACCTTCGACCAGGTAGGTCTGGATTCCCGGCGCGTCGGGACCGTGACCGTGCTGCGCGAGCAGTGGGGCGCCGCCGGCCATCAGCAGGAAACTCGTCAGGACGGTGGCTCGAAGAAGGGTCGATTGCAGCAGGGTGCTTGGCATGGGAGGCCTCGAAGGGTGATCGCGATCCTCGGAGCTATGACGCCAACGAAGGCGAACGCTCCGCGGCGTCATCGATGTCGTGATGCGTCAACCCGCGTCGTTGCGTTGTCGTTGGGTTGTCGTTCCGATGTCGTACGTGTCGTTCCGCGCCGTTCCGAGCCGTTTCGTGTCGTTTCGTGTCGTTTCGTGTCGTTTCGTGTCGTCTCGCACTCTGTCATCACCAAAGACGCCGTGCCCATTCTTCGAAGACGCACCCACGGCACGGCGCCGACGCCGCATCAAACCTCCAGCTCGACGATCTCCGGCGCCCGGATCCACTTGCCGCTCGCCGCGTCGAGCTCGGCGCGCGCCACCGTCACCGGGAGACGGAAGCGACGCGGGCCGCAGCTCCCCGGGTTGACCAGCCACAGATCCGCGTGCCGCTCGACCGCTGGGCGGTGGGAGTGGCCGAACACCGCCAGGCCGACGCCACGCGCCGCCAGCTCGTCGGGTGGCTCGAGCTCGGCGCGGTCGTGCACCACCACCACCCGCAGCGCGCCTAGCTCGAGCTCGAGCCGCAGCGGCAGGCCGTCCGCACCGCTCGCCCACGCGCCGTGGTCGACGTTGCCGCGCACCACGTGCCGGCAGCCCATCGCGTGCAACTCCTCGAGCGTCTCCCGGTCACCGACGTCGCCGGCGTGGATCAGCACGTCGCAGCCCTCGAGCGCCGCGACCGCCTCGGGGCGAAGCAGCCCATGGGTGTCGGAGAACAGCCCGATGTTCAAACCGTCATCCCGTCTCGTCGCCCTGGCCCTCGCTGCGCGGCGCCAGGCGGCGCGTCACCACGATGACGCCACGGCGCGAACGCCGTAGCGAACCGGACGATGCCGGGGAGAGGACCACGACGCACGAGGACGACGCGCGCCCAGCCCGAGCAGCGTTCACCGGCCGGCGGTCGGCGACTCCTCGGGCCGCGGCTGCCGCTTCGCCTCCTCGACCATCGCCCGCACGTCGGCGCGCAGCTTCTCGGCGTCGAACACGATGCCGTCCTTGATCGTGTACTTGACACCGCCGATGCGCTCGGGCCGTCCGGTCTCGTCGTTGAGCCTCACCGCGCCGGTGCCGTAGAGCACCTTGAGGTTGTGGATCGGGTTCTCGTCGACGACCATCAGGTCGGCGAGCATGCCCTCGCGCACGATGCCGTACTCGATCGGGGTCCCCTTGGGCTCGGCGATCTCCATCGCGCCGTGCATGGTGGCGGCGCGGATCACCTCGAGCGGGTGGAAGCCCGCCTCCTGCAGCAGCTCGAGCTCGAGGATCGTGCCGAAGCCGTAGGTCTGGTAGATGAAGCCCGAATCGGAGCCCACGGTGACCTTGCCGCCGCGGTTCTTGTACTCGTTGAGGAACTGCATCCACACCCGGTAGAAGTTCTTCCACGCCACCTCGTCCCACAGGGTCCAGTCGAACCAGTAGGAGCCGTGGTCCTCGCGCGACGGGGCGTAGAACTCGTTGAGCGACGGCAGGGTGTATTCGGCGTGCCAGTCGGCGTTGCGCGCCCGCATGACGTCACGCCCCGCCGAGTAGATGGTCATCGTGGGGTTGATGTAGAAGCCGAGCTCGAGGAACTCCTCGAGCAGCGCGTTCCACTTCTCGCCGCCGGGCTCGACCAGGCTCCACTGCCGCGCCACCTGGCCGAAGCGGAACTGCTCGTCCATGTAGTTCATGTCGGCCGGCCACGGCTGCACGTCGTGGTTCTCGTACATCGACTCGAACAGGCCGTAGAAGTGGGTCATCGAGCCGAGGCCGAGGCGCGCCGCGTCGAGCGCGTTCATCTGCGCCACGCCCATCTGCGCCAGATGCGCGGTCGAGCCCATGCCGTGCTGCTTCGCCTCGTCGATCAGCGCCGCCATGATCTCCGGCGGATAGGCGCCGAGCTTGAGGCCGTCGACGCCCTTCGAATGCGCGTAACGCACCCACTCGCGCGCGTCCTCGGGGGTGAGGATCTTGCGTTCCTTCCACTCCTCGCCGGAGCCCGGACGCTGGTAGGAGACGATGCGCGGCGCGGTGATCTCGTTGGCCGCGCTGCGCGCCTTCTCCGACAGCGCCCACTCGAGCGGGCCGGTCGGCACGCCGCGCACCGTGGTGACGCCGTGGCCGAGCCACAGCTTGTAGACGTACTCCGCCTCCGGCGCCTTCGGCACGCCGCCGGTGTGCACGTGCAGGTCGACGATGCCGGGCATCACCCAGTGCCCGGTGAGATCGATCTCCTTCGTCGCGTCCTTGGGGCGCTTCTTCTCGTCGATCGCCACCTTCGGCGCGCCGACCGTCTTCACCTCGGCGATGCGGTTGCCCTCGATCACGATGTCGACCGGTCCGATCGGCGGCGAGCCGGTGCCGTCGACCAGCGTCGCACCGCGCAGGATCAGGCGCTCGAAGGGACCCTCGCCTTCGCCCGCCGGGCGCGGCGGCGCGGGAGTGACCTCTTCCTCCTCCTCGTCGTCACCCGAGCTCGCATCGTCGCCCTCCTCGGTTCCGCCGAGCGCCGCCGGCTCGTTGGCGGTCGGCGTGCCCTGCTGCGCCGCCAGAGGGACCGCCAGCAGCAGCAATGTCGCGAGAGCGAGCACCAGCATCTGCAGTCGCTGTGGCACCTGGACCTGCAGACGCACTCGTAGGCGTCGAGATTCGGGACGGAGCTGGGTCGGGGTGAGGAACATCTGAGGCCTCCTGGAGACGAGGGGACCCTACACGCGGCCGGGACACCGGCGCAGGTCCGAAAAGAGCCCGCTCGGCTCCGCGGCTCTGTGGCTGCGGAGCTCTGCGGCTGGGACAGTGCAGCTGTTGCGAGGACGGCGGCCGCTCGGCGGCTGTTTCGCACCCCGGAACCCCCGGCTCTCCGACGGCTCAGCCCCTCGGCGTCGAGCTCTGCGCAGTTGGGCGGCGCGCAACGAGGGCGGCCCCGACCGCGGTGATCGGGTCGAGACCGCCCGGGGGATTGCGATCCGTCCCAGGTGAGGGGATCCGCCGACGGCCAACGTTCTGTCCGTGCACCACCGCGTCCCGGCGACTCCGCCGCGCGGCGCCCTTCCTCCGCCCGGCTCCCGGAGATCCCCAACAATGCGACTTCGATCCCTGACCGGTCCGATCCCCCCCCGCCTGACCTCCACCGCGCTGCTCGCCGCCGTCTGGGCCACCGCCACCACAGCCGCGACCGCCCAGACGATCCTCCAGGTCGACACTACGACCGACTCGGCGGTGCTCACCGCCTGCCTCGACGCAGTGGCGAACGACTGCTCACTGCGCGGCGCCATCCTCACCGCCAACTCGATCCCCGACGGCACCGACGTCGTGATCGAGCTGCCGTCCCAGACCCATACGCTCACCATCGACGGGCCCAACGAGGCGGCCGGGATGACCGGCGACCTCGACGTGCACCGCTCGATGACGATCCGCAGGCAGTCCGGCCTCCCCCGGATCGACGGCGGCGGCGCTGGCGGGCTCGACGACCGGTTGATCGAGCTGCACGGCGTCGGCACGCTGTTGCAGATCGAGAACGTCATCCTGCGCAACTCACAGCCTCCAGCCGATCTGCACGCCATCAACGTGAGCCTCGGCACCACCCTGCACTTCACCGGCGGCCGGATCGAGACCAGCGGCACCCTGGCCAGCGGCGGCGGCGCGGTGCGGGTGGCCCCACTGGGAGCCGCCACCTTCACCGACACGACGATCTGGTTCAACAACGGGCTGCAGGGCGGGGGCGTGCGCTCTAGTGGCCAGGTCACGTTCACCGGCACCCTGTTGCGCTCGAACTTCGGCACCAATGGCGGCGCGGTCGCCCTGCTCTCCGGGCCGACGGCCTCGGCGCTCTTCGAGGACTGTCACCTGGACAACAACAACGCCATCGAGGACGGCGGCGCCGTGTGGGCCGGCGAGGACACCTCGCTGACGATCCGCCGAACCCTGGCGGAGGACAATGACGCGTTCATCGCTCCGATCGGTCGCGGCGGCGCCGTGTTCGCGCGCGGCGGGGTATTGATCGAGGACTCGACGTTCCTCGCCAACCAGGCCGACCGGGGCGCCGCGGTCCATGTCGAGGGCATGGCCGGATCGGCCGCCCAGCTCGACGTCGTCAACAGCACCTTCAGCGCCAACGAGACGCTGCTGGCCGGATGGGCAGCCATCGTCGTCGAGGACGGCACTGCGGAGATGCTCTTCACCACCCACGCCGGTCAGTTCCTCGACCTGCTGATCGACGCCCAGAGCAACTTGTCGACCGCCGGCTCGCTCTATGACGGCGGCTGCTTCGCGTTTCCCGGCGGCATCTTCTCCTCCGGCGGCGGCAACCTGGCGCCACACGGCGTCTGCTGGGCCGGCGCGCCCAACGTCGGCGATCTGGTCTTCGCCAACCTCGACCTGCTCCCCCTCGGACCGTACGACGGGCCGACCCCGACCCACCTGCCACGCCCGACGTCCCCAGCCGTCGGGGCGGTCTCGGCGCCGTGCCTGGGCCTCGACCAGCGCGGTCTGCCACGTCCCGTCGCCGACTGCACCGCGGGCGCGGTCGAGCGCCAGGCGGTCGAGAGCTTCCTCTTCGGCGACGACTTCTCGAGCGGTGACGTCAGCCAGTGGTCGACGGCGGTGCCCTGAGCACCCGAGCCGTCGAACCCCCAATCCCCCTCGCGACTGCCGACGAGCCTGCCCCCTACCCGACCGCGAAGTCCGCAACGAACGCCGGCGGACGACGCGGACTGGCGAAGGCTCCAACTCCGGCCTCGCTGCTCGCGAGCCGTGCCGTTCCCTGTGGGCTGAGAAGCGCGCGCCGCCCATCGGTCACTCCCACCTCCCGGAGGGCGGAGCTTCCCGGTGCGCAGGGCGAGAGATCCGTCGGCCGGTGGGGGACGAAGGCTGGGACAGAATCCAGCACACCCGCCACCTCGCGCCGCCACCGGCAGCGGCGGACTGCCGGGCGCCCGAAGCGCTCGCCCGCGCGCAGCGACCCGCGAACCGGCCGACCAGAGAGAAGACCCGTGAGCCACCTCCCCACCCGTATCTTCCTGCGCGCCGTCGCCCTGATCCTGCTGGTCTTCGGCGTGGTCTACGTCGCCGATCCTTCGCGCCTGGCCGGCGAGGTCGGCATCCTCTTCGACGCCGTCGGCGCCACCGACGTGCGCGCCACCTACGGCGGGGTGCAGGTCGGCTTCGCGCTCTTCCTGTTCTGGGCCGCCAGGCGCCAGGCGGCGACCCAGCGGACCGCGCTCGTCGCCATCGCCATGGTGCTCGGGTCGATCGCCCTGCTGCGCGTGCTCGGTCCCCTGCTCGGCGACGGCTGGTCGAGCTTCCACACCGGCGCGCTGGTGTTCGAGATCCTCTTGAGCAGCATCGCCCTCTGGCTGGCGCGTCGACCAACCGATCCGGAGACCGCACCATGAACCGACGACGCACTCCATCGACGATCCAGCGCCCGCGTTCATCGCGGGCAGGCGCACGCACGGTCGTCGTCGCCTCCCTGGCGCTGCTGGTTGCCGCCGGCTCTCCCGTTTCGTCCCGTTCGGGCAATCCGACGCCGACCGGCGACGAGCGCGGCGCCGCCTGGCCCGCCTGGCGCGGTCCCGGTGGCATGGGGATCGCCGAGAGCTCCCTGCCCGCCGAGATCGACCCCGCATCGCCCCTGTGGTCCGTGACTCCACCAGGCACCAGCACCTCGACGCCGATCGTCGCCGGCGGCCGCGTCTTCCTCACTTCGCAGCTCGGCACCGCGCCGCTGGCGCGACCCGAGCCTGGGGAAGACGGCAGCGGCGATCGGCAGCTGACCTTCCTCACCCTGGCCTACGACCTGGCGACCGGAAAGGAGCTCTGGCGTCGCGAGATCCCATCGCAGGGCGAGCTGACCCCGGTGCACAGCAAGCACAACCTGGCGAGCCCGTCTCCCGCCTCCGACGGCGAGCGGGTGATCGCGTGGTTCGGTACCGGCCAGATCGCCAGCTACCGCCTCGATGGCGAGGTCGAGTGGCAGCGGCATCTCGGCGCCGAGATCTCGCCGTTCGAGCTGCGCTGGGCGCACGGATCGTCGCCGGTGATCCTCGGCGACCGCGTGATCCTGCTCTGCGACCACGCACCCGCCGCCTACCTGCTGGCACTCGACAAGCGCACCGGGCGCCAGCTCTGGAAGGCCGAACGAGGCACCGAGAAGCGCGCCTACTCGACGCCGCTGGTCATCCCCGACGGGCGCGGCGGCGATCTCCTGGTGGTCAACGCCAACGAGAGGATCGACGCGTACGACCCCGCCAGCGGAGAGATCGTGTGGTGGGTGGGCGAGCCCAACCGGGTGCCCGTGCCGTCGCCGGTGTGGTCGGGCGGCGTGCTCTACACCTCGCGCGGCTACCGCTCCGGGCCCTACATGGCGGTGCGCACCGCCGGCAGTGGCGATCTCTCGGACCAGATCCTGTGGCGCCACGACACCGGCGCCCCCTACGTGCCTTCCCTGCTGCTGCACCGCGGTCTGCTCTACCTGGCGACCGAGAACGGCGTGCTCAGCGCGGTCGACGCGGAGAGCGGCGCGACCGTCTACCGTGAGCGCCTCGGTGGCGGTTTCTCCGCCTCGCCGGTCGCGGCCGGGGAGCGCGTGGTGCTCGGCAACGAGGACGGCGAGCTGTTCGTGATCGGCGCCGGGCGCGAGTTCGAACTGCACCAGAAGGTCCAGTTCGACTCGCGCCTGATGGCCTCGCCGGTCGTCGTCGACGGGCGTCTCCTGGTGCGCACCGACCAGAAGCTCTACGCCTTCTGAGACGAGCGACCCCGCCATCCCTCGGCCGCCGGGCCGCGGCTGCACCGGCTCGCACGGCGCGGCATGGAGCGTGGCGGGTCAGCCCCGGTGCTCGTGCCGGCCACCCCAATCGGGTGTACATTCGAGGATCGACGTCGCCGAATCCGAACGCCGCCGGAGGATCGTCATGAAGCTGTTCTGGTGCCCGAAGACACGCGCCGCGAGGGCGCTCTGGCTGCTCGAGGAGAGCGGCCTCGACTACGAGCTGGTGACGATCGACATCCGCGATCCCGGCAAGCCGCGCGATCCCGACTTCGCCAGGGCGTCGCCGCTCGGCAAGGTGCCCGCCATCCAGGACGGCGAGGTGCACGTCGCCGAGAGCGCCGCGATCGCGCTCTACCTCGCCGACCGCTATCCCGACACCGGTCTCGGCGTGCCGATCGACCATCCTCAGCGCGGCGACTTCCTGTTCTGGACGATGTTCACGCCCGGCGTCATCGAGCCGGCGATCGCCGAGAAGTTCTCCGGCATGGACCCCAACCCGACCTCCTACTCGTGGGGGTCCTACGACAAGATGGTCGAGACCTTCGGCGCCGTCGTCGGCGAACGCGAGTGGATCCTCGGCGACCGCTTCTCCGCCGCCGACACGCTGCTCGGCTCGTCGGCCTACTTCATGAAGCAGTTCGGCCTGCTCCAGGACGGCGGGCCGATCGCCGACTACGCGGCGCGCTGCGTGGCGCGCCCGGCGTATCAGCGGGCACTGGAGCAGGACGACATCTGAGCACAGCGCCGGCCGCAGCGCCGGCGCACGTCACCCTTGACGTCGAGCGTGGATTCCCGCCTGCGCGGGAAGGACGGAGTTGGGAGCGTGGGCCTCCAGGCGCGAGTCGAATGGCGCCGCTGGCCCCTCCCCCTGCAGGGGGAGGTTGGGTGGGGGTGTCCCAGTCATCCGGCTCGCTTCAGCCGGAGGACGGCAGGAGGCGGTTGGGGTGTCCCGTTCATCCGGCACGCTACAAAGGGAGGCTGGTTTGGCCCTTCCCCGTCATCCGGCACGTTTCAGGCGGAAGGCGCGGAACCAGCGTCAGTGTTCGCCGGCTCCCAGCAACTGTGGCTCCGCTCACGGTGCTCGTGTCGGTACCGGGGATGCCCGGCCCGTCGCTCCGGCCAGGCGCTACCGACGACGCGACAGCTGGTCGAGCCGCACGATGCCTTCGATCGCCAGGCGCTGGTTGGGGTCGAGCTCCAAGGCGGCCTCGAAGTGGCGACGGGCCAGCGTGTCGCCGCCGGTCTCGCGGTTCGCCAGCAGATCGCCGAGGCGCGCCAGCACATCGGCGCGCGACAGTGCAGAGGTCCGCACCGGCGGTCCGCTGGCGGTGGTCGGCACACGCAGGAACTGCCACTGCGAGACCTCGACCCAGCGTCGCAGCTGCATCGACAGGCGCCCCGGCGTCAGGCCGTAGACCGCCTGGATGGCCTCTTCGAACTCCTCGCCGGTCGCCAGGCGGTCGAGCAGCTGCGGGAGCCCCTCGGCGCGCCGCGGCTCGATCATCAGGTAGTGGGCGAGCAGCCACGACTGGGCGTAGAAGAGCTCACCGGTGAGCGAGGCGTCGTAGCCCTTGGCCTCCGGTGTGGCGGTGACGACGGCGTCGAGCGGCAGCCAGCGCTGGCGACGCAGCACGTCGCGGTGCCGCGCGATCGGCAGGCCCACCAGAGCCTCGGAGCCGTCGATCGCGAGGGTGCTGTAGATCTCGGCGATCCCTTCCTGGAACCACAGCGGCGCGTTCGGGCGGCTGGTGCGCAGTTCGGCGTGCACCGCCTCGTGCAGCGCCGTCTCGCGCCACGGTGCCCGCGCCGAGACGTCGAGCACCAGGTAGCTGGTCTGGCCGTCGGAATGGAAGTACCCGCCGATGCCGCGAGCCTTCGGCCACGGGCTGTAGCGGGCGAAGTCGCGGTGACGATCGAAGGCCACCACCACCGTCTCGGGGCGGTCGTCCGTGGGCGGCGCAACGGACGCACCCGGCACCGGAGCATGGCCGCCGGCGTCGCGCCGCCCGATCAGCTTCCGGAGCAGCTCGAGGTCGTCCAGCAGGACCGTGCACTCCTCCTCGCTCAGTGCACCGACCACACGGAAGTTCGGCGAGCTCGCCTCGATCCATCGCGCGCTCGGCGTCCACCCGGTCAGATCGGGCGCGATCTCGGCGGAAGCGCCGCCGAGTGCCAGAGCGAGAAGGATGGGGAAGATCACGTGAAGATTGTACGAACGAAAGATGAAGATCGCGCCGTCCGGGTGTCGGAACTTCGATCTTCCACGCTCCAAAGACCGTCTTTCCCGCGCAGGCGGGCATCCACGCCTGACGGGAAACGGTGACGTCGGCTGGCGTTGAGCTCGCTCACGGGACAACCCCGATCCCGGCCCGATGAAGCGAGCCGGACGACTGGGACACCCCCACCCAGCCTCCCCCTGCAGGGGGAAAGGGTCAGAAGCCACACCTCCGACGGAGCTCGTTGCATTTCCAATTCCGTCATTCCCGCGCAGGCGGGAATCCACGCCTGACGTGAAGCGGCGGCGTCGGCGGCGCTCCACTACACTGAGACCCCACCCGCCAGCCACCGCACTCCGCCTCATCCCGACCCACCCCCGCCACGACCACTGGCGGCCACGGCGATGTCAGCGACAGCTCCCGCAGCCGAACCCTCAGGCACCGCCTCCCGCCGCCCGGCGCGTGAACCGGCGCCGTCCGCCAACGCCGGCGACGAGGCGCCGCGCAGGCGCAAGATCGTGCTGTGCTGCGACGGCACCAACAACCAGCTGCGCGAGCACTACTCGAACGTCGCCAAGCTGCGCCGCCTGCTGGTGACCGACGACCGGCAGGTCGTCTTCTACGACCCCGGGGTCGGCACCGGCGCCCATCCCGGTCTGGTGCTGGGGCCGTCGCAGCAGCTCTACCGCGTCCTCGGCCTCGGCGTCGGCTACGGCTTCGACGACAACCTCGAGCAGGCCTACACCTTCCTCATGGAGCACTACGAAGAGGGAGACGAGATCTACCTCTTCGGCTTCTCGCGTGGGGCTTACACGGCCAGGGTGCTGGCCGGCTGGCTCAAGCGCTGCGGCCTCCTGCACCGCGGCAACCAGAGCCTGGTGCCGTACGCGCGGCGCCTGTACGCGCAGAAGCGCCACGTCGCCGCCCAGCGCTTCGCCAAGTCGTTCTCCTCGCGCCAGGTCGAGGTCGCCTTCCTCGGCCTGTGGGACACCGTGTCGTCGGTCGGCTTCGCGCTCAACCAGACCTTCCTCGACACCCGCACCAACCGCATCGTGCGACGCGTGCGCCACGCGCTGGCGATCGACGAGCGGCGTGCCTTCTTCCGCCCCAACCGCTGGACGCCGACTCCCGGGCCGCGACAGGACGTGCGCGAGGTCTGGTTCGCCGGCTGCCACTCCGACGTCGGCGGCGGTCATCCCGAGGAGCGGCCGCACTCGGGGCTGTCGAAGATCGCGCTGCGCTGGATGATCGAGGAGGCGGTCGCCGCCAATCCCGCCGACCCGCTGCGGGTGCGCGCCGACCAGATGCGCGATCTGTTCGAACGCGACGACAGTCGCCACTCGGTGCCCTCTCCCGCGGCGCCGGTGCACGAATCCCTGCGGGGGCCTTGGTGGCCGCTCGAGTGTCTGCCGGCGCGCCGACGGGGCTTCCCCTGGATGCGCACCCGGCTCGGCCGACGGCGTGAGATCGGACCGGACGACGAGGTGCACGACTCGGTCCTGGAGCGCATCGCGACCGTCGACGGCTACCGACCACCCAACCTCGACGCGTGGCTGGAGCGTCACCGGCCGGATCTGCTCGAGCGCCGGGCCGCCGAGCCGGGAATCGCGAGGCGCCTACTGCGCCTCGCAGAGGCTGCCGGCTGGACCCTGACCGGCGCCGCGCTGCTCCTCTACGGGCTCGGCATGGCCTTCGCGCTCGCCGACCCGCTGTCTACCTGGCTGCTGCGTTCGGGACCGGCACCGGAGCTGGCGACGGCGCTGCGCCGGGTGCTCGACTGGCCGCGCTGGATCGCCGGGCCCTCGGGCCTGGTCACCGCGATCACCGCGGCGCTGCCGCTGGTCATCCTGCACTGGGGCTCGCGCGAGGCGGAGCTGCGCTCCGGCTTCATCGACCGGCTGCAGGCGATCACCGGACCGACGCCGCCGCATCGCCGGATCGTGCCGTTCGGCCCCGCCGCGTCGACGCGCTACCTGCGGCATCTCGGCAAGCGGGCACGGCTCGACTACCGGCGACTGATGGCGCTCCGCCTCCCGCTCGCGCTCACCTGGGGCGCGGCCTACGCCGGCCTGATCTGGTGGATGCACCGGGGCCTCGGACTCACTCCCGTGACCTGGCTGCTGCTCGCACCGGTCGCCGCCGTGACCGCGGACGTCGCCGAGAGCGCCCTGTGGTCGCTGCAGGTCACGCTCTACCAGGCGGCAGACACGACCACAGGTGGCGCCGGGCGGCGGGCGAGCCCGATCGTCGCCTGGCTGGCGGGCGCCGCGACGATCGGCAAGCGCATCGGGCTGGTCGTCTCGCTGGGGCTGCCGCTGCTCGCCATCACCCGCTTCATCCCCTGATCCCGGGAGGAGCCGCGCGAGACCCGCGCTCTCTTGAAGATCGACCCGCCAGCGCGCTGGCTGGCCTTCGACCGGTGCGCACCCGCGACGCGGCGCACTCAGGCCGGAGCCATCGGCAGCTCGGCGCGCACCGTGGTGCGACCGGGCGCGGACTCGACGACGAGCCGGCCGTCGGCCAGCTCGGCACGCTCGCGCATGCTGACCAACCCGAGGCTGTCACCGTCCTCCGCCCGTCGCATGCTCCCGGCGACGTCGAAGCCACACCCGTCGTCGTGCACTTCGATGAAGAGCTCGTGTCCGGAGCGCCGCAAAACGACGTCGATGTGCGTCGCCTCGCCGTGTCGCAGGGCATTGGTCAGCGCCTCCTGGGCGATGCGGTAGCAGGCGACGTGAAGCGCCGGCGGGATCTCCTCGTCGCCCAGCTCGCTGCGCAGACGCACGACGGCGGGCGCCGCCCGATCCTGGCGCTCCGTCAACCAGCGCAGGGCCGACACGGGACCGAGGTCGTCGAGCAGCTGCGGCCGCAGGTCGAGCGAGATCGCCCGCACCCGCTCGTGCAGATCGCCGAGGTGCTCGAGCGCCTCCCCGACGAGCGCGGGCGCCTGATCGGGGGATTCGCAGGCCCGCTGCAGGATCAGGTCGATCAGGGTGAGCATCTGACCGATCTGGTCGTGCAGCTCCGTGGAGATCAGCCGCCGCTCGCTCTCCTGAGCCTCGAGCAGTTGGCGTGAGAGGCTCTCGAGACGACCGGCCTGCTCCTCGAGTTGTTCCTTGGCGTGACGCTCGGCGGTGACGTCCTGCACCGTACCGACCAGCAACGGGCCCTCTTCGTCGATCAGCGACCGCGCCCTGATCTGCACCCAGATCTGTTCGCCGTCACCGCGCACCATGCGCACCTCGGTGTCGACCGCCTCGTCACTCTCGATCAGGCGATCGAGAGCTTCGCGGAGCCGCGGACGATCAGACTCCGCGGTGCAGCTCAGCAGCCAGCGCACGTCGTCGCGCATGCGCGAAGGGTCGAACGCGAGCAGCTCGGCGAGCTGTCTGCTCCATCGCACCTCGTCGGTGGCGCCCGTCGCGGTCCAGCTACCGAGCCTGGCGACGGTCTGTGCCAGCTGCAGCTGCTCTCGCGTGCGCTCTACCGTGTTGGCGGTGCGACGGTGGGCCGCGTCCATCCGCTGCACGAGGTAGAGGACCAGTAGCGAGCTGAGGACGACGAAGAAGAGCCCCTTGACCGACTGTGCCTCGTCGGCCAGACGCACCGGCACGAACTCCTCCACCACCGCGTCCGAGATCAGGATCCAGGTGACCGCGAGGAGCAGGTAGGGAAGCGCGACCCTCAGGGCCGCGTGGGTGCTGGACGAGCGGGGCGTGTTAGCGTCTCCCGGAGTTCTCTGCGAATCAGCGCCAACCAGCGCCAATCAGCGCCGGAGTACCGGCGGAGGGGCCACCACGCCAAAGGCTGCCAGAAAGTCGCGCGCGCCGCAGGAGCCGACCGTGGGCGGCCCGGCGATCCGCGTCTTCCTCGTCGACGATCACGACCTGGTGCGCGTCGGCCTGCGGAGCATTCTGTCCCAGCGCAGGGACATCGAGGTAGTGGCCGACAGCGGCGACGCGAGGCAGGCGCTGCGCCTCCTGGCCAGCGGCAAGGAGCGTATCGACGTCCTGCTGGCCGACGTGGCGTTGCCGGGCCTCAACGGCCTCGAGCTCTGCCGCGAGGTGCGCGAGTCGTTCCCGCGCTGTGCGGTCGTCATGCTGTCGATGCACGCCAACGAGGAGTACGTGCTGCGAGCGCTGCGCTACGGCGCCAGTGGCTACGTGCTCAAGAACTCCTCTCCCGAGGAGCTCGCCAAGGCGATACGTGTCGCGCACCGCGGCGAGATCTACCTCAGCTCGGCGGTCTCACGCGAGAACCTCGACTCCTACCTCGAGCGGGTCGGCGAGAGGGATCAGCCGCTCGACGCCCTCACCGCTCGCCAACGCGAGATCCTCCAGCTCGTGGCAGAGGGGCTGACCACGCGCGAGATCGCCGCGCGCCTACACCTCAGCGTCAAGACGGTCGAGAGCCACCGCTCCAACCTCATGAAGCGTCTCGGGATCCGCGATCTGGCCGGGCTGGTGCGCTTCGCCATCCACAACCGCATGGTCATCCCGGATCGCGACGACTGAGGCTCCTCCCGCGCCGGGTCGCCGGCAGGCCTGCGGCGTCCGTCGTCCTTCCTCGCCAGCTCGAGCTGGGAGTGCTCAGCGGCCTCGATTTCAGGGTTTTACCCGATAGCGCAGCCTGACGAGACCCGACAGACTCTCGCACGATGACGAGAACTGTCCCCGCGGCGACGACAGCCGCGACCGCAGCCACCCGGGACGGGAGCCAGGAGAAGGCGGAGGAGCTCTGCGGGGCGGGTCCGCCCGCGAACGGCGCCCCGCGCATCCGCACCCTCGTGGTCGACGACAGCTCGGCCTTTCTCGACCTGCTCGAGCACGAGGTGCGTCGCGGACTGCCCAGGCTCGAGGTCGTCGGCCGCGGCAACGACGGAATCAGCGCCATGGAGCTGGTCGAGCTCACGGCTCCGGATCTGGTGCTGCTCGACCTGCAGATGCCCGGCATGACGGGATTCGAAGTGCTGCGGGTGCTGCGGGAACGGGCGCCGGTCCCCAAGGTCGTCGTGCTCACGTCGCACCGCGGCAGCTTCTACCGCGAAGCCTGCGAGCGCCTGGGCGGCGACGGCTTCGTGCACAAGGGCGACCTGATGAGCCAGCTCGCCCCCGAGGTGGAGCGACTCTTCGGTCGCCCCGGGGACTCGACGCACAGCTGAGCGGGGACTCCATCCGCCTGCGATGGCCGCGCCCGGCCGCGGCACCTTGGGCTTCTTTCTTCGAAACACGATGTACGACACCGAACAATCGACGAGCGGACCCGGCGCGCTGCTGGCCCGGGCGGGCGATCCGTCCGCCGACGCGTCAGACCCGCCCGCCAAAGGAGCCCCGTCGCCGATCGCCTCCACCGAGCAGCTGGCGGAGTTCTTCGAGCTCTCCAGCGACCTGCTCTGCATCGCCGGCCTCGACGGCTACTACCGGCGGGTGAACGCGTCGTTCCCGCGGGTGCTGGGTCTCTCGCGCGAAGAGCTCTATTCGCGGCCGATCGTCGAGCTCGTGCATCCCGACGACCGCGCCGCCACCCTCGCGGAGCTGCGCAAGCTCGGCGACGGTCGTCCCACCGTCTCGTTCGAGAACCGCTACCGCTGCGCCGACGGCTCCTGGCGCACGCTCTCCTGGAACGCCGTCTCACTGCCTGACCAGGGCCTCGTCTACGGCATCGCGCGCGACGTCACTGCGGAGCGCGCGGCGCAGGAGCGGCTGCGGGTGCAGGGGAGGATCCTCGACGCGATCACCGACATCGTCTACAGCCGCGACGAGCACGGCATCGTGCGCTACTGGAATCGCGGCGCCGAGGAGCTGCTCGGTCGCAGTGCACAGCGCACGATCGGCAGGCCCCTGAGCGATCTGGCGGATTCCCTCGTCGAGCCGGAGAAGCTGCTCGAGGTATCGCGCACGGTCGACTCCGGTCGCTCCTGGTCCGGCGACCTGCTGCTCAAGAAGGTCGACGGCACCGTCGCCACCTGCCTCGCCACCGTCGATCCGATCTTCGACGGCCTCGGCGCCTACCGGGGGTCGGTCGGCGTGCTGCGCGACGTCACCGAGGCGCGCCGCCACGCCAAGCGCCTCGAGGGCATCCTCACCCATGCCCCGGTGCCGATCGCCGAGCTGTCCGTCGATGGCATCTGCCTCGAAGCCAACGCTCCCGCCGAGGCCCTCTTCGGCCTGCGGCCTGGAGAGCTGCGGGGCCGCGACGTGCGCGAGCTGTTCGACGATCCACGAGCCGGCTGCCTGCTCGCCGAGCGTCTGGTCGAAGCCGAGCGGCGAAGGCGACCGCTGCTCACCGAGGACGAGCTGCATCTGGCGGGCCGCAACCGCGTCCTGCGTTCGCTGCTCTTCCCGGTCTTCGAGGACGACGGCGTCGTGCGCTCGATCGGAGCGGTGATCGAGGACCTCACCCACCAGCGCGAGGCGGCCGACGAGAAGCACCAGCTCGAGGTCCAGCTGGCGCAGTCGCAGAAGATGGAGGCCGTCGGTCGGCTCGCCGGCGGCATCGCCCACGACTTCAACAACATCCTGACGGTGATCTGCGGTACCGCCGAGCTGCTGCGCGCCGGCTTCGATTCCCACCATCCTCAGCAGGAGGACGTCGAGGAGATCCACGAGCAGGCACAGCGGGCCGCCCGGCTGACCCGCCAGCTCCTCACCTTCTCCCGCCACGAGGTCCAGAAGCCGCGTTGCCTCGACCTCGCCGAGGTGGTCAGCTCGCTCGGTGGTCTGCTGCGGCGGGTGATCGGCGAGGACGTCGAGCTGCGGCTACGCGCCTCGGCCGGAGAGCACCACGTCTTCTCGGATCCGGTACGGCTCGAGCAGGTACTGCTCAACCTGGCCGTCAACGCGCGCGACGCGATGCCGGACGGCGGCGTGCTGGAGATCGTCACCGGCGACTGTGTGCTGCAGCGCTCGATGACCTGCTCCACCGGCACCGTCCCGCCCGGCCGCTACGTCACCCTCGCGGTGCGTGACACGGGCTCCGGCATCCCACCCGAGATCGTCTCGCAGATCTTCGAGCCCTTCTTCACCACCAAGGACCCGGGCAAGGGAACCGGGCTCGGCCTTTCGACTGTCTACGGCATCGTGCTGCAGGGTCGCGGCCACATCCAGGTCGACAGCGAGCTCGGACAGGGCAGTTGCTTCACCATCTACCTGCCCAGCTCGACCGAGCGCGATCGCTCGCACCGCGCCGACTCGCAGCGGATCGACCCGATCGGTGGCAACGAGCGCATCCTGCTGGTGGAGGACGACGACGCGGTGCGACAGGTCGCGGCGCGCGCCCTGCGCTCGCGCGGCTACACCGTGCTCGAGGCCGAAGGCGGTCGCACCGCGCTCGAGCTGCTCGAGACGGAGGCCGACGAAGTCGATCTGGTGCTCACCGACATGGTGATGCCGGAGATGGGCGGCGCCAAGCTGGCCGAGGAGATCGCGCGGCGGCTCCCGGACACGCCGTTGATGCTGATGTCGGGCTACGCCGACGAACGCGTCGCCGACCTCTCGCAGCGCGACCTCTTCCGCGCCGTGATCGAGAAGCCGTTCTCGGCCCTGCAGCTCGCCGCCGGCGTTCGGGACGTGCTCGACCGCGACGGTCTCGGAGGCTGATCCGAGGGGCGGAGGGACGAGAGGGGTCAGGGGTCAGGGGTCAGGGGTCAGGGGTCAGGGGTCAGGGGTCAGGGGTCAGGTAGAGAAATAGCAGATCACTCCTGTGCCTGGCGTGCCTACCTCTGTCGCCCGCCTCGCGTCTGCCTCCTACCTCTCCCGTCTCCTGCCCACGCCCATCATTCCCTCTTCCCTTTTCCCTCTTCCCTGTTCCCTTTCCCCTCTCCCCTCTCCCCTCTCCCCTTTTCCCTTTTCCCTTTTCCCTTTTCCCTCTTCCCTAACCCCTGACCCCCAACCCCCAACCCCTGACCCCTGACCCCCGACCCCTGACCCCCAGCCCCAACCCCTTCCCTTTCCCCTTTTCCCTTTTCCCTCTATCGTCTCGCGTCAACGACCGCGCACCAGGAGCCGCGGAGGCCCCGCATGAACCGTGACACTCTCCCGCCCCATGAAGACGACTCCCGCCGACCCCTCCGCCGCGACTGCGCGTCGCTGTCTTCACGACGGCTCTGGGTACCGCTACTCGCGGCCGGGCTGCTCGCGAGCTCGGCGATGTTGACCGCCGCGCCCTGGGAGCCGGTCGACCTCACCCGCGACGAACGTGTCGGCAGCCACGTGCTGTCGCACGACGGATCGATGGCCGCATGGGTCAAGACCGAGGTGGTGGCGAAGGAGGGCAAGCAGCAGCGGGTGGGCGATCTCTACCTGGTGCGCTTCGCCAGCGCCGAGCGCAGCGACAAGGGTCACCTGGAGCCGCTGCGCCTGACCCGCACCCAGGGCAGCTACGGGGCTCTCGCCTTCTCGCCCGACGGCCGCCACCTCGCTTTCAGCAGCGACCGCGAGGCGCCCGGAGAGACCAAGGACGACGAAGCGAAGGGAGCGCAGGTCTGGGTGCTGCCGCTGGGCGGGGGTGAGGCGAGGCGGGTCACCTCGTTCGACACCGCCGTCTCGATGTTCGCCTGGATCGACGACGACCGGCTGCTGGTGGCACGCAGGGCGTCGCCGCCCCGACGGCTGGCGATCGGCGAGGAGGGCGGCGACGAGGCCCGCGCCATCGAGGACGTGCGCGAGCGTCCGGCGGTACGCCTCTTCCGGGTCGACGTGAAGGACGGCGAAGCGCATCCCCTCGGCCGCAACCAGGACTGGATCGACGAGATGGCGGTCTCGCCCGACGGCAAGACCGCCGTCATCAGCGCCCAGCAGAGCCTCAGCTTCGATTTCGACGCCAAGGTGCCCCCGCGCACCTTCCTGGTCGATCTCGGCAGCGGCGAGCGCCGCGAGATCCTCCAGGAGGCCAAGGACTCGAAGGGGGCGACCCTGCTGCCGACCCGCTTCCGCTGGGCACCGGACAGCGGCAGTCTCTTCTTCCTCGATCCGTTCTCGAACCATCCGATCTACCGCAACGCGTCGGTGAGTCGCCTGCACCGCCACGACCTCGCCAGCGGCGAGACCCGCCGTATCGATGCTCAGTGGGAGCGGGGATTCAGCTCCAACTACGAGGTGGTGCCGGCGCCCGGCGGCGGCGCGCGCATCGTCGCCCTGCTCGAGAACGGCGTCAGCTACCGGCCGGCGATCCTCCAGCTCGGTGCCGGCGACGAGCCACCGGCCCTGCGCGACATGGTCTGGCAGCGCGAGGCCGATCCGATGGGAATTGTCGTCTCGCGCGACGGCTCCAGGCTGCTCTACGAGGCATCCACCGCCAACCATCCGCCGCAGCTCTACTCGGCGGTGCTCGGCGCGATGTCGCCGCAGGACGAGGTGCAGCTCGGCGCCCTCAACCCGAGCTTCGAGAAGAAGCCGACCGGTCGCACCGAGGTGGTGCAGTGGGTCGGCGCCGAGGGCGACCTGGTCGAGGGCCTGCTGCACTACCCGCTCGACTGGAAGGACGGCGAGAGCGCCCCGGCGCCGCTGGTGCTCGACATCCACGGTGGCCCCTCGAGCGTCGACCGCGACCGCTGGGACTCGAACTGGGGCTCGCCCAACATCCTCTGGCGTCAGCGCGGCGCCTTCGTCTTCCAGGTCAACTACCACGGCTCGAGTGGCTACGGCCTCGACTGGGTCGAGTCGATCGAACAGCGCTACTACGAGCTCGAGCTGCCCGACATCGAGAGCGGCGTCGACGCCCTGATCGACCAGAAGCTCGTCGACCCGGAGCGCCTCGCCGCGACCGGCTGGTCGAACGGCGGCATCCTCTCGGCCGCCCTGATCACCGACACCCGGCGCTACAAGGCCGCCATCGTCGGCGCCGCCGACGTCGAGTGGATCAGCGACTGGGGCAACGTCTCGTTCGGCGCCTCGTTCGACAACTACTACTTCGGCGGCCCGCCGTGGGAGCGCCTCGAGCACTACATCGAGAAGTCGCCCTACTTCGAGCTCGGGAAGGTCACCACCCCGACCCTCATCCACACCGGCGACGCCGACACCAACGTACCGCCGTCGCAGAGCTGGTCGATGTTCCGTGCGCTGCAGCAGCTCGGCAACACCGAGGTGCGCTTCGTGCTCTACCCCGGCGAGCCGCACGGCCTGCGCAGCGTCGCCCACCAGGAGCGAAAGATCCGCGAGGACCTCGCCTGGCTCGACCGTCACCTGTTCGGCAAAGCCGAACGCACCGACTTCTTCGAGCACGATCCGGCCCTGCCGCGGGACTCTGCGTTGGCCGCCCTGTTCGAGCTGCAGCAGGTGCAGCGGCGCGGCGACGGCGCCCTCGGCCGCCAGCAGGACGGCGTGCTGGTTCCCGAGACGACGGACTTCGGCGAGCTCGAGATCGCCCGCTTCGAGCTCACCCGCGCCCAGCTCGCCGCGATGACCGGCGACGACGTCGCCACCGGCGACGCCAACCTGCCCGCGATGCTGAGCTACGAGCAGGCGCGCGAGTACGCCACCTGGCTCTCCGAGCGCACCGGCTCGACCTACCGGCTGCCCACCGCCGCCGAAGCGAAGAAGTTCTCGCGCAAGGGCGGTAACACCCTGCAGCGCTGGCTCGGCTACGAGCCCACCGTCGACGACCTCGCCGCGGTCGAAGAGGCCCTCGACGAGCGCCTCCGAGAGCGCCACCACCTGCTCGTGCCGGTCGACCGCGAGACCGCCCACCGCGGCCGCGACGACCAGGCGCTGGTCTGGGGCCTGGGCGGCAACGTCGCCACCTGGGCCGTGGGCGAAGACGGCAGCGGCGGACCCGTCGGCCCCGCCGCCGACCGTGCGCCGGGGCTGAAGGGCGCCTCGGACACCACCCTCGTCGGCCTGCGCCTGGTGCGCGAAGGCCCGGCGTCGTAGGCGCGGCCCAGAGCCCGCACCGGAACCGCACCCCTCCGACCTCCTCCCCCTTCAGGGGGAGGACCGAGGAACGAGCGTCAGTCTTCGCAGGCTCGACTGCCTCTCGTGCGGCTCAGCTCGCTGACGCTCGCTTCGGCTTCGGGGGTGTCTCGTGAAGCGAAACGGACGGTGGGCCGCCTACCGCGTGTCGCACCGCGCACGGCCGCCGCTCGACGCAACGTGTGGATCCCGGCGTCTGCGCCCGGGATGACGATGCTGGGGAGGCCTTTGCCGCGGTGCGACGAATCGTTCGATTCCGTGGCGTCAGCCCACGTGGCTTTCGAGCAGACCCGGGATCCTGCGCTTGAACGCAAAGAAGCCGCGGGTCGCGTGCGGCCAGGCTGCGTCGTCCCACGGGCGTCGCAGGCGCGACAGCTCGATGCCGGCGTGCAGAAGTGCCGGACGGAGTTCGTCGAGGACTTCAGCGACAGGGCCGACGGGAGCCCAGGCGGTCACCAGGTGGTCGACGTCTCGATCGCGGCACCAGGCGACGAGCTGATCGGGCTCCGGGTGGTCCAGGAGGTCCTTCGCGGGATCGAAGGGGAGCGAGCGATCGTCCCCGGACGACGGCGCGGCGACGCCATCCCGGCGCGCCGCGAAGCGCTGCAGCGCATCGTGCATGGCCTGGCGGGCGAACTCCCGGGCGAGCGCGCCGACGCGCAGCGGCGAACGATGTCTCGTGCTCGTCAGGCCGGCGGCGCCGGCGATCTCGCCGTGCACCGGCCACGACTCGGGATGCATGTCCTCCTCGGTCACCAGCAACGCGCAGCGGCGCCTTGCCCCGTCGTTCCAGTCGAGCTCGGCCTCCGGCACGGGCGTCGGCGAGGGGTGCGGCGGGCCCTCGAGGGCGTGTGCCTCGGCGGCCAGCTGCGAGCGGTCGGGCTGGAAGCGACCGGCGGTGAACCTGGCGATGTTGTCGGGGCGGGCGAGGTAGGTCTTGCCGTGGGTGTGCAGTCCGCAGACCCAGCGCCAGGAGAGGGTGTTCGACGCCGGGTCCCCGTCGAGCAGGTGGCGGTAGAAGAAGTCGGCGCCGAGAACCCAGGGCAGGTCGAGGGTGTAGACCCACAGCGAGGCGAACCACATGCGGGCGTGGTTGTGCAGATAGCCGGTGGAGATCAGCTCCCGGGTCCACGAGTCGAACGGATCGAGGCCGGTCTCTCCGGCGATCGCGCTCTCGTAGCGTTGCCGTAGCGAGGCGTCGCTCCCGAGCTGCTCGATCCGCCACTGCAACTCACCCCTGTAGGCGCGCCACACCGATGGCCGCATCTCCAGCCAGCCCTTCCAGTACGTGCGCCAGCACACCTCCTGAACGAACTTCTCGGCCGCGGACGCCGAGTGCTCGGCGAGCACTGCCTCGAGCACTTCGGTCTCGAGGACGAGGCGATGCCGCACGTAGGGCGAAAGGAGCGAGACCCCCTCTCGCTGTTCGGGTCCCAGATCGAAGTTGCGCCGCCGGGCGTAGTGGCTACCGGCTCGCGGCACGAACTGGCCGAGGCGATCGAGGGCCGCCTCGCGGGTCGGGGTGAAGACCTGGCGCCGGGCCGAGGCGAATTCGTTGTCGCGCTCGAGGTCGGGGTGGGGCAGTGGCAGTGCTTGTTGCATGGGCTTTGGTGAGCTGGCCGTTCTCGGGGAGAGAGTTCAGGGGAAGGCAGGCGAGGCGCGAGCGACGCGGAGCCGAGCGTTCCGATCGCCGGGCCGGGGACGTCCCGGCGATGCGGTGGCGTTACGGAGGATCGGATGGCTCTTCGCCGGACGCGTCCGAACGGATGGCGCGCGATATCGTCGCTTCGAACTAGCGGCGGCAAACAGGAGGTCGGAGTCGAGATCGCGGCGCCAGTCTCGTGGGCGCCACGAAGTCGACCGATCGGTGGAGGGCGAGGAATGCTCGAACAACAACCCCTCGACGTCTGGGCGCTGGCCGGCGTCGTCCTGTTCCTGAAGATGTTCGCCATCGCCCTCTACCAGGGGCGCTGGCGGCTGCGCACCAAGGTGTTCACCAAGGCCGAGGACGCCGCGCGCTGGGGCGACGGCACGGTCTCCGAGCGCGACGTGCCGGAGGTGGAGCGGGCGCAGCGCGCCTTCCGCAACGATCTCGAGAACATCCCGATGTTCCTGATCCTCAGCTTCGCCTACCTGCTCTACGACGCCTGGGAGCAGGGCGCATACCTCTACATCGGTCTCTTCGTCATCGCCCGCATCGTGCACACCTGGGCCTATCTGCGGCCGAAGCAGCCGCTGCGCAACCGCGCCTACATCGTCGGCGTGCTGTGCACGCTGGCCGTGGCGGGGCACCTGGTGTTCGAGGTGGTGGCGCGGTAGCTGTCTGGCTTGGGGTGTGACGTGGTGCAGTGTGACGAGGCGGTGGACTGGAGGGCGGGCCTCTGTTCCACAGTCACGTTGTCGCCGCACATGACGGACTCTCCGCTCGCAGCATCCTCACCCCCTCCTCATGTCCTCCCCCTCGTAGGGGGAGGAGGACAGATGCTCGCGTTTCGATGCGGGCTCGAGGCCGCGCTGCACAGCACCCTCATGCCAGCGGAGCCGAGGGTGATGCGTTGCGTAGGCGGTGACGTCGAGCGGCGCGACGAGCAGTAGGCGGCCACAGTCCGGTTCGCTCTGGATACTCCCCACCCTGCCGCGCCCCCTGCAGGCGTGTTCGCTTCACGAGACACCCCCGCAGCCGAAGCGAGCGTCAGCGAGCTGAGCCGCACGAGAGGCAGTCGAGCCTGCGAAGACTGACGCTCGTTCCTCTCTCCTCCCCCTGAAGCGAGCCGGATGACCGATAAACCCCCACCTCTATCCTCCCCCTGAAGCGAGCCGGATGACCGATAAACCCCCACCTCTATCCTCCCCCTGAAGGGGGAGGAAGTCGGCGGGTCGCGGCTTCGGTGCGAGCTCGCGGTCACACCTCCCAGCATCGTCATCCCGGACTTGATCCGGGATCCACGCGTTACCTGTGGCGGCAACGACGCGCGTGCGACGAGAGCGCTGGCTCGGAGACCCCGAAGCCGAAGCGAGCGGTGGCGAGCTGAGCCGCAGGAGCGGCAGGGTGAGCCTGCGAAACGCTGATGCTCATTCCTCGGCCTTGTTCCCTGAAAAGAGCGTTCGCTTCACGAGACACCCTCACCCTGCCCTCCCCCTGCAGGGGGAGGGACGGAGGGTCGCGGACGGTTCGGGCCATGGAACGGTGCTCCCATTCCTCTGTCATTCCCGCGCAGGCGGGAACCCACGCGTTGCTTGAGGCGGTGACGGAGGGCGGTGCGACCAGCAGTAGGCGACCCTCGAGATGAGCACGCCCGGCCTGGTGAACGCCTCTGACCGCCGGCGACTCCGCTCGAAGCAGGACAGTCAGAGACGTACGCGTCGCCCCCCGTGTCGCCACCACCCGGCATGCCACCCTTCGATACTCTCGCCCGACCCGTCGTCCAGAGCGAACCGGCCGATCCCGGCCCCTCGCGATCCAGAGCGCCTTCGCCTCGCCCGCCACAGGAGCCTCCGCATGCCCTTCCGCAACCGCGTCACCCAGATGCTCGGCGTCGACATCCCGATCGTGCAGGCGCCGATGGGTTGGATCGCGAGAGCCCAGCTCGCCTCGCAGGTCTCCGAGGCCGGCGCCTTCGGCATCATCGAGACGTCGTCCGGTCAGCTCGACGAGATCCGCGGCGAGATCGCCAAGATGCGCCAGCTCACCGACAAGCCGTTCGGCGTCAACATCGCGCAGGCCTTCATCCGCGATCCCGGCATCATCGACTTCGTCATCGAGCAGGGGGTGCGCTTCGTCACCACCTCGGCCGGCGATCCGCGCAAGTACACCGAGACGCTGAAGAACGCCGGCCTCACCGTCTTCCACGTCGTGCCGACCCTGCGCGCCGCGCTCAAGGCGGTCGACGCCGGGGTCGACGGCCTGGTGGTCGAGGGCGCCGAGGGCGGCGGCTTCAAGAACCACCAGGACGTGGCGACCATGGTGCTGCTGCCGCTGATCCGCAGCAAGGTCGACGTGCCGCTGATCGCTGCCGGCGGCATCTGCGACGGCCGCACCATGGCGGCGGCGTTCGTGCTCGGCGCCGAAGGCGTGCAGATGGGCACCCGCATGGTCTCCGCCCTCGAGTCGCCGATCCACGACAACTGGAAGCAGGCCATCGTCGACGCCGCCGAGACCGGCACCGTGCTGCTCAAGCCCGAGGGCCAGCCGGCGCTGCGGGCGCTGCGCACCGAGCGCACCACCCGGCTCGAGCGCGGCGAGGGCAACCCGATGCAGGAGCTGCGCGACGGCGCCATGAAGGTCTACTTCGGCGGCGAGCTCGAGGCCGGCGTCGCGCTCACCGGCCAGGTCGCCGGCCGCATCGACTCCGTCAAGCCGGTGCGCGAGATCATCGAGCAGACCACCCGCGAGTTCTTCACCTGCGTCGGCGAGCTCGGCGCCTACACCGCGTCGTCGGTGTGAGCCGTCGACGCCAGGAGCGTCTCCGGACCCGACTCCCATGATCTCCCCCGACATCCTCGACCTCGACTTCCCTGCCTATCTGGAGCGCATCCGCCGCTTCACCGACGAAGAGCTGATCCCCGGCGAGGCCGAGATGGTCGCCGAGGGCGCGGTGCCCGACCGGCTGATGACCCGCCTCCGCGAGCTCGGCCTCTTCGCCATCACCCTGCCGCGCGAGTGGGGCGGCCTCGGCTGGAGCGTCGAGGAGCAGGTGCGGCTCACCTTCGAGTTCACCCGCGCCTCCTGCGTCTACCGCTCGCGCTTCTCGACCACCATCGGCCTCTGCTCGCAGGTGCTGCTCGACCACGGCACCGAGGCGCAGCGCCAGCGTTACCTGCGCGCGATGGCGGCCGGCGACTGCGTCGCCGCGTTCGCCCTCACCGAGGAGGCGGCGGGCTCCGACGCCGGCAACGTGCAGACGACGGCGATCCGGGACGGCGACGACTACGTGATCTCGGGCAGCAAGCGCTACATCACCAACGGCGCCTGGGCCGACCTGCTGATCGTCTTCGCCCGCACCGACCCGGAGACACCCGGCCACCGCGGCACCTCTTCGATCCTGGTGCCGCAGGGCACCCCCGGCGTCAGCAGCCGGCTGCCCGAGCAGATGAACGGTCACGCCGAGGGTCCCGTCGCCGAGCTCTTCTTCGACGACGTGCGCGTGCCGCGCGCCAACCTGGTCGGCGAGCACGAGGGCGCCGGCCTGCGCCAGGCGCTGCGCGGCATCAACCACGCCCGCACCCACGTCGCCGCCACCGCCGTCGGCCAGGCGACGCGGCTGCTCGACGAGGCCACCCGCTTCGCCACGTCGCGCGAACAGTTCGGTCAGCCCCTAGCCGACTTCGGCGCCGTCGAGGCGATGCTCGGCCGCAGCTACGCCGAGCTCGAGGCCGGCCGCGCCCTGATCCTCGACTGCGCCCGCCAGTTCGACGGCGGCGAGATCCCCGCCGAGCGGATCGCCGCCGCCAAGCTCTACTGCACCGAGATGGCCTCCGAGATCGCCGACCGCGCGGTGCAGATCCTCGGCGGCGCCGGCATCGTCGGCGATCACCCGGTGCCCCGCATGTGGCGCGACGTGCGCGCCCTGCGCATCTACGAAGGCGCCTCGCAGATCCACGAGCGCAACCTGGCGCGGTACCTGAAGAAGGGCGTGCAGGGCGCGTCGCGCCGCTGAGAGACGGCCGCTCCACGCAACCGCCTGACCCTGGCATCGGCTGGGACTTCCCAGGTTCAGCGCTCTCGTCGCACCGCGCGGCGAGAGCCGCCACAGGCAACGCGTGGATCCCGGATCAAGTCCGGGATGACGAAGCCGCGAGCCTCCGCCAACCCTCCCCCTTCAGGGGGAGGGCAGAGGAACGAGCGTCAGTCTTCGCAGGCTCGACTGCCTCTCGTGCGGCTCAGCTCGCTGACGCTCGCTTCGGCGTGGGGGTGTCTCGTGAGGCGAGCGCCCCTTCAGGGGGCGGGTAGGAAAGAGCGTCAGCGTTCCCAGGCTCACCCTGCCGCTCCTGCGGCTCAGCTCGCTACCGCTCGCTTCGGCTTCGGGGGTTCACCCGTCATCCGGCTCGCTTCAGGCCTGCGAGCGACCGACCAACCCCCTACTCCACCTTCTCCCCCGGCATCTCGCGGCCACCCTGGTGGATGGTCACCGTCGACACCGCACCGTCCTCGCGCCCGAAGGTGACCTGGGCGTCGACGACTTCGAGGAAGAAGGCGTCGGTCGCCTCGGCGAACAGCTCCACTTCGGGCTGACCCGGCAGCTGCGAGAAGACCCGGTTGCCGTCGACCCGGATCGTCATCTCGAAACCGGGCTGCATCTTGTAGGTGCCGGCGTAGGCGGCCGCCTGCTCGGCGCTGATCTCGATCTTGGTGCGGGTCTGCACCTCCTCGTCGGTGAGGTCGGCGCGCTCGGCCTCCTCGGCGCCGTCGGGATGGAAGAGCATGTGGCTCACCTCGCCGTCCTCGCCGAGCACGAAGTCGAGGTAGCTGAACGTGTTCTCGTAGAAGAAGCGCGTCTCGCTCTCGGGCAGGATCTCGAAGCGCTGGCCGCCGCTGCGCTGGGTGTGCAGCTTGCCGTCGGCGAAGGTCACCGTGCGGGTGTCGTCCTCGCCGATGCGGTAGACGCCGACGTAGCGGCGCAGCGTCTCCTCGGGCAGCTCGATCGCCTTGCGCTCGGGGAACGGATCGCCGACCGCGATCGCCGCCAGCTGCTGCGCCACGCGCGACGGCGACTTGGCGTTGTCGGTGTTGTTGGCCAGCACCGCGACGTAGACGTCGTCCTGCGGCAGGTAGAGGGCGTAGGTGCGGAAGCCGTGGATGCCACCGCCGTGCTGGATCATCTCGCGACCGCGCAGCTCGCCGATGGCGAAGCCGTAGCCGTAGCCGACCTCCTCGCCGTCGTCGGTGGTGAACGAGGTCCACAGCGCCTTCGCCTGCTCCGGCTTCATCAGCTCGCCACCGTGCAGGGCGCGGTTCCAGCGCGCCAGATCGTCGACCGAGGACATCAGGCTGCCGGCGGCGTAGGGCTGCGTCATGCTGAGGAAGGGCGCGTTCCGCCACTCGTCGCCCTCCTTCTCGTAGCCCTCCACCCGGTCGTCCACGATCTGCTCGGGATCGTCGTAGTGGGTGTGCGCCATGCCGAGCGGCGTGAAGATGCGCTCCTGCAGGAACTCGGCGTAGCTCTTGCCGGTGACCTTCTCGATGATCGCGCCGAGCAGCACGTAGCCCGAGTTGTTGTAGAGATGACGCTCGCCCGGCGCGAAGTCGATCGGCTCGTCGTCGAAGACGTCGATCAGCTCGTCGACCGTCAGGTCGCGACGGATCTCCTGGTCCATGTAGCCCGGGATGCCGGTGTAGCTCTTGATGCCGGAGGTGTGGGCCAGAAGCTGCTCGACGGTGACCGGCTCGTCGGTCTGCGGGAAGTCGGGCAGGAACTTGGTGAGCGGATCGTCGAGCGAGAGCTGTCCCTCGAGCTCGAGCAGCCGGATCGCCACCCCGGTGAACTGCTTGGTGATCGAGCCGAGGCGGAAGATCATGTCGGGCTCGAGCGCCACCTCGTGCTCCATGTCGGCCATGCCGCGCGCGGCGCGGTAGACCACCTCGCCGCCGCGGGTGACGATCGCCGCCGCGCCCGGCTCGGCCGGGTCGTACGCCTTCTCCATCACCGCCGCGTAAGGCGCCGCGGCGGCTTCGTCGGCCGACGCCTTGGCGAAACCGGGTGCGCTCATTCCGCCGACCGTGAGCAGCAGTGCCGCGGTGAGGCACGTGGCGACGACTCTGCCGCCACGCTGCAGACCACGCCGCTGTTGAGGCCGTCGGGCTGAGTGCGACGGGCGGGCCTGCGGACGGTCGATCGATGGATGGCTCTGGTGCATGTGTGGGGTTCCTCGGTCTCGGGTTCGGGGTCGGCAGGCGCCGCGGCTTCTTCACACGGTGCGCGCCTCGCCGGCGAGCGTCGCGCTGCTACTGTGCGGCGCCGCTCAGGTGACGGATCGCAGGTCCCGGACAGCACTCGGGGCGAGCGCCGACTGGAGATCTCCTTGCGCCGACTGCTTCTGGCTCTCACGGTGGCCTCGATTCTGGCGCAGGCCGGGCTGCACGTCCTCTACGTGCAGACGGTGGCGTCGGGTTTCGGCTGCGATGCGGCGACGCTGCGCTGCCCGGATGAGGCCGGCGGCGCCGTGTCGCTGTGGGACGAGCCGGCCGCCGAGCTGCCGTGGGCCAACCGCGACACATCGACCTACGTGTGGCCTGCGAAGCGGGCGCGCGAGGGTGGCCTCGGCCTGCTGGCGAGCGACCTGCACCGACGCTCGCCTGGCCTGCCGCTGCTCCTGCTGGCGCTCGACGGGGCCGGGCTGGCGCCCGAGACCCTGGTGTGGCTGAGCGCCCTGGCCGCGGTGCTCGCCACTACCTTCGCCGCCGCCTTCTGCGGCCGCTGGTTCGGGCCGGCCGCGGCGCTCGCGGCGGCGCTGCTCGGCGCCGTGTGGTCGAGCTCCTACCGCATGGTGCCGATCCTGGGCCCCGACGCACTGCACGCCAGCCTGTTCACGATCGCCTGCTGCGCTCTGCTCTGGGCAGGTCTCTCGCGCCGCACCGCCTGGCTGGCCCTGGCGGTGGCGGCGCTGGTGGCGGCCCAGCTGCTGCGCCCTTCGCTCGCCTTCGCGGCGGCGCCGGTGGCGCTGGCCCTGGCGCCGCTGCTGCTGCGAAGGCGCCCCGAGGAGGCGTCGCAGGAGCCCGGCCGGAGCGGCCGCCGCGCCCCGGCTGCAGCGATCGCCGTCGCGCTGCTGGCGGCTCTCGTCGCCGTGCCGCTGACCCAGGCGTCGTTGAATCGATGGTTCCACGGCGAGCTCACTCTCTCCCAGATCGGCAAGACCACCCTCGCCTGCTACGCCGGGGCGCGGCTGCGGGTGGAGGTCGAGGGGGCCCGCTTCGCCGACGCGCGCCGCGAGTGCGACGAGAGGATGCGCGGCGACGCTGCCAGCCGCCAGGAGGAGTACGAGCGGGCGGTGCACGGATTTCGCGCCCGACCGGGGGCGACGGCGCGCTCCTTCGCCGCGGAGGCGCTGCGCCAGCTCGACTTCCCGCCCCGCCTCGAGTACGCCGAGGCGCAGGCCACAGCGCCCTGCCGCCGGCACTGGTGCACTGGTTCAGGGAGACCCGGCTGCTGCGCCTGCTCTGGCTGCTCGCCGCGCTCGGGGCCTGGCGGCTGGCGCGTCTGTCGACGAGGCCGCGCGGACAGCATGAAGAGCCCGAGGGGCGCCGTCGGCTGGCTGCGCTCGGCGGGCTCGGCGGCCTCGCCGCGGTGCTCGGCCTCTGCCTGATGCTGGCGCTGCTCAACTCCGTCTCCCACCTGGTCGGCTCGCGGTTGCGGCTGCCGATCGAGCAGCTGGCCCTGGTGTTCGCGGCGCTCGGGCTCACCTGGCCGTGGGCTCTGCGCCACCGCGTCGGCGGCTGGGCGCAGGCGCTGCCTTCCGTCGTGACGCGACAGCTGGCACGGCAGCAGCCGCCGGGGGTACCGGTGCGGACGCGAGTGGCGTGGCGGGCGCTGCGCCCGTTCCGCCGCCGCTAACGGCGACGAGCTCCCCTGGGGGCCGAAACGCCGCCGCACGGCGAGGATCCGCCGACGGAGCCGAGGCCGCGGGGCTTCGGGCGCCTGCGCCACCCGACGGGCGGCGATACAGTCCTCGTCGGCTCCACCGCCGCCCGCGAACGCACGCCAGCGGCCGGTCTGGCTGCCGTGGCCGTCGCCGGTCGCGGCCCGAGGCACCCACGTCCGCCGGCCCCGGGGCGACGAACGCGACGAGGAACGGACCCCGGGGCGACCCGGGGGCTCCCGACGGCTTTCCCCGTAGAGACTCGAGACCCCAGTAGAGCGAGGACTCCGATGCAACGCACCCTGTTCGAAGACCACCACCACAGCTTCCGCGACGCCGCGCGCCGCTTCATCGCCAAGGAGATCGTGCCGCACGACGAGCAATGGCACGCCGAAGGCAAGGTGAGCAAGGAGATGTTCCGCAAGGCCGGCGAGCAGGGCCTGCTCGGCTTCGAGGTCGACGAGCGCTACGGCGGCACCGGGATGTGCGACTTCCGCCTCAACGCCATCGTCGACGAGGAGCTGCAGATGGCGGGGGTGTGCTCGTCGGGCTTCTGCATCACCCTGCACAACGACATCTGCATGCCCTACTTCACCGAGCTCACCAACGACGAGCAGAAGGAACGCTGGCTGCCGAAGCTGGTCTCCGGCGAGGCGATGGCGGCGCTGGCGATGACCGAGCCCGGCACCGGCAGCGACCTGGCGTCGATCCGCACCACCGCCCAGCGCGACGGCGACCACTACGTGGTCAACGGCTCGAAGACCTTCATCACCAACGGCATCAACTCCGATCTCGTCGTCGTCGCCGTGAAGACCGATCCCTCCGAGCGCCACAAGGGCATGAGCCTGCTGGTGCTCGAGGAGGGCATGGAGGGCTTCGAGCGCGGCCGCAACCTCGAGAAGATCGGCCTCAAGAGCCAGGACACCGCCGAGCTCTTCTTCAAGGACGTGCGGGTGCCGGTGAGCAACCGCCTCGGCAACGAGGGCGAGGGCTTCCTCAACCTGGTCAGGAACCTGCCGCGCGAGCGCCTCAGCATCGCCGTCGTCGCCGTCGCCCACGCCCGCTACTCCTTCGAGCTCGGCCTCCAGTACGCCCGCGAGCGCCAGGCCTTCGGCCAGCCGATCGGCAAGTTCCAGCACAACCGCTTCCTGCTCGCCGAGCTCAAGACCGAGGTCGAGCTAGGCCAGGCCTTCGTCGACCGCCAGATCGAGGCCCTCAACCAGGGCACCCTCACCGCCGAGGACGCCGCCATGTCGAAGTACTGGTGCGCCGAGCTGCAGAACCGCGTCGCCGACCGCTGCCTGCAGCTCCACGGCGGCTACGGCTACATGGCCGAGTACCCGATCTCGAGGGCGTTTCTGGATGCCCGCATCCAGACGATCTACGGCGGCACGAGCGAGATCATGAAGGAGATCGTGGGGAGGGGATTGGGTTTGTGAGGCGGATTGGTCGCAGCTGACACGCAGAGTACTGACACCTGCCGAATCGAGGTGGTCGCGCTGTCCCCGCCGTTCTTCTCTAGAATCAAGAGCGAAACTGACAGCTCTTGAGGGATTGCTCGGACGGCTCGCTGCCGCTCGGCCGCGGCCTCAGCAACCCCCCCTGAGGGGCCTTGAAGGAGGCGGGACATGAAGCTGTTCGAACAACTGAGTGCTCTCGGCGTTCGTGCTGCCGAGCAAGCCGGTCACCTGGCGACCGAAGAGGCGACGAAGAACGCGCTCGTGATGCCGTTCATCAATGCGCTCGGCTACAACGTCTTCAATCCCTTGGAGGTAGTGCCCGAGTTCACGGCCGACGTCGGCATCAAGAAGGGCGAGAAGGTCGACTACGCCATCGTCCGCGACGGTCGACCCGTCGTTCTCGTCGAGGCGAAGGCGAGCGGGACGGATCTGGATCGAGCGGTCATGTCGCAGCTCTTCCGATACTTCACGGTCACCGACGTCCGCATCGCGATCTGCACGAACGGGACGGTCTACCGCTTCTACTCCGATCTGGAGCGACCGAACCGGATGGACGAGAAGCACTTCCTCGAGCTCGACCTCACAGATCTTCGCGCGGAAGTCGTTGACCGCTTGGCGCACATCACCAAGGACGCCTTCGACCAGGACCGCCTCCTCGAGACCGCTACGGAGCTGAAGTACCGCGGCCAGGCCAAGAGACTCCTCGAGGCGCAGCTCGAAGAGCCCTCCGATGAGTTCATCCGTTTCGTCGCTGCCTCCGTGGTGGACGGACGGGTCACGAGGGCCGTTCGCGAGCAATTCGGCCGGATCGCCCGAGACGCCTTCCGTGAGCTCGTTCGCGACAGAGTCCAGAGCCGCCTTCGCGACGCTCTCGAGCGAGCGGCGAGGGACGAAGTAGCTCAACTCGCGGAGGAGAGCCTCGATACCGCAACGGATGGCGCTGCCGATGACATCGAGACCACGGCCGACGAACTACAGGGCTTCTACATCGTCAAGGGCATCCTGCGTCGGGTCGTCGACTCGTCGCGCATCGCGAGCAGAGACGTCCAGTCCTACTTCGGCATCCTGCTCGACGACAACAACCGGAAACCGCTTGCCCGGCTTCACTTCAACGGTCGACAGAAGTACCTCGGCCTCTTCGACAACGCAGACAAGTCCGAGGAGCGTCTCCCGATCCAGAGCCTCGACGACATCTACGACTACGCGGACCGGCTCACAGCCACAGTCGGGTTCTACGAGGGAACCGACGGAGGTGAGTAGCGGCTCCGGGCATCGACGAAGCCAGAGAAGCTCGCCTCGGCGGCCTATAGAGAAGAGCCAGCAGGGGATTGAGCTGCGACTCCTAAGGCGTACTCTCGATGACCTCTTCGAGGTCGCCCAGCGCAGCATCCTAGCCAGCCGGCCGGTACCGAGCCTCGTCCTTGTCTACACCGCCATCGACATCCTCGCCAGCCTGGAGCGCGGCCAGGAGAGTGTTGGGGAGGCCTTTAGGAGATGGGTTGCCAGGTATCTCCTAGCCGAGCTCCAGACTGAAGCTACACCTGCCGATCTCTGGGGAGCCCGCTGCGGAATTGTCCACACGGCATCGGCGAACTCAGATCTCATGAACAGGGGTCAGGCACGGCCAATCATCTACGCGGGGCCATTCCAGGGGCCCGACGAAGTCGAAGAGCTCGCCCGGTCACTCGGACACGAAACCGACATCGTGATCGGACTAGGAGACCTCGCAACCGCCACCGAAATCGCATCAGGCAACTACCTCAGCGAGATCGAGAGCCACGCTGAGCGAGCCAGGAATGCCACCGCCAATGCACCCTACTGGCTTTGTTCGACGGGGCCTCCCGAGGCCTTCTATTGAAGCGCCTTTGCCCCTTTGCCAACGTCTCAGAGATCAGGGCCCTGATGGCCAACGCGCTCGTGGATGGAAGTGATGTCGTTCTGATGGGTGCCGGTTAGCAGCCGGAAGCGAGGGCAGCCTCCGCTGCATCTCTCTTGTTGGATGGACCCTCCGGAGCGAACTTAAAAGGGCACCTCGTCTGAAGACGCGGGTGTCCCGGCGGCCCCATCCGGCAGGGGTATAGTGCTCGTGACGTACAGGTTCAGAATGTCCTCCCGATCCATGAAGAGAATCTGGCTTCGTTTCGTCACATCCAGCTTCTCACCGAGCCAGTTCTTGGCCTGCTTCGTGATTTCTCCACCTGCGACGATCATTGCGTGGTCTACCAGAACACGGCGACTGGTCTCTGGGTCGAAGATCTCGTGACCCAGCATCATAAGCACCTGCTGGTGTATCTCCGCAACATTGGCATTCGATCCCTTCGAAGCACCAGCAGCGTCCAGCTTCCCCTTCTTAGCCTGAAGACCGAAGTAGAGAACGTGCTGAGTGGGAAGGACGTACCGCATCCAGATGTCTTTGCCGTACTCCAGAGCCTTGTCCTTGTGACCAGCAGCAGTAACGCGATGAAATCCCAGCTGCCGAAAGAGCGGGAGCAGGACGTGATCGATCAGATCGTCTTCGGAGGCGCGGTCCAAGTACGCGCCAAGCCGGTTCTTTCGGTCGACCTCTCGTGGCGTGAAAGGCCGGTGCGGATTCGCAGGCGAGCTGACTGTCTTCGTTCCTATGTGCCTAACGTAGAGCTGTTGATCTTCGCCATAAAACGCCTCATACCCTTCCCTCGACAGAGGCTTGTTCAGCGCTTCAAGGGCCTTCGCACGATCTGGGTCATCTTCCTCGGCGTCGGCCTTGAGCATTAGGACGCGCAGGACGTGGACAAACACTTCCGGAAGAGAGTGCGGCCCCGGCCGAGGCTCCTGCAAGAGCTCTGACAATCGCTCCGCAGCCCACCGCCACCTCGTCGACCCGTCGTGGACAAGATCGAGATCGCATTCTTCAAAGAACTCAGTTATGTAGCTGCTAGAGCGATAGGGAAAGTGAGCAACATCACCAACCACCATCTCAGCCAGCGCCCGAAGGTTGCGTTTCCTGAAGTTCATCGAGTCCTCTACCTACCAGTGCTCCGGAACCCGTCGCGGGCTATCCAACGGATCAGAGATCAGCGGCGCTGTAGGCCGTCGCGCTCGTGAATGGGAGTGATGCTCGGCCCATGAGTGAAGGCTAGAAACCGCGAGCGCGGGCAGCGTCCGCTGCATTTCTATTGTTGTGCTGCCCAGAAGCCCCTGGGCTGATCAGTCCTCGCAGTCACGAGCATCGGGCGACCTATCGACCGCCATCTCCTCAAGAGGGAGCACCAAAGCACGGATCACGCCGTCGTCATTCATCTTGGAGATAAGAGCTTCCTTCCCATCCCACAGTGCCTCGCGCGCTTCACGAACTTCACGAAGACAGGCAACATAATCGGAGTCACTCATGTGCCACCAACCGTATTTCTTCAATATGCCGTGAACGACATGATTCCGGGCCACTCTAGCCCTCTCGAGTGCCACAGCAGTCTTCTGGTCCTTGCAGTACTTCTTGAAGGCGTTGGCGAGCCAACCGATCGTCTTGTCGGAGTGCGCGTCGATCGACAGATCTCCATCAAGGCGCGCCGCCGCTTCAATCGCCGACAATAGACCACCAACCTGGAACTCGAACACCTGCGAGTCCGCGACGACTGCTCCGAGAAAGGCGAACAGAGCGAGATCGTTGGGCCGAACATAGAGTCCGACCAGCTCTTCTCCGACCCGCACAACGAGAGGATCCTCGTGTCGGCTGTAGTCCGGACCGGTGATCTCAAGCGCAGTCATCTGTACTCCTGTAATCGGGAGACGGCCCAGCCGCCTCACGGTCTGCGGATCGACCGCACGAGTGTGAAAGAGGAGGACCCGAGCGCTCTGGACAGCCGGATCCGATCGGGTGTGCTGCTCTCATTCAGGCACAGCCCCTGTCCCTCCTTCAGTGAAGCGCCGAACCCCTAGAGGCCTGAGTCTCCGATCACGCCAGTCGACGACCACTACCTCTCTTTGAGCGGACCCATCGCGAGGTGTTCTTAAGTGGAGGTGCATCGCAGTCGCCTTCGCCCAATCTTCGCCAAGTTCGGGCAGCAATCCCTCGAGCTCCGACCTGCTATGGCCGAACTCGACCGCCGCCTTGGTCACCTCCCTACAGTAGAAGTACGTCGTCACCGCGATCTCGTTGAAGTCACGCACTCCAATCTGAACTCGATCTCCGGGCTTGAACCCCCTGCTCCTTATGCACCCATCGAACATATACAGACCCCCGCAGCCTACGTCTTCGGGTCGCTCAATAGGTTTCGGGCCTTCGGCACTACCGAACCGATCAATGTCGATGCCGGCCCATAAAGAAAGTAGCTGACCATCGGCACAGTCCATCTCAGCGCTCACGATTCCGCCCCGATGTGTCAAGCAGTTTCGCACCTGCTGGAAGCGGACCAGGACGTCATCAAGATTGGTTGCGACTGAGTAGCGTTTCCGAAGGCACTCCATCTTCCGCCTGAAACCCATCTTGTGACTTCTGGCCCAATACCTGTCCACTTCTTCGATGTGTGTTCCAGCCTCGTTGCTCGCTATGGCATCGAGACCGAATTCTTCGATTCTTTCTAAGGCGTGGCAGAAGGACCCTGCCCAGTCGAGGTGAACGTGCACCCGTTCGATGAGTTCGCGGAAACCGTTCGCCAGTACCCAAGTCGTGAAGTCACCGAGTTCTTCGGCCGACGGCGCCTCCTCGTCCCACTGCGCCATCGTGAGTTCGAATGCTAAGTCTCTGAAGGAGAGAGGTCTGCCTGCTTCCGGGAGCTCGGCAGCGAGACCGATCCGAACACGCTTCAGGAGTTCAGAGATCTCCCGGGAGACCGTGTTCAGCCGTGCCGAGACATCGAGAGCGATTGCATGCTGACCCACCTCGCGATCCATCTACCGCCTCTTCTCTGCAGCACAAGGGATCAAAGCTCAGCGGCGCTGCGGACGAGCGCGCTGGGCAGTGGGAATAACTTCGGGTTCATCACAATGGCTACCAGTCGCGAGCACGGGCAGCGCCCGCTGCAGCTTGTTGTTAGGCGCCGTCACTGTTCAAGAGACCGGCTGCCCTGAGTTCTTGGAAGAGCATCCGACCGGGCCGACCACAGGACTCTTCTTCAAAGCCGCGCGCATCGAACGACCGAGAGAAGACCGCTGAAACAGCTCGCACCGCATCCTCGGCCGACCTGAACGTTCGTGCGTGCCGAACGAGCTCAGCGGCCTCGCTGTCGAACTCGTCGGCGGGTGCCCCGCCGGCCACCAAAGAATAGGGATCCCAAGACCTCAGGACGAGGCGCGCGATAGACAACGCCCGCTCATAGTCACTGGCAGTAGTGATTCCCACTCGCGGCGCCTAACTACTTGGCTAGCTGCGCCAGCGACGCCGCCAGGTCACGGATACGAGCCAGGCGCCGCTGCATAACGCGCTGCACTGGACGGTCTGCGTTCCTCAGCATCTCCGCTCCCCTGTTGCCCTCTTGTCTGTTTCCGCCAGTCTAGCCCAGGGCAATATTCGGGCGGGATCGTGCTGCATAACGCGCCGGGGCTCTCGCGGCACTGTGACGATGTCAGGTCTGAATGGCTCAGCATGGCGGCGCTACCGCGTGCGCGTGCGTCCGCGGTGCCAGACGCCTGGAAGAGCCTCGCCGCCTGGAAGAGCCTCGCCGGCACCATCCCGACGCCCCGCGCCACGGACCTCTCACTCGACCAACGGCCAGTGGACCTCCGTGAGCCACTTGCCTGGATCGGGCTCCTCGCCGGGGTCGGTGACGTAGATCTCGCACGGGTAGCCGGCGACCTCCTCGCCCTCCTCCGCGATCCAGCGCTCGACGGCCTGGTGCGCCTCGCCGAGGGCGTCGTAAGGGCCCAGGTGGTGGGTCGCGGCGACGGTGCAGCCACCGAGGTGACCGACTTCGAAGCCCTGGGCGGGCGCGATCTCGCCGGCGATCGGCATGCCGGCCTCGACGGTGATCAGGCCGGGCCCGAACTTCGGGTAGCGCGCGGTCGGCCTTCCCGCGAGCTCCAGGCCGTTCGAGATCGCGTGCTGGAACACGGCTCCGAAGATCTCGCCGAAGGCCTGAGCCAGCTGATCGGGAGCGACGTCGCGGCGCTGGTAGAGGAATCCGGTCTTCTCGATGCTCTTCTTCTCGATCTCGTAGTCCATGGTCACGTCCCCTCGTCTCGAGTGGCTGCGTTTCGTGTTGGGCTCGCTGTACAGCGGTGCCCGGTAGAGGCCGACGCAGGGCGCGATCCGGTGGGCCAGCCGACGATCGGCTGGCGGCCCTGGAGTCGTGGTAGTCGGCGGAGCTGACTCAGAGAACGGAGCGTGTCGGCCCCGGTGCTGCGAGACCCGGCGCCTCAGCTCGCCGGGCGAGCAGCCGAAGTGTCGGCGGAAGGCGCGGGTGAAGCCCTCGTGGCTGTCGAAACCGGCGTCGAGAGCGATCTCGAGGATCGACGAGCCCGTGAGCGCCAACGAAAGGGCGGCGCGCTGCAGCCGGACGCGCCGCTCGAACTGCAGTGGCGACTCGCCGATCGTCGCCTGGAAGACGCGCTGCAGGTGTGTCGCCGAGCGTCCGTCGAGTCGGGACAGCTCGGCCAGCGACGTGCGTTCTTCTCCGTCGGCGAGTTGTACCAGCAGGGGCAGGAGTCGTTGCAGGGGGCTCGGCACGAGCCGACTGTAGCTGCCGCCTGGTGCGGCGCTCTTGACCGTTCTTGCGGTCTGCGGAGGGTTTAGGGGCGGAGTGTCGGTGGGGTGAGCGGCGCGGCGCGGTCTGGAGAGACGTCCTCGCGTACCACCCTTGAACGCACACCGTGGAGGCTCTGTTTGACGTACTGCGTGGACCCTGGATCAAGTCCAGGGTGACGGCCAAGGGGGTTTGACGGCGATTGCGAGAGCGGCGGCCTCAGGTGTGTATTCGAGGACGTGGGGAAGGGGGCAACCACCCGTCCTCGACTGCGAAGGGCCGGGAGTGTCGAGTCGGTCGCTGCGCGGCAGCGCGGCGGCCCGGTGTCACAGACGTCTGGCGAACAACGCAAACCGAGGCGGCTCTGCTTGACGAAAAGCGTGGACCCTCAGATCGAGTCCAGGGTGACGGCCCGGGGTGTGACTGCGACTGCGAGAGCGGCAGCCTCAGGTGTGTGCGCTCGCGGATGTCTGCGCTTCAATCTTCCCGTCAGCGGCGAGGCTCACCTCAGGTGTGTGCGCTCGCGGATGTCTGACCTGAGGCCACTGACCGGTTGGCTGGTCTCCACACGCACGCGGGCGCCACCTCGGCTCGCAACACCGAACGGGCGGCTGGGCCCTGGTCTCGCGACGCACGCGGACGCCACACCTCAGATCGACATCGCCGCTCCGAAATAGATCCCCAGGGTGCCCACGAAGCCGAGCGGGAACCCGAGGAGGAGTGCTCGCAAGGGCCGTAGTCTGGGCAGCTCGACCAGGTGCGCCACCGCTCCGAGGATGACGAGCAGCGGGCAGACCGCGCGGATCGCCCAGTGGGCGGCCGGCGAGCCGAAGCCGTACTCCACCGGCAGCAGGGTCAGGAAGAACACGAAGCCCATCGGCGCGACGAAGGGATAGGCCATCCACAACGGGCTTCCCACCAGCACCACCTCGGCGGGCCCGAAAGCCACCGCGCTCACGATGCCGAGCAGGTAGGCGCCGAGCATGCCCGGCAGCGATCGGTGGTCGGGGCTACGCTCGGATCGAGGCATGTTCGGAAGTCTCGGGCCTCGGTCCGCGAGGGTTCACCACGAGCTCCTAGGGCCAGGACGCCGGTGCGCCGGTCTCGTCGAACAGCGGCGCCCGGTCGGCGTACGACTCGAGCACGAACTCGACCGGGCCCTTGACCAGCCCGATCAGCGGCAGCTCGGCGAGGCCGGTGCAGGGCAGGCGGTCGTCGAAGCGGTCGTCGTGCTGCCACGACTCGCCGGTCCCGAGGTGCCAGCGTCGGGGGCCGATCCGGTGGTGCTGGCGGTCGGAGCGCACCCACTCCTCTTCTTCGGTACCGATGACGCGCACGTCGACCTCCTCGCAGGTCAGGCGCTCCTCCACCACCGAGAGGTCGAGCCGCCGATCGCAGTCGACGTCGCCGACCGCGATGCGATCGAAGCGCGCCGCCCAGCAGCCGCCGAGACGCACGCGCGACTTGGAGGACCCGAGGTCGAGGCCACGCCAGAGCTGGCCGGTCGTGGGATCGAGGATGAGGAGGAGGTCTCGACCGCTGGCAGCCTGCGCCGAGCCGCCGTCGGCGATGGTGTAGGAGGACAGGTGCAGGCCGATCCGGCCACCGCCGATCGGGAAGGCGGTCACCGCCTCTTCCCAGTCGAGTGAGCCGACGTAGGACTCCTCGTCCTCCGCCACGACCTCGGGGGGCTCGAGCCAGGCGAGGGGGATCGGGGCGTCGATGCCGTCCGCCGAGCGCAGGCGGTAGGCGTCACCGTCCCGCACGAGACGGAATCGCTCTGCATCGAAGAAGTCGCCAGCCGATGCGGCGGCGGGCGAGCACACAGCAGACGTCCCCAGAAGCACCGCCACCAGCACCCCCAGAGACGACGCAACCAGCTCTCTGGTCATCTACCGGTCCTCCCATCGACGCTCCGTCCGCTCCTAGGGGACCGATCGTACCTGGCAGTGAGGAGACCGAATCGGGGCGGGAGATCTCCCTACTCCGCGAACGCCAACACCCGGCCGTCGAGAGAGCTGGCGTACACCCGTCCGTCGCCGGTCGCCGGCGAGCCCGGGAAGCCGAAGGGGCCGCTGTCGCTCGCTGGCGCCTGGAAGTACCAGACGATCTGGCCGGTCTTGCGATCGAGCGCGAAGACGCCTCCGTGATGGCCGACCAGGTAGCCGGGAGTGCTCGCTGCGCCGGCGTAGACGCGCTGCTCGGTGACCGCGGGCTGCCCCCACGTCCAGCCACGCACGTCGGCGCTCCACAGAGCACGGCCGGTCGCCGCCTGGAGGGCGAAGACCGCCGCGGCGTCGGACGAGCCGACGTACGCCACCGCGTCACGCACGCTCGCCGACGACTCGATCCACGAGAACCACACGTAGTGGCTCCAGGCAGGCTCACCGGTCGCCGCGTCGAGGGCGAGGAAGTCGTAGCTACGGCTGCCGACGAGCACCAGGTCGCCGTGGATCGCTGGGGTCGACACCACCGGCCCCCTGGTGTCGTGCTTCCACAGCAGCTTGCCGGTGCTCGCCTCGAGGGCGTAGACGTGGCCGTCGTAGCTGCCGAAGAAGACCCGTCCCCGATGCACGGCGGGCGCGGCGAGGATGCTGTCGCCGGCGGCGTGCTCCCACGCCTTCGCGCCGTCCTCCGGATCGAGTGCCAGCAACCGCCCGTCGTGGGTGCCGAGGTAGAGGCGATCCGCCACGGTGACGTCGGAGCCGAAGCGGTCGTAGCGCGACTTGGGGTCGTCGAACGGCAGGCGCACGGCGGGCGAGCCTGAGACCTTCACCCGCCAGCGCTCGGCTCCGCTGCTCGCGTCGAGCGCGTAGAGCATGCCGTCGTCGGCAGCGAGGTAGAGGACGCCTTTCGAGATCGTCGCCCGGCTGCGGATCGCCCCTGCGGCAAGGAACGACCAGCGCCGTTGGCCGCTCGCCGCATCGAGGGCGTGCAGCCGGCCGTCCTCGCCGCCCGAGTAGACGAGGCCGTCCGCGAACACCGGTCCCGCCCACTGCGGCGACCCGGCGTCGAAGCTCCACAGCGGCTGGACCTCACGACCCGCGAGCTCGGCTCGCTCAGGCGACTCGGGAAGCCCGCCGCGACGCAGCGTGACCGGCAGCTCGTAGACGGGCACCAGCCCCTTCGGCATCACCCCGCTCAGCGTTCCCTCTGCGGCGTCGTGCACGAAGCGGAAAGGCCCGAGGCCGACGTCGACCCGCGAGCCCTGGGCCTCGCCGACCACCAGCGGCACCGCGCCGAGCGACGACCCCTGGACGTGGATCGCCGGGATGGTCATCAGGAGCGACACCTTGCCGTCGTCGCGGGCGACGATCTCGAGCGCGAAGGCCGTCGTCTGCTCGCCGTGGGTGATCGTGCCCGACCACGGCCCGAGGAGGTCCTCGGGCCCGAGGGGATCGGCCGTCTGATTTGACGCGGCCAGATTCAGGGCGATCAGCAGGGCGCTGAAGGTTCCGATCATGTTCTCTCGCTGGTCGAGACTCCGGGTGCGCCCGAGTACGCGGAGGCGGCCGGGCGTGTTGCACCCTAGAGGGAGGGCCCGGGCGCGAGACGGGGACTCCGAGGATCCTGTGGTTCGCCGCTAGTCCGTAGCATCGGGGCGGCGGCCGCGCGCCCTACCAGCGGTAGGAGACTCCCACCTGCACCACCGGGTAGAGATCGTAGTCGGCCACCTCCCGGCGCAGCTCGGCCTCCTCCTGCTCGACGATGATGTCGATCACCTGCCGGAACTCGGGCGGCACCTCGATCGGCAGGTTGAGGTTCGCCGTGAGCTCGACGTCCGGCGCGCCGGTGAAGAGCACCCCGAGATCGACCTTGAAGCGCCAACGGCCGGTCTGGCCGAGCGGGTTGCCGAAGCCGATCCCGAGGTAGGGCACCACGGGGTCGATCGTCGCCGTGCCTTCGAGGGTGCCGAGGAAGTCGACCAGGATCGCCGGGAAGTCCTCGCCCGGTAGCAGGAGGTCGGCGAGCGGCGCCGAGGCCTCGATCCGATCGTCGTTGATCGCGACACCGGCGCTGATGCGGAAGGAACCTTCCCAGGGATACCAGTCGCCGACCAGCAGGAGCTGCTCGAGCTCCAGGTCGCCGGAGTAGTCGACCTCGTCGGTCTGGATGTCGATCGACGTCGACCAGGCCGCCAGCGCGGCACGGGCCTGCAGGCGCGGAGAGCCGACGGTGGCCTCGAGGCCGGCGCCAAGGGTGCCGGCAGTGGGTCCGAGCGAGAAGTCGGTGGCGTGGCCGGGGACGACGCAGGCGAGGGCCAGAGCCGAGGTCGCGAAGACCAGCCGGCGTCGGCGCAGTGGCAAGAGATTCACGGTGGTCGTCCTCCTGGTCGGAAAGAGCCCGGATGGGCGAGCGCGACTCCGGTACGGACGGACGGTGCGCCCACCCCAGGATCGACGCCGGCGTCGCGTGCTCGGGGTCCCAGCCCGCCGCGAGGCGATGATCCCGTCCCAGGTGGAACCGGATGCGATGGGTGCGCATTCACGCCAGGCCTGGGCCAAAAGAATCACGTTGTAGTGAGTGTCGGCCTGGAGCTAGGCTTCCGCCGCCAAGTCCACAGGGAGTCGCACGGTCGAAGATGAGGCCCAGCCGATTCGCTCCGTTCCTCGCCCTGCTCGTCACACCCTTCCTGGCGACGGCGCAGGACGGCTTCCTCGACGCCACGTTCTACGCCGACGGCCGGGTCGAGTTGCCAGCGGCCCAGATGAGCTACGGCGACGTGATCGCGACGGCGCCGGACCAGCGCATCGTGATCGCCGGGACTCAGGTCACCACAGGTGCCCCCCACAAGGTCGTGTGGGCGATCCTCGACGGTTCGGCCGCGGCCCAGGTCTGCAGCTTGTCGGCGCCGCTCGGCAGCGTGGGCTTCGAAGTCACAGCGGCCCTCTTCGACTCCACCGGTCGGCTGGTGATCGTCGGCGAAGGTGGCTTCGAGGGCGAAGGCCTCGAGGGCGTCGTCCTCCGCTTCCTCTATCCCTCCTGCACCCTCGATCCGACCTTCGGCAACGGGGGAGGCTTCCGGACCGCCTTCTTCGAAGGCAGCGTGCACTTTCGCGACTCCGCCTTCGACCCGACGGGCCGACTGGTCGTGGCCGGGTACCACGAGAGCTCACCGGACACCGGACTCGTACTCCGTCTGCTGGCGAACGGTACTCCCGACACGAGCTTCCACTTCGACGGCTACGCCCAGCTCGTCCGCAGCCACGACCTCCAGCTCGAAGCGGTCGCTGTCCGGCCCGACGGACGGGTCGTCGCGGTGGGTGACCATCTGTACCCCGGCGGAAGGGAGATCCTCGTCGCCGGATGGACCACTGCCGGCACGAAGGACACCAGTCTGGCGCCCAGCGGTTGGGTCGAGATCGGAATCGCGCCGGCACACGGCGTCGCGCTCGAGCTCGACCCGGGAGACGGAGCGATGCTCATCGCGGCCACCGTCTCGGCTCCGGGACCCGGCTGGTCGACACTCGTCAGGATGCAGCCCGACGGCGATCTGGACCCGACCTTCGGAACCGACGGAATCGCGCAGCGGCAGACCTGGGCGCACAGCGAATCGCTCACCGGGTTGGCCAGGCTGAGCGATGGACGCCTCGTCGTCCTCGGACGAGGCTCGGATACCGTCGTCGTCTCCGACGGCGCCTGTTTCCTGTACCGCTTCACGGAGTCCGGCGGCCCAGACGACTTCGGCCTCTTCGGCATCTCCGCCTTCAACTGGGCGGCGCTCGGCTCGAACGGCGTCACCTGCTGGGCGATCGCTCTGCAGGCTGGTCGGCCCGTGGTCGTCGGCAGGGCGGCTTTCGGAACCATCCCCTCCGCCGTCGCCGCCCGCCTCGAGAATGCCCTGATCTTCGCCGACGGGTTCGAGAGCGGATCCACGGACGGTTGGTAGGAGCGCCGCTTGCTGGGAAGGGGTGCGCGCGGAGGTGCCGAGCACCGCGATCACTCCCTCGGCGATGTCGTCGGGCGGTCGACGACGAACGTTCCGTCGCGCAGCTCGACGCGACGGTGTGGCGTGTCGCGCGATCTCCTCCTCGTGGGTGACCAGGACGATCGTGGTGCCGACGGCGTTCAGCGCGTCGATCTGCACCATCCTGTCGGCGGCGGTGGCGGAGTCGAGGTCTTGCCGCCTTCTCGTCCGCGAGTTCCTTCGGCTCGTTGATCAACGCCCTGGCGAGGGCGACGCTCTGCCGCCGGCCGGCCGCGATCTGGTTGGGCCGATGGTGAACACGATCCGCGAGGTCGACCCGCTCGAGGGCGGCGAAGGCATGGCGACAGCGCTCGTCGGGCGTCACCCCCACGCAGACCGGGGGGAGCGCGGTGTTGTCCGCCGAGCAGCGGCCGACCGACCACCGGTCAGTCGGGAGAGAAAGCTCTAGAGATCACATCCCGGGAACGCCTCGAGCAGGCTGAACGACGGCGCGGTGACTCCGTCGACGTTGTCGATCACCCGCAGGTACTCGGGGGAAGGTCGGCCGGCCGCCTTGGCCACCAGGTCCTCGACCTCGAGGCGGAAGCCGAGGGTGGTGGTCGGCGCGCCGAAGAGCCAGAAATGGCCGTTGATGGAGCAGCCGTCGAGCACCTTGACCAGGAACTCGGGGTTGCCCTCGAAGAAGCTGAACAGGCCGCCGTCGGGCAGGCCGACGCCCGAGAGCGGCGAGGCGAACGCCTGGCCCGACTGGCCGCCGCCGATGGCGGTGAACCAGGCGAGGGTCACCCGGAAGCGGCCGTCGTTCGGCTGGTCGTCGAGGCAGAGGGTGGTCGCGTCGGACACGCAGTCCGGGGTCTGGCCGCCCTCGAGGAGCGCCGCGAAGTCGACCGGCACGCTGCCGCTCTGGCCGAGGCCGTAGGCGACAACGCCCGGGGTCGCGTCGTCCCAGAGCTGGCCGCGCAGCAGCACCGGCACGAAGAGCACCTGGCCGACGTCGCCGGGCGCCGGCGAGCCGGCGGTGCGCTGCAGCCTGGCGCCGACCAGCCGCTGGGCGGCGTCGAACTGAAAGTTGTCGAGCAGCAGGGTGACGCGGGTGGTCGGCTGCGCTCCGCAGCGCGACTCGACCTCGAGGAAGGCTCGCTCGAAGGGGCTGTCGGGCAGTATTGACGCGGCGGTCGAGCAGGGCTGGCCGGCGCGCTCGAGCTCGACGCGCAGCGTCTGCTGCACCAGGGCCAGGGCGCCAGCGAGTCGGGCGGAGACCTGCTGCGAACGCGGAGCGACGAAGCGGTCGACCTCGGGCCCGGGAGTGGCGCCGAGGAAGTCGGCGCCGGGAGGGCCCTGGGAGCCGCCGATCTCGAGCGCGCCGGCCGCCAGCGCCACCCGCAGCACCGGCGACGCGTCGACGTCGGAGGCGGCGGGCTGCGCCATCAGGCCGAGGGTGGTCTGCCGCACGGCGCCGGGCGCTCGCGGCGCCGAGGGCACTCGCACGATGCTGGCCGCGAGGTGGCGCTCGGGTGCTCCGCCCGTCGCCGAGGTCACGGCGCGCAGCACCGCCAGGCCCTCCTCGTCGGCCGTCACCGTAACCAGCGACGGCGACTCCGCACCGACCACCTGCGCCGCAGCGAGGGCGGCGCGGAGGCGCTCGTTGAGACTCGGCACCTGCGCTCCGGCGGGGGCCTCGAGGAGGGCGAGGCCGGTCAGGGCCAGGGCGAGCACCACGGCGTGCCTCGAGGTCGCACGCGGACCGACAGGGGTCAGCATCTCACGGGCTCCGATCTGCGTTGGGGTCCAGACGCGAAGGGTGCGCGTCCTGGTAGAGCAGGGTCCAGTCGATCGTCGCCGCACCCACCGTCTGCTCGGGCGAAACGACGAGGCGCCCGCTCGAGCGGGCCGAGAGCAGACCGGGCGCCGCCGGTGAGCGGAACCTGACCTCGAGCTCGGGGCCGATGTCGAAGCGTGGATCACCGATCAGGAAGACTGCGCTCATGGTGTCGAGCCGGCCGGCGAAGTAGCTGGCGTCGAGGTTGATCAGCGCCTCGCCGCAGGGGTCGAGACAGCCGATCTTGATCTGGTAGCGCTGCGGTGCGTTGGGGCGGCGGGTGAGCTGCGCGAAGGCGTCGTGGCAGGTGGTGACGCCCTGGGCCGAGAGGTCGTCGCACAGGCGCAGCTCGATCGACTCGCGGAGGAGGTCGAAGACCATCCAGTCCTCGGCGTCGTAGACGTGCTCGTGGTCCGAGCCGAGGGCGAAGGCGAGATCGGCGGCGGGGATCGCGTCGACCGCGCGCCGGGCGCTGTCGATGCGCGCCGTGCGGCCGGCCGCCTCGACCTCGAGCTCGAGCAGCGCCGCCGAGGCGCCGACCGCGACGTCGCTCGACGGCGTCACCCGCAGCAGGTGCAGCTGCGGCTGCGCGGCGAGGTCGAGGCGCGACTGCGGCGGCGCCAGCTGCGCCAACCACCAGAGCTGCGCCCCCGGCGCGACGCGCAGGGCGCCGCTGCGGTCGTGCTCGGCAGTGCGCACGCTGCCCTCGATGCCACCGGAGCGGCCGGGCGAGAGCACGGTCATCGTCGGCTGCACGGCGAACGGCGCCGCCGCGTCGAGCCCGGCGCGCAGCGCGTCCATCTGGGCGCGGTCGTGCTCAACCTGCTCGAGGGTCAGCTGGGCGGAGGCCGGCACCGCGGCGAGCACGAACCAGAGCACCAGCACCGCCAACCGGCGCGCCGGGCACGAAAGCGAACCGCGCCTCGCAGGCGGCCTGCCAGGACGGTAGAGCGGTCGGAATGGCCTCGGCACAGTCACGCTGTCGTCCTCCTCGAAGGCGAAGCGGCGGGGACTCTATGCGAACTCGAGCTGGCTGCGACGATGACGGCTGTTGCCGAGGGGACGGTGACCTCGTTCCGGATCGCACGCCAGGTAGCGTTGGAGACTCCGAGCAGCCCGTCTCGACAGTTTCCGGGCCCTCGGCTTCGGGGCACCGGCGGGGCGACGCCGCACGCCATGCATCCAACACCCGGGAAGGAGTCGCGATGAAGGACTCACGGATCGAGCTGAACGGCGGGCGGGAGCTGGCCTTCACCGAGATCGGCCCTGCCGACGGCACCTGTCTCTTCTTCTTCCACGGAGCGCCGATGAGCCGGCTGCACCTCGCCGGGCTCGAGCAGGAGCTCGCGGCGCGACGCCTGCGGGTGCTCTCGCCCGATCGTCCCGGCTACGGCGGTTCGTCGCCGCGGCCTGGCCGCAGTCTGTCGGACTGGCCCGGCGACGTCGCGGCGTTGGCGGACGCGCTGGGCATCGAGCGCTTCCTGGTCGGCGCCCACTCCTCGGGTGGGCCCTACGCGGTGGCCTGCGCGGCCCTGTTGCCGCAGCGGGTGAGGGCCGGCGTCATCCTCGGCGGCGTCACCGACATGGGCTGGGCGGGCGCCTGGGAGGGTTACCCCGAAGAGGAGATCCCGATCCTGCGCCAGCCCGACGAGGCGGCGGCCATCGCCTGGTGCACCGAGCACTACGGCGCCGACGGCAGCGGCTTCCTGGAGGGAGACTCGCTGCCGTTCCCCGACCCGGACCTGGCGGTGCTCGCCGAGGAGAGCTTCGGTGCGGCCGTCGTCGAGGCCTTCCGCCAGGGCGTCGGTGGGTACGCCCAGGATCTGCACGTGCAGAGCCGTCCATGGCCGTTCGATCCAGGGTGCATCGGCGTCCCCTTCGTGGTCGTGCACGGAGAGCAGGACGACCTGATCCCCGTCGCGCACAGCCAACACACCGCGGAGCTGATCCCCCACGCGAGCTTCCGGCTGTTGCCCGGACACGGTCATCTCTCGATCGTCGCCGAGCTGCCGGGGATCGCGGCGGAGCTCGACGCCGCGGACCGTTCCGCCTGATCGGTTCCGTCGTACGCTGAACGAGCATGAATCAGCGAGGCCGCTCCTCCAACCAGAGGGTGGCTGGCGCTCCTCCTTAGACCTGGTCGGGTCTCCCTGTAGAAGAATGCGCGTCCACGCCTTCCGCACTGCACTGATCGCCAAGGGTTCTCTCCCCATTGGGATGCAGCACCGGTCCGAATCGTGAAAGGTCCCACCGAATGACAGACACGTCCCTAGCAGCCGCCACCAGGGACTCCGCCGCACAGCAGCCAGAAGCAGCCGCCTTCTCGCCTCCCGGCCTGCGCGAGTACGCCGGTCTCACCGTGTGCCTGGTGGCCTACGGCATCCTCCTGACCTGGGCGGCGACGCGCTCCGGTCCCGTTCCGCAGCCCGAGGCCATCCTCGGCCCCGTCGCGTTGCAGCTGGGGCTCACCGCCGCGGTGTGGCTCCTGATGGTGGGCTTTCGCAACTACAGCGTGTTGTCGGGACTGATCAGCGGCGAGTACTTCCGCGCCTACCAGGCGCTGCACGCACCGCCCGACTGGGTGGAGCGCCCGGCGCGGGCGTTCAACAACCTGATGCAGGTGCCGACGCTCTTCTATCTCGCCTGCCTCTTCCTGGTGCTCTTCGAGCGGCTCGACCACCAGGCGGTGCTGCTGGGCTGGATCTACGCTTCGACGCGGCTGCTGCACGCGGTGGCCTACATCGGCTGGAACTACCTGCCGGCGCGCTTCGGCGCCTGGCTCGCCAGCTGCGTGTGCCTGATCGTGCTCTGGGTGCGGCTGCTGTTGGGCTGAGCGGTTTCACCCGGCGGGAGACGTAGCGGACGGCGCCACCGCTCGACGAAGGCGCCGCCGCGGTCCTCCGAACCTCACCCCCCGAACGGCTGACCGCTCGCCGGCAGGTCGGCGATGCGCGCCTCGCGATCCGGCATCGGTGGCAGCGGCGCGCTGGGCACCGGCTCGTACCAGAACGCCGCCACCGAGTAGTCGTCCTGGCGCTCGAAGAGGGCGCTCATGTACCAGCCCATCGGATCCTGCAGCAGCTCCGCCATCGGCGGCGGCGCCGTCGCGCAGCAGCCGATCGTCTGCAGCGTCACCCGGATCTCCTCGTCCCAGTAGATCGGGTCGGCGAGGTGCCAGCGGTACATCGAGACGTAGCTCTCGGTCTTGGCGCCCTCGTCCCGCTCGATCCAGTTGGCTCCGTGGTGGAGGAACGGCGTCTCCTGGATCCCGTACGACAGGCCGACGTAGTCCTCGGCGCCGGTGCCGTTGATCGTCGGCAGCTCCTCGTCGCCGTCGAGGTAGATCTTGATCTCGCCCTCGCCCCACCAGTCGACCGGGTGCTCGACCGGCGTCGGAAGTGGGCGGACGCCGATCACGGCGCCGAGGTAGCGGCCGCGGCCGGTGCGGCGCGGCAGCACCTCGAGATCCTCGCGCAACGTGGTCGGGGCGTGGCGGTCGAACGCCACGTGCAGGCGGCCGAAGCCGTCCGAGTGTCGGTCGCCGAGGGTGTAGTCGAGCTGGAAGTACACCATCATCGGGATCGGCAGCTCGTTGGTCAGCGTGACGCGGGCGCTGCTGGCGAACGGCATCGGCAGCCAGATGTTCATGCCGAGCCTCTCCCCCACCGAGTGCACCGCCGACTGGAAGGCGTCGGTGGTGCCGTGCGCGAAGCCGAAGAAGTCGCCCACCGGCGCCTCGATGCTCGGATGTTCCTGGCCGTCCCAGTAGAAGCGCAGCACCATGCTGCGGATCACCTCGGGGAACTGCGGCATCGTCATCCAGATGTGCCGCACGGTGCCCGGGCCTTCGATCGCCGCCAGCTCGACCGTCTCGCCCGGCGCGAACACCCGCGAAGGAGATCCCTTGCGGCCGGGGCCGAGTGGGCTCGCGGCGACACCGCCCGCGCCGCGTGCGCCGGTGGGGTTCTCGAACGAGATCGAGCGGCTCTCGAGGCCGGTGCCGAGGTCGTAGGGAGCACGCGCATCGAAGGCGGCCTGGAGCACCTCACCGTCTCTACCGGCACACCCTACGAGGACGAGGAGGAGGACGAGAGCGACGAGCGCCAGGCGAGCGGGCGACGTCTTCACGGGTGGCTGCACGACTGTCCCTCCTGCCGTCGGCACGCGACGCTCCACGCCGGCCTCTGCACCTGAGGGAAGGTGCCCTCGGTCCCGGCGCGAGGCGGGTGGCGTCTCTGGAGTCTTGGAGTGGAGCGATGGGTGCGCTCGATCCTACCTGCGCCGGACCCTTGGACTCGGCGTCGCTAGACTGGCGAGCGATGACCCCAGCGGCGAGATCCCTGGCTCCCGTGACGCTGCTCTTCATCGCCGCCAGCCTGGTCCACTTCGTCCACAACGCCGAGTGGATCGCCGACTATCCGGGCCTTCCCGAGTCCTGGACCCGGACCGGCGTCTACACGGCTTGGATCGGGATGACGCTCGTCGGAGTCGTGGGCTGGTGCTGGTTGGCGCTTCGCTTCAGCCGGCTCGGGCTCTCACTGATGGCAGTGCATGCGCTGCTCGGGATCACCAGCCTCGGCCACTACGCGCTGGCGCCGGTCGCCGCACACACGGCTTCGATGCACCTGACCATCCTGCTCGAGGTGGGCGCCGCGTGCGTGGTGCTCTACAGGGTCTGCAGGCTCGCGGCGTCGAGCCCACGACCGCTTCGCGGTGTGTCCTAGCCGCGTAGGGCCCCCTTCCCTCCGATCCACCACGCGGCTCACTCAGAGAACACGCCCGCCTGTTCGAAGGCGCGCACCATCTCGCGACCGACGATCTCGTTGCCGGGATCGAAGAAGTGGCAGCAGCCGTCCATGTAGAGGGTCTGCTCGACGTCCGCGAAGACCTGGGTCAGATCGACGAAGTGCACTCCGGCGCCTGCGAGCTCCTGCCCTGCCTCTCGCAGCGCGGGGTAGCCGCGCTCGGCGAAGCGCTGGTGGGCCGAGCCGGGCAGCAGCAGCTCCTGCTCCCGGAGCGACAGAGGCTTCGATCCCTCGACGTTGAGGTTGGGCTGCAGGAAGTGGAAGTAGGCAAAGCCGTGGCGCTGCGCCAGGGCGTCGAGCTGGGTGGAGGACCGGGTCCACAGCCTGGTGGCGAAGTCGACGAAGCCGGCTTGGTCGCCAGCGAACGCGGGCCCGTTGCGGAAGTAGGGGAAGTCGCCCGGCTGTCGCGCCGCGCCGCTCGCTTCGGCGGCGATCTGCCGCGCGAGCCGTGCGTCCACGAGCGACCAGACGGTGCCGGCGGTAACCGAGAAGCGCAGGCGCTCGGCGACGCCGGCCCAGCGGCTCCTGGCCTCTCGCAGGCCGAGCACCCTGGCCAGTGAGCGCAGCCCCCTGGCGTCGCTCTGCGGCGCCGAGAGCGCTCGCCAGTGGTAGGGGTACGCAGGGAAGACGCCGCTCTCGTACAGCTCTCCGGCCAGGCTCAGCTCGTTGAAGCCGTCGAGCGCCACCAGCAGATCGAGCCGGCCGCCCAGCGCCAGGTAGTAGGCGGTGGCGAGCAGCTGCTGCGGCTGCTTGTAGCCGCGCAACCCTAGGTGCACGTACTCGATGCGCGCGTCGCGCAGGCTCGGGAGCCGGCGCAGCTGCTCCTCCCAGGTGCGTTCGCGGGTGGCCCAGCGGTAGAACAGCTCGCCCACCGAACCGCCGGTGATGCCGACGACGAAGACGTCGTCGGCCGCGCTCGCCGGCTCCGCCGTGGTCGGGAAGCCGTAGAACGTCTGCACCTCGTCTGCCGGCTGACGGGCGTAGCCGAGGTAGGGGTGCAGGATGCTGTCTTCGAAGGTCCAGCCGCCGGGATCCCGGTCTGCCCCGTCAACCTGAGTCAGCTCGTCCGCAGGCCGCCCGAGCCTCGCCTCCCGCCGGGCCGCGGCGAGCTCCGCGAACGAGAAGCCCCTGCCGTGCGCCCACCAGAAGGTGGCCGCCGACGACAGCTCGACGATGGCGTACGCCAGGACGATCGCCAAGGCACGGAAGGCGATCGACGCTCTGGCCGGCTTGGCCGGGCGGCTCTGGATTCCGGTTCCATCGACGACTCGTACCGACCGCGAGCCTCGCTGCCGGGACCTCCGTGGTGGGTCCCTCAGGCTATCGGAGCCGAGCGACGCGATCCCGGCGGGCGTTCGGCCAGACCGACCGATTCGATTGGGCTCACGAGGGGCGTCCCGCCTCGGATCGCCTACCCCGCGAACCACTTCTTCAGCTTCTCGGCGTTGCGGTCGACCACCCACCAGGTGAGATTCGCCATCAGATTGACCTGGAACGGTGTGAGCCTGAAGTCCGGCAGCACGTCGTCGTTCTCGTAGGCCAGCGAGTAGGTCGGGAAGTACGGCACCGGTTCGTAGTGGATGCCGAAGGTGTTGTCGGAGCCGAGGCCGTTGCCGTACTCGATGTACTTCTGCAGCGTCCACGGCTGGCCCCAGGAGTGGGCGGGATCCGGGTCGGCAGTGGTCGGCAGCTGGCTCTCCCACTCCTTGACCCGGTCGAGGTAGATCCACAGCACGTCGACGTTGCGCCCTCCGGGCAGCGCCCAGCTCGGGTTCGCCCTGGTGCGCAGGGTGTTCGCCGAGACGACGCCGGCCCATTCTCCCGGTCCCGCCTGCTCACGGTTCTTCGCCGCCACCAGCCCCTGCACCACCTCGGCGAAGCCGTCGTAGCTCCCCCCGTCCGCCGACCCGGCGTCGTGCTCGAAGACGTGATCGAGCGGATAGGGATTGCTGCCGTCGGCCAGCGCCTGACCGAAGAGCTGCGAGATGACGGTGTCGATCTGGCTGGCCGTCGGCGCCGTCTTGCCGTCGTACTTCGTGTCGAGCACGGTCGAGGTGTTGACGAACACGGCGATCCGCTCGACCCCGCGCAGCAGCAACGAGACGATGCCGAAGTTCTCGAGCAGGCCACCGTCGCCGATGAAGTAGTCCTGCTGGGTCGGCAGCGGCTGCTGCCCACCGGGAATCGCCGTCGACGAGATCGGCCACAGATCGCGCCGCATGGTGAAGTCGGTGTCGTTGAGGTAGCTGGCCAGGAGCTGGGCGTAGAAGGCGCTCGCCATGGCGCTGGCCTCCACCATGCCGAAGTGCCTCTGCGGCGGCGCCAGGTCGACGCAACAGGCACCGTCGTCAGTCACCGGACCGCGGCACCTGCCGGGCAGCTGCGAGGGCGCCGCGGTGCCGAAGGCGAAGGTCTCGAGGAAGCCGCCGCCGAGATGCACGATCTCGGAGACGTGCGGCGAGCTCGTCGGATACTTCAGCTCGAAGATGCCCGGGGCGCCGCAGTAGAGCGGCGTCATCTCGAGGCCGACGTAGAGGCTCGGCAGGTTGGTCAGCCCCTGCGGCCCCATCATCGTGGCGTTGGCGATCAGGAAGGGCCGCGGCGACACTCCCCTGGCGGCCTGCCGCACGGTGAAGAAGCGCTCGCCCGAGAGAGCCGGGTTGCGTCCCTTGATGTCCTTGACGTTGGCGTCGTCGAAGGCGAAGTAGGCCTGAGGCTTGGGCTCGGTGGCCTTGCTGCCGGTGATCGGATCGAAGAGACCGAGGGGCGCGAAGAAGAACTCGCCGACCACCTCGTACCAGAGCAGGTCTTTCTCGAACGACTGCTCCCACAGCGCCTTGCCGCGATCGAACCCGGAGCTCAGCGCGGTGCGCCCGAAGGTGCCCATCACCGAAGGCTCGTCACTGCGCAGCTGCTCGAAGGTGAGGTCCTGCGGCTGCACCACCGGCCCGAGCAGCTCCTCGTCGGTGCCGCTCGGGTTGTAGGTGAAGGCCGTCGCCGCCCACGAGCCGCCGGAGACGCACGACAGGTAGCCGACGTCAGCCAGCAGGTCGCGAGCGCTCAGTGCCCTGAGCTGACCGAGACACGCGGTCGACGAGCGCGTGCCGCCTCCCGAGAAGCAGATCCCGGTCTTCGGGTTCGACACCGCGCCGGTGGTCTGTTCGGGGAAGTCGAACCGGGCCGGGGCGCCACCGCTCGCCGGCTGGGTGATCCACACCTTCGCGTGCCACGGCTTGCCGGTGCCTGCTTCGGAGCCCGTGCTGCCGATGTCGTCGCGCTTCTTCTCAGCCATCGTGGACCCTCACCCGAACTTCGTCCGCCGGTGGTTGCGGCGGCGTGCTCGCTGCCTTCTGGGAAACGGAAGCCGGGAGAGCTGTTACCTGTCTCGGGCGGTCCGAGGCGAGCCGGCGGTCTGACGTGCAACACGTTGCGGCCCCTGCTGAGGTCGTATCTCGCGAAGCACATCGTCCACACGGCCGGAGACCGCCGCATCGCAGCGGGACCGTCGAGATGGTCGGTCGAAGGAAGCCCCTTCGATCTCGCCAAGCCATGGCGGCGGTGCTGAGGAGCCGGAGACTCGCGCGCAACGAACACCACGCTGCCGCGTACCCTCGACATCCGTGCTGCGACCGGCGCCGCCGTACCGGAACGAGGGCTGCCTCGTCGCCCTGTTATGCTGTTACAGCATAGTTCACCAGATCCGAGTCGGCGCGTGGATCGCACGCGACCGACCGCGGAGGCCGGAGCGCCCAACCCAGAAGGAGGTCTCGGGAGATGACCGAGAAGACTCTCGCCTCGAGCAGCGACACGGTGCGCCGAGGCGCATCCATGGGACTCTGCGGCCTCGGAGCCGCCCTCGCGCTCGCCGCTGCCGTCGTCGGTGCTGCGCAGGCGCAGAGCCCGCCCGTGGTGAGCAAGTCGTTCTCACCCGACACGATCCTGCTCGACGGCACTTCGGTGCTGACCATCACGGTGGACAACACCTCCAGCGCCGTCGCCGCGACGCAGATGCAGTTCATCGACGTGCTCGAAACCCTCGATGCTGGACCCCTCACCTCCAACACCTGCGGCGGTACGTTGGAGCTAGGGCCGCCGGTGTACGGCGACAGCGCGATCCTCCTGTCGGGGGGCTCGGTCGTGGGCGGCGACACCTGCGAGATCGTCGTTCCCGTCGCCCCGATCGGGCCTGCCGGTGAGATCGTCAACGTGATCTCGGACTTCACCAGCAGCGCCGGCGCTTCGCCACCGGCCACGGACACGCTGCTGGTGCATCCGTTCGTCGAGGTGGCGATCCGCAACGAAGTGGCGCTCGTCGGTGCGCCGGCGGTGTTCACCTACACGATCGAGAACCCCGCCACGGTGCCGGTGGCCGATCTGAGCTTCGCCCTCGATCTCAAGCCTCTGCCCGGACTGTCGGCGGTGGACCTGCCGGCCAGCCCCTGCGGACCCGGCTCGCAGCTGACCGGCACCGACGTCGTGACCCTGAGCGGCGCCAACCTGGCAGGCGGTGGCTCTTGCGAGTTCGAAGTCACCGTGCAGGTTCCTCTCGACGCCCCTCTCGGCGGCTGGACAGCGTTGACCACCACGACCATCGCAGCCTCGCTCGGAGGGTTGGCGATGCTGGCGCCCAGTGAGACGACGTCTCTGTGGGTCCACGAGGTCTACCTCGATTCCTTCCTCGGTGCCTCTTTCCATCTCGGTGCTTGGCCGCCCCCGATCCTGGCCGGGGACGTCGTGGATCTGTACATCGAAGTGTTCAACCTCTCCCGGCACGGTGTCGCCTCCGACCTCTCGATCACCGACGACCTCGAAGCAGCGCTCCCTGGTCTCCGCCTGACCTCCGCGGAGAGCGACTGCCCGGGGTGGAGCGTCGACGGCACCGCTCAACTCACCCTGAGAGCCGACGAGGTCGAGCCACGCCCGTTGGTGGGCGGCAACGGCATCCCACCCATCCCCCTGCCCTCCTGTACCTTCCGCCTGCAGTTGCGGATCCCACCCTCGGCCCACGGTGGAACCATCGTCAACACCACCTCGGCACCCACGGTCACGGTGGCGGCCGGGACGTACACGAGCACTCCCTCCTCGGCGACCACGGCCTCGCTGGCGTTCGGGGGCAATCCGATCGCGGTGCCGCTCACCAGCACCTGGACCCGGGTCGCCCTTCCCCTGGCGCTCCTCTCCGTGGGCCTCTTCGCACTGCTTCGGCGCAGGCCCTGATCGTCGTCTCGGCGACCCGGACCTCGGTCCGGCTCCGCCCGAGCGAGGTCGCGCTCCGCTGACGCCTCCGACCGATGCGACGAGGAGCCCGCGTCTCGCGATAGGCTGCCTGCGCTCCCCTCCGACAGACCGACACGTGGGTGTGCGGCCCGTGGGCTCTCGCCTCAGACCGGCCGGGTCCGCCGACTCGACGCCTTCGAGTACCCGCGAGGCAAGCCCGAGTGTCGACGGAGAAGGCCGACAGGCGTCCCGCGTGCATCGTGGCCAGGCGCCTAGACCGCCCCGTCGCACCAACCGAAGGAGTCGTCATGAAGCTGTCTGCTCCGAAACAGGCGACCTGGATCGTCGCCGTCGTGCTCGGCGCCCTCTCCCTGCTGGGATCGCTGACCTACATCGCCGTCATCACTCCGTACTCGTACTGGCTGGCGATCGTCGGCCTCGGCGCGCTGATCCTCGGGACTCTGCTCGAGGATCTGTGACGGCCGCGCCGGCCGGGCGACCGGCGCCGCAACGGGGAAGCGGGACGGCTGCGGATCTCTCGGCGACGCCGGAGATCTGAGTCCGCCGAGACCGCCGCGTCCGTGCGCGGACCAGGGCAGTGCCGGGGCGGCAGCCCCCGCGGGAACGCGAGCAGCAGCCCCACGCCGCGGCGAGCGAGGGAGCCATCCCCTCGCCACGCACGGCGCGGCGCTGCGGCCGCGAGCGCGCGGCCGGTCACCCGGTCAGTTGCAGGGGAAGGCGGTGGTGTCGGTGACCGCCGGCGCCTGATCTCCGAGGAAGTTGGAGTAGGCGTTCACCTGCCCGGTCTGGGCGTCACCGACGCTGATCGAGTAGCCCTGGTCGGTGAGGGCGCCGATGAACACCCAGTAGTGGCCGTTGAGGCCGCAGGCGTCGAGCACCTTGATCATCACCTCCCAGTTGGTCTCGCCGAAGAACCAGTAGAGGGCGGTGTCGTTCGTGCCGCTGCGCACCGGCGTGGCGAGGCCCGAGTTGCTGGCGGTGTTCCAGTTGATCGCGACGACGAAGCGATTCTGCAGACAGACCTGCTGCTCGATCGGGACTCCGAAGTACTGACTGCACGAGCCCTGCAGCGGCTGCGCCACGTTGCAGTGGATGGTGTTCTGGAAGAAGCCCTGCGAGCTCGCAGAAAAGCCGCTGGTCACCAGGAAGTAGGTGCCGGCGGTGAGCGCCACCGAGTTGGTGTTCAGATCCGCCGGGATCCGCGACGTGCCGATGCCCAGCTCGGCGTCGTCGTCCCCGTCCACGAGGTTGACCAGCGGCAGGGCCGGATTGAAGGAGTTCCGGTAGAGATGCAGGTAGCCGTCGTAGTCCTGCGCGCTGACGATGTAGCAGCTGGAGTCCTGTTCGAGCCGGAACCTCTGCACACGGTAGCGCACCAGGCTGGTCGAGACGCTCGGCCCGCCGCCGACCGGTCGGTTGAAGGTCGGCCCGTTCTCGGTGTTGCCGGAAAACGTCTGGCCTGCGTCGCCGTGCACCGGGGCCGCCAGGACCAACGCCAGCAGCGTGCAGAGCACCGAGCCGGCCAGAGTGAGCCACGATCTACGCATGAGGACCTCCCTGCTGCAGTGGTGGTGTTGTGCCTCGTGGAGAGCGAGCACTCGCTGAACCCCCGGAGGCACGAGGGGATCGCCGAAGCGCTGTCGCCCCGACTCTCGATCCCGACTCTCGTTGTTCACTGAGATTCACGAGCTTACTCTGCCGAAGCGGTCGCCGCCGACCGCGCGTCACTCGCGCCATCGCACGAGGAGGCACTGCCAGCTCTCCCGCGAGCAGAGGCTCGGCGCGCTCGAGGAGTACTCTGGGGATCCGGGCACGCCTGTCCGCTCTCTGGGCGTCCGGACCGCCGCGTTGATGCCTCGGCGCCCGGCGCGCGAACCGCCGTCGGCCTCCCGGTCGGCTAGTCGCGCACCGCGCCGTAGGTGCCCCGCAGCCGCAGCGTGACGGTGACCACCTCGTCGCTGCGGTTGCGCCAGAACCAGCCGTGGGCGCCGTCGCTGGCGGCGGTGAACTCGCCGGAGACCCTCTCTTCGGCCCTGCCCTGGCGGTAGCTCAGCGAGCCGCCGTCCGGCCCGTCGTCGGTGTGCAGGTCCGAGTTCAGGTGGCCACGGTCGACGCTCCACTCGTAGACCGCGCTGTCGCCTCGTTGCATCGTCAGCTTGATCTCCTCGCCCTCGGCCGGGGCGAGGGTGCGCGAGAACACGTCGCGCCATCCGTCGGTCGTCTCGACCGGGCCACCGGCCTGGCCGGCTCCAGCGGCCACGGCACTCTCGGAGGACCCGACCGGAGCGTCGGCGGCTGGGGACTCCGAGATCGGCGGCGCCGGCGTCGCGCTGCTGTCGGCGGCGCCGGCAGCGGATGCTGCTCCGACCAAGGCTCCGGCCTCGGCTTCGGCCTCCGCAGCGAGCTGGCGCTTGATCTCGCCCATCTCGGTGAGACCGAGCACCCGGCCGATGCCGGTGGGATCGAGGCCGTACTCCGCCGGCAGCACCACCGCCACGAGGACCAGCACGGCGACGACCAGGGCGATCGCGGTGGAACGCAGAAGCTGACGGCTGCTCGGCAGCTCGGCGCGTGACGGCAGGTCGGCGTTGTACATCGGATCGTCGTCCTCAGGTGACCAAGTAGCCGGTGAGCTGGTAGCCCATCAGCATGAAGCCGGCGCTCATCATCGCGGCGTTGACCGAGTAGGCGTGGCGGAGAAAGCCGGCGGTGCGTCGCCAGTAGCCCATGGCGATGAGGATGGCGCCGAGAGCCAGGAGCTGGCCGATCTCGACGCCGAGGTTGAAGGCGAGCAGGTTCGCCAGCAGTCCGTCGGGGGAGATCTCGTAGTCGAGGATCTTCGACGACAGCCCGAAGCCATGGCAGAAGCCGAAGATCAGGGTGGCCAGCTTGGTGTCGGGTTGCACCCCGAACCAGCGCTGGTAGGCCCCCATGTTGTCGAGCGCCTTGTAGACGATCGAGAAGCCGATGATCGCGTCGATCAGGTGGCTGTCGATGCCGAACTCGAAGAACACCCCGGCGAGCATCGTGGTCGAGTGGCCGACGGCGAACAGGCTGACGTAGAGCGCGATGTCGCGCATGCGGTAGAGGAAGAAGATCACCCCGAGCAGGAAGAGCACGTGGTCGTACCCGGTCACCATGTGCTTGGCGCCGAGGTAGGCGAAGGCGACGGGCCGCGCTCCGCTGACCTCCTGGATGTAACCCTTGTCGCCCTGGGCCACGGCGTGGCCGAAAGCGGGCCCGGCGAAGCAGAGCAGCGCCAGGAGGGCGGCGAGCAGGCCGGCGGTCGAGCGACGCAGCCGGGGTCGTCGGGCGCGCCGCGGCGAGGAGCCCTGGCGCTGCCGTCGCTCGCCGGCCGCGGTGAGGCCGGCCTCTTTCGCTAGTGGGTCGTCGTGCCGTCTCATTGCCGATTCTCTTCGCGGCGCAGGGGCTCGAGGATGCATGGGCCTGCGAGAGGCCGACCGCCGACCCTCTGCCCGTCTGCCTCGTCTGCCTCGTCTCGCTCCAGCTCCACGCCGATGTCCCACCACGACGACGCCGGGCGATCGGCTGTTTCCGGGGACCCCGCCGGGGTGGTGGCCTCGCCGGCTCAGCCCTCGCCTTCTCTGCCGTCCGGTCGCCTGCGCACCACCGACCTGGCGATGGCTCCGGCGGCTTCGCTGCCGGCGAGCTCACCGCGTTCGCGACCCGCACCTTCGTCCTCCACCTCGACGACCCGGTTGCGCCCCGAGCGCTTGGCGGCATAGAGACCGCGATCGGCCCGCCGCAGGGCCTCGTCGAGTCCCCCCGGCCCGACCGTCGCCACGCCGGCGCTCAACGTGACCGGCCGGCGCAGGACGTCGCGGTGGGCGTGCTGCGAGACTGCCGACAGCACATTGCGGGCGAGCTCGGCAGCAGCTGCCCGGTCCAGCGCCAGCAGGGCGGCGAACTCCTCGCCGCCGATCCGGCCGCGAGGCGCCGCTTCCGGCAGAACTTCGGCGAGCGAGCCTGCGACCCGCCGCAAGACGAGATCCCCCAGGTCGTGGCCGAAGACGTCGTTGATGCGCTTGAAGCGGTCGATGTCGAACAGGATCACGCAGAGCTCGCCGGACGATCCTCCCGGACTCTCCTCCAGCGCCACCTGCGCCAGCTCGAAGAAGCGGCGCCGGTTCGGCAGACCGGTAAGGAAGTCGGTCGTCGCCTGGGCCTGGAGCACCCGCAACGCGTCGAGCATCTCGACCTCCTGGCGCTGCCCGACGGCGAGGATGGCTCCGATGACCGCCGACATGGTGGCGATCGTGCCGCCGAAGAAGAGGACGACCTCGGCGCTCTGGCGGTCGCCCGACAGAGCGACGATCAGCGCCCGCGCCAGGAGCACCAGTGCGAGGCCGGCATAGCTGGCGCCGAGCAGGTAGTAGGAGGGCCGCAGGCCTGGACGCACGCCACGCAGACAGCCGCTGGTCGCGCCGCCGAGGATCGCCGCCGCGGTGATGCTGCAGATCAGCAGCAGCACCGGATACCCGGCATCGAGGAGTCTGGCCAGGGCGGCGAGGCCGAGGCCCGCGGCCGCCGCCACGACGTCGCGGCGCCAACTGGACGGGCGCCGTCGGAAGCGGCGAACTCCCTCGTGGGCGGCGACCGTCGCCCCGAACATCGGCAGCCACGAGACGAAGAAGCGGGCGTCGCGGATCGGCGCGTCGGCAGGGAAGACGAGCAACACCATCGGCGCCAGCGCCAGCAGGCCGAGCGACAGGAGCCAGAGCCGGAACCCGGCATACACGGTGCGCGTCGCGGCGACGAACGCCATGAGGGCGATGAGCGTCGCCAGCACCAGCAGCATCGACGACGCCAGCGCCTGGAAGCTGATCCACTCGCCCATGGCCGGGCATCATGGCAGCAGAGCGGACGTCACGTCGGCGTCCGAAAGGTACCGGAGCCTGCGGATGGGGCCCGGGCGAGTCAGAGCTGGGTGTGGATCGGCTTCGAAACGGCTCTCGCCCGTGGCGGCCGGGTCGCCGCGCGGCCCGGCCGCATCATCCTGTCCCTCCGTTGCGTCCAGCTGGTTGCTCGGGTGCGTGGTCTCTCAGGACCCCACGGTCGCCGACCAGGCGCTCGTGTCGCCCGTTTCGAAGCCGTCGCCGAAGAGCGGAACGTCGAACTGGTAGCGCACGCGGACCCCGCAGAGGGCGATGCTGCTGCCCACGCCGCCTTGGATGCTGGCGACGATCACGAACGAGTCGTTCACGCTGTCGACGGTGCGGGCGAAGAAGCCGCTGCCGGCGCTCGAGTATCCAGGCGTCCCGCTGCCGTCGGCCTCGGCCACGAGCTCGGTTCCACCCGCACCGTCGAAGGCCCAGAGCTCGGAGTTGACGTTGTACGTGGCGGTGTTGTCGAAGTAGTAGACGCGGAGGAAGTCGATCACCGCCCCGTGGGGCAGATCGAGATCGTAGGTGAACCAGGAGTCGCCGACGTTCGAGTTGCGCTGGAGGCATCCGCCACCGAGGTAGGAGAAGGTCGTGCTGCTGTCACGCGCCCGGAAGTTCGATCCCGCAACGAACAGAAAGCGGGTCGACGATCCAGGTCCCCTCACCGAAGGGCTCTCTTCCCAGACCTGAGGCTGAGGCACCGGCTCGGCCGGCACAGAGCCGCTCTCGCCGTGGTCCGTCGCCCACCCCGCAGCGACGCCGAACACGATGAGGATCGAGATCGACCACCTGTGTGCGAGTCGCATCAAGGCACCTGGTAGCGGAGACGGACGCCGCAGAGCGCCAGGGAGCTGCCGACGCCGCCCTGCACCGAGGCGACGACCACCAGCGACTCGTTCACCGTCGACACGGGATGCGAGAAGAAGTCGCTTCCGGCGCTCGAGTATCCGGGGGATCCCGACGAGTCCGCCTCAGCGATCAGGGACGAGCCTCCGCCCGCGTCGAAGGACCAGAGCTCGGCGTTGATGTCGAAGGTGGCGTTGTTGTCGTAGTAGTAGACGCGCAGGAAGTCGATCACGGCTCCGTCGGGCACCTGCACGTCCCAGGTGAACCAGGAGTCTCCCGCATTGGAGGTGCGCTGCATGCAGCCGCCGCCGTAGTAGGAGAACGTCGTCGTACGGTCCCGCGGCGCGAAGTTGGATCCGGCTGCGCGCAGAAAGGCCTGTGAGCCGGGCCCCTCGGGGGCACCGTCCTCGACCATGGGGCCGAGGTCGAAGAGCCCGTCGTTCGATGGCCAGGCCGGCTCGCCCTGGGCCCACGCCGCATGGAGTCCGCCCAGAACGAGGCAGAGCAGGAAGCACGGGACGAACTTTCTTCGGACCATCTTGTCTCCTTGTCAGCTGACTGTCGAATCGGGTCGAGTCGGCGATGGCTCGGCCAGACGGAAAGGCAGGGATTCGGCGGGCGCCCTTCATGGCACAACGGGTCGACCGCTGCCGATCCCTCACCTCGACCGAGTGCCGTCGCTAGGACGCGGTACGGCGCCGGTGCGCCCCCACCCTCCCTCCCTGAACCGGACGCGAGCTCCTCGGCGACCCTGCTGTAGTGATTCCACGCTCTCGGCGTCGCCTTCCGGACTTCGCAAGGGTTCCTCGGCTCGCGAGGTGCGGCGACATTCCTGGCTCCGCAGACCGGCTCCGCCGGGCCAGCTCCGCCGTCCGATCCGTCCCCCAGATGCACCCATCTCGGCGCGCAAGCTGGGCAGTGGATCGAGCCGGGCGGCGCGGATGGCGGGAACGAGACTGGCGGCCAGCGCGAAGCAGCTTCGCGAGCGCGGCTCCGGCGAAAAGCAGGGGCTCGCCACGAGGAACGGCCGCAAGCGGAGCCTCGCTGTCCGTCTGAATCGCACACCGGCCCCGGGCTGTGGCACCGGCGAGGAGCCAGGAGAAGCGCTGCTGACCCGCCCACGCTCCGCCGAGCGGTCAAGGCGACGCCTGCCGTGCCTCTTCCGGCCACGGTTTTGGCGAGCACGAGAAACGGAGGGAGGAGATGACCAGGAAGCAGTATCTGGAAAGTGAGTTGGCAACGCAGATCGAGCGCCTCGACCGCGAGTCCACCAGGCACAAGAGGCTGTACCGAGGGCTGCGCTACCTCGTCTTCGCACTCACCGCCTGCTCTGCGGTTCTCGCCGGAGCGGCGCTCGCCGTCCCGCAGCATCTCGAGGTGATCAACGTGGCGATCGTCGTGACCAGCGCCGTCGTCGGCTTCGTCACCTCGGTCGAGGGGCTGCGAAAGCCCAGCGAGCTGTGGATCCACGAGCGCACGACCATGTACGCGCTCAAGGATCTCGAGAGAGCGCTCCAGTACGCAGCGAGCGAATCGCAGCGGCCGCTCGGCGCGCAGGAGATCGACGGCTACTTCGCGCGCTTCCAGGCTCTACTCGGCGCGGCCGGAACCCGGTGGAGTCGCGAGATCCTCAACAACGACAAGAGCCAGAGCGAGACTCCCGAGGACCGTGCGCAGGAAGAAGAGGTACCAGACGAGGGCTGAGAAAGCGGTGCGGGCACGAGACCGGAGGTCGCAGCCGGTTCCAGCCCACCCCTCGCAACCCAACTCCCGACAGGCCGTGCATCGAGCGCGCTCCCAGGTGCTGCATCGGGAGCTCGCCGCCTCCGATTCCGAACTGGCCGGCCCAGCCCCAAGGATGTACCGCAGCGCTCAGTCGCGCAGACAGTAGACCTGAGCGTCCCAGCCGGGCTCGTCCCAGCAGAACGCGCTCAGAGCATCGTTGTCGTCGACGAAGTGCTGCGAACAGACGTTGTCGCCCCCGCATCCGAAGGTCGTGCTCGAGCTGTCGTCGTCGATCTGGTCGCAGTCGACCGCGATGGCACTGTAGCCCCCGCCGCAGATCTGCCCAAGGGTCGACTCGGCGCAGGTTCCGTTGCATTCGACGCTCACCACCCGGATCGACTTGAGCTCGCTGCGCCCGACGGCGTCGGAAGTGATCTCGCTCGAGCCGACGGCGCCCGAGGCGATCTTGCTCGCCGTGACCGCGCCGGCTTCGATCTTGCTCGAGTCGACGGATCCGGCCGCCAGGTCGCTGGCGGTCAAGCTGAAGTTGGCGATGTCCGATCCAGTCAGACTGTTGTTCAGCACTCTGCTGCCGCTGACCGAGTCCAAGGCGAGGTCGCTACGGTCGACGCACCCGCTGCACTCGATGTCGTCCACCGTGACTCCGGTCAGGGCCGAGCCGTCGCCGAAGTAGCTCGTCGCGCTCACCGAGCCGGCGACATCGACGTCGAGCCCTCCGCCACCGGAATTCCGGAAGGAGAAGCTCTCGAGCGAGGCCGAGGCGCGGTCGAGGCCGTCCTGCGACAGCGTCGTGTCGGTGGCGCCGCTGGTCGAACCGTCGAGCACCAGGTCGACGCCGATGCCGGCTCCGGCGGCGACCACCCCGGCGCCGTCCGGCGAGCTGCTGATACCGACCACGCCGTTGGCGTCGCCCGAGACGGCGCTGCTCTGGCCGCGGATCGCGGCGCTGCCGGCGAGCGAGGCGAACGGCGGCAAGCCCTGCACCGCCTCGCCGCCCTCGGACCGGTCGCGCCGGGCCGCGACTGACTCCGTCTGCCGATCGAGCGCTTTCGATGTCAGCCGCTTCGAGGCGGTGTCGGCCGGCGCTTCAGCGACGCGGCGTGCGGCACTGCCAGGCGACGAATCGGTCGCCGCGGCGAAGCCCTGCGTCTCGAGGTAGCGCGCCAGCACTTCGCGCGCCGCCCGCACCTCGTCGAGGGTCGGTGCCAGCGCGGTCTCGAGCAGGCGGGGCCGCGACCATTCGGTGAGCTCACCGCCCACTTCGGCACGCACGAACCAGGCGTAGGTGGCGCCGGGCTCGAGACACTGATCGGCGTCCGGGGTCCAGGTGCCGACGGTACCCTGCAGGCGCACGCTCGACACCTTCTCTCCCACCTGCTCGCCCCACTGCTCGTCGACGCGGTAGATCTCGACCTCGTAGTGGGTGGCGGAATCGACGAGTGCCCAGCTGAACGTCGGGCACGCGCCGCTGACCGGCGAGAAGCGCTCTAGGTGACCGGGCGAGACGGTGCGGGGCGCTTCGCGCGGTGGACCCACCTCCGCTCCGGGCGAAGGAGCGACAGAGGAGTCGGAAACGCCGGGGAGTAGGCAGGCGCAGAGAACGGCCAGAGGCACGAGACGGGCGGCTTGGGTGTTCATGATCGGTCTCCCTTCATCGCTCGGAAATCGGATCGAATCGTGTCGGTCGCAGTCGCGCGACTGCATCGCGGACGCGCAGCTACGGCGTCGACGCCGACCACTCGGAGGTGTCGCCGGTCTCGAAGCCGGCGCGGAAGATCTCGGTCGACAGGAGGGGGCACGGTGCGCTGGGCGAGTTCAGGACCTCGACGCCGTCGGTGACGACCTCGGCTCCCGCCACGACGTCCAGGCTCCGGGAGCAGCCGCTCTCGACGGTGAGATCGGCGAGCGTCGCAACGGTGGCGGCGCCGGCGATCACGAGCTTGCCGAGGATCGTGGTCTGGGAGGCGCCTGGCCCGAACAGGACCAGGCTGCGGTCGACCAGCACCGACTCGGCCTGGATGCCCGAAGCCAGAGAGACGCTCGAGCAGACAGGATCGTCGACCGCGCTCTGCACCGTGGCGTGGGTCGAGGGCACGCTGCAGACGCCCTGGGCGTCGAGCGACGGTGGCGATGCGAAGCAGGTGATCGCCGCGAGGCACGCGAGCGTCGAGAGCCTGCTCGGGCGGCGCGCTTCGAGTACCGGTGTCGTCGCGGTCTGGTCCATGGTCGATCTCCTTCCATGGACCTCCTCACGTCGAATCCCGGGCGACGCGCCAAGTGCAAGCGAGATTCGTTCGGCCGGCGGCCGCCGCGAGATCCGCGCCTAGGGGCTTGCTGAAGAAGTCCTGCGGAGCCTCGCGCGGGGATCTGCGCCGTCTGGTCGTGGCGCGGCCGACGAGCTCGATGCGGTGCCATCGTGGAGGAGGCCCAACGCGGCCAGGCGGCGCAAACCCCCGCGCCTTGAGGGTTTCGGCGGCGTTGGCCCATCTCCTGCGTTGCGCTCACTCTACAATGGCACCGCATTGCCATCGCTCGCGCGCCACAGGATCTGAGGCCAACGGCGCTCGAAACGAGGCCCACAGGACTTTTTCAGCAAGCCCCTAGACCCTGGCGTAGCCGGAGGAGACCGCGAGGGGTCTCACCGCCGGCGGCCCACCCCCACCTCGCCTACCGGTCGGCTTCGTCACCCGCTCGTCCTCCCGGCTCTAGACGAACCTGGAAGACGACGCCATCGCCGTCCTGCAGCCGGAAGAATCTCCAGGCGTCCCCGACGTCGGTCCGCAACCTGAAGACCTCTCTCTCGGGTCGTCGGCTCCAGCCGAAGGGGCGGCGTACGGTGACGAGTCCGGTAGCTGTCCAGTGTGCCTCTGACCTGGGGCCACCCGCTGCCTCCAGTGCATCGAAAAGGGTCGCACCTTCGCTCAGGACCTGTCGGCCGCGGCACTGAACATCGCCGTGCACGAACACCTCCATCGTCAACTACCACCCACGTCGACGGCAGGCATCCAGGCTCCACTGGTCAGTGAGATGCCCTCTCGCCGTTCGCGCCGCTCGCCTCTGTCTCTCGGCTCTACCCGGTCTGGCAGAAGACGCAGAGCTTGTTGCCGTCGAGATCGCGGAAGTAGCCGGCGTAGAAGCCGCTGTCGCCGCGCGGACCGACCGGGCCCTCGTCCTTGCCGCCGAGCGCGAGCGCCTTGGCGTGCACCTCGCCGACCTTCTCCTGCGAGCTCACCGCCAGCGAGATCATGGTGCCGTTGCCGACGGTGGCGGCCTTGCCGTCGTAGGGCTTGGTGACCGAGATGGCGGGCTGCTTGGGATGCACCGCCCAGGCGATGAACTGCTCCTCCTCCATGAATCGCTTGGCGCCGAGCAGGCCGAGCACCTCGTCGTAGAAGGCGGCGGCGCGGGGCAGGTCGTTGGTGCCGAGGGTGACGTAGCCGATCAAGGTGGGGTCCTCCGACTGTGGATCCGTCTCAGGAATACGGGAACGACAGGGTAACGGAGCGGCGCAGGGGCGACGACGAGGCTCGATCAATCGAGCTCGAGCGCCCGCTGTTCCGTCTGCTCGTCATCGGCCTCGATCCGTCGCCTGGGCACCGCGAGGCCGATGCCGAGCTCGCGCAGCCGACGCTGCACCGCCTGGGTGAAGCGGGTGCGCACGGCGATGAAACGCTTCTGCTCGGCCCAGCCACCGAAGCGCACGGTGATCGCCGACTCGGTGTAGCCGAGCAGCACGAACACCGGCTCCGGCTCGTCGAGGATCTCCTTCTCCTCGCGCGCCAGCTGGCGCAGCTCCCTCTCGAGCAGCGTCAGATCGACGTCGGGCGAGATCGGCAGATCGATGTCGGCGCGCCGGATCGGGAACTTGGTGAGCACCACGACCTCGGTCTTGATCATCGTCTCGTTGGGGATGCGCACCAGCGTGTTGTCGAAGGTGCGCAGCTTGGTCGACAGCAGGTCGATCGACGTCACCTCACCCGAGATGCCGGCGACGGTGATCGCGTCGCCGACCTCGACCGCCTGCTCGGTGAGCAGGAAGAGGCCGCTGATCAGATTCGACGCCGAGGTCTGGGAGGCGAAGCCGACCGCCACGGTGAGGATGCCGGCGGCGCCGAAGAGAGGCCCGAGGTTGAAGCCGATCTGGTGCAGCACCGTGGCGACGACCAGGCCCATCAGGCCGAAGAAGACGAAGCGCCTGGCGATCACGCGGTGCGGCAGCGGTCGCGTGGCGAGCAGCCGCACCACGGCGCGCGACGCCAGGGTGGAGAGGATCCAACCGACCACCAGGATGATCGAGGCCCGCACGACCTGGTCGAGCGGCACGTTGGTGATCCACCCGCGCAGCTGGGCGAGCAGGCCGTTCCAGAGGTCCTTCAACATTGGTCGACCCTCCGCGGCGAGGCGCCGCGTGCGGCGACCGGCGCCCCCACGCAGCGCGTCGATGACGCCCCGAAGTTCATCCGAACAGCGCCTCCAGCGCGCGCGATCCGAAGGCTCGGAAGCGCGAGTGCTCGCCGCGGCGCAGGCGCGGCGAGCGCACCAGCGTGGTCTCGACCCCGCCCTCGACGCCCTTCGGAGCGCCGCGCTGGATGTCGAGCTCGGCGTAGGCAGGCTCGTCGGCCTTGACCATGCGCACCCCGTCGGTCCACAGCCAGCGCTCGCCCCGATAGAGAGCCAGCGAGGGAACCGGGAGGTTGACCCGGTCGAACTCGAAGATCTGCGCCGACACGTTCTCGATCTCCACCCGGGTCACCGCGCGCGCCGGGAAGGTCGCCAGGTTCGCCAGGCGCAAGCGTCCCTGGGTGCGAGCGGCGTAGCAGAGCTCGCCCTCGTAGAAGGTGCCGAACCAGGTGTCGGGTGGGCGGTGCACGGGCCGCGAGTAGAGAACCAGGTCGTCGCAGGTGACCTCGAACCAGATCGGTGTGCCGACGTACAGCACCACCGAGGAGCGCGGCGCCACGGCGATCCGAGCGGTGGGCCGCACGATCACGGAGCGGTCCGCAAGGGCCGGGCGGACTTCGACCGAGTCGCTGTCGATCAGCAGCCGGCGCACGTCGAGATGAGGCTGCGACCCGGCGACCGGCGCCTCGGGGGCTTCGGAGGCGCTCACCTCCCACGGCTGGAGCTCGCGCTCGGCCTCCTCGGGATCCTGGCCCTCCTCCGGCAGCTCTTCCGTGAGCACCCACCAGTCGTCCTCCGCCCGGTGGATCTCGGCCCGCAACCGGCCGATCTGCGCCCGCGCGGCCTGTCCCCGGCTCAGCTCGAGCGGCCCCCAGAACGATCCGTCCTGTCTCGTCTCTCTCGCCTGCCCCGCCGGCCCCGCCGGCTTCGCTGCCGCCGGCTTCTTCGAGCTGCTTCGCGCCATGCTCAGTCGTCCCGCAGCCAGCCGCGGCGGGCGAAGAAGAGGAACAGGCAGGCGGCCAGGGCGATCATCGCCGTCCACAGCACCGGATAGCTCCAGCGCCACCCGAGCTCGGGCATGTGCTCGAAGTTCATGCCGTAGACGCCGACCAGGAAGGTCAGCGGGATGAAGATGCTGGCCATCACGGTCAGCCACCGGATGACGTCGTTGGTGCGCTGGCCGACCAGCGAGAGATGGATGTGGGTGAGGTTGGAGACCGAGTCGCGGGCGCTCTCGATCTGGTCGAGGATCTCGATCGCGTGGTCCGCGATGTCGCGCAGGTAGGGCTGGATCTCCTCGCCGAAGAACTTGCTCTCGCCGCGGAGCAACGACTGCACCACCTCGCGCTGCGGCCAGGCGGCGCGCCGCAGCTCGAGCAGGGTGCCGCGCAGCTCGTGCATGCGCTCGAGGATGCCACCGTGCGCCTCGTCGAAGACCGCCATCTCGACTTCCTCGAGCAACCCCTGCACCGTGTGCAGGTGGGGGAAGTAGGCGTCGACCACCGCGTCGAGTAGCGCGTAGGCCAGATAGCCGCTGCCGGCGGTGCGCAGCCTACCGCCGCCTCCCCGCAGTCGCTCGCGCACACCGTCGAAGTCGTCGTCGTACTGCTCCTGGTAGGTGACCACCCAGCCCTCGCCGACGAAGAGGCTGAGCTGCTCGAAGCGGTCGATGTGGTTGGGCACCAGCATCTGCAGCACGATCTGGTGGTTCTCCGGATACGCCACCTGCTTGGGACGCTGCGGCACGTTCATCACGTCTTCGAGCGCCAGGGGGTGGATGCGGAAGAGCTCGGCGACACCCTGCAGGATCTCGAGGTCGGCGAGGCCGCGCACGTCGACCCAGAGTCGCTCGCCGGCGGCCAGCGCCGCGCCGACCTGCTCGAGCGAGGCTGCCTCGACCTCCTCGCAGGAGTCGGCGTCGAACGAGACCAGGCGGATGCGCGACGGCAGCGCCCCCTCCGGGACCTGCAGCAGGCCGGGCCGCGACCCGACCGGCGAGTGCTTCTTGAGCTTGCGGCGACGCTTGAGCATCGGCCCGCATCTTACGGAGGGCGCTGCCGATGGCAAACGCCAGCCGGCGGTCAGCCGGGGTTGCGGTAGGCGTCGCGGTAACGCTCGCGCAGCAGGTTCTTCTGCACCTTGCCCATCGCGTTGCGTGGCAGCCGGTCGAGCCAGTAGAAGCGGCGCGGGTGCTTGAAGCGGGCCAGCGACTCGTCGAGCGCCGCCTGGAGCAGGACTCGATCGACCGCCTCGCCCTCCGCCACCAGCACCGCGACGACGCCTTCGCCGAGGTCGTCGTGCGGCACTCCGATCACCGCCGACTCCGCCACTCCCTCGACCCCGTCGAGAACCTGCTCGATCTCCTTGGGATGGATGTTGTAGCCGCCCGAGATCACCAGGTCCTTGCTGCGTCCGACCAGGGTGAGCCGCCCGTCGCCGTCGAGCGAGCCCAAATCGCCGGTGCGGAAGAAGCCGTCGGGGCGGAACTCGGTCGCGTTCTTCTCCGGCATGGCCCAGTAGCCGCCGAAGACGTTGGCGCCGCGCACCTCGACCTCGCCCACCTCACCGGTCAGCGCCGCGGCACCGTCGTCGCCGACCACCCGCACCTCCACTCCGGGCAGCGCGAAGCCGACGGTGCCCGGCGTGCGCTCGCCGTCGAGCGGATTGCTGGTGATCATGCCGGTCTCCGACATGCCGTAGCGCTCGAGGATCCGATGTCCGGTGCGGGCCGTGAACTCGCGGTGGGTGCTCGCCAGCAGCGGCGCCGAGCCGGAGACGAACAGCCGCATCGAAGAGCACTCCTCGGCTCCGAAGCCTGGCTCGGCGAGCAGGCGGGTGTAGAAGGTCGGCACACCCATCAACAGGGTCGCTCCGGGGAGCGCCGCGCGCACCGCGGCTGCCTCGAAGCGCGGCAGGAAGAGGACCTGTCCACGCGCCATCAGCAGGGTGTGCAGGGCGACGAAGAGGCCGTGTACGTGGAAGATCGGCAGCGCGTGCACCAGCACGTCGTCGGCGCGGATCGCCCAGGCTGCGACCAGCGCCTCGGCGTTGACCCGCAGGTTGCCGTGGCTGACCATCGCCCCCTTGGAGCGGCCGGTGGTGCCCGAGGTGTAGACGATGGCGGCGAGGTCGTCGTCGCCGCGCTCCTCGATCTCGAGCCGGCGATCCGCGGCCGGGGCCGGTGCGCTCCACGAGGCGGCGCCGAGCGGCCGGGTGGCGATGCCGAGCGGCTCCGCCACCGCCTCGATGGCGCGGTGACGCTGCGGATCGCAGAGCAGCAGCCGCGGCGCACAGTCGGCGGCGAAGACCGCCACCTCGACATCGGTGTAGCCGCTGTTCAGCGGCACGAAGACGGCGCCGGCGGCCAGCACGCCGAGGTAGGCGGCCACCGCGTCGGGCGATTTCTGGACCTGCACCAGCACCCGGTCTCCGGGCGTGACTCCGTCGGCCTCGAGCCGCTGCCGATGCCACGCCGCGCGAGCGGCCAGCTGGCCGTAGCTCCACCGGCGATCGTCGGGCAGCACGAGCGCCGGCCGCGAACCGGCACCCGATTCGTCGGCCGGTTCGTCGACGCTCGCGGCTGCGACATCCGAACGGGGGAGTAGGCTCGTAACGATGTTGGCCACGCGCCCGAGCCTACCGGCTGCGCTGCCCACCTCAACTCAGCAAACGACCAACGCCGGCCCGGTCCGGAGCAGCGCCACCGGCGACGCTCCGAGGCGGACCGGCGCCCGAGAACCTCCCCGAGGAGCCCTGACCCATGATCCGACCCCACCGCCGCCTCTCGACTCTGCTCGCCGCCGTCCTGCTCGCAACTGCCCTGCTCGCCACCGCGCTGCCGGCGAGTGCTGCCACCTGGGAGATCGACGGCCTGCACTCCTCGGCCGTCTTCAAGGTGAAGCACCTCGAAACGGCCTACTTCTACGGCGTCTTCGGCGACGTCCAGGGGACCATCACCTACGACCCGAACGCTCCCGCCAACTCGTCGATCGACGTCACCATCGACGCCCAGAGTGTCGACACCCGCAACGCCAACCGCGACGAGCACGTCAAGAGCCCGGACTTCCTCAACGCCAAGCAGTTCCCGACCATCACCTTCAAGAGCAAGAGCGTCGAGGCCAGCGGGGACGACCTGCGCATCACCGGCGACCTGACGCTGCTCGGAGAGACCCGCGAGATCACGGTCACCGCGACGAAGACCGGCCAGGGGACCAACCCACGGTCGCAGAAGGAGATGGTGGGTTTCCACTCCGAGTTCACCGTCGACCGCACCGATCACGGGATGAACTTCATGGCCGGCCCGCTGGGCTCCGAGATCACCTTCATCCTCTCGCTCGAAGCCCAGAAGCAGTGACCTGAGTCGACGCTGACCGGCTGCCTGCTCCAAAGGCCGGCAGCCGGTTCGATACCCTGGCCGCGGCACCGGGTGGCCTGCGTGGCCCGCACCCTCGGTGATCTCCCAAGTGCTTCGATGCTGCTGCAGAACATCATCCTCCCGGGCGTCGTCTATCCCCTGATCGCCGCGATCATCGGGGTGCTGCTGTCGCTCTTCACCGCCCAGCGCGGCACCTCGAACCGCAGCGGCGGGGCGCTCACGGTGGGGGCGTCGTTCGGCGTCGGCTTCGTGGCGCTGAACGGATGGCCTCGGCTGCCACCGGTCGAGGCGACGCAGCGCCTCTTCGTGATCGTCACCGCGTTCGCCCTGCTCGCCTACGTGTTCAGCCTGTTCAGGCCGCCCGAGGGGCCGCGCAAGATCACCTTCGCGCCGCGCGACCGCCCGGCCTCCCTCGCCGGGCCGCTGATCCTCTTCGTGGTCTGCTGCGGTCTCATGCTGCCCGCCGCGCTCGAGGCGATGATCCGCCACACCTGGACGGCGCTGCAGGCGGCGCTCTGGCTGGGAGGTCTGCTGGTCTACGGCGTGGTGCTGTGGCTGGTGCTGCGGCGCCATCTGCTGGTGGCGGTCGAACCGCAGCCTCTCTTCCCCGGCGAGCGCGACGGGATGGTGCGCATCGCCCTGCGACTCGCGACCTTCGCTGGCCTCGCCGCCACCTTCGGGCTCGCCGACAGCGCCCTGCTCGGACAGGTGATGGGGGCCGCCTTCGTCGGCATCGCAGTGGTCGACGTCGCAGGCTGGTTCACCCACCGCCGCATGTGGCGCTTCGCGGATCTGTCGCTGCTGGCGCTGCTCGTCGTCGGTCTCGGCGCCATCGCACACCACTACGCCGGCCTGACCACCTGGCCGGCGCTGCTCGCCGCCGCCGCCCTGCTCCTGCTGCCGCCCACCAGCGCTCCCACCTGGCGCGGTCTCCTGCCGGTCGCCGCGCTCGCCGTCGCGATCACGCTGCTGGTGTGGTCGAAGAGCAACGAGCCGGATCCGTACGACTACTACGGCCTCGGCCCGGCGCGAGTGGAGCACGAGGCCGCCTGAGCGCCACGAAACGGGTGCCAGCCGACGGCGGAGGCCGTCCTACTCCTCCGACTCAGCCTCCGAGTCGCCGCCGCCGCGCCGCACCTCGAAGGTCCAGCTGCCCTGCTGCGCCTGCTCGCCGCTGCCGACCGTCCAGCCGGCGGTGTACTCGCCGTCGGGCATGCGGCCGACGACCTGCGCCATCAGGTCGTCTTCGCCCATGGTGTGCAGGCCGGTCACCTCGAGCTCGCCGGCGGGCCCGCTGAGGGTGAGCTGGGACAGCGCGACGTCGGGTGAACGGTCGAACCAGACACGCAGCGAGCGCACCGGTCGATCGACGACGGCGCCGTCCTCGGGCTCGGTGGCGACGACAGCGATCGGCTCCTCGGCGGGCGCGGCGCCGAGGGTGGCGGCGGGACCGGCGCAGGCGATCAGGGTGAGCAGCGCGGCGACGAGCACGGCCGTCGCGGGACCAACCCGTCGAGCACCGGCGGTGGCGGAAGAGAGAATCGAAACGGGGCGCATGAGGGGATCTCCGAGGGTGCTCCGGCGTGCGGAGCGGTGTCGATGTTCAGGCGATGGGAGGCGCAGACGCGTCGCGATCCGCTGCGAGGAGAAGGTCGGCCTCGACGACCGGAGAACGTCGCTCATCCGTCACTGCCGGCGGAGGTCGTGCCGGCGCCGACCTTCGGTTCGACGGGCTTGGCGAGGAAGGGGAACTCGATCGGCTTCTCGGTGTCGCTGCCGATGGTCAGGGTGCCCTCGAGCCGCCGCTCCGCGTCGAGCTGAGCGACCAGGGTGGTCGTGGTGGCGCTCGCCTCGGGAGTCGGGAACTGGGTCGTGATCTCGAGCCTGTCTCCGCTCCAGCCGAAGTCGTCGAGACTGATGGTGAACATCACGACGCCCTGCACCAGGTAGAGCCAGCCCTCACCCTCGCGCGGCGCGTAGAGACCGAACGGCATGAAGCCGCCGGCGACCCAACCGTGCTCGGCCGGCAACTCGGAGAGGATCGAGCGCAGCTTCTCCTCGGGGCGCAGCGGCGTGTGCACCACACCCTCCTTCTGCACCGCCTCGATGAAGCCGTTGAACATCTCGCTGAAGGTGTCGCCGCGGTAGATGACCTCGGCGGTCGGGTCGGGATTGGAGGGGTTCGCGGCCGAGTTGTCCCAGCGCGCGGTCACCTCGATGCGGCTGCCGGCGGGCACGTCGACCAGCTCGGTCGGGTAGTAGAGCCACTGCCAGTTGTAGTCGTAGTCGGGCACGTCGAGCAGGGTTTCGCGCTCGCCGTCGGGATGGATCAGCTCGTACTTCATCGCTTTCCCGCGCACGTGCATGTGCGGCGAGAAGGCGAGCAGCTGCATATCGCGATCGAAGGTGTAGTACGCCATCTCGGGGTGATCGGCGGCACCCGGCGGGATGCGCAGGCCGGTGTTGGTCACCGGCAGGGTCGCCACCTCCTTGCGCAGCTCGCCCTCACCGAAGTGGATGCCGATGCGGCTCCTGTCGACGGTCGCCTCGCCGAAGGGGTGGTAGTGGTTGTCCATCGTGATAGTGGTGCCCGGCGAGAGGATGCGGCCCATGCCCTCCGGGAAGACGTAGGGCGGCATGCCGGCGGTCCAGATGCCGAAGACGCCGTTGCGGGCCGGCTTGTCGGCGGCGCCGATCTGGCCCGACGAGCCCGGCGAGGCGTAGGTCGCCTGGAAGTGATGGGTGGCGCGGCGGTCGCCGGGCAGGAACTCGATCGCCTGCACCCAGCGCTCGCCATCGAGCGGCACCGCGATCGTCTCCTTGGGGAAGAGGTCCGGACCTGACGCCGGCACCTCCACCGGGCTCAGCTCGAGCACGAGGTCCGGCTCGCCGAGCACCCAGGTGTCGGAGAACTCCGGTGTCTGCGGGAGATGCGACGGATCACCCTCGGGAGCGCCGGCGCGCGCCCAGCGCACCAGCGTCTCGATCTGCTCGTCGCTGAGCGAGAGGTCGCCCTCGAACTGCAACCGGTCTGACTCGCCGCTCCACGGTGGCATCTCGCCGGCGCTGACCGCGCGGGCGATCGACTTGGCCCACGGCCGTGCCTCGGCGTACGAGAGCAGCGACATCGGCGCGACCTGGCCAGGCCGGTGGCAGGTGACGCACTTGCCGAACAGGATCGGCGCGACGTCGCGGCTGAAGGTCGCCGCCGGCTCCTCGCTCGCGCCCACCGGCGTCGCGGAGCGGATCGCAGCGACGCCACCGGCGGCCGACAGGACCGCGGCCGAGAAGGCGAAAGCGACAGCGAGCCTGGGCAGGCGCGCCGGGCCGCCCGGCGGACGGCGGCGCGAGGCTGCGCGCCGCGGAGGGTGCCGCGGAGAGCGGGGTGCGAGTCGAGACATCGAAGACCTCCTCGATCCGGTGCGGCCCAGCTCCCGAGCGTCCTGGAGCAGTGCCGGTCGCGCTTCCGTGAGGGGACGACCCGTCGGCAGGAGCGGCGAACATCGAACGCCCCGGCGCGGGCGAATCACGGGACAGAATACACTGCGGCGGCGCGCGGCGCGTCCCTCTCGGAGCGGGCGCCGGGTTCGGGCGCGCGGGCCTTCTCGGCTCTGCCGTCGCCCGACCACTGCGGTCCGGCCGCCGCTGCGATCCAGGCCGCCAGAACACCACAGCGCCCGAGATGCGCGCCAGCCCGCGCCGTCCCGGAGCTGCACAGAGAACGGAGACTTCGTGAAACAGCTCCTCCCCTTCCTCTTCGCCCTCGGCACCGCCGTCTGCTGGGGCCTCTACGGGCCGACGCTCGGCCGCGCCCGCATCGCCGACGCCGACCTCTCGCCGTTCAAGCCCTACGTCGCCATCGGCTTCGCCTACCTGGTGATCGCCATCCTCGGCGGCATGGTCGGCATGTACTTCAAGGGCGACAGCTTCACGCCGTCCGGCGCCGGAGCCTGGTGGGGCCTGATCGCGGGCACCCTCGGTGCGCTCGGCGCCTTCAACCTGACCCTGGCGATGTTCACCGGCGGCGCCCGCATCCCCCACGCCGTGATGCCGGTCGTCTTCGGCGGTGCGGTGACGGTGACCGCCCTCTACACCATCCTGACGTCCGGCGGCACGCTGAGGATGACGCCGCGTCTGGGTCTCGGCATCGTGTTGATGTTCGTCTCGATCGTGATCATCACCACGAACACGCCCCACGCGCCTCCCGCCGGCGGCGCGCACGGAAGCCAGGGAGCTCCGACAGCGGCGGGCGGGGCCGGCGGCGAGACCGGCGACGGGCACTGAATCCGCCCGCCCGGGTCCGTGTCCTGCGATCGGCCGCGCCATGCGCTGAGCCCGGATGCCTCATGGCGCGCCCTCGGGAGACGCCCGCAGTCTCCTCGAGGCGGAGTCCTACTGCCTACCCGGCAGGCCCTCGCTCAGCGCGGCGGCTCGGTGCCCACCCACCAGGGTGACGTCCACGCGACGGCGCCGTCGATCTGGGTGACCTTGACGTAGTACCAGTCGCCGCCAGGCGCCGAACGCTCCTCGCCCCAACGCATCGTCACGTCGTCGACGCCGGCTGCCGGCAGCCGTCGCAGGGCGACGCGATCCTCGGTGACCCCGCCGTCGACCGCGCGCACCGCGGTCTCGTCGCCGAGCCCGGCGAGACGGAAGACCTCGCGCACGGCCGGGAAGTCGCTGTCCTCGCGCTCCACCGGCGGTGCGCGACCGGCCTCGCGGGTGGGGTTCACCGAGACCTCCAGAGTCGCCTCGTCGCCGACCCCTTCGAGCTCGAGCTCGACCACGCGCTCGATGCCCCGTGTCGCCAGATCGAACACGACACGCTGCTTCGCCCCGCGGCCGTCGTTCCCCTCGGCGGTCGCCTCGACGCGCACGGAGTCGGTGTCGGGAGCGACCTTGCCGACCAGTCGCGCAGCGGCGACGCGGGCACCGCGCAGGGCGATCGACCCACCCCAGCGGCGGTGTCCGCGCGGATTGTCGCGGATCCCCTGACCGGCGGAGCCGAACTTGCCGAACGGCTCGGAGCTCGAGGAGAAGACCACCTGGTAGCGCGCGCGACCATCGGTGGACGCCGCAGCGGGATCCCCTTGCCGGGTGAGATCCTCGACGTGCACCACCTCGCCGGAGCGCACCACCTCGATCCGCGCCAGCGGCGCGGTGCCGATGGCGCGCAGCCGGATTCCGCGCTCTTCGGTCATCGCCAGGGAGCTCCCCATCGGGCGCCCGTTGAGGTCGGCGAGCAGGATGATCCGCTCGGCTCCGCTGGTCGCGACGGTGCGCCTGGCCCTCAGGCCGTCGAAGATCTCGTCGCGCCCCTTGGCCGGCGCGAACACTCCCCCGAGGCCGCCGAACTGGTGGATGTTCGAGCGCCGGTTGGCGAGACCGCGACCGGGCGAGTAGCCGGGATGACCGAGATGGTCGTCGCTGGCGCCGACGAAGCCGACCTGGAAGCCGCGCTCCAGGTAGTAACGGCCGAACCACTCGAAGGTGCCGTGGCCCGACATGATCTCGACCAGTCGTTCGGTGTCGAAGTCGCTGAGCCGCCAGTCGCCCGCCTGGTGGGCGTGGGGGATGACCAGCACGTCGTCCGGGTCGAAGCGCGCGTGCAGGCCGCGGTAGAGGGCGGAGAGTACCGGCGCCTCCTGGCTCGGCACCCGCGGCTGGTCGAAGTGGCGGTAGAACACGTTGTGATGACCGCCGACCTGGCGGTTCGCGGTCCACTCGTAACCCGGGTAGACGACGAGCCGGCCGTCCTGCGACCAGCGGCGCGACGCCTCGTTGAGGGTCCTCCACTCGCCGTCGTCCATCCAGATGTCGTGCTCGCTGAGGGTCAGGAAGTCGAGCCGGGCGTCGTCGCGGCCGAAGCGGAAGTAGCCGTCGACCGAGCCGAGCCCCTCGGCGAAGCCGCAGTGACCGTGCGTCTCGCCCCAGTAGAGCCGCACCTGCGGATCGGCCTCGACCAGGATCGGGTTGGCCTGGCCGACGACCGCACCGTCCGGCGAGCGGAAGGTGAAGCGCTGCACTCCCGGCGCCTCGAAGCGAGCCTCGAGGAGATGGATCGCGCCAGCGTAGTCGTTCGCCAGGTTCGACTTAGCGGCCGGGATCTCGGCGTAGGGCGCGCCGTTGAGCAGCACCTGGTAGGACGGGATCGCTCCCGAAGCCCGGTTGTAACCGGCGTCCTCGCTGCGCACCGAGATCTCGACCCTCTCGCCGACCGCGACGATCGACGGGGCGAACCCCTGCACCGCGACCGCCGCGCCACCGACCACCTTGAAGGTCGGGGTGGGGAACTCGTGGAAGAGCCCGTCGCCGTGATCGACGTAGACCGGTAGCGCCACCGCGTCGTTGCTGTACGAGGGCACCCGGTAGCCGGGTCCGCCGCCGGAGCGGTCGCCGTAGGTGACGGTGACCCGGTCGCCGGGCTGCAGGTCGGCGCCGGAGAGGCGGAACGCCGGCAGCGGTGTGGCGCCACGGAAACCGCCGTGCGGGCCGACGATCGGCGCCTCGGTGCGCTCGAAGACGGCGCCGGGGCGCGAGCTGGCGATCGTCGTGTAGCCCTCGCCGGCCGCATCGTCGACCTGGATCGGCGTGCCGGTGAGGAAGTGGCGCGCGATGAGGAAGCGGCCACCCGCGCGCACCGGCAGACGGCCCACGGTGTAGGTCACGCGGTAGGTCTGCAGCGAGTCGGCGATCGCCGCCGGCGGCCCTTCGATCGACAGGGTTCCCAGCAGCCCCGGGTCGGCCGCCGCGACGAGCCGCCGCACGTCGTCGTCGAGCTGCTCGAGGAAACGGTCGCCGGCGCCGCTCTGGCCGCTCATCACGCGGCCCACCATCAGGGTGGTGTTCAGCGGCACGAACCCGCCGAGCAACGAACGGGCGTTGGCCCAGCGCCACACCACCTCGGCTCGCCGGCGCGCCTCGTCCTCGGCGACAGCAGGCGTCGGTTGGTCTTCGATCGCGGCGATCAGTGCATCGACCTGCTGCTGCAGCTCGGCCGGCAATGCCTGCGCGACGGACGGCGGCGAGGCTCCCGCGACGGCGAGCACGGCGATCACCGTGGCGGCCGAAACGGGTCTGGGCCACGCCCGGGCCGAAGCCCGACGCCGCATCACGGCGACCCGTCGCGCGGCGGCGTGATCATGATGTGGGCGCCGGGCGTGCCTTCGCCCATCAGCCAGGGCGCGACGCCACCGGTGGGACCGGCGGGCAGGCCGAGCTCCTCGGCGGTGGCTCCCGGCACGTAGAGGACCCAGCGGGTGTGGGCGCCTTCGATCTCGCCCTTCTCGGGGTCGTAGCGCCTGCCGGTGGTCACGTAGAGCGCCCGCGGTCCGGCCGGCATCGGCAGCTCGCCGGCTTCGATCTCGGCGAAGCGACGGTCCGAGCGCTCCTTGCCCTGCACTCCTTCGAAGCTGAGCTGGCGACCGCGCGCCATGTACGGCTCGAGATCGCGGTGGTAGCAGGCGATGTTGAGCGCCGCGTCGCGCGGGTCGTCGGCGAGGCAGACGATGTCGTTGCTGCCCTCGCGCAGGGTGACGTTGCTGCCGTCCGCACGCCAGCCGATCACCGTGGCCTCGGCGCGCCGGTCTTCGGGCGCCGCCAGCACCGCCGCGGCGATCTGCTCGGCGTCGGGAGGCACCGCGACCGAAACCTCCGGTTGCGACTCGGTCTCCTGGGCGATCAGCGGCGGCGGCGCGACGGCGGCGAGGACGCAGGCCAGCGAGAGGAGAACGAAGGCGGCGCCGAAGGGGTGCGGGCCCAGGCGGGCCGGCGAAGCAGCGGCGAGACTCGGGCAGAGGCGGTGGTACCGGCGCAAAGGGAGCTCCTCCTGTCGAAGCCTCCGCGGCGCTCGGTCCGGCGCTCGGGTCACATCCCTGCGACCCGTCGAGCCGCCTTCGGCCCGCGGAGTGGGGGTCGTCTCGGACTCTCGGACTTTCGGTCGGGAGCCTACAGGACGCACCGACGCCACCGACGCATCGCACGGCGCGGATCCCCGCTTCGGCTCGTCCGCCCTCAGCCGGACGGGGAGGCCGCGCCAACGCTCCCGAGGTCAGGGATCCTCGACCAGCTCGATCGGCAGCGCCGTGCGCACCTTGAGACCCTTCGGCAACACCCGCAGCTCCGGCCGCGCGTCGGCTCCGTCCCCGGGACCGCGCTCGCTGTAGTAGCTGACGATCAGCTGGCTGCGCAGCTCCGCCTCGATCTGGCGGTAGACCGCCTCGACCTGGTCGAGCGAAGCGACCTGGAACAGCCTGCCGCCGGTGGGCTCGGTGATCAGCCTCAGGTTGGAGCGCGCGGTGACCTCGGCGAACTGGATCTCCGGCGCGCCGGGAGAGCCACGCCGGATCGAGCCGATGGAGCCCGAAGAGCCGGACAACGCGATCACGTACACCGGCACCCCGAGGCGCTGGCCGAACTCGATGGCGCGCTGCGGATCGGCGCGGCTGTCGCTGTCGAAGCCGTCGGTGAACACCACCAGCGCCTTGCGCCCCTTGACGTCGCCGAACTGCAGCAGCGAGAAGAGCACCGAGTCGTAGAGCGCGGTGCCGCCCTCCGGCTGCAGCCGGTCGAGGGCGAAGCGAGCCGCCTCGAGGTCGCCGGTCAGCGGCTGCAGCAGACGCAGGCGCTGGTCGAAGTCGACGACGAAGACCCGGTCGCCGGTGCTCAGCGTCTGCTCGAGGAAGGCCGCGGTGAGCTGGCGGGTGCGCTCCCAGACGTCGCGCATGCTGCCGGAGGAGTCGATCGCCATGCCGAGCGCGAGCTGCGTGTCCGTCGACGGGCTGACCTGGTCGACCGGGTAGACGCGGCCGCGCCGGCCTCCCTCGCGCACCTCGAAGTCCTCGGGGCGCAGGTCGGTGACCGGCGCGCCGCGCCCGTCAACCACCAGCACCTGGAGGCGCACCAGCTGCACGTCGAGCGTCTCGGCGAAGCCGCCGGCGGCGTTGGCGTCCTGCACCAGACGCACGTCCTCGAGCTCACGGCCGTCGTCGAGTCTGGCGACGACGCGCACGAAGTCCTGCGCCGTCGGCGGCGGCGACTCGAAGCGGGCGGCGAAGCGCTCGATGCTCTCGGCGCCGCGTCCGGAGGGATCGTCGACCTCAGAAGTGAGTGCGCCCAGCCTCTCCTGGTTGCGGTAGAAGGTGACGCCTTCGAGCAGGGCATCGCGCGGCACCGACACCGCGGCCTGGATCTCGATCGCTCCTGCGCCGCTCTGCACCTGGAGGCCGGTCAGCCGCACCGAGAACCGCGGATCGAGCCGGTTCAGCACCAGGGTGTCGCTGCCCAGCAGGCGCTCGCCGGGGCCGTACGCCTTCACCTCGACGGTCTGCTCGCGCGGTGGATCGGCGAGCTCGACCTTCGCCTCCCAGGGCGGCAGCACCCGGCGCTCGAAGCGCTCGCCGTCGAGCAGGAACTCGACCGTCTGGATCGTCGGATCGACGTTGAGGGTCTCGAGCAGCACCCGGCCGGTGAGCAGCTGTCCGCGCGCGCCTTCGGGCGGCAGCAGCCTGATCACCGCCGAGCGTTGCGGCGGGTCGGCGAGCGCGGCGGTGCGCGACGCGCCCGAGGAACTGGACGCGGCCTCGGCTCGAGCGCGCGCACCTTCACCAGGTGTCCTGTCGTCGGTCGACGGGTCCGGCGACACCGGCGGCAGCACCTCGGCCCGTCGCGAATCGGTGCGTCGCTCCGTTCCCGGGGCACGCACCAGCTCGCCGCCACCGGCGACACGCTCGTAGACGGTGCGCAGATCGAGCTGCGAGCCGAGGCCCAGGCTGAGATCGCTCTCGAGCACCAGGCGCGGCGCTCCGTCGTCGCCCTGGCTCCTGGTGAAGCGCTCGCTGCGCCGCCGCGGTTCGGCCCGGGTCTCGACCACCAGCGCCTCGCCTTCGAGGCGCGCCGTCACCTCGCCAGTGAAGGAGTCGCCGACGGTGCGGCCGTCGAGGTGCAGCTCGCGGGTGTTGCGCGCCGCGTCGCGGATGCGCAGCGTCCTGCCGTCCTCGGCGAGGTCGATCTGCAGCACCTGGAGGGCGCGGAAGATCTCCTCGACCTGAGCCCGCACTCCGCCCGGGGCGTTGATGCCGCCCTGCGGTGCCGGCGAGTTGGAACGCCCCGTCGGCCCGCCGGAACGACCTCTCGTGCCGGCGGAGGTGCCGCCAGAGTAGGGCCCCGCCTGCCAACCCGTTCCCCCGCGTGGGCCGCTGCTGAGCCACTCGGCCATCTTCTCGTCGAGATCGTCGCTCTCGCCCTCGAGCAGCAGCCAGGTGCCGGTGAGGTCCAGGCCGCTCGTCGAGTCGCCCTGCACGGTGACGGAAGCGGAGACCGGGTGCCCGGCGACGGCGAGTGCGAGCACCAGCGGGAGCATCGCCAGGGCAGAGGGCCCGGCGAGGTGGGAGCGGCCGCCGGGTGGTGCCACGGGGCCGGATGTGGGACAGGGGAATCTGGGAATCACTGAGTCGAACCTCTTCAGTCGTACTCGAGCCCTGCAATCTGTACGCCGCCCCGAGGTTGGCCGGACTTCAAGCGGCAGGCCGCTTCCCCGAGGTGCGCGAACCGCGTTCCGCCTCTGCCTGCGTCTCCCGAGGTGGACACACCCGTGGCCCGAGGGAGTCGAAAAGACCAGGCGGTTGACCAGGGCTCCTGCCCCCGCAACGAATCACCTCGTCCTTTCCGGCCGACCTCTCACCCCCTTCAGGGGGCACGATCGAGGAAAGGGCGGCAGCGCTCACTGGCTCGCACTGCCGGCCCTGCGGCTCAGCTCGCGGCCGCTCGC
>ERZ869936.90-NODE-90-length-120924-cov-11.227817_pt1 | contig 120924 bp, 113 predicted proteins | sample MGYA00520876_ERZ869936 | MGnify/ENA primary metagenome ERZ869936 (study PRJEB32218, sample SAMN09650985) | biofilter metagenome | isolation source: enrty point of leading RO module | place: Saudi Arabia: Thuwal, RO plant located on Red Sea | collected 2016-02-17 ...
CCTTAAAAAAATTTATTTTTATTAAAATTTTTTCCCCCCCCCCCCCCCCCCCGCAAATTTCTAAGCCTATTTTTGCTTGTAATTTTCTTTTACCTTCCTGATGTCAGAGCACAGGAAATTACCCCCACACTAAGTAATTATTTTGGCAGCAACATAAGCTGCAGGGGCGCCAGCGATGGTTTCATTAACATAGTGGTGGTTGGCGGTACTCCGCCTTACTTGTACAATTGGAGTAATGGTTCCTTTTCAAAAAATCAAACCGGACTTCAGGCCGGAATTTACTCTGTGATTGTCACGGATGCGACCGGGCAAAGCATATCGGATACCTTTGAATTGAAGGAACCTTTAACGCTTTCTACAAACCTATTCCCACTTGTCAGGGAAGGAGGGTTTCATATTTCACATAACGGCGGTAATGATGGCGCGATAAGTTCTGAAAGCTCAGGAGGGACACCCCCTTATTCTCATTTGTGGAGCAACACAATGACATTTTCAGAAATCAGTGAATTAACTGCCGGAACCTATACTCTTACAGTTACTGATGTGAACGGTTGTACGACAGCCAAATCAGTGAGTTTAACACAACCCACGGAGTTGCAGATAAACAGCATAGTGCCATTAAACCGAAACGGTTACCATGTCAGCTGCGCTGACTCCAAAAACGGAAAAATAGATTTGACCGTCAGCGGAGGGGTGCCACCCTATTCATATCAGTGGAACAACGGAGAATTCATGGAGGATCCTGAAAACCTCCTGCCGGGAAACTATTGGGTAATTGTGCGCGATGCAAATGAAGCGGCTGTGGCTGCCCAGGTTACACTTACGGCACCCCCACCACTGAGTTTGGAACTTTCCGCATATGTTTATCAAAATGGTAAAAATATTTCCTGTTATGGCTGCTCCAACGGAAGCATCAACAGTACTGTGAATGGAGGGGTGCCACCTTATACCTACGCCTGGGAGCATGGCCCTACAACTGCCGGTGTGAATTCACTGGGTGAAGCGGACTATGCTGTGTTATTGACTGATGCAAACGGATGTCAGGCTTTTGCCAGTACAGAAATCCGCAGCCCGCAACGTGAAGACTGGACCATGAGCGGAAATGCAGGGACTAATCCGGCGACACAGTTTGTCGGGACCACCGATAACAAGGATCTGGTGTTTAAGACGAATAACCAGGAAAGTTTGCGATTGATGTCTGACGGTAATCTGAAATTGAATTCACAGCTAGGAGCTGGCAACAAGTTTATCTGGACAGACAACGATGGAATTCTGCGCAGCAGACCTATTTCAATATTAACACCCATTTCCCCTGTCTGTGATGGAAGCCAGGCCAATTATGTTCCGCTGGTTTGGAAAACCGAAAGCAATCCTGTGGAACTTTTCAATTGCTGGCAGCGATTCGGACTTGGAACCAAAACACCCAGAGATTTATTGGAAATAAAAAGCGCACTCAGAATCACCGCCTGGCAGAGTGCGAATGATGCCGAATACATCAGGATTCAACACGACGGTGGCAGTGCAAGAATTGACAATTTCGGAACAGGGAATTTAATGATCAATTATGGCGATGCATACAATACCGGTATGAAAAACGTCAGCATCTGTGGAGGTAATTCAGGTAATGTGACCCTGGGAGGAAATAATTACCTGGCTCCGGCAGAGCTAAAAAAAGTCGGTATCGGCACGTCTAATCCATCGCAAAAACTGGAGATCGCTCATGCGGATCACAAGGGCGGATTGGCAATTACGAATATTGAAAACAACAATCACCTCCACAGTGAGATCAGGTTCCAGAAAAATGATGGCAATACCATATTATGGTCTTTGGGAAATGACCTGGGTGTGGGCGGTAATTTCGGAAACCAAAACTTCTTCATCTGGAATCATCAGCGATTTTTAAACGGAGCCAATGGCACCTCCATTTTTATCAATGAAGACAACAAAATTGGTATTGACAAGTCAAACCCATCCGAACGATTGGATGTGAATGGAAATATTGTTGCTGGAGCTGACGATGATAGCAAAATAACTTGTAGATCATCGGCAGCTAATAAATCACAGCTATGGGCGGCTAACAGTCAGTTCGCTTATGGTTTTGGTGTAGAAGCCGGAACTACTGGCATTGGTCACTTGTATCGGGACTATACTCAGCAAATTCCCATGATGAGTTTCCTGCCGGATGGGGCAGTGGGCATTAATATTACGCCAAGCCTGAACCATGACTCAAATTATAAACTATATGTGGATGGAAGTATTGCGGCCAGGGAAATAAAAGTGACAGTAGGCAACTTCCCGGATTACGTTTTTGAAAATAATTACAAGCTACCAACCATTAGCGATCTGGAAAAATATATTAAGGAAAATAGCCACTTGCCTGGAATACCTTCGGCGGCTGAAGTAGAATCCAATCAGGGACTTGAATTAGGCGAATTTCAGTTGAAATTACTTGAGAAAATCGAGGAGCAGGCACTGTATATCATCAGTTTGCAGAAGCAGATTGATTTCTTGAATGAGAGGATTAATAAAAACTGACATTCATGAAAAGCCGAATTCTTGCTATCTTTATTAGTATGCTCTCTGCCGGAATGTTGCAATTTTTCACTTCCTCAGGTCAGGCCAGCGGCTTCATCCACCTGAAAGGAAAACAATTCATAGATGAGTATGGTGATCCTTTTTATCCGATGGTGTGTAACTATACGCTGGATATCTTCTGGAATCATGCACCTGGAACAAGTCCCACTTCACTGGTGCTAAGCTCTCATCCTAAGTATAGGGGAACAGCAAACTTTGATTGTCAGGATGCTCCAAGCTGTGATTCAATCATATTAGAAGAACTTCGGGAAATTAGAGATATGGGATTCAACGCCGTGAGGTTTGGAATGGGTTGGCAATACGCGGACATTGATTCAGTAAATGGAATGTGTCGCAGTGGCATTAAAGTGATTGCGCATGGATACAATGATTGGAACAGGGAATATGAACTTTACTTCGACAGTCTGAATATTTATAACCCTGACCTGAACAGTTTTGAATGGCGGACTCTTCTAGGATTCTGTACTCAAATCATGGATCTTACTCAGCTTGTCCAAGATTCAACTGGGAAGCCCTTAAAGGTTATTTTTCTGTTTGATGTCAGAAAGCAATTTGTTTTAAAGTGCGCCACCGAATTGGCAAAGCGGTTCAATGCCGTCATCGCCGCACACCTGAAGAACTATTCCAATATCCTGGCGTTGGATATTTACAATGAACCGGATCTGGATTATAAATGGCCATATACGGGGCCGCCTGAAAAAATATACGGATGCAATGTGATTGCTGATTTATATGATGCTACGAAAGCGGCAAACAGCAATCACCTGATCACATTAGGAGGAGGTGGACCAGATGATCTGTTCCGTTTTGATATGAATACACTGAAACTTGATTTTTATTCCCTCCACGTTTATTCACATACCAGGGAGAATGGTTATACGACTTTTCAGGAAGGATGGGATAAAATAATGGGCAAATTTTATTATACCTCGCAACATTGCAGTAAGCCTTTCATCGTTGGTGAAACAGGTATGAAAAGCCGGGCGGGATACAGCATCGCAGATGGTTATGACTGCAGCATCAGTGAAACTGCCGACTTCATGGAAAACTGTCTGAATGCGATGATCAATTGTGGTTATACGGGTTTTAGTGTATGGAATTTTCAGGATGCACATTCATTAGAAGCAGATCCAGAATTATTCCATGGCTTGCTGGAAGGATATCCCCCGCCTTATTCAACCAGGAGAAAACCCGCGGTGAGCAAGATTCAGCAATTCAATCCCAATGCGATTCCTTCGCCCTGCATGAAACCTGCCAACTATTACAACCCAAGAAACTTTGCAGATCCAAATCCGCTCAGAGGATACGTCAAATACGCTGATAGCTCGGACGTGATGAATGCTTATGTATTTGGGTGGGGGTATTATTTTGATCAAGACTTCAGTTTAATTGAGTCTGCCAGTTATACATTTTACAATGAGAACAGCGGGAGGTTTGAATTGTATAAAAAGCAGAATTTAAGTCCGGCAACGAGAAATCCTTACTTCAACAATATCAGAATATCAGCTCCGGGAGCCAGTGTAGACTGGTTTGGTCGCTGGAGTGGCGATGTTGCAGATTCGACTATTGCTATCGAAAACGATAGTATTTATTGGTTATTCGATCAGAACAGTTTTTCCTATCATGAAAATTATACAGAGACTCTTGAAGTATCACAAACAGATATACATGATGCATGGAGTAGAATTGATCTTTCCAATACAATTATTAAAGGTAACGGCACGGCAGGTGGTTCACTTGAACTCAGAGCAAGAGATGAAATTAATGTGCTGACTGATTTTCATGCCCAAAGAGGAAGCGATGTGCACATCCATTGCAACGAGACCTGGTTTGATTGTGGCGGATTGATGCCAAGCCACACACGACAGGCACGACCAGGATATAATAGTAGTCTGCTTTTAGAAAGCGAGGGAAAGGAAATTGAACTTGAATTTCGACTTAAGTATACTTCAAACTTTGAGATTATTCCAAATCCCGGTACAGGGAATTTTCAATTGCTACTATCCGAAGATTTTGAAATTCCCGCTTCCTACTCAGTTCATGATTCTTTTGGGAGAATCCTGAAAAGAGGATTGATCAATTCAATGACATCAAGTCTTGATCTGAATGATTTTCTTCCAGGCATGTACCAGATATCAATAAAAACCATGCAAAATTATTATTCAAAAAAATTAATCAAACTATGATATGAAAAAGACATTCATGCTTACCATACTATTTAATTTTCTTTATAACACAATCATAGCACAAAGCTGGCAATGGAGTTTACATGAAGGGAGCGTTTATGAAGAGAGAGTATTGTCATTGACAAAAGATGTGATGGGCAATGTTTTTACATCCGGTCAGTTCGGATATGGACCCAGTTTGTTAGGCAGTGCAGTGATTGCAGGAGATACCTTATACATTGAAGGGGCGAGTGATATTTTTATTGCATCTTATGACATCGCCGGCAATCCTAAATGGGCAAAAAGAGCCGGAGGTAACAGTCCAAATCATGCTGAGTATGGTTATTTGGAAAATTGTTTATTTGATTCTTCGATCATAGCTTTTGGCACGTACCATTCTTATTTGTCTGTTGATACTTTTTTTCTTCAAGGAGATCCTTATTTCAAGAATTTATTCTTAGGTAAAATTGATCAAAATGGAAAATTTTTGTGGTTAAAAAAGGCAGCAAATGCCAATGATGGAAACTCCATCACCCAGTTGTCTTGTGATAATTTTGGAAATGCATATCTCATGGGTACTACCGTTGCTGGAGCCACCTTAGATACCATCAACATTTCAGCTGGTGGTTACATTGCAAAGATCAATTCAGATGGTCATTTCTTATGGGCAAAAAGGGTATTTGATTATACTAAGACAAATGGTTGGAAGATTAATGCCACATCAAACGGCTTTATTGCAAGTGGTTTTTTTATTGAATCAACACAAATAGACACAGCATTGATTTATAGTAATGGTTTACATGACTTTTTCATAGCATCTTTTGATAGTATGGGTAACATTCTATGGATTAAAACCATCGGATGGCATGGTACCGATGTAAACAGCGCATTTGACATTGATATCACAGGAAACATATACGTCAGTGGTTATTTTACAGACTCCATTTATTTCGATACCACCTTGCTTACACACGGCGGCAAGGATGTGTTTCTGGCTAAGTTCGACCCTCAGGGTAATTTTCTTTGGGCAAGGCAGCTCTTTGCTAACGGAGACGCGGAAAGCAATGACATCGACGTGGATGATCAGGGGAATGTGTACATCACAGGTTACTTTAATCTGCAGGCCACATTCGGAGGCAATACTGTCACAGCTACAGCTTACCCTTCCATGTTTCTGGCAAGGTATAACGCGCTGGGTGATTTCCTGGGTATGCGCTATTTTGGAAGCGCCCGTGGTACAAACGTGGTAAGCGATGGTAACAGCGTGGTAGTGGCGGGAACCTTTACAAATAGTGTCACACTCGACAATACCACACTCACGAGCAATGGATTGACAGACATGTTCCTTGCAAAGCATGATGCTTTTGTTGGAGTAGGTGAGCTCTCACTTCAACGTAACCGTCCTCTCAGCATCTATGCCAACCCGAGCAACGGCCACTGCAACATCGACATACCCGAAGAGTTTCTGAATGAAACAAACCTGCTGCTCACCATCTACGACCAGCAGGGAAGAAAGGTCCGCGATTACCTCATAGAAATGAACGAAGGAAAAATCCGCCTCAACCTGCAGGAAGAAGCCAAAGGCATCTACATCGCTACACTCAACAATGGAAAAAAGCAGTATACAGGGAAGATTGTGTTTGAGTGAGGGTGGAATCAACCTTTTCACTCGTGTCCGTGAACAAGATTCCTTCCCTCAGGTAAATATGATCTCAAGCATATTTTCATTTACATAGATCAGATATACGTAACGCCCCGATCCCCGAAGGGGATCAACATCAATAGAAAGGCGTACAATTAAAAAAACCAAGCCCGAAGGGCTTGAATGTGTTTTTCATTTGTGTTGGGCTTATAATGCTTGTCATTCATGATGGTTAATCATTTTACGGCTGCATAGGGCGGAATCAGCTAACGCAACAATGCCACGCACAAGATTCCGCCCCACAGATGCCTGAAAGAAGCCATTTCATTTGCCTCATCAGATACTGAATTGTTCATCTTCGGCGGAGGTGAAATATTCCAGGAGGCAATTCCATTGGCGGATAAAATTTACATGACCCGGGTTCATACAACTATACAGGGCGATACCTACTTTCCTGAGCTTAATCCTGAAGAATGGACAGTAACAGAGTCTGAGTCTTTTTCAGCTGATGAAAAGAATGAGTTCGATTATTCTTTCATCACCATGGAAAGGGTAGCTAAGGAGCAATAAAAAAAGTCCCCCTGAGGACAGGAGGACTTTCATTTTCGTTTATCTGTTATCAGGCTTTACTGCAGCATGATTTGCCTTTTAAGTTCGGGCAATTTGAAGGATCAGTGCAGTCTATTCCTTTCTCAGCACAGGCTTTTTTGCATTCCTCTGAACAAGTCATGCTAATACCTTTGCAATCCATTCCTTTTTCTTTGCAGGCTTTCATGCAAGCTTCGTCGCATCCTTTTGAACAGTCATGCGCAAGTTGGGTTCCCATTTCACTTATACATGCGTCTTTGTTCACTGAATGTTTTCCTCCGCTTGTGCTCACAATTGCCGAAGATTCAATCTTTCCTTCTGCAAGCCAGCTGCTGAACACTGCGGTGTCAATCAGACAGTTTCCTGCTGCATCCATCTCACAGTTTATTCCTGTGTATTCTGCAAGAACTTCTTCGTGTCCTCCGCAGCATGCGGCATCTGCATGACCGTGTGCTCCGGCATTTTCTGAAATGTGAGGAGCTATGATGAGGGAAACAATTGACATGAGCTTGATCAGGATGTTCATCGATGGACCAGATGTGTCCTTGAAAGGATCACCTACTGTATCTCCTGTTACTGAAGCTTTGTGAGGATCGGAGCCTTTGTAATATGTCTGCCCGTTAATTTCCGCTCCCTTTTCAAAACTCTTCTTTGCGTTATCCCATGCGCCTCCAGCGTTGTTCTGGAACATTCCCATAAGTACGCCTGATACGGTTACACCTGCAAGAAGTCCTCCAAGAACCTCAGGACCGAAACTAAAGCCGATGATCACAGGCACTACGAGAGCAATCGCTCCGGGCGCAATCATTTCACGAATGGAAGCCTTGGTGGAAATTGCAACACACTTTTCATACTCCGGCTTTGCCTTATATTCCATGATGCCGGGAATTTCCCTGAACTGCCTTCTTACTTCATTCACCATGTCCATGGCTGCGCGCCCTACAGCTGCAATCGCAAGAGATGAGAAGATCATCGGTATCATTCCGCCTATAAACAAACCAGCAAGCACATCCGCTTTATAAATATCAATCTGATCAATACCAGCTACTCCTACAAATGCTGCAAATAGTGCAAGAGAAGTCAGTGCTGCAGATGCAATGGCAAATCCTTTTCCTGTTGCCGCAGTGGTGTTTCCGACTGCGTCAAGGTTGTCGGTACGTCCTCTTACTTCTTTTGGAAGTCCACTCATCTCGGCAATTCCTCCTGCGTTATCTGCGATAGGGCCGAATGCGTCAATGGCAAGCTGCATGGCCGTTGTGGCCATCATGCCCGCAGCTGCAATCGCTACTCCGTAAAGTCCTGCCAACTCATATGAGCCGTAAATTCCTGTAGCAAGTACAATGATCGGAAGTGCAGTAGATTCCATTCCAACTGAAAGTCCGCCGATGATATTAGTTGCATGCCCTGTGGATGATTGCCTGATGATTGAATTCACAGGTCGCTTACCCATTGCTGTATAGTATTCTGTGATTGCGCTCATCAAAGCTCCAACAACAAGACCCAGCACAATCGCATAGAAAACGTTGATTCTCGTAAATTCAAATCCGCGTATTGACATAGTCTCCGGAAGCATGTAATTCACGAGGAAGAAAGATGCAATTGCTGTGAAGATGATTGAAGACCAGTTTCCAAGGTTCAGAGCTTTTTGCACACTGCTGTTATCATCCTTGATTTTTACAAACCACATTCCCACAATTGAAAAGATCAGTCCTACACCCGCAATAACCATTGGAAGAAGAACTGGAGCAATGCCGCCAAAATTATCAGCAGAGACAATTTCACTTCCAAGTACCATGGTAGCAAGAATGGTCGCAACATAAGAGCCAAATAAGTCAGCTCCCATTCCTGCCACATCTCCTACATTATCTCCTACGTTATCGGCGATGGTGGCCGGATTTCTTACGTCATCTTCCGGAATACCTGCTTCTACTTTACCCACAAGGTCTGCGCCTACGTCTGCAGCCTTAGTATAAATACCTCCTCCAACACGAGCGAACAGGGCAATAGATTCTGCACCGAGTGAGAATCCTGCAAGAACTTCCAATGCTTTAATCATCATCACACCGTTCACATTTGATCCGGTTGAAACAACATAAGCTTGATAAAGAATTATAAATAATGAGCCCAGTCCAAGAACAGCAAGGCCTGCCACACCAAGTCCCATTACAGAACCACCTGCGAACGATACTCTAAGTGCTTGTTTCAGGCTGCCGCGTGCGGCTTGTGTAGTTCTCACGTTTGCTTTTGTGGCGATATTCATTCCGATATATCCGGCGACAGCAGAGAACACTGCTCCGATAATAAACGATAAAGCTATAGCCGGACTTGATGTAGGAATAAGTGTCCCAGACCATGCAAGAAGTATTGATGCAATGATTACAAAGTAGCTGAGGATTTTCCATTCTGCTTTCAGAAAAGCCATTGCACCTTTTGCAATGTGTCCCGCGAGCTCAATCATGGTTGCGTCGCCCGAATCCTGCTTACTCACCCAGTTTGCTTTAACGAACATTACTACGAGACCAACTATACCTAGAATGGGTACTATAAATATGAAATTTTCCATATAGAATTCTTGTTTTTTGAAGGGCTGCAAAGGTAATCGAATGGCATAAAAAACCAAATAAGAGGTCCTTAATTAATAGCTTGCCCTTTTCACTGCTTTACTTCTTGAAGTCTGCAGCTTGGATGAATTGTGAATAAGTTTATCTCTTATTGTGAGTGAAGAGATTCTCAGATTTTAATAAAGCCGGAAAAAAGGCTACCTTTGCAGCCCTTAAAACAGAGTGCCTGATTATCAGGCCATTTGAAAAGCATGCAAATAAGAAATATTGCAATTATTGCACACGTAGACCATGGAAAGACCACTTTGGTGGATAAAATGCTTCACCAGGCAAAACTGTTCCGTGACAACCAGCACACAGATGAATTGATTCTTGATAATAATGATCTGGAACGCGAACGGGGAATCACCATCGTAGCCAAGAACGTGTCAATTCGATATAAGGATGTCAAAATCAACATCATTGACACACCTGGTCACGCCGACTTCGGCGGTGAGGTTGAAAGAGTGCTGACCATGGCTGATGGTGTACTCATCCTTGTAGATGCTTTTGAAGGCCCAATGCCTCAAACTCGCTTTGTGACTCAAAAAGCTCTGAGTCTGGGATTAAAACCGATTGTGGTGATTAATAAAGTCGATAAAGAGAATTGTCGCCCAGATGAAGTGCATGAACAGATTTTCGATTTGTTTTTCAACCTGAATGCGACAGAAGAACAGCTTGACTTCCCGACCTTATATGGCTCCTCAAAGCATGGCTGGATGAGCACTGACTGGAATAAACCTACCAGTGACATCACTCCCTTGCTCGATGCTATCATCACGCATATTCCTCCGGCTCCATTGCATGAAGGAACAGCACAAATGTTGATTACTTCTCTCGATTACTCCAGTTTTGTAGGCAGGATCGCTATCGGCAGAGTTTTCAGAGGAGCGCTTCGTGAAAGCATGCCTGTTTCACTCGTGAAACGCGACGGTTCTGTTTTAAAATCTCGCGTGAAAGAGCTTCATAGTTTCGAAGGTCTTGGAAGAAGCAAGCAGGAACAAATAAAAGCTGGTGATATTTGCGCCATCGTTGGTCTTGAAAATTTCGAAATAGGAGATACTGTTGCCGACTTCGAAAATCCGGAAGCTTTGCCAAGTATTGATGTGGATGAGCCAACTATGTCAATGTTATTTACGATTAACAATTCTCCATTCTTCGGAAAGGAAGGTAAGTTTGTCACATCCAGGCATCTGCGTGATCGTCTTTTTAAAGAAACTGAAAAAAACCTGGCTCTCAAAGTTCAGGAAACATCTTCACCTGACTCTTATAATGTGTATGGCAGAGGAATCCTGCACCTTTCAATTCTGATCGAAACCATGAGACGCGAGGGTTATGAGCTTCAGGTCGGACAACCCCAGGTGATTATTAAAGAAATTGACGGCCAGAAGTGCGAACCAATAGAAATGCTCACCATCAATGTGCCTGAAGAATTTTCGGGCGCAGTCATCGACCAGGTTACCCAAAGAAAAGGTGAATTGCTGATCATGGAACCAAAAGGTGATGTGTTGCACATGGAATTCAGCATACCAGCGAGAGGAATTATTGGACTGAGAAACAATCTGTTGACTGCCACCCAGGGTGAAGCAATCATCGCTCACCGTTTCAAGGCTTATGAGCCCTGGAAAGGTGAAATACCAGGCAGAAATAATGGGGTTCTGATTTCCATGGATAAAGGAAAATCCACGGCATATTCCATTGAAAAGCTCCAGGACAGAGGCAGATTCTTCATTGATCCTTCTGATGAAATTTATGCAGGTCAAATCATCGGGGAAGGAATCCGTCCGGGTGATATGATTATTAATGTAACCAGGGCAAAACAGCTTACTAACATGCGCGCTTCAGGCAGCGACGAGAATGTGCGAATCACTCCCAAAGTGAATTTCTCACTCGAAGAAGCTATGGAATATATCGAATCAGACGAATATTTGGAAGTAACTCCAAAATCCTTGCGAATGCGTAAAATATTACTGGATGAAAATGAACGCAAACGCGCCTCAAAAAATTCATGAAAAAAATAAGTTTTCTTAAGGGAAAATGTCATAATATTGCCAGCAAAATCACCTAAAACAACTTTTAAAACAGAAAAATGAATAAGCTACACACACTATCATGTCTCCTGCTCTGTGTTGCACTTGCAGGTTGCAATGGTTTGGGTAAAATGGCCAAAAACTTCAGCCAGGTAAAACATGAAGTTACTCCCAATCCTGTTGAATTGCACGGTGACAGTGTCGCCATTGCAGTGAAAGGCACTTACCCTCCGAAATATTTCGCTAAAAAAGTGGATGCAACAGTGACTCCTTTCATGAAGTCATCCGGTGGTGAGCACAACTTTAAATCCATAACTGTAATTGGAGAAAAGTCTAAGTCTACGGGCACTAAGGTTAATTACAAAACCGGTGGAAGCTTTACTTACTCCGATAAGATTGCCTATTCACCTGATATGGCAGCTGCCGATGTAATGGTGAAAGCTACCGGCATGAAAGGCACAACAAGCAAGGAACTCGGTGCGATGAAAATCGCTGATGGTACAATAATCACACCGCTCTTGGTAAGAAATGATGAGAAAGTAATTATCGGTAAGGATAAATTCGAAAGAATCACCCCTGCCAATTACACCGGTAATATGTACTACCTGATCAATACTGCCAATGTAAATCCGAATTTTATCAATAAGAAATGCAACATCAACAATAAGCCTGAATTCAAGAAGCTTGATAGCGCATTGACAGCTTTAAACAAAGCTCCATACACTTTGAAAGGTATCAGCATCACCGGTTACGCATCTCCTGATGGAACTGAAAAGCTGAATACTGATCTAGCCAACAACAGAAGTAAGAATTCTGCTAAGCACATGGCCGGACTGTTTAAGAAGATGAAGGTGAAAATGAGCCCGGACAGTTCATTCTTTACTAAGAATACAGTAAACGAAGACTGGAACGGATTCCAGCAGTTGATGCAGGAAACCAACATGGCTCAGAAAGATATGATTCTCCGCATAGTTGCTTCCAATTCTGATCCAGAAGCACGTGAAATGGAAATCAAAAAGATGGGTAAAGCTTATACAGAAATCGCTGAAGGTGTACTTCCTAAACTGCGTCGCTCCATCGTAACAATCAATGCAGATAAAGTTGGCCGCAGCGATGAGCAGATCTCTGCACTTGTAAAATCTTCGCCGGATTCACTGAGCGTGGAAGAAGTTCTTTATGCAGCTACTCTCACTTCAGATAACAATGAAAAACTCAGCATTTACCAAACTGCTCAGAGAATTTATCCTCAGGAGTGGAGAGCCGCAAACAATGCAGGTATGGTGAAATTCATGATGGGTGATGTTGACGGTGCAATGACTGAATTCAACAAAGCGGATCAGTTGAGCGCGAACAATCCTATAGTGAAGAATAATATGGGTGCATGTTACTCTCGCAAAGGTGACCGCAAGAACGCTGCTCTTATGTATGCTGCAGCTGCCGGAGCAGGTTCTGAAGTAAACCAGAATCAGGGTTTTCTTGATATCCGTAACGGTAATTATGCAATGGCTGTAAGTAACTACAGCGGCACGTCCAGCTTTAATGCTTCTCTTGCCAAGCTTCTTGCCGGAGACAAGGATGGCGCAATGTCAACTCTTGATGCTTCACCTGATAAAGATTCTGCAATGGGTAGTTACCTGAAAGCGGTGATCTCAGCTCGTAAAGGAGATTCATCCGGTGTAATCAGCAACCTCAATTCTGCTGTGTCAAAAGACAGCACACTGAAGTCAAAAGCCGCAGAAGATCGTGAATTCATTAAGTGGTTCAATGACCCTTCTTTCAAAGCGGTGGTTCAATAAAACCACGCAAATACAAAAAATCCCGGGCCGAAACCCGGGATTTTTTTTGTCCTCTATAATTTGAGCTTGGGCTTATAAATCTTCCGAATCTCCATTATTGATAACATCCATTCTGCATTCATAAGAACCGGAATTGACTTGAGGGATTTCTGAGAAAAGCCTGTTGCGCAAAAGTTGAATTTGCCTGATTGAACTTTGATCTGTTTCCTGATGGTATTTACTCTCTGGAAGTTCCTGGTAAAACTCATCAGGATGCTTTCCTGATTGTTCAGCTATGTCCTCCATCCGTTCAAATAAATTTATCAGCCTGGAAAACTCTGGGTGTTTTTCGATAATGAGTTTCATGTGTAAAATCGAGAATCGCTGGCAAGTAATGAAAAAGAGAAGCTCAAGTCAATATTTCAATGGAATTCGAAATCATTTTGGACTAAAAATGAGCAAAAATCACTAGTGAGTCTGTAATCTGTTTGTAATCAACGAGATAATTTACGCCAGCTCATTGTTGCGTAAAAGCATATTGAATGATGTTGGCACCCATTTGCAAGGCTTTTTCTCTTGTTGCGGCGGAATTTCGGTGAATCTCAGGATCTTCCCATCCGTCGCCTAAATCACATTCATAAGTATAAAAACAAACCAGTCGGCCTTCGTGTATTAAACCGAAACCTTGAGGGGCTTTGTTGTCATGCTCATGGATCTTCGGAAGTCCTTTGTTGAAACTGAACTTCTGGTTGTAAATAGGATGGGAGAATGGTAGCTCAACAAAGTCCAGCTCAGGAAAAACTTTTTTCATCTGCGGACGCACGTAAGGGTCTAATCCGTAATTGTCATCAATGTGGAGAAAGCCTCCACCGGCAAGGTATTTTCTGAGGTTTTCTGATTCCTGGTTGTTGAGTACCCAGTTGCCATGACCAGTCATGTGAATGAAAGGATAATTGAAAATGTCAGGACTGCTGACTTCCACAATCGCCTGTTCGGGATGAATATTGGTTTTTAATTTGTCATTGCAAAAGCGAATGAGATTTGGCAATGAAGTTTCCAGGTTAGCATACCAGTCACCACCTCCATTGTATTTCAACACTGCTATTTTGAATGAAGGTTCAGACGCAAAAACTTTGCAGCCCATCAATAATGCAACTAAGAATAGTTTTTTCATTCCGCTAAAATAATGATTGTATCAAAGGTTCAGGTTGAGAATGCTCGCAACACTAAGCAAGGCCGCAGTTTCAGTGCGAAGCCGGCTTGGTCCAAGTGAAACCGGAAAGAAACCGTGCCTTCCTGCCTGCATAATTTCATCCTTATTGAAATCTCCTTCTGGTCCGATCAGAATAACTGTGTCTTCACCCTTCAGGTATCTTTTAATCAGCAGTTCCTCAGCATCCATGCTGCAAATATAACGTTGCTTTTCCCTGCATGATTGTATGAAGGTGTTAAAGTCCTGGCATTCGCTTATCTCAGGCTTGTATGCACTCATGCTTTGTTTGAGTGCAGATATTGCAATTTTTTCCAGTCGTGCAGTTTTCATCTCCTTTCTTTCTGAATGACTGCAGATAATGAGGCTGATGCGGTCCACCCCGATTTCAGTTGCTTTTTCTACAAACCATTCAAGACGATCTGTGTTTTTTGTAGGTGCAATGGCTATGTGAAGTGAATACGGATGCTTATGAATACCGGGGATTTTATCTCCTCTATTAAGCACGCATGTTTTAATATCATCTATGGCAATCTCTGCCACATGCATATTGCCTTTTCCGTCAGTAACCAGCACGCGGTCTCCCTTTTTATACCTGAGTACCTTGATCAAATGTTTTGATTCTTCAGAAGACAGTTCGATTTCACTTCGTACCGATGCTTCCACGTAAAAAAGTTCCATGTTTTGAAACTTCATTTCTTATTTCATTTGGTATAAAAATAAAAAAACCTTCATCAGGTCGATGAAGGTTTTTTATAAATGCTGTTTGAACTTATGCGTTTACTGCCAACTTGGGTCCTGCATTCAGGATTTCTTCGGTAGCGTACTCCGCGTATTGGGCAAAATTCTTTACGAATGAAGCTGCCAAAGTATTCGCTTTGGTATCAAATTCGTTTTTATCAGCCCATGTATTTCTTGGATTGAGAATTTCTGTAGGAACTCCAGGACAGGTTTTGGGCATTGACAAACCAAACACAGGCATGGTTTCATATTCAACCTTGTCAAGTTCACCATTGAGAGCTGCTGTAATCATGGCTCTGGTGAATGATAGTTTCATTCTGGAACCTACACCATATGAGCCACCTGACCATCCGGTATTTACAAGCCAGACATTCACTTTGTTCTTCCTCAGTTTATCTCCGAGTAGCTCTGCATATTTTGTTGGGTGTAATGGGAGGAAAGCTTTTCCGAAGCATGCGGAAAAAGTTGTGGTGGGTTCAGTAATTCCAACTTCAGTTCCTGCGACCTTTGCCGTGTAACCTGAGATGAAATGATACATTGCCTGACCTGGATTTAATTTGGATATAGGAGGCAGTACTCCGAACGCGTCACATGTAAGGAAGAAAATATTTTTCGGTGGAGCGGCCATGGACTTCTCCAACGCATTATCAATGTGGAAAATCGGGTAAGCTGCTCTTGTATTTTCAGTCTTGCTGATGTTATCATAATCCACTGAAGTGGAGCCGTCAAAAAACTCAACATTTTCAACAAGGGATCCAAACTTAATGGCATTGAAAATCTGTGGTTCTTTTTCTTTGGAGAGATTGACACATTTGGCATAACATCCGCCTTCGAAATTAAATACAGATTCATCCGACCAGCCGTGCTCATCATCTCCGATCAGTCCGCGATTTGGATCCGCAGAAAGGGTAGTTTTTCCTGTACCGGAAAGACCGAAAAAGATTGCCGTATCTCCTGCCTTGCCCTGATTTGCGGAGCAATGCATGGACAATACATTTTTATCGTGTGGAAGTACATAATTCAACACAGAGAAAATTCCCTTCTTGATTTCGCCTGTATAAGCCGTGCCTCCAATGAGAATGATTCTTTTTGTGAAATTCAGAATAGCAAAGTTGCTTTGCCTTGTTCCGTCAACATGAGGATCTGCTAGGAATCCCGGGGCTGCCAGGATTGTCCAGTCAGAATGCACAGTCTTGAGTATTTCCTCATGACTTGGACGCAAAAAGAGATTGTAGGCGAATAAATTTTGCCATGGAGATTCAGTAACCACTCGAATGTTCAGGCGATGCTTCGGATCAGCACAGGCATAAGCGTCACGAACATAAATCGTCCTGCCCTGTAGATAGGAGCATACGCGTTGGTACAAACGATCAAACTTTTCAGGGTCGAATTTGATGTTGATGTCTCCCCACCAAACTGATTTTTCTGTGACATCATCACATACAATGTATTTGTCCTTAGGAGACCGGCCGGTGAATTTTCCGGTATCAACTGCGAGCGCTCCGGTATCAGTGAGAACTCCTTCTCCGCGGATGATGGATTCCTCAACCAGTTCGGAAGGAGTCAAATTCCAGTAAGCATCCAGTACGTTTTTGAGGCCTAAATCTGCAACGCTGGCCTCCTTGGCTTTAAAACCGAATTCGTTCATGACGGGTGTTTTTCAATAGCGAAATTGAAGCGCAAAGTAAGGTAAAAATTATCAGAATGCCCAATTTTAAAGCTTTCTCCTCCTTTGACAAAGCTGATTTTCATAGACATTTACCGATTTCGCGTTTTTCAAAACTTCCCTGATGAATTGAATAAATTCAGCCTGATTTTCATCCTCAAGCTCAGATAAACTGAAACAATAATCCATCTCGCCTTCCCTTCCCCACGGATTCTTTTGATAATCAATCGTTTTGTTTTTTCTTCTGGCAAACTCTCCGATGCTGTCCTCCATGGCAATCATTGACTTATAATCAGATCCGGATGCCACTGAAAAAAAAGAAACCACCAGCCTCACAGTATCTCCCATTAAATTCTTGTCATCCTCGTCGATTTCTTTTGTTGAAAGTTCTTTTGCTGTGTCCTTAAAAATTTCCTTGTTTTCATTTACCTGGACTGATGTGTTTGCATTGTTCTTAGATGTTTTGCAGGAATACCCGACGATACACATGATTATCAAAATCAAAGGCAATTTTTTGAGTTTCATAATTGGGTGGTTTGATTGTTCAAATTAGTTTTTTAATGCTGATATGGCAAGCATAAGCCATCCTGCTACAAAAAGAATGCCTCCTAAGGGAGTTATCGGTCCGAGAACTTTTTTCCAGCTTTCAATATTTAATATTTCCCTGCATGAAAGCAGGTACAGTGAACCGGAAAATAAAATGATCCCGGCTATGAAGAATAATCCGACACCCATAGTCTGCGAAGAAGAAAGCTTTCCGACTAATAGTGCAGTCATTAATATCGCAAGACTATGATAAAACTGGTATCTGACTCCTGTCTCAAAAACCTGAAGCATGTCCGGATTAAGTTTTGTTTTCAACGCATGGGCGCCGAAAGCCCCAAGGATCACAGACAGGGTTCCGCTAATTGCCCCTGCTGCTAAAAGAAATTTTTGAATGTTCATGTAATGCTTATGTTTTCTCAAAGATATGAATCAATTTGCTGATTCATCATCATCATTTTATCCTCTCATCCCATGCAGATTTCCTGCACCTGAAGTTTACCACATAATTCTCAGGTTAAGTGAATATTTACCTGAACAATTTTGCACCTAAATACTCTTGAGTTAATTTAGCACGAATTACAAACACATGAGAAAAATATTACTTGTCGGAGCCGGCAGATCTTCTTACAGTTTGATTCGATATTTACTCGCACATTCTCGCCAGGAAGAGTGGAGACTAACAGTTGCTGATGTATCACTCGAAGCAGCAATGGAAAAAATCGCCGGCCATCCCTCCGGTGATGCCATTGTGCTTGATGTGAATGATTACAGTGCCAGAACTTCCGCAGTTGCAAATGCGGATCTTGTGATTTCAATGCTGCCTGCTCATATGCACGTTGCTCTCGCGAAAGATTGTGTAGAAGCCGGAAAACATTTGCTCACTGCATCTTATGTTTCAGATGAAATGTCAAAATTGGATCAGGATGCTTCGGCTGCAGGCGTATTGCTCCTGAATGAAATGGGACTTGATCCGGGCATTGACCACATGAGTGCGATGAAAATTATTGACAACCTTAAGGACAGAGATGCAGAAATATTATCGTTTAAATCTTACACAGGAGGATTGGTGGCTCCCGAATCTGATGACAATCCCTGGTCATACAAGTTTTCATGGAACCCACGCAACGTAATTCTGGCAGGGCAAGGCACTGCGAAATACGTGAAGAACGGAACATACAGATACATCCCATACCACAGATTGTTTGCAGAAGCGGAAACAATTGCCGTGAATGGCTTTGGTGAGTTTGACGCTTATGCGAACCGCGATTCATTGTCGTACAGAAAAATATACGGTCTTGAAAACATTCCCACTATGCTGCGTGGTACATTGAGACATGCCGGATTTTGCAAGGCATGGGATGTCTTTGTTCAGCTTGGACTCACAGATGATTCTTACAAAATTGAAAATTCTGAGAACCTGACATACAGGGATCTGTTTTCCGCATTTCTTCCTGAACTGAAACACGGCAAAGGTTTGCGTGAGAACCTGGCAGCTTTTCTCCGTTGTGACCAGAACTCGGAGATCATAGATAAAATTGAATGGACCGGAATTTTCGGAGATGTAAAACCGGGATTGAAGGACGCCAGCCCGGCAATGATGCTTCAGTATTTGTTGGAACAGAAATGGGTGCTTAAGCAGGAGGACAAGGACATGATTGTGATGTATCATCACTTTCTTTACAAAGAAAAAGGCACTCACACGCTTAGTTCTACCTTGCTTGTGAAAGGAGAAGATTCTGTTGACACCGCAATGGCTAAGACTGTCGGACTGCCTCTTGCAATCGGAGCAAAACTTTTACTTAACGGTACTATTAAGCGAAGAGGAGTTGCAATACCGGTAGAGAAAGAAATTTATTTACCGGTGCTTAAGGAGCTTGAAGAAAACGGCATTTGCTTTGAAGAATCCTGATCGGGATTTTGCTTCAATCCTATGTAGTACTCCCTGGTGAGTTCTATGTACTCATCAGTGTAATTCCCGTTCATGTCGTTAGTAATCAGACTTTCTTCCCTTATTACGCTCAGGTCATAGCTGAATACCATGATAACCCTTTTTTCAGGCCGGTCAGGTTTGGTTTTAATCTTCACAATCCGGTTGCAGAAGAGCCCGCGTTTTTGGGCCAGCTCCATGAACTCAATGCCTTCTCTGGAAGGCAGTATCAGACAAAAGATTCCGGATGGAACTAAAAGCCTTTTCACACCTTCAACTATTTCCTTAAAAGATAACAGATCATTGTGTCTGGCATTTAGTCTTGACTCTCCATTTGGTTTGGATGCATGATGAAAATAAGGAGGATTGCTTACAATGAGATCATAACGTTCAGGAGATTTTTCAGAGTACTCCTGAAAACTTTGGTGAATGATATGCAAACGCTCAAACCATGGTGAAATCCTGAAGTTTTCCTTAGCCTGTAAATACGCGCATTCATCAATATCAATCGCATCTATCTCTGCTTGCGTTTTCTGAGCCAGCATCAGTGCAATGATTCCGCTCCCAGTGCCGATATCCAGTATCCTGTTGGCTCTGGCTGGATTCAGCCAGGAACCTAACAATACGGCATCGGTGCCGACTTTCATCGCACATTTATCCTGGTGAACAGTGAATTGTTTGAACCGGAATGATTCTTCATTCATAAATCGTATTTACAAGATAAAAATATAAAAGACTCGTTTACACAAGTATAATAAAATTATTGCAGATAAATGTCCAGCAGTCCGGGGGGAAGTTCCATCAATATACTTTTTTCATCTTCATTCAGCTCTTCAATGAATTCTTCTGTCAGTGGTATCAATACCTCCTTGCCTCCAACCTTGCAAAGTCCGATATAATGCATTGGATATTCCTGCACTTCTTCTATAATCCCAATCTCTCCAAAGCTCTTATCAAAAACAGTAAATCCTGCCAGGTCTTCCCATTTCAAGCTTTCTGAACTCGATTTCTTGGCGTTGCTTTCAAAGTAGATTTTATTTCCGGTAAATTTTTTCGCCTCTGTTTCATCATCAATGCTTTCAAGTTTGATGATAATGTTTCCTCCTCTTTGTGCAACTTTCTGAATTAAATAAGGTACCGGCAAGCCTTCCCGTTCAATGAAAATATAATCAGCTTCAGCCACATCAGGTACAGTCTCACTTTCCTCATCCAAGGCAAGCACCATCTCACCATTGAAGCCATATGCCTTCGCGATGAATCCGGATTCCAGAAGTAACTCTTTTCTTAATTCAATCATGGTTCTAAAATAAAAAATCCGCTCCAGTTTACCGGAGCGGATTAAATTTGAATTCTTGCAAATCAGGATTCAGAAGAAGCTTCCTCTGATCCTGCTTCATTTTCAACTGCCGGTGTTTCCGGAGCCACTTCTTCAGCAGGAGGCGGAGTGTTCTTTACTCTGATTGCTTCCATTTTGGCTTCTTTTTTCTTTGTCTCTTCAGCAATTCTGTTTTCCATTGCCTTGAGATTTTCCTTGCCAACCCGGCTGCGCTTCTCATCGATCTTCGTACTCTTGGCTTCTGACCATTCTTTGAATTTGGCTTCAGCCTGCTCCTGAGTGAGTGCGCCTTTTTTTACGCCGTTCAAGAGGTGATTGTGATAAAGTACTCCTTTGTAAGAAAGAATTGCACGACAAGTGTCTGTAGGCTGTGCACCTTTGTGCAGCCAAGACAAGGCCTTGTCATGATTGATTTGAATGGTTGCGGGTACTGTGTTGGGGTTGTAGTTACCGATTACCTCGATATACTTACCATCCCTCGGAGCACGACTATCCGCCACCACAATGTGGTAATAAGCATTGTGCTTTTTACCATGACGCGCTAATCTGATTTTTACTGGCATCTTTTAATTTTTTGATGGTTTGTGATTCCCTTGCCATCTGTCCTGGATGACCAAACATTCTCCCATGTCCGTTTAAAAGGGACGCAAAGATGCGATTTAATCATGTCATGAGCAAGTATTTCCGCTTTTTTTCGGATTTTTCTCCTGAATATCATCAGATAAATCATGTCATGTCATTTTTGCCTGATCGACATAATTTTCACTCTTTTGGCGTTAAACACAGCGTCTCGTGAATAAATTTTACTGTAGCTAATAAACGAATAGCGCCGACTTAGCGCTGTTTTGCGTATTTTTGAGAAAACTCAACTGACAGCGCTTCATAAGATGAACGCGTTTTTTTTGAAATTTCAATGAATCCCAACTATCTGGACGAACTCAATAAGGAACAAAGGGAAGCAGTGCTGCATTCCGATGGTCCGGTGATGATTATCGCCGGCGCAGGATCAGGCAAGACCCGGGTTTTGACATACAGAATAGCTCATCTGCTGAAACAGGGAGTTGATGCGTTTCAAATTCTTGCTCTGACTTTCACCAATAAGGCAGCAAAGGAAATGCGGGAGAGGATCGAGAAAATCACCGGAGGGGAAGCAAGAAACCTCTGGATGGGCACATTTCATGCGGTCTTCGCTAAGATCCTCCGAATAGAAGCCCAGCGCCTCGGCTATCCTTCCAACTTCACAATTTATGATACTGATGATGCCAAGAGCATCATGAGGGACTTGCTAAGGGAGCAGGGTCTGGATGATAAAATCTATAAGCCGGATGTAATCCTGAACAGAATTTCCGCTGCTAAAAACAATCTGTATTCATGGCAGGACTATCAGAACAACCTGAATTTTGTGGCGGATGACAATTCGTCCGGCAGACCTAAAACCGGCTTGTTGTATGAGCTGTATGTTAAAAAATGTTTCAAGGCATCCGGAATGGATTTCGATGACTTGCTTTTTAACATGTACATACTGCTCACGAAGTTTCCTGATGCTTTGCATAAGTATCAGCATAAGTTCAAGTACATACTGGTGGATGAGTTTCAGGACACCAACTACGCTCAGTACATGGTTCTTAAAAAACTTGCAGCCGCCTATGAAAATATTTGTATCGTCGGTGATGACGCACAGTCCATCTATGCTTTCCGCGGCGCAAACATTCAGAACATTCTGAATTTTCAGAACGACTATCCTGACCTGAATGTATTTAAGCTCGAACAGAATTACAGATCAACGAATAGTATTGTACAGGCTGCCAATTCAATCATAGAAAAAAATACCAAGCAGCTGAAGAAAGTGGTTTGGACTGCAAATGATCTTGGTGATAAGATCACCCTCATGAAAGCCCTGAGCGATAACGAAGAGGGCGTTATGGTGGCCAATGCTATATTCGAGATGAAGGTGAACAGGCAGTGGAGGAACAAGGACTTCGCCATCCTGTACAGAACAAATGCCCAATCACGATCAATGGAAGAGGCTCTGAGGAAACTCAACATTCCTTACCGAATTTACGGTGGACTTTCATTTTACAAGAGGAAGGAAATCAAGGACCTTCTTGCTTATTTCAGGCTTGTCATCAATCACAATGACGAGGAAGCTCTGAAAAGAATTATCAATGTGCCCGCCAGAGGAATTGGAAAAACTACTATTGAGAAGCTGACTGTAACCGCTTCCGAGCTTGACTGCAACATTTGGCAACTGATAGACAATCCTGCTCAAAATCCATGCGGATTCAATAGCGGAACTCTCGCCAGGCTGATTGATTTCGCTACTATGATCAAAAGCTTTTCCGTTAAGCTTAAAAACACAAACGCCTTTGATCTCGCCAGTTCCATCTCGACTTCTTCAGGGCTCGTTCGTGAGCTTTATGATGACAAAACTCCTGAAGGACTCAGCAGGTATGAAAACGTGCAGGAGCTACTGAGCGGTATTAAGGAATTTGTTGACGGTGGATCAGGCATTACTCCAGAAGGCGATGAAACTCATTATGACCATGATCCGGAACTGAAAACTCTCGAGCAATACATGCAGGACATTTCTCTGCTTACTGATGCAGATGAAAACGACAAGGAAAACGATGATCAGGTTTCTCTCATGACTTTGCATGCGGCAAAAGGACTTGAGTTTCCCGCAGTCTTTCTCGTCGGACTTGAGGAAAATTTATTCCCTTCCCAAAGATCAATGGATTCCAGAGAAGATCTGGAGGAAGAAAGAAGGTTGTTCTATGTAGGAGTGACCCGCGCAGAAAAATGCCTTACTATTTCTTATGCCACATCCCGGTATAAATGGGGGAACCTCATCATTTGCGAGCCAAGCAGATTCATAGAAGAAATTGATCCTGCTTTTATTTTCGAGGCATTTCCATCCAGAAGACAAATATCCCCACCGGTTGCTGACATGCCGGAACGCTGGGGTTCTCACGCTCTGAAATCAGCTGATACCCTGAATGAAAAACTTCGACAGGGTAAGCTTAAAAAACTTGGATCTACTTCTCCTGCAAATTCAGAAGCCACCAGCCTGAATCTTCAGTCCGGAATGCAGGTTGAACATGAACGTTTCGGCCTAGGAAAAGTATTGCAGGTTGAAGGAGATGCGGGTGATACCCGCGCAACTATCTTCTTCCAGGGTTTTGGAAACAAGCAATTGCTCCTAAAATATGCCCGATTAAAGGTTCTTGGCTGATTGGATTGATTTCCTACCTTTGTCTTTCATCCCGATAAATGTTTTATAGACTGATTCGGGAATTGACTTGACCCTCATGAACGTCAAGTTCGCATTTCAAACATTACAGATGAAAAAAGATCAAAAGAAAAGCGGTTCCGTTTCTCAAGCCCGCAAACATGTTTCCCTTGAAAATATTGAGTACAACACTCAAAGGACTCGCATGTTTTTTTCTGAATATGGCAGAAACATCCAAAGAATGGTGGACAAAGCGCTACTGATTGAAGACAGGGAAAAAAGAAACAAAGCAGCTCAAAACATAGTGAATGTGATGAGTTACCTGAATCCTCAGGTAAGGGAACTGGAAAACTACAAGCATAAACTTTGGGACCATCTTTTCATGCTGTCAGATTATAAGCTTGACGTGGATTCTCCATATCCAAAACCTGAGAAGGAATCATTCACATCCAAGCCAAAGAGAATCCCTTATCCATCAAGCCGGATTAAATACAAGTACTATGGAAAAGTGATGGAGGATATGATTGGGAAAATTTCAAAACTCGATGAGGGAAAATCGAAAGAACAAATTTCTCAAAACCTGGCTAACTTCATGAAGATGTCCTACCTGACCTGGAACAAGGACACAGTAGATGATACAACCATCCTTAGTCACTTGAAAGAATTGAGTGATGATCAGTTGAAGCTCCATGAGTCTGCCAGGCTTAATCATACCGCAGAGATTCTTGCAATGAATAAGGAGAAACTAGCTCGTGAAAATGCGGCAAGAAAGAAAGTGAACAAGAGAAAAGTCAGAAAAAAATAAGTGACGTTTATTTTTTTAATCAATAACCAAGGAATAATCTTTCAAACTGCGGATTACTAAATATGTATAGAGCGGATTTTACTTATTCCAGCGAACCTGAACCACATAAGCAAAGAACAAAGCAAATCCTCAGAGAGCATCCTGATGTAAGAGAGCTTATTGGAAAAAATCCCTACACACTCTTTTCAATTATTTTCTGTGTTGCCTCCATGATTCTGCTATCATGGCTGCTGAAAGACTCACCCTGGTGGATGGTTTTCCTTGCTTCTTATTTTATCGGCGCATTCTTCAATCACGCATTGTTTGTCCTGATTCATGAATGTTCACATAACCTTCTCTTCAAGGGCAAAACTGGAAATTATCTCGCCTCAATTCTGGCTAATCTTCCTCACACATTGCCTAGCGCGATTTCATTTGCGCGATATCACCTGATGCATCATTCATATCAGGGAAATCACAGGAAAGATGCTGACCTCCCTGAGTTTTGGGAAGCAAAGGTTTTCGGATACAATTTTTTCAGCAAGGCTCTTTGGCTATTGCTCTTTCCGATATTTCAGGTGATCAGGATAACCAGAGTGAAAGACGTAAAAGTGTTTGATGGCTGGATCATTTTTAACTGGCTGGTACAACTCGCCTTCAACGTCGCAATCTGGTATTTCTTCGGACCTAAGGCATTTTTCTTTTTGCTGCTGAGCTTCTTTTTTTCTGTTGGACTGCATCCGCTTGGAGCAAGATGGATTCAGGAGCATTATCTTACTCTCGATGATAATCAGGAAACATACAGTTACTATGGCGGACTCAACAAACTGGCTTTTAATGTAGGATATCACAATGAACATCATGACTTTCCGTCGGTACCTTGGAACAAGCTTCCTGAAGTCCGAAAAAAAGCACCTTCCTTTTATGAATCTCTGAAATATCATCAGTCCTGGACTCGGCTTTTTTTCAGATTTCTTTTTGATCCTTCCATCACCCTTTTTAACCGTGTTCTTCGCGACGAAAAAGAAACGTCAAGTCCGAAATCCTGAGAGGGATCACATAGACCTTTCGTTTGATTTTGTTCAAAACTTTCAGCGGATAAATTCTGGTGCTGCATTGTATGCTTTTATTTCGTGATGTCATTAAATACATTTGTTTCTATGGGAAACAGTTTTGAAGTAACAGGAGGCCTGGAGCTTAGAGGTGAATTGGTGCCGCAGGGTGCGAAAAATGAAGCCTTGCAAATCATTTGCGCAACTCTTCTCACTGAAGAGAAGGTGATCATTCGCAATATTCCGGATATAAGGGATGTAAACAAACTCATTGAGTTATTGCAGGTACTTGGAGTTGAAGTGGAACAACTTGGGGTGCTGAAAGGCGAGTTCTCTTTCCGCGCTAAGAATATCAATCTGGGTTTTCTGAAAACTCCTGAATTCAGGAAGATGTCGGCAGCATTACGTGGTTCAATCATGATCGTTGGTCCGCTGCTCGCAAGATTTGGAAAGGCGAGTATTCCCAAACCGGGCGGAGACAAAATCGGGAGACGACGACTGGATACTCATTTCATAGGATTTCAAAATCTAGGCGCACGTTTTGTGTACGATGAACATACCAGCTTTTACAGCGTAGAATGTGATAAACTGAAAGGAGCTTACATGCTTCTTGATGAAGCTTCGGTTACTGGTACGGCAAATATCATCATGGCTGCTGTTCTGGCCGAAGGCACTACCACAATCTACAACGCAGCCTGTGAGCCTTATATCCAGCAGCTTTGCAAAATGCTCAACAGGATGGGTGCGAAGATTTCTGGAATTTCATCAAACCTCCTCACTATCGAAGGGGTCGGTTCGCTCAGAGGGACAGAGCACAAACTACTTCCTGACATGATTGAAATCGGTTCTTTCATCGGACTTGCTGCGATGACAAAATCGGAAATAACAATCAAAGAAGTGGGCTATGAACACCTCGGAATTATACCTGACGTCTTTCGGCGCATGGGTATCCGAATGGAACTAAAGGGTGATGACCTGTTCATTCCGCGTCAGGAGAATTATGAAATCGATACTTATATAGACGGTTCAATCATGACCGTGGCAGACGCTATCTGGCCAGGCTTCACACCCGACTTGCTGAGTGTAATCCTTGTAACAGCAACCCAGGCCAATGGAACAGTGCTCATTCACCAGAAAATGTTTGAAAGCAGGCTCTTCTTTGTCGATAAGCTGATTGATATGGGTGCTCAGATAATTCTCTGCGATCCACACAGGGCCACCGTTATTGGCCTTAACCGTAAGGTGCCTCTGAGAGCCATTCAAATGACTTCTCCGGACATTCGTGCGGGTGTAGCCCTGCTCATTGCTGCAATGTCTGCAAAAGGAAAAAGTGTCATTCATAACATAGAGCAGATTGACAGAGGATATCAGCGTATCGATGAACGACTTAATGCCATTGGCGCAGGAATTGTCAGAGTCTAAACAATTGAATGTTAATGGTGTTGTTTTCTTAAGGAACATTCAGCTAAATTTGCAGTCTGAATTGGCAGGGTAATTGCCAATTGTGGCCCCTAAAACCATTAAAAATTATGAAAAAAGCAATTAATCTTCTGTTTGGAGGAACTTTCCTGGTTCTGATTTCAACAATGGTAAGTCCTTCAGCAGCTCAGGCTTCAAATCCAGTACAAGGAATAGAAATCGGAAATGTTGCACCTGAATTGAATTTACCTGATCCAAACGGAAAAATGATAGCCCTTTCCTCACTGAGAGGTAAAATAGTACTTCTTGATTTTTGGGCAGCCTGGTGTGGACCATGCCGGCATGAAAACCCACATGTGGTGAAAGCTTATAATAAATACAAAGACGCAAAATATTCAAAAGCGAAAGGATTCACTGTTTACGGAGTTTCTTTGGACAAATCCAAAGAATCCTGGATAAATGCGATCAAGCAGGACGGCCTAACCTGGCCATATAATGTAAGTGACCTCAAATGGTGGTATTCTGATGCTGCAAAAGTCTATGGCGTACAGGGGATTCCGGCGAATTGGCTAATCGACGAAAAAGGAATAATTATCGGCCGCAACCTCAGAGGACCTGCTCTTGAGCAAGCTTTGGAAAAACTTGTAGTCAACTGAACTGAACTATAATCGATATTGCGAAAAACAGAAGACATTACTTCTGTTTTTTCGTTTTATCGGGTGACAATTTGGCTATTTTCTCAAATTTGGCAAAAAGATTGGGCTAGGGTTTTAACATATTTGAATAAAAAATGAAAGAAAAGGACATGAAGCAGAAGAATGATGATTCATCATTGGTTGATGATAACACAGATTTGAAAAATAACGGAAATCCTCCTACAGAAGCGGCACTGCCTGATGCTGAGTCACAGGAAGCTGATCCTATCGCAAAACTGGAAGTGGAGCTTTCAGAATACAAGGACAAGTACCTTAGGCTGTATTCAGAATTTGACAATTATAAAAAAAGAGTTGCCAGGGACAGGGAGGATCAAAGAAGATTTATTACTGCGGATGTTTTCCGTCTTTTTCTTCCTTTAATTGATGACATGGAAAGGGCACAAAAATCATTTGAAGGAGTAAGCGAAATAGAGCCATTGCGTGAAGGAATGAATCTGGTGTTTCAGAAACTCAGAAAACTGACAGAGTCAGGCGGACTGAAGGAAATGGATGTACTTGGACAAACTTTCGATCCGGACCTGCATGATGCAATTTCAAATGCTCCTGCTCCATCCGATGATTTGAAAGGAAAAGTCATAGACGTGATTGAAAAGGGATACATTCTGAATGACCGGGTGATCCGTCATGCAAAAGTTATTGTCGGAAACTGATGTCAATGTTTCAAATCACTCTCATTAAACAGGACGCAGAAAATAAATCATGACGAAAAGAGATTACTATGAAGTATTGGGCGTGAATAAGAATGCCGCTGATACTGAAATTAAAAAAGCATACAGGCAGATGGCACTCAAGTATCATCCGGATAAAAATCCCGGTGATAAGGAAGCGGAAGAAAAGTTCAAAGAAGCTGCTGAGGCATATGAAGTGCTTAGCAATGCAGAAAAAAGGCAAAGGTATAATCAGTTTGGGCACAGAGGTGTAGGTGGAAACGGATTCGGAAGCGGTGGAATGAATATGGAAGACATCTTCTCTCATTTTGGAGATATCTTCGGAGAAGGAAGCCCCTTTGAAAGTTTCTTCGGAGGTGCGAGCCGCGGAGGCAGGAAAGTGAACAGAGGAACTAACCTGCGAATTAAAGTCAAACTGACTCTTGAAGAAATAGCTTCCGGTGTTGAGAAGAAACTAAAAGTCAGCAAACAAGTGAAGTGCTCTTCATGCCAGGGAAGCGGAGCAGAGGGCGGAGGGGCATATCACAGGTGCAACACTTGCGCAGGGACAGGACAAGTTCACAGAGTGACAAATACCTTTATCGGACAAATGCGTACAAGTGCTGCTTGTCCTACCTGTCACGGCGAGGGTCAGGTCATTGAAAACAAATGCAAGAAATGTCACGGTTCCGGAGTTGAAAGAGGAGAAGAGATTATTTCTGTGAATATACCTGCCGGCGTTGGCGAAGGAATGCAACTCACAGTGAGCGGCAAAGGGAATGCAGGAGAACGAGGCGGTATTCCTGGTGATTTGTTCATTCTTATTGAAGAAGAAAAACATCCTCATTTGCAACGTGACGGTAATCATCTGTTGTATGATCTGTATATCAATTTTGCAGACGCCGCTCTGGGAACCAACGTGGAAATCCCGACAATTGACGGTAAAGCAAAAATAAAAATTGATGCAGGCACACAGGGTGGTAAAGTACTGCGCTTAAAAGGGAAAGGCCTGCCATCAGTGCAGAGTTACGGTAAGGGAGATTTGCTGGTTAATATCAATGTTTGGACACCCCAACATTTGTCGGCTGATGAAAAAAAGTTATTGGATAAACTCAGAACTTCTCCCAATTTTCAGCCAAACCCGGGTAAAGGTGAGAAAAGCTTTTATGACAAGATGAGAGAATTCTTTCACAGCTGAAAACTGAAAAAAATAACCCCGATTAATCCCGGGGTTTTTTATTTTTGGGGCAAATACTATGGACATTCTGGATATTAATGAAGTCTCCAAGTCATACGCAAATCACCTTGCGCTTGACATGGTGAGTATACGGATCCCTGAGGGAAGCGTGTTCGGTTTGCTTGGTCCCAACGGCGCAGGAAAGACTTCACTCATCAGGATCATTACCCAAATCACTGCACCTGATTCAGGTACTATATTATTCAGAGGAAAACCCTTGATGCGTGAGCATGTAAACCGCATGGGTTATCTGCCGGAAGAAAGAGGACTTTACAAGAAAATGGAAGTAGGCGAGCAGGCTCTTTATCTTGCCCGCCTGAAAGGACTTTCCAGGTCTGATGCCATGACCAAACTTAAATATTGGTTCGAAAAGTTTGAAATACAGGCTTGGTGGAATAAGAAAGTGGAAGAGCTTTCTAAAGGTATGGCTCAAAAGGTACAGTTTGTCAGTACCATCCTCCATGACCCGGAATTCCTTATTCTCGATGAACCCTTTACAGGATTCGATCCTATAAATGCCGAACTTATCAAGCAGGAACTGCTTGAGTTAAAAAAGAATGGAACTACTATCGTGTTGTCCACACACAGGATGGAAAGTGTGGAGGAGTTATGCAGTCATATTTCCCTGATTAATCATGCAAAATTGATTCTTGAAGGTCCGGTGAAGGATTTGAGAAAACAATATAAAAGCAATGAGTTTGAAGTGCTCTACTCAGGAAACAGAATATCATTTACACATGCATTGTGGACAGGATTTGAACTCCTTGATTTGCATGAAGACGGTGAGCATAATGTTGCAAGAGTGAAATTGCTGGGTAGTAATACAACTAATGATCTGTTACATGTCCTGCTCCCGGAAGTGAAAGTGCTGGGCCTTAGGGAAATTGTTCCGGACATGAACGATATATTCATTAAAACCGTGAATGACTCGCAAAATCTGAAGGAACAGATTCAGCCTGTCAGTTAAGTGCAGAAGAATATGGATAAAGTATTCCTAGTCATTCAAAGAGAGTATCTGACAAGAGTCAGGAAAAAATCTTTCCTGATCATGACAATATTAGGCCCATTGCTGATGGGAGCAGTGTTTCTTTCTGTCCTTCTTCTGGATAAAGTAGATACGGAAGAGAAGAGAATAGCTGTTATTGACGAGACAAAAATTTTTTGCGACAAGTTCAAAGACAACGAAAGGATAAAATTTACCTGTATTGACGGAGATCTGAGCTCCGCACGAAAGTCCGGAAAAGAGAAAGAATATTTCGGCATTTTATATATCCCTGCCACGAACAAGTTGTCCTTGCTTGAAAAAGCCGTAGTGCTGTATTCTGAATCACAGCCCGGTTTCGAACTGGTTTCCAAAATCAAGTTTACAATTGAAAAAGAAATTAATACACAGAAATATCTTGAAGCGGGAATCGATGAAGCTGAGCTCGCAAAAATCCGCACCGACGTTGAAATCAGGACGCGTGATATGGAGGATAAGGAAACAAGTACCCCGCTTACATCCGGCCTCGGATTTGCGGGAGGTTTGCTGATTTATCTTTTTATTTTCATCTATGGTGCCATGGTCATGAGAGGTGTGATGGAAGAGAAAACGAACAGGATTGTGGAAGTGATTATCTCATCCGTAAAACCTTTTCAGCTGATGATGGGCAAAATCATAGGTGTGGCGCTGGTTGGGCTGACTCAATTCATGCTCTGGGTTGTCCTTACAACAATGATTTACGCAGGTGTGAGCTCATATGTTTTTAAAGGCAAATCTGACTCAGAAAAGGTTGAAAGTATGATGCAGATGAATTCCAGCATGAGTGACAAGCTTAACCCTGGAGCTTCCGGCAATGACGCTGTAATGACGAATAAATTCGATAAACTGAGTACTATGATTGACTCTGTGAATTTCCCGCTCATCATTGGCATGTTTGTCTTCTTCTTTCTTGGTGGTTATCTTCTTTACAGTGCCTTATTTGCTGCCGTCGGCGCTGCCGTTGATTCAGAAACCGACACACAGCAATTCATGTTTCCGATTACGATTCCATTGATAATCGCATATGTGGCTTCGGTATCTGTCATGAATAATCCGCAGGGAAATGTCGCATTCTGGTTTTCAGTCATTCCGTTCACCTCCCCGATTGTAATGATGGTGAGAATTCCTTTTGGAGTTCCTGTCTGGCACATTGTCTTATCAATGGTATTTCTTGTAGGTGGTTTCATTTTTACCACTTGGCTGGCGTCAAAAATTTATCGTACAGGAATACTCATGTACGGTAAAAAAGTGAGTTACCGTGAGCTTTGGAAATGGCTCCGTTACCGAAACTGATCGCATTAAGGAGATTCTTAAATTAAAGCCGGTTCTGATTATTTTCTTGTGTTTCGGTCAATTTGCTTTATATTTAAGCAGCTTTATATCTGTAGAAGAAATTATTAAATGAGAAATCGCAGAATCGCAGTTTTAGATCTGGGCACCAATACATTTCATCTGCTGATCGCAGATTTAAAACCTGACTCCACCCTGGAAAAAGTTTTTAAATCGAAAAAAGTGGTGAAGCTGGGCGAAGGTGCCATCAATAGAAATCTCATTGCAGAAACACCTTTTCAGAGAGGACTCAATGCGATTGAACATTATGCCGGAATCATCAAAGAGCATCGTACTGATGAAGTATACGCTTTCGCGACTTCAGCGGTCAGGAGCGCACAAAACGGATCTGATTTCGTCGAGGAAGTAAAAAAGAGGACAGGAATCGAAATAAGAGTTATCAGCGGTGAGGAAGAAGCAAGACTGATTTCATTGGGTGTGCACCAGTGTGTGGAATTCAAGGACAAAGCATCACTCATAATGGACATAGGAGGGGGTAGTACCGAATTTATCATTGTAAGCAACAATGGCATACATGCCAAACACAGTTTTAATATTGGCGCTGCCAGGCTGCTGGAGAAGTTCAAGCCTTCGGATCCGATAACTGAGGAAGAAATTGCCAGTATTCATAAATTTCTTTCCAATGAAGTGGCCCCACTTGATGATTCAATCAAAAAGTATCCGGTATCTGAACTGATAGGTTCATCCGGTTCATTTGACACCTTTGCCGAAATGATTGGTTACAGATTCTATGGAAAGAATATAATCAAAAATGTGAATCACTATAAATTTGAAATTAGAGAATACAAAAAGCTTCATGAGCTGATTCTTAAAAGCACATTCAACCAAAGATTGAAAATGAAAGGCCTTATCAGGATGCGTGTTGACATGATCGTCTTGGCTTCCGTTTGCACAATGTTTGTTTTGAGGCGGTATAAAATAAATGAGCTCCATCTGTCAAAATATGCACTCAAAGAAGGAGCACTCTGGGAAATCATACAAGAACAAACTCAGATTCAATTCTGATTTGAACAATATATTTATGGCTAAAATTCTTATTATAGATGATGAGAAGCCCATACGAAATACACTGAGGGATATTCTTGAATACGAGAAATTCGAAGTGCATGAAGCGGCTGATGGAAGTGAAGGACTGAGAATTGCTTCAGAGCTAAAGCCCGATCTGGTATTGTGCGATATAAAGATGGCAAGAATGGACGGGATGGAAGTGCTGTCAAAACTGCAGGAAATGGATGCTGACATTCCGGTTGTGATGATTTCCGGTCATGGTAATATTGAGACTGCAGTTGATTCGATTCGCAAAGGTGCATTTGATTATATCTCAAAGCCTCCTGATCTCAACAGGCTTTTAGTTACAGTCAGGAATGCGCTCGATCGTTCATCCCTGATTACGGAAACCAAGACACTGAAAAAGAAGGTTTACAAGACACGCAAAATGATTGGCGAATCAGAAGCGATGAAAAAGATCAGGGAGATGATTGACAAGGTTGCTCCAACCGATGCCCGGGTGCTGATCACCGGAGGGAATGGGACCGGAAAAGAACTTGTAGCCCGATGGATTCATGAAAAAAGCAAGCGCTCATCTTCGCCTTTGGTGGAAGTAAATTGCGCAGCCATCCCTTCTGAACTCATCGAAAGTGAATTGTTTGGTCATGAGAAAGGCTCTTTTACTTCTGCAATCAAGCAAAGAATAGGAAAATTTGAACTTGCAAAGGACGGTACTCTTTTTCTTGATGAGATCGGAGACATGAGTCTTTCGGCTCAGGCTAAAGTGCTGCGCGCTTTGCAGGAAAACAAAATCACAAGAGTGGGGGGCGAAAAGGAAATAAGTGTAAGCCCAAGAGTGATTGCGGCCACCAACAAAGATTTAAAATCTGAAATTGAAAAAGGAAATTTTAGAGAAGACTTATATCACCGTCTGAGTGTTATAGTGCTTCAGGTTCCCGCACTGAATGAAAGGCCAGATGATATTCCTCTTCTGGCAAATTATTTTCTTGAGGAAATTGCCGAAGATTACGGCTCGGCCGTGAAAGAAATTACACCGGATGCAATGCGCATGCTGAAAGGGATGGACTGGACTGGAAATGTCAGGGAACTCAGAAATGTGGTCGAGCGCCTTGTAATTCTCAGCGATAAAAAAATTACTGATAAAGACGTGAAAGCTTACGCAACGAAATACTGAATTTAGCTATGAAAGGCAAAGTGAAAATATTAAGAAAGTACAATCAGCGGTATAAAAATTTCAGCTTCTCTGAGCTCATGACCAAAGCCGACGAGGAATATCTGGAAACAATTATGGAGATGGATGAAAAGGGGAATTTACTCTCTGAGTCCAAATTTGATCCGGAAGGAGAGTTGGAGGAGAAAAACTCATACATATACGATGCAGATGGTCGCCTATTGGAACATGTCTTGCTTTTCGCTCTTGAGGATGTGACTGAGAAGCGAGTGCTCAAAAGAAATGAAAAGGGTATGCTGCTTGAAGAAACCAAATATTACGGTGATGACAGCGGTGAAAGATCCGAGTATGCTTACAATGAAAAGGATGAAGTGGTCGAAATAAAAAATTACGATGAAGACGGCGAGTATGTCTGGTCAGAGTATTTTTCTTACGACTCTGATGGAAGCCTGACAGAGAAAGTTAAGAAAGACCGAGAAGGTCAGATTCAGGAACATGTGAAGTTTGTATTGACTGACCCTAAGTCTGTCATCGAAGAACATGACCTGAAACCCGATGGCAGCCTGAATGTGAAAACTGTCATGGAGTTTAATGAGAAAGGAAAGGAGATCGTTTCAAAACAGTACACGGCAGATGGAAAGCTGATTGCAGCAGTGCTCACTGAGTACGATGAAAATGGAAATGTCTCCGAAAAGAAATACCGCGACTTTTACAGCAAGACTCTTCGTTTTACTTATGATGAGAATAACAATATGACCAGCCAGGAACTTTTTGACGGTACCGGTCTTTTACTCAGGAAAAATGTATATGAATATGATGACAACGGAAATATGTTAACAGAGCAAAATTTTGAACTGGATGCAGCAAGAGGCGGGAAAGATAAACATCATGGTGCAAGATTTGAGTATGAGTATTTCTGAGTTTATCCGTTTATGCCGGTGCTATTTTAAAATAGTGTTTTGCCATTTCATCCAGATATGCTCCTTTGACTTTCCCTTGATTAGTTTTCTTATATTGTATCTTACTAAGTTTCCTGTAATTTGTAATCAGAGGTAATGAGGTTGATTGCACATATCATTCTGGCAATGTTGATTGCTCTTCCACACATCACTTTTTCACAAAGCAGAATACTTCATTATACAGAAACTTCCGGTTATGATCATCAGACCAGAGCAGTTTCCTATGACATGTTTGTTCGCTTAGGCAATGACTTGGGCTTTACTGTTGTAAATGACAGTACAGGGTTGGAGTTTAATGATTTTCAGAATTTAATGCTGTACGATGTAATTGTATTTTCAAACACCTCCGGTGATCAAATTTTAGATGCAGCACAGCGATTAAATTTTGAGAGCTACATACAGCAGGGAGGCAATTTCATCGGTATACATTCTGCAAGTGATACCTACCGTCATTCAAGCGCCAACGGAAGCAATACCGGTGCATGGGATTGGTATGCAGAAATGATTGGCGCCAGCGTCAGACAAAATCCGAATCATGTGAGTGGTACTCCATTCTATAATATTCATCATGTTGTTTCACATCCGATTTTAAATGGCATTCCAGATCCATGGTTTAAAGCTGAAGAATATTATTATTGGGAAGGTGGTTATTATGATTCTTCAAATATTGTGCTTTTAAAAGTCGAACAGACACTGGGACCAAATATGCAGGTGAACAGTTATGATTCCTCACGTGCTGTCTGCTGGTACAGATTGATTCCAGGGGCTGGCAGAGTGTTTTATACAAGCCTGGGGCATTCTACTCTGAATTTCACTTCTGACTCGTTATTTTACTTGCTCATCAAAAATGCATTATTATGGGCAGGTGCTACAAATGGCATTGCTGAACACAATGAATTTAATAAGCCGATTCTTTTCCCTAATCCCTGTAAAGATTATTTTCAACTGTACAATGTTCTTTCTGCCGGAGTTTCCTGCATTCAGATTTTCGATTTAAAAGGCCGGGAAATGATGAAAGTGTATCGGGCTGGCAATATGAATAGAGTGGGTGTCCATGACCTTCACCCGGGGGCTTACATCTTGATGCTTGAAGAGGATGATAGAAAGTCTTATTTCAGGTTCATGAAAAAGTGAAGGATACTGCATCGATCAAACAGGCCTCAAAACTCTTTCCCATTCATAAAGTAACATCAAAGATTCTCCACAATCTGTTTTCCTTTTTCCAAAGCAGCTTTCAATCCGGATGGATTCTTTCCTCCGGCAGTGGCATAAAAGTCCTGGCCACCTCCGCCGCCCTGTATTTCTTTACTCAGCTCGCGAATGATCTGAATAGCATTTAGCTTCTTGTCCTGAACAAGCTTTTCAGAAATAATCAGCGATAGATGAGCTTTCCCGTCCAGTTCAGCGCCGGCTAAAAAATACAGGTTATCGTACTGTTTCTTGAGGTCAAAGGAAAGATTCTTGATGGAGTCTGCTGTTGGCAAATCGAGTTTAGAAATGATAATTCTTACACCATTAACTTCGGTAGCCTGTTTTTGAAGTTCAGCTTTCAATCTTGCAGCTTTTTCATTAACCATTTCCTCAACATCATTTTGAAGTTTTTGATTTTCATCTAACAGACTGCGAACTTTTTGGATCAGGTCTTTCGGGCTTTTTAATAATTCGTTGAGTTCGCGAAGTCGGACCTCAAGATCTTTGAAGTAGTCTTCAGCTTTATCAGCAGTGATCGCTTCAATTCTCCTTACACCTGCCGCTACTGCTGACTCGCTGATTATTTTAAACATTCCTATCTCACCGGTGGCTTTCACATGGGTCCCTCCGCAAAGTTCTCTGCTGTATTCAGGATCAAAGGTTATCACCCTGACATATTCTCCATACTTTTCTCCGAAAAGTGCAGTGGCTCCCATCTCCATTGCTTCCTTCACCGGAACGCTTCTTCTTTCATCAAGAGGGATATTGATTCTGATTTTCTCATTGACCATTTTTTCAATGGCATTGATTTCATCATCGCTCAGCTTGGCAAAATGTGAAAAATCGAATCGGGTCAGATCTTCATTTACGAGCGATCCTTTCTGGTTCACATGCTCGCCCAACACTCTTTTAAGTGCTGAATGCATGAGGTGGGTCGCAGAATGATTTTTCCTGATCAGGTTTCTTCTTTTGCTGTCAATCTGTGCCGTGAAAGTAGCAGATGGGTCTGAAGGTAATTTATCGCATAGGTGTATAATGAGATTGTTTTCTTTCTGGGTATCGGTGATTTTTATTTTTTCTGCACCTGCAATCAGAAAGCCGGTGTCACCTACTTGTCCTCCGCTTTCCGCATAGAAGGGAGTTCTGTTAAGCACGAGCTGGAATTGTTCCTTGCTTTTGCTTTTGACTTTTCTGTAACGGAGAATTTCAGCTTCACATTCATCAATGTCATATCCGACAAAGTCTGTGCTTTCGCCATGACTGACCTGAATCCAGTCATCCGTATCTACGGCAGAAGCGGCTCTTGAGCGTTCTTTTTGCTGTGCAAGACAACGGTTGAATCCTTCCATGTCCACTTCCAGATTTTTTTCCCGTGCCATCAGCTGAGTGAGGTCAATCGGGAAACCGAAAGTGTCATATAGTTCAAATGCGAACTCGCCTACAATGTTTTTATTCCCTGCTTCTTCAAATTTTCTGATTCCGGTTTCAAGTGTGCGCAAGAAAGCGCTTTCTTCTTCGCGAACCACACGCTGTACAAAATCCTGTTGAGCATTCAGCTCAGGGAAAACATTTTTGAACTGCTCTGAAAGAATTGGTATGAGCTGATTCAGGAAAGGATCTTTCAGATTTAAAAATGTGAACGCATAGCGAACAGCTCTTCTGAGTATTCGTCGTATAACATAGCCTGCCTTGTTATTGGAAGGCAACTGTCCGTCTGCGATTGCAAACGCAATTGCCCTGATGTGATCTGACATCACACGCATGGCAACATCAGTCTTCTCTTCTTCTCCGTATTTAATTCCCGATCTCACCGCAATAAACTGAATGAGTGGCTGGAAAACATCAGTATCGTAATTGGAAGTTTTACCCTGCAAGGCCATGCAAAGCCTTTCAAAGCCCATTCCTGTGTCCACATGTTTCGCAGGAAGAGGTTCCAGACTTCCGTCAGCTTTGCGATTGAATTCCATGAAAACGTTATTCCAGATTTCAATAACCTGAGGATGATTTGCATTCACCAGATCTTTTCCATCCTTCATTTTGCGCTCAGAATCTGAACGCAGATCCACATGGATTTCAGAACAAGGTCCGCAAGGACCTGTATCGCCCATCTCCCAAAAATTATCCTTCTTATTTCCTTTCAGTATTCTAGATTCATCAATATGTGATTTCCAAAAAGAATAGCTTTCGTTATCAAATGCCAGCTTCTCTTTCGGGTCGCCTTCAAAAACTGTGACATAAAGACGATCCTTTGGTATTTGATAAACCGCTGTGAGCAATTCCCAGCTCCATTCAATTGCTTCCTTTTTAAAATAATCTCCGAATGACCAGTTGCCCAACATTTCAAACATTGTGTGATGATATGTATCCAGTCCCACTTCCTCGAGATCATTATGCTTTCCTGACACACGAAGGCATTTCTGGGTATTAGCAATCCGCTTGTACCTGACTGGACTGTTGCCGAGAAATAAATCCTTGAACTGATTCATTCCAGCATTTGTGAACATTAGCGTTGGATCATTTTTAATGACCATCGGGGCCGATGGTACTATTTGATGTTCTTTGCTTCTGAAAAAATCCAAAAAAGCCTTTCTTATTTCTGAAGAAGTCATGAGTCTGGGTTGCTGAATTTACCGCTGAGGTGTATATTTGCTCCGGTTATTTGAATTTGCGAAGATAATCAGGAAAGCCGCATAAATCCATGCCGAAAGTAAAATATCATTTCAATACCAGCACACTAAAATACGAGCGCGTAGTTGTGAGCTGGAAGAGGCGTCTTTCGAGGTTCCTCGGCTGGTTTGCCACTGCAGTGGTTTTTGGAGTGCTTACCATGCTCATTGCATACAATTTTTTCGACTCTCCTAAGGAGAAACGTCTTAAAAGACAGCTGGAAGAAGTTACTTATCAGTTTGAATTACTCAAACAAAGAGCGGAACAGGTCGAAGTGGTTCTGGCAGATATACAGGAAAGAGACAACACCATCTATCGTGTAATTTTTGAAGCAGAGCCGATTCCCTCATCCATTCGCGAAGCTGGTTACGGTGGCATTGATCACTACAAGTCATTGCGGGATGTACATAATTCCGAGATTGTTGTTGACATGACAAAGCGAATTGATAAACTTTCCAAACAGCTTTATATACAGTCAAAATCCTATGACGAAGTTTGGGACCTTGTGAAGAATAAGGCCAATATGCTTTCGTCCATTCCAGCCATCCAGCCTGTTGCAAACAAAGACATGAAGCGTGTAGCTTCAGGTTACGGCATGAGAATGCATCCGATTTACAAAACTGTGAAGATGCATACGGGCATGGATTTTACTGCCCCTGTAGGTACCGAAGTGTATGCCACAGGAAACGGAACTGTGTCGAAGATTGAGTTTAACGGCAGAGGATACGGGCATAATGTCATCATCTCACACGGGTATGGATATGAAACCCTTTACGGGCACCTCAGCAAGATGACCGTAAAGCCCGGACAGAAAGTTAAGCGCGGAGATGTGATAGGATTTGTCGGCAACTCTGGAACTTCAACCGGTCCTCATCTGCACTATGAAGTGAGAAAAGGCGGAACCCCTGTGAATCCTGTCAACTATTACTTCAATGATCTCACACCTGAAGAGTACGAGATTATGCTTGAAATATCTTCAAGAGCAGGTCAGTCCTTTGACTGATTAATATCAGTTGCCGGAATTATTCACAATCAGGATTGAAAATTAAATCATCATCACTGCATTTTGTAAGCAGAAATAACTAAATTCGTCTGTTCACTTTTATAATATTGTCACATCATGCCTTACAAGGAAAAAGAAATTGAAAAATTGTATTACACCATTGGAGAGGTTGCTCAAATGTTTAGTGTCAACACTTCTCACATCCGTTTTTGGTCGAAAGAATTTGATGTGATAAAACCGGCTACCAATAAAAAAGGTAACAGGCTTTATACCATGAGTGATATAGATAATTTCAAAAAAATCTATCATCTCGTAAAGGAAAAAGGATTTACCCTGAAAGGTGCGAAAGCTGAGTTGAAAGAAAGCCGCCTCAAAGACCGGGAGGTTTCATTTGAAAGTTCTTCCTTCCGTGATGGCGATCTTCAGGATAATCCAATTGAAATTCCTTTTCCATCTGCCCGTGAAGAATTCAATGATGATTTTGTCGGCAACATTGCCGTGATGAATTCACTGGGAAAAATGAAATCATCTCTCTTAGAGCTTCAAAAGGAGCTTTCTAAGCTCGACTAGAATTAAAGAATATCGAAGCCGCCATACAGGTGGCTTTTTTTATGCCTTGGCCGATTATTGGCCTGATTGAGGTTATTACTTTGTACTCTCTTGTCTGATTCAAATAGATTTATCAATTTCGGCATTCTTCCGAAATGCCGGTTCAACCATCATTGTTATGTATAAAATTAAGACAACTTTCCTGGCCCTGCTCATATCGATTTCTTCCGATGCCACTGAAGGAATGTGGCTTCCAAATCTGCTCCGGCAGTATAATGAAAGCGACATGAAAAAAATGGGAATGAAAATTTCCGCTGATGACATTTACAATGTAAATAAGACCAGCCTTAAAGATGCTGTCGTTCACTTCGGCGGAGGATGTACCGGTGAAATTGTTTCAGCCGAGGGCTTATTACTTACAAACCATCACTGCGGATATTCGCAGATTCAAGCGCTAAGCACTATCGAAAAAAACTATCTGGAAAATGGTTATTGGGCTTCAAATCCGTCTGAAGAACTTCCATGTGAAGGGCTGACCGCAAGTTTCATTATTGAAATAAAGGATTTCTCTCAAGTCATGCTTTCCCTGTCTGCGGGAATTCCTGAAGACAAGCTTAGCGATAAGATAAAGCAATTGTCTGACAGCATTGAAAAAGCAAATGTTTCCGGAACTCATTACAAAGGAAGTCTGAGATCTTTTTATCATGGAAATCAGTATTTTCTTTTTATCACTGAAGTATTTCGGGATGTTCGCCTTGTTGGTGCTCCACCAAGTTCTATAGGTAACTTCGGCGGTGATACTGATAACTGGATGTGGCCGAGACATACCGGCGACTTTGCTTACTTCAGGATTTATTCAGGAAAAGATAACAAGCCTGCGGATTACAGTAAAGACAATGTGCCTTTCAAGCCAAGAAAGCATTTTGTGATCAATGCAGGCGGAGTAAAGGAAGGAGATTTTACAATGGTTTTTGGATTCCCAGGACGTACTCAGTCTTACATTCACTCTTCAGCGCTTGAAACTATTTATACCCAGTCTAATCCTGACAGGATTAGAATTCGTGCAGAGCGTTTGGGAGTCTGGCAGCAGAGAATGGAACAAAATGATGTTATAGAACTGAAATACTCCAGCAAGTACAAGTCACTCACCAATCATTACAAAAAATGGAAAGGAGAAAATCTTGGAATGAAAAAGTTTAATGCTCTTGCAATGAAAGTGAAAGAGGAAAATGCTTTTCGCGCATGGACAAATGCTGATCCTGGAAGAAAATCCCGGTATGACGGAATTCTGGAAGAACTGGCAGATGTGCAAATGCAGCTAAGGCCATATATCCGTTACATGGATTATTATACTGAGGCTTTGACAGGTGTCGAGATTTATGGAATTGCAAGCAGACTGAAAAATCTTGTCGATCATATTTCACGTGACAGTGTTGACGCTAATGAAACGGACAGGCTGCTAAAAAAAACCAAGTCTGATCTGGAAGCATTTTTCAAGAATTATGATGCTGAGACTGACAGGTTGCTTGCTCAGGTTATGATTAAACTTGTTGTTGCCGAGCTGCCCGATTCGGTGCTGCCGGCGCAGATTTCTGACAAAAAAGCTATGGGTCCGGAAGCTGTTTTGTCTTATATAAATTCAATTTATGATCGGTCATTTCTTACGTCGAAGGATTCGCTCATGACTTATCTCGAGTCAATTGGAGCAGGTAAATTAGACTCTCTTAAAAATGATCCTGCTTGGAAATATTTTGATGAGGTTCAAAAGAAGATGAGGAGTACGCTTAGTGCTGAGATGTCCAGACTCAATGCGCGCAACTTTGCATTGCAAAAGAAATACATGAGCGGATTGATGGAAATGGCAACTGAAAAAAATAAGTCTCTTTATCCAGACGCAAATTCAACTTTGAGAGTTTCATACGGAAAAGTGGAAGGTTTTGAACCAAGAGACGGAATTGCTTACAGATATTATACTACTCTCGACGGTGTGATTGAGAAGGCTGATCCTTCATCGGATGAATTCAAAATACCTGAAAAGCTTTACAGACTTTATGCCAGTCGAGATTTTGGCAGGTTTAATACAGGAGGTAAAGTTAATGTGGCCTTCCTTGCTTCGAACCACACTACAGGAGGAAATTCTGGCAGTCCTGTGATCAATGGGCGTGGTCAACTGGTAGGAATAAATTTCGACAGGATGTGGGAAGGGGTGATGAGTGACCTCTATTACACACCGGAAAACAGCAGAAATATTTCAGTTGATATTCGGTATGTTTTGTTTATCACAGAAAAGCTCGGTGATGCATCATGGCTCATTCAGGAAATGGATATAGTCACCAAGTAGGAATTACCAGATTTTGTTATTTGTGAGATAATTTCCAACGTAATCTGAAATGCCTTCTTCAAGTGTGTGAAATTTTTCCTTGTACCCAATTGAAAAAAGCTTGCTCATGTCAGCTTCAGTGAAGTATTGATATTTGTCACGAATATCTTCCGGTGTGTCGATGAATTCAATTTCAGGTTTTCTCTGCATACTTTTAAAAGTGTTTTCAGCAAGATCCCGAAATGTGCGCGCTTTGCCTGAACCGAGATTGTAAATCCCGGAATTTTTCCTGTGATGCATCAGAAACATGCATACGCTGGTAACATCCTTTACATAAACGAAATCACGTAGCTGACCGCCATCTGCATATTCTTTTTTATGAGACCGGAAAAGTTTCATTTTACCGCTGGCTTTGATCTGGTTAAATGCATGGAAAACTACCGAAGCCATTCTTCCTTTATGATATTCGTTAGGGCCGTATACATTGAAGAATTTGAGTCCGGCCCAGAAGCCAGGTTGTTTATGCTGTGCAAGAGCCCATTTGTCGAATTCGTTTTTTGAATCTCCGTAAGGATTAAGAGGCTTCAGCCTTTCAATCAGGTCGTGATCGTCTTTGTATCCGTTCTCACCTCCGCCGTATGTTGCCGCAGAAGAAGCATAAACTAACGGTATTCCGAATTCAGCACAAATATTCCAAACATCTTTAGAATAGTTCAGGTTTAATTCGTCAAAGATGTCTCTGTTGAATTCTGTAGTGTCGGTCCGCGCTCCGAGATGAAAAACAAACTGAACGAAACGGTGATTATCTCTTAGCCAATAGTGAAATTCCTTTCTTTCAACTTTGCGACTGTATTTTTTACCTGAAAAGTTTTTTTCCTTTTTGGCATTGCTGAAATCGTCGACAATTACAACATCGTTATATCCCTCTTCATTCAGCCTTGCCAAAAGACAGCTTCCTATAAATCCTGCAGCACCTGTAACGATTATCATGAATATTTAATTTCTTGTTTTATAAAAATGAGAGGGCAAATTTATTAAATAATAAGTGTATCACACGAAGAGATTTATACCTAATGGAGGAAACATTCCTGCATCGGCCGCTTTTTCCAGCATCGCTTTTACTGCTGCCTTTCCATCTTCTCCTAAATCCAGAGAATGTTGGTTGACATATAACTCAATATGTTTTTTAATCACATCTTCCTGCATTTCCTGGGCGTGATTTCGAACGAAATCCATCGACTGTCCCGGATTGGAAAATGAAAATTCCAGACTTTTCCGGATGAGGTTTTCTATCTTCATTTTAGTTTGAATGTCAAACGATCTTCTTACAGCAATGCCTCCAAGAGGAATAGGCAGCGAATATTTTTTTTCCCATAATTCTCCGAGGTCCGCAATTTTCACAAGGCCTTTTTGCTGGTATGTGAAGCGGTTTTCATGGATAATCACTCCTGCGTCTGTTACCTCATTCAGTACTGCATCTTCTATTTGTGAGAATAACATATCTCGTTTTACAGAAATCTCCGGAAAAAAATGTGAAAACAAAAAGTTTGCAGTGGTGTTCAGGCCGGGTACAGCCACGCTCTTAATTTCTGAAGAGGGGTTTGTAAAAATTTTTTTACTGATGAAGAGAGGTCCTACACCTTTCCCGAGTGCAGCGCCAGAATTCAGTAACTGATATTCTTTTGATACAATGCCCATTGTGAAAATGCTCAGCTTGCAAATGTCAAATTCATTTTGAATTGCGCCTTTGTTCAGATGTTCGACATCTTTAAATACGCATTCAAATTGTAAGCCCTGAGTATCGATTTTGCCATTTATGAGAGCATCGAAGATGAATGTGTCATTCGGACAGGGAGAAATTGCGAGCTTGAATTTTTTCGGGCTAGCTGACATATTCAGATTTTTTCCAGAACGATTGATAACTCCTGCTTGAGGTTTTGAAGAGCAAGCGGAATATTCCATGCATCACGATTACGTTTTTCCACGTAATTGGAAATAGATCTTATTTGAATGCATGGAATTTTTTCGACTCCGCAAACAAAAAAGAAAGCTGCTCCTTCCATAGTTTCGATGTCCGGTTTAAATCTTTTTATAACAGTCTCAATGCTCTTTTCATTTCCATGAATCGTATTGACTGTAATGCTTCGTACTTTACGGTAAGGAAATGGATCTTTCGGAAGATGCTCGTCAAGATTGATGAATGTATCTGTTCCTGAAAGCCCGATTTCTTTCAGGCTGAGAAAACGATCATCGTCTTCTGCTCCAAGTTCCGAAAAAATGTCTTCTGTAACACGCACAACCTCTCCGATTTGAATGGATCGTGTGAATGCTCCGGCAAGTCCGGTATTGACAGCAAGATCATAATGCTTCTCGGATAACCTTTTTGTCAAAGCATGGGTCGTGGCAACCATCCCAACTCCGGAAACCAGGTAATCCATATTGTGTTTTCTGAACCAGATTTCTCGCAAAGGGGACACTTCCTCTTCTGTCGCTGCACAAACAAGAATGTCCATTTCGTAAAGATATGGATAGAATGATAAATCCCTTAATTTCTGTTATCTTTGCGAAGTTTATTAAAATTCAATGGTTTACATTACCCGAAAAGAAAGTTTCAGTGCTGCACACCGGCTCTCAAGACCTGACTGGTCTGAAGAGAAAAACCGCGAGGTCTTTGGAAAATGCTCAAACCCGAACTGGCACGGTCATAACTATGTGCTCTGGGTTACGGTAAAAGGTAATGTCAGTTCTGAAACAGGATTTGTCGCAAACCTTTCTGATGTGAGCAATGTTATAAAGCAATATATCATTGACAAGGTTGATCACAAAAATCTGGATCTTGATGTAGATTTCATGAAAGGAAAAAAAAGTTCCACAGAAGTTTTTGCAGTTGAAATCTGGAATCAGATTGAAGAACCTCTCAGAAAACTTGGATGCAATCTTCATTGTGTGAAAATTCAGGAAACTGAAAAAAATATTGTTGAATACTTCGGAAAAAACTGATCAGATATGAGTATTGATCCGCATATGCTTGAAGAAAATGAGATGGACGGTTACGCCAAGATTGACAAGTATAATCCTCGGCTGATACAGGATATTTCCAGTCATTACTCCGCACTTATTAGTGATATCGGTGAGGATAAGGGCAGAGAAGGCTTGAAGAAGACTCCGGAACGTGCTGCCAAGGCAATTCAGTTTTTAACCCACGGCTATGATTTAGACCCTTCCGCGATATTAAAGTCGGCACTCTTTCATGATGATTACCGTCAAATGGTCATTGTAAAGGATATCGAGATTTACTCGATGTGCGAACATCATCTCTTGCCTTTTTTCGGTAAGGCGCATGTTGCGTATATACCTGACGGATGTATAGTTGGTCTGAGTAAAATCCCGAGAGTGGTGGATGCTTTTGCGCGCAGGCTCCAGGTTCAGGAAAGGCTGACCACTGAAATCCGCGACTGCATTCAGGATGCATTGAAGCCACTGGGTGTGGCTGTTGTCATTGAAGCCAGGCATCTGTGTATGTTAATGAGAGGAATACAGAAGCAGAACTCAGTAGCAACTACTTCCGCATTCACAGGTGAATTCGAAAACGAAAAGACCAGATCTGAATTTATAAGACTTATTTCTGCCAATCTTTCATGAACTGTCATGTGGCAGGATTCTTGTTAATCCTCTGCCAAAATTTCTGGGTGATTCCCTGATGAAATTCAAAGGGATGGGAATCAATGCAAGAAAACTAACGTACTAAATCACTAACTTTGCATTCAAAATAAATTCATTATAAAATGGACAATCAGAATAACTGGAATTTTAATTCGCTCAATCAGCCCGGACTGGCCCAGACGGCCAGCACGACCCGTACTTTCCTATCTAATGTGTTTTCCTGGATGGGAATTGCTCTTGGTATTTCGGCGGTAACTGCTTATGTATTTGGAAACAATGCCTCATACATGAGTTACCTGATCAACATGGAAAGCGGTGGAATGTCAGCACTTGGCTACATCGTCATGTTTGCACCTCTGGGAATGGTGCTTCTCATGGGAATGGGTTTTAATAAACTCAGCATGAGCGCTCTCACCGGTGTTTTCCTTCTTTACTCAGTTGTCATGGGAGTCAGCCTGAGCTTTATTTTTCTTGCTTACACTCAAAGTGCCATCTTCCAGGTATTCTTTATCAGCGCAGCAATGTTTGGCGGAATGGCCTTGGTAGGGTACACCACAAAAACAGACCTGACAAAACTTGGCAGTTTACTAATGATGGCTCTATTCGGAATCATCATTGCAGCAATTGTAAACATGTTTATGAAGAGTTCTGGTCTGAGCTATGCCATCAGCTTTATTTCAGTGATCGTTTTCACAGGACTTACAGCTTATGATGTTCAAAAGCTGAAGAACATGAGCGCAACTGTTGAGCCCGGAACCGAGGCAACAGCGAAACTCAGCATCATGGGAGCACTCACGCTTTATCTTGATTTCATCAACCTGTTCCTTGCTTTACTTCGACTGTTTGGAGGAAGAAGAGATTAATAATTGAATAGCTCATCAAATAAGCCCGGTACATCCGGGCTTTTTATTTGCAATAAATAAAAGCATTAACTCAAAAAAATTTGTTGATGTGAATTAGCACATCATGATTATCTTGCCGACTGAATTAAATTTATTAAATTACGTAAGAAATAAAATGCCTATGAAAAACGCTTACATTTTCCCCGGACAGGGATCGCAGTTTACAGGTATGGGAAAGGAATTGTATGATGGCAGTACGGAAGCTGCGCGCTATTTTGAAACTGCCAATCAAATTCTTGGATTCAGGATTACAGATGTAATGTTCAACGGTACAGACGAGGAACTCAAGCAAACAAAAGTTACTCAGCCATCGATTTTCATTCATTCGGTAATTGCAGCGATTATGATGGGTGATAATTTTAAACCTGATATGGTTGCAGGTCATTCACTCGGAGAATTTTCTGCGTTGGTTGCTGCCGGAGCTATGTCTTATGAAGACGGTTTGAAATTAGTGAAGGTTCGGGCCTTTGCTATGCAAAAAGCCTGCGAGATTGAGAAGTCTTCCATGGCTGCAATACTGAATCTGGATGATCAGCTTGTTGAAGATATTTGCAAAGAGGTTAGTTCGGCAGGAAACGTTGTAGTGCCCGCAAACTATAACTGCCCGGGCCAACTTGTGATTTCAGGATCAGTTCAGGGTGTGAACGAAGCATGTGAAAAGATGAAAATGGCAGGAGCGAAGAGAGCATTGGTGTTGCCGGTAGGAGGGGCTTTTCACTCCCCATTTATGGAGCCAGCCAGGCAGGAGCTGGCAGACGCGATTGAAAAAACCGAATTCAGAAAACCGCTTTGTCCGGTATATCAAAACGTAAATGCCATTCCACAAACTGATCCGGCAGAAATAAAAGTCAATCTTGTAAAACAACTGACAGCACCTGTAAGATGGACTCAGACAATACAGAATATGGTGTCTGACGGAGCACAGAAATTTTTTGAAGTCGGTCCTGGCAAAGTGCTTCAAGGACTTGTGAAAAAAATCAACAAGGACATGGAAGCCATGTCAGCCTGATTTGAATTTATTTTTCTGGTATGGCAATAATCAATTCCATTCTCAGTTGGTTCATGAAGAAGCGAATCCATCAGATTGAGCTCTTCATAAAATACCCTCATGAGGTTCAACTTGACTGGTTCAACCGTCTTATAGATCACGCCAAGTCTACAGAATGGGGAAAGACATACGATTACAAAAGTATCAGCCGTCCTGAAGAGTTCAGGCAACGAGTTCCGGTGAGAACTTATGAGAATTTCCAGCCTTATATTGAAAGGCTGATGAAAGGAGAACAAAACGTGCTGTGGCCTTCAGACATCAAATGGTTTGCCAAATCATCGGGAACTACAGCAGGTAAAAGCAAATTCATTCCTGTGAGTACTGAAGCAATGGAGGAGTGTCATTACAAAGGAGGAAAAGATTTATTATCTCTATACTGTAACAACAATCCTGAAACCCAGATTTTCACAGGTAAAGGGCTCATCATGGGCGGAAGCCATCAGGTGAATGATATATCGTCGGAATCATTTTACGGTGACATATCAGCAATACTCATGCAGAATCTACCGTTTTGGGTGCAGATGATCCGGACACCGGAGTTGTCAATTGCTCTCATGGATCATTGGGAAGATAAAATTGAAAAAATGGTCGAATCCACAGTCAGAGAAAATGTCACAAGCATCAGCGGCGTGCCGACCTGGACTGTAGTTCTTGCCAAGCGAATTCTTGAAGTTACCGGGAAAAGCAATCTGTTGGAGGTGTGGCCCAATCTTGAGCTATTCATTCACGGAGCCGTAAGTTTTACACCGTACAGGGAGCAATTTCAGAAACTGATACCATCTGCTGAATTTAATTATCTGGAAACCTATAATGCCTCGGAAGGATTTTTTGGAATCCAGGATCAGTCTAACAGCGAGGAAATGCTGCTTATGCTTGATTACGGTGTGTATTACGAGTTTGTGCCAATGGATGAACTGGGTAAAGATTTTCCCGAAACAGTTCCGCTTGAAGATGTCCAGCTAAATAAAAATTACGCACTGGTGATTACTACCAATGCCGGTTTGTGGAGATACCTGATTGGCGACACAATTCGTTTCACTAGTTTGAATCCTTACAGGATACGTATTACAGGAAGAACCAAGTTGTACATTAATGCATTTGGCGAAGAAGTTATTATCGAGAACACCGATCAGGCTGTAAAGATTGCCTGCGATAAAACCAATTCGCTTGTACGGGATTATACAGTAGCACCGGTTTACTTTACAGAAGGAGAGAACGGTGCCCATGAATGGATAGTTGAATTTGAAAAAGCTCCGGTGAGCATCGAATATTTTACCGAAATTCTCGACAACGCTTTAAAATCTCTGAACTCAGATTATGAAGCAAAACGTTACAAGGACATGGCACTTCGCTTGCCTGTAATGCGGATTGTTCCTCAGGGAACCTTTTACAACTGGTTAAAAAGCAAAGGGAAACTAGGAGGGCAGCATAAAGTCCCAAGACTCAGTAACAGCCGAGAAATCATAGATGAAATACATTCAATTCTGCAGTCCGGAAATAAAGTAAAAGACTCCCTGTAATGAGATACCTTTTAGTTTTTATTTGTTTTTTCTGTTCATCGTTCAGCAACTCTGAGTACCGGTTTATTCATTCGATCCCTTTTACAGGAGTGAAAAGTTTTACTACTGATAATCTTGGATTATCATATGTTGTGGCAGGTAATCAGCTGCTTCAGTTTGATAGTCAGGGAAAGCCTCTTGCTTTTTTTAGTGAAAGCGGTTTAGGTGAATTGAGAAGCGTGGATGCAGGTAATCCATTAAAGATCTTGTTGTTTTATCCTGACTTCGCAAGAATCATCATTCTCAATTCAAAACTTTCTGTACAGGCGACTGTCAATTTAAGAGAAGCCGGGATAGAACAGCCAGTACTTGCATGTAATTCTCTCAATGAGGGATATTGGTTTTACGACAGGCAGGATTACCAGTTGAAGAAAATGGACCTGAATCTCAGAATCAGTTTTCGAAGTCAGGATTTACTATCACTCACAGGGAAAAACTTACAACCGAATTTTATCATTGAGTCAGGTTCGTATGTATATATGAATAATCCCGAGGAGGGCATCATGATGTTTGACCGATTCGGGAATTACTATAAGACTGTTCCTGTTACCGGCTTGACAGATTTTCAGGTCAGAGAAAATGAAATCCTATTTGTCAGGGATAATAAATTTAAAAGTATTAATATCCGCAGTGGATTGGAGAATGTAATACAAATTCCTGAACATGAAACATTGCTTCAAGCGAGAATTGAACAACATCAACTTTATTTATTAACAAGCGACAGTTTGAAGTTTTATTCTTTTTAGATTCGCACTTTATCAGTTTAACTATTTAACAGCGAAAAACACAAATATGGCATCCAAGTCTCAAGTAAAAAAAGCAAGTGTAAAGTCTGCGCCTGCCAAATCAGGCTCAGCTAAAATAGTCAGCGCAAAATCCATTGAGAAATATTCTCCTACCAGGAAGCAACTGACGCCATTGCACATAGCTGTTGCAGGAAATATTGGTGCAGGAAAAACTACGCTTACTACGCTTCTTGCAAAAAACATGAAATGGGAACCGCATTTTGAAGACGTGGATGACAATCCTTACCTGAATGATTTTTATGAAGACATGCAGCGCTGGTCATTCAATCTTCAGATCTACTTTTTAAATTCCAGATTTGATCAGATAACCAGAATCAGACAGAGCGGCAAGACAATCATACAGGACAGAACTATTTATGAAGACGCTCACATCTTCGCGCCAAACCTTCACTCTATGGGTCTGATGACAACGCGTGATTTCAATAATTATCAGCAGTTGTTCAGCCTTATGAGCAAGTTTGTTTCTCCACCTGACCTCTTGATTTATCTTCGGGGTTCAGTTCCAACTCTGGTGAATCAGATTGCAAAGAGAGGAAGAGATTATGAAAATTCAATCAGAATAGATTACCTGAAGAGACTTAATGAGAGGTATGAAGCATGGATTTCTACCTATGAGCTTGGCAAACTTCTGGTAATTGATATAGATGATTTAAATTTTGCCGATAACCAGGAGGACCTAGGCCGTATCATTGACAGGATCAATGCTGAAATAAACGGACTATTCTAATCTGGATATAATATCTAAAAAAAACCGGATCAAGTCCGGTTTTTTTTGTTTCTGATTTTTAGCCCTGCATCATTACAAACCTGTTGAGCTCCTTCACACTCGAATCAAACACGAATGCACTATAAGTAATGTGGAAATTATTCTTGTCGACGGTATGCTCGTATGATTTTTTCGCAATGTCGAGTCGTGTGGATTCAAAGTCAAATTGCTCCATCAATTCTTTAACCTGAAGAGAAGTCAGATAATTATTGCGGATCCAGTTTTCGGCCAATTCCAATCGACTGCTTTCAAAGGACTGCTCTTGCAAAACAGACAGAATGTTGTAGAAGTCTTCATCATCCGGAACCTCCATTCCGTAATAGGGGTGATGATACACAGGACGTGGAATAATCGGAGACGGATAGGGAACAGGAGCTGCAATCGGTCTGATGCTTTCTACACGGAACCCGTGTTTTCCTGAAAATCTGGCTTCAGTGTGAGAAGCAGGATGAATGTCAACGTATGAATCAAAAACAAGACGCGAGTGATGATGATAGGCCCCGGAATGTTCTTTATAAATTCTTATGTGATGTCTTCCCGGAATCAATTGATTAACATAAACTGATTTACCATGTGTGTTTAATCGATAACCGTTTAATTGGACCGAATAATTGTGATGGCTGAAACGAACGATGAAACTTGAATAAGCCGGATGCGCGAATGATTCTATTGCAAAGAGCAATGCAATGACAGTGGCGGTGATGAAATTTTTCATGATGAGGAAGTTTATTCATCGCCTGACAACAGCTGTGCCACAAATTTCAACCTGAACTCAGTCCGATTCAATCAATTGTACTTATTCATGCGATCTTCACGAGGGATATATTTTTATTTAAATTTATTTACCAGGCCGAGAGCATGATTCAGCAGCAGCCATGCTTCTTCCACTTCATTTTTATCAAGTAAAGCCTTGGCAAGCTCTTCAAATTTTCGGGACAAAACTTCAGGATTGCTTCCGAAGCGGGCGCTTAGTTCTTTCACATAAGCTTTGCCCGCGAATTCAGATAATTGAGCCTTGCTTGGATATTGCTTTATATTTCCCAATTGACCAAGATTGTTTCCAGTTAAAACTTTGCTGAGACGGATTTGATCAGGAAGTTCATCTACGCCTATGCCCAATTCAGCAAGTGGTTTTTTTACAGAAAAGATTGCAGGTCCAGAAGCGCGGCAGTACAAATTGCCTCCCATTCGTGCAACAAGATCCAACTTGTCTGCATCCATATGCCCGTTTTCATCAAGAACATCTTCACTCACATGCATGAGTAGCACTTCACAAATGATTAGGTTGGCAGCTCCCCCCAATTGGCCCATTTCTTTTACTTCCAGCACCTTGCATTCCATTTGAACAGGAGATTCCTTCACACGGAATGGCTTGATGATTTCTGAAGGGATCGGAGTCAGTCCGCTTTTGACAAACTCATTCACACCTTTTGGATATTCTGTACTGGAGAGAGACATCTGCTGAACGATTGAATAGTTTACAGCATTGATCACTACTTCACCGGTTTCATGGATGTTCTCGAGTGTATGTTTCAGTGTATTGTCCCGCACTCTTCTTGCTGGCGAAAAAACGAGGATCGGAGGTTTGCTGCCAAAAGCATTGAAAAAGCTGAATGGAGCCAGGTTGGGCCTGCCTTCCTTATCAACTGTACTGGCAAAAGCAATCGGACGAGGCGCTACGGCATTGAGAAGGTGGGCGTGAAATTCCGATGTTTTGATTTGCCCTGGAACAATCTTGATCATGATTCATGGATTACGTTTCAAAGGTAAAAAACCTGCATGTTTTACCCTCACAGGAAACCCATGTTTTGCAGGACCTGAAATTTATACTACCTTCGCGTCCCGTTTCTGCGCATGTGGCGTAATTGGCAGCCGCGCCAGACTTAGGATCTGGTGCCGAAAGGCGTGGGGGTTCGAGTCCCTCCATGCGCACTTAATTCGGATTCATAAAAGAAATCCGCATTTTCATTGAAATGATGAATATTACCAAAGAACAAGTAGATGCGCTTCACGCGGTTGTTAAAATCGAGGTTCAGCCTTCTGATTACCAGCCCAGAGTGAATGAAGTGATCAAAAGCTACCAAAAAACTGCGAATGTCCCAGGATTTCGTCCCGGTAAAGTTCCTGCAGGAATCATCAAGAAGATGTATGGCAAAGCTGTACTGGTAGAGGAGTTGAACAAGCTTTTATCCGAATCTCTGGGGAAGTACATTTATGATAACAAGCTCGAAGTGATTGGAAGTCCGCTTCCGAAGAAATCGGAAAAAGAACAAGTATTTGAAGACGGGGCCGGCTTTGAATTTTCTTATGAATTGGGAATCGCGCCTTCCTTTGAATTAAGAATGCCTGATAGCAAAATCCCTTATTATGTCCTGAAAGTGGATGATAAGATGGTGGATGATGACATTACTGACATACGCAGACGTTACGGTAAATTCTCCAACCCTGAAGTTTCTGAGGCCAGTCACATTCTTTATGGTGAATTCACTGAGCTGAATGATGACGGCGAAGTGAAAGAAGGAGGAAATCGTACAACTACTTCACTTGCCATCGAAATGATCCGCAATGAAGATTTCAGAAAACCTTTCATCGGTCTTAAAAAGGGAGACACAGTCCGTTTCAACCCGTTGAAATCACTTCCAAGTGAAGCTGAAGTGGCAGCTATGCTTAGAACCGGAAAAGATTCTCCTGCATTGAGTGCCGATTATATTTTCACTGTCACTACAATTAATCAGATTGATAAAGCTGAGTTGAATCAGGAATTGTTTGATAAGCTTTACGGAGAAGGCGCAGTAACAACTGAAGAGGAATTCAGAAATAAAGTTCGTGAAAGTATCGCTCAGTATTTCGTGAAAGAAAGCGACCGCAAACTCAAGAAAGATTTACGAAATGTACTGCTCGAGGGCAATGAAATTCCTCTGCCAGATGACTTTCTTAAGAGGATGTTGAAAGCTAATCAGGAAAAAGAGAAGGCAGAGCACGAATTCGATCATGAGTATTATCACCTTGCTGAAGATTTGCGTTGGAGCCTTATCCAGAATAAAGTCGCATCCAGCAATGACATTATCATCAGTGAGGAAGAAGTAAAAGCACTCAGCGTACAGGTTATTCGCCAGCAGTTTGCACAGTATGGCTATTATGAAATGGAACAGGACAAGCTGGATGAAATGTCAGTGCGCTATCTGAATGAAGAAGGCAATTACGACAGGTTGGAAAGAACATTAAGAGAAAACAAAGTGTTTGAGCATCTCAGGCAACAAATTCAACTCGACAATATTGAATTGTCATATACAGATTTTGTAGACAAACTTCGTGAGAAGACCAATCATGAACTGGAACATCATTGATCGGATCTACATACAGATCAAGGGGGAATGCGAAGCATTCCCTTTTTTTTATCTTACGGAACAGGTATAAGTGTGGAAGATTGATGTTGAAAACTATTTTGAAGCTGCACGGCGAAAGCAGCAATCACTTTTAATTTTGGCTTGACAAATAAAAGGAACTGCAGAACATTAACTGCGGACACCGGATTCACTTATAAATAATCAACAATGAATTATTCAGAAGAGTTTAGAAAATACGCGATCAAGCACCGCGGGATCAGCAGTATGACTGTTGACAGTTTCACCAGTGCTGTGAGGTCAGATTACATTTCACCTACCATCATCGAAGAACGACAGTTGAACATTGCAACCATGGATGTATTTTCGAGACTTATGATGGACCGGATTATATTCCTGGGTGTGGGTATCAACGACTACGTTTCAAACATCATTCAGGCACAGCTTCTTTTTCTTGAATCAGTGGATGCAAAAAAAGACATACAGATTTACATGAACAGTCCGGGCGGGTCGGTATATGCTGGTCTAGGAATCTATGACACCATGCAGTTTGTTCAGCCAAGCATTGCCACTATTTGCACAGGCATGGCTGCATCCATGGCTGCGGTGTTGATGACGGCAGGAGCAAAAGGAAAGAGAGCTGCATTGCCGCATGCAAGAATCATGATTCATCAGCCAATGGGAGGTGCAGAAGGCCAGGCATCGGATATTGAAATCACTGCAAGGGAAATCCAAAAGCTTAAGAAGGAGCTTTATGAAATCATTGCAAGTCATTCAGGTCAGGAATATGACAGGGTTTGGAAGGATTCAGACAGGGATTACTGGATGACTGCCACTGAAGCCAAAGAATACGGAATGATCGACGAAGTACTTACCAGAAAGAAGTAAATAAACCAGCAAAGTCGAAAAGGCAGAATTGTTCAAACGAATGATTCTGCTTTTTTTTATTCTAGTGTTTTGCATTTTATTACACTTGTAAATGTGTGAAATTGTGATGATTTAAGGCATTCAGGCCGGATTGATTATGTTGAGAGAACTATTTTATTTAGCTTGCGTTAAATTTTTCGCCATATCATAGTATGAAAAATCAGAAAGAAATCAAGTGTTCATTTTGCGGGAGAGACAAGAGTGAAACCTATGTATTAATTGCAGGCATTACCGGCCATATATGCGACCAGTGTATTCAGCAGGCACAGAATATTCTCAGCGATGAAATGAATAATAAGGTGAAGAGCACCATCAATTCTCACCTTACCTTGTTAAAGCCAATTGAAATCAAGAAGTTTTTAGATCAATATGTCATTGGACAGGATGAAGCCAAAAAGGTTCTGGCGGTAGCAGTTTACAATCATTATAAAAGAATATCATCCAAAATTAAAAAGCAGGATGAAGTAGAGATAGAGAAGTCAAACATCATTCTCGTTGGAGAAACAGGAACGGGTAAAACCCTGCTGGCCCGTACCATTGCAAAGATGCTGAATGTGCCTTTTTGCATTGCTGATGCCACGGTGCTCACCGAGGCAGGATATGTTGGCGAAGATGTAGAAAGTATTTTGACGAGGTTGTTGCAGGCGGCAGATTATGATGTTGCTTCTGCAGAAAGAGGCATAGTATACATTGATGAGATAGATAAAATAGCCAGGAAAAGTGATAATCCGTCTATAACAAGAGATGTGAGCGGTGAAGGCGTTCAGCAGGCATTGTTGAAACTGCTTGAAGGTTCAGTAGTGAACGTGCCTCCTCAGGGAGGGCGCAAGCATCCTGAGCAGAAGATGATATCCATGGACACACAGAACATCCTGTTCATTTGTGGCGGAGCTTTCGACGGAATTGAGAAAAAAATTGCGAAAAGACTCCAGGCGAATGCCCTTGGATTCAAAGCCAGCAAGGAGCATGAGCAATTTGATAAATCAAACTACCTGCAGTACATCAGTCCGATGGATCTCAAGTCTTTTGGTATAATTCCTGAACTGATCGGGCGTTTACCGGTCATCACCCATTTGGATCCGCTTGACAAGGTTGTTCTCAGGTCAATTCTGACAGAGCCAAAGAATGCCCTTATCAAGCAATATGAAAAGTTATTCCTGTTTGAGGGAATCAGTCTTCAGATTGATAAAAGCGTATTGGAATTTATTGTGGAAAAGGCGCATGAATTCAAGTTGGGTGCCCGCGGTTTGAGGTCAATTTGCGAGGCAATACTTTTGGATGCCATGTTTGAATTGCCTTCTGCTGGAAAAGGGGCAACCAAAGAATTCCACGTGACACTCAGCTATGCCAAGGAAAAATTCGAGAAATCGAATGTGAATAAATTGAAAGTCGCTTAATCAGCAATTTTCTATCAAATTTAGCATTGCATGGCCATCCTGTACTGAAAGAGTGCAGGATGTTTCATTTTTAACCAAAATTGAGGTTTTGACCATGTAAGTGTTACCTGACTAACAAACCTCCTTTATTATTCTTTTCCAGGATCTTGAGACTGCAGAAAAAGCTGAAAATGTTGGAAAAAAATTATCCACATAGTTTGGTAAATAAAAAAGAAGGCCTACCTTTGCATTCCCAAAAAATGGGCAAAAACGCGTAAGCGACTGATTTATAACCAGAAAGAATAATAATCGAATGCCAACAATTCAGCAGTTAGTTCGCAAGGGGCGCACGAAACTTATCGATAAGAGTAAGTCTCCGGCCTTGACTTCATGTCCTCAGAGACGCGGTGTTTGCACCCGTGTGTACACTACCACGCCAAAGAAGCCAAATTCAGCTATGCGTAAAGTGGCTCGTGTGCGTCTTACAAACAAATTTGAAGTCACTGCATACATTCCGGGAGAAGGGCACAACCTGCAGGAGCACTCGATTGTGATGATTCGCGGAGGAAGGGTTAAAGATCTTCCTGGGGTTCGTTATCACATCATTCGCGGTACACTTGACACTGCAGGTGTTGAGGGTCGCAAACAGCAAAGAAGTAAGTACGGCGCGAAGCGTCCAAAAGAAGGCGGAGCCAAGAAATAATATATAAAGTAACAAGACTTAATTACCCATCAAGGATCATTGAATCATGCGTAAGACCAAACCAAAGAAAAGAATACTTCTTCCAGACCCAAAGTTTAACGACACTCTGGTTACACGTTTCGTGAATAACCTCATGTACGGAGGCAAGAAGAGCCTGGCTTACGGAATCTTCTATGATGCGATTACAAGGGTAGAGGAAAAGACAAAGGAGCCGGGACTGGATGTGTGGAAGAAGGCAATGACGAATGTAATGCCGACAGTTGAGGTGAAGAGCCGTCGTGTGGGTGGAGCAACATTCCAGATTCCGAGTGAAATCCGTCCTGACAGGAAAGTTGCCCTTACAATTGGCTGGCTGATTTCATATGCTCGCAAGCGCAATGAAAAGTCGATGGCTGAAAAGCTGGCTGGTGAAATCATCGCTGCATCCAAAGGTGAGGGTGCTGCAGTGAAGAAGAAGGAAGATACGCACAGAATGGCAGAGGCTAACAAGGCATTCTCGCACTTCAGAGCATAATTGATTCCTGAATAGTAAAGAGTAATTCCGGGGTTTGCCCCACATAAAATAAACAAGTAGTTCTTTCTTTACCGGATAACCAAAGACTTGCCGAGAACTGGCAAGATTCAACTGGATAACTGAGTCGGCCCTCCGGGCGGTAATACCTAAGCAGATTCAAAGTGTCCGGTTATCACGCAAAAGAAATAACTATCGTTATGATTAACGGATAAATAATCAGATGAGCAAAGAATTAAAATATACGAGAAACATTGGTATTTCCGCTCACATTGACGCAGGAAAAACCACGACTACTGAACGTATTCTTTACTATACCGGTAAAGTACACAAGATCGGAGAGGTGCATGAAGGCGCTGCTACCATGGACTGGATGGCCCAGGAGCAGGAAAGAGGTATCACCATTACTTCTGCTGCAACCACGACTTACTGGAACTATAACAACGATCAATACAAGATTAACATCATCGATACGCCTGGTCACGTTGACTTCACAGTAGAAGTTGAGCGTTCCCTCCGTGTACTCGATGGCGCTGTTGCTCTTTTCTGTGCAGTGGGTGGTGTTGAGCCGCAGTCTGAGACAGTATGGCGCCAGATGAACAAATACAATGTTCCCCGTATCGGTTTCGTCAATAAGATGGACCGTGCCGGAGCAAATTTCCTGAACGTAGTACAGCAGGTAAAGGAGCGCCTTTCAGGCAATCCTGTTCCTCTGCAGCTCCCTATCGGCGCTGAAGACCTCTTCAAAGGAGTGGTTGACCTTATTACAAACAAAGCCATAATCTGGCATGAAGAAACAAAAGGAGCAACATTTGATGTAGTTCCAATTCCCATCGACATGCAGGCTGATGTGAATCATTGGAGAGCCAATCTGGTGGAAGCTGTCGCTGAATTTGACGACCACCTGATGGAGAAATTCTTCGAAAATCCTGATTCAATTACTGAGGAAGAACTACGCAATGCAATCAGAATGGCTACAAATGCCATGAAGATTACCCCGCTTCTTTGCGGTTCAGCTTTCAAGAACAAGGGTGTGCAGGTTATGCTGGATGCAGTAATCCAATATTTGCCTTCACCGATAGATGTTCCTGCTGTAATGGGAATCAATCCTGAAACAGATAAGGAAGAAGAAAGAAAGCCAGATCCCAAAGATAAATTTGCAGCCCTCGCTTTCAAGATCATGACTGATCCTTTTGTAGGTCGTCTTGCATTCTTCCGTGTATATTCGGGTAAGCTGGATGCAGGATCCTATGTATTGAATGCACGCACGAATAAGAACGAGCGTATTTCAAGGATCATTCGAATGCACGCGAACAAGCAGAATCCGATCGACTTCATTGAAGCTGGTGATATCGGTGCTGCAGTTGGTTTTAAAGAAATCAGAACCGGTGATACACTGTGTGATCCGAATAATCCTATCGTACTCGAATCTATGTCATTCCCGGTTCCTGTAATCGGACTAGCAATTGAGCCTAAGACTCAGGCTGACGTAGACAAACTCGGAATGGCTCTTGGCAAACTTGCTGAAGAGGATCCTACTTTCCGTGTGAACACGGATGAGGAAACGGGCCAGACCGTGATCTCAGGAATGGGTGAGCTTCACCTGGAGATTATTGTGGACAGGTTAAAGAGGGAATTTAAGGTTGAGTGTAATCAGGGTGCACCACAGGTTGCTTACAAAGAAGCGCTGGTTGGCACTGCCACTCACCGTGAAGTATATAAGAAGCAGACAGGTGGTCGCGGTAAATTTGCCGATATCCAGTTTGAACTTTCACCGGCTGATAAGGATTGGCTTGAAAAAGGTCATACCGGACTTCAGTTTGTCAATGAAATCACAGGTGGTGCAATTCCAAGAGAATTCATCCCTGCAGTACAAAAAGGTTTTGATCAGAGTATGTCAACAGGTGTTCTTGCAGGATATCCGATTGACAGCATGAAGATTCGCCTGTTTGACGGATCATTCCACGCGGTTGACTCCGACGCGCTTTCATTTGAAATTTGCGCAAAGATCGGTTTCCGCGAGTCTGCAGGAAAAGCTAAGCCAGTGTTGATGGAGCCAATCATGAAGGTTGAAGTAGTAACTCCAGACCTTTACATGGGAGACGTTATGGGTGACCTTAACAAGCGTCGCGGACAACTTGAAGGTATGGACACACGTGCCGGTGCACAGGTAATCAGGGCAAAAGTTCCACTGTCTGAAATGTTCGGATATGTAACAGCTCTTCGTACCATCACTTCAGGACGCGCTTCTTCCACTATGGAGTTCTCTCACTATGCTGAGTGTCCGAAAAGCCTTGCCGAGGAAGTAATCGCGAAGGTGAAAGGCAAAGCAAAAGCAGAAAACGTAAACTAATTACCAGTATCAGGATTATTCAATATCACAAATAAACGTTCTTTCAAATGTCACAGCGAATCCGCATCAAATTGAAATCTTACGATCACAATCTCGTTGACAAGTCAGCAGAGAAAATTGTGAAGACGGTGAAAATCACAGGCGCAGTAGTGAATGGTCCCATTCCACTGCCAACCGACAAAAAAATCTTTACCGTATTGCGTTCACCACACGTGAACAAGAAAGCGCGTGAGCAGTTTCAGTTGTGTGCATACAAGCGACTTCTCGACATATACAATTCATCGGCCAAGACAGTTGATGCACTGATGAAACTGGAATTGCCGAGCGGTGTTGAAGTTGAAATTAAAGCAAGTTAATAAACAAGAATAAAAAAATAATGGCGAATGTCTGAATTCCGTTCAGACCGCTGGCCTAAACAAACAGAAACAATGTCTGGAATTATCGGAAAGAAAATCGGAATGACCAGTGTCTTTGGAGCAGACGGAAAATACATACCCTGCACCATAGTACAAGCCGGTCCCTGTGTTGTCACTCAGGTTAAGACAAAAGACACAGATGGTTATGAGGCTGTACAGCTTTCTTTCGGCGAACGTAAAGAAAAGCATACAAGCAGCGCGATGGCCGGCCACTTCAAGAAATCGGGCGCAAGTCCGAAAAGAAAAGTGGTTGAGTTTCGCCACTTCCCTGAGCTTCCTGCACTCGGGAGCGAAATCAAAGTTGACCTCTTTGCGGAGGGTGATTTTGTGGACGTTATCGGCACAAGCAAGGGTAAGGGTTTCCAGGGTGTTGTACGCCGTCATCACTTCAGCGGTGTTGGTATGCAGACACACGGACAGCACAACCGTCTTCGCGCACCAGGATCACTGGGTGCTTCATCGGATCCTTCACGAGTAATGAAGGGAATGAGAATGGGAGGACAGATGGGAGCTCGCCGCGCGAAAATTCAGAATCTTCAGATAGTTAAAGTTATGCCTGAGCAAAACGTGCTGATCATCAAAGGCGCAGTACCGGGTCATAATGGTTCATATGTAATTGTGGAGAAATAAAAATGGAATTAGCGATCTTAAATACATCCGGTAAAGAAACCGGCAAGAAGGTGAAGCTGAATGATGAGATCTTTGGCATAGAGCCAAATGATCACGCGATTTACCTTGATGTGAAGCAGTTTCTTGCCAATCAGAGACAGGGAACTCACAAATCAAAGGAGCGCGCAGAAATTGCCCGCACAACCAAGAAGCTGAAGCGTCAAAAGGGTACTGGCGGCGCAAGGGCAGGATCTATGAAATCACCTCTCTTCGTAGGCGGTGGCCGCGTTTTCGGTCCTCGTCCGAGAGACTATTCATTCAAGCTGAACAAAAAGCTTAAGCACCTGGCATGCAAGTCAGCTTTGACTTACAAAGCAAAGGAGAAAGGCATCATGATGCTTGAATCATTCAAGATGGACAGCCCTAAGACAAAAGGTTATGTCGATATCCTGAAAAACTTAAGTCTGGCAGACCAGAAAGTTCTGATGGTGCTTCCTCAGCACGATTCAAACATCTATCTGTCATCAAGAAATATAGAGCGTAATAAAGTCACCACAGCAGCAGAGTTGAATACATACGACATTCTCAATGCACAAAACATTGTGTTTGTTGAAGGTTCAGTTCCGGTGCTTGAAAACAGATTTTTAGCAAAATGAGCATCTTAAAGAAACCAATCATCACTGAAAAGATGACCAAGGCCGGGGAAAAGCTGGGCCAGTACGGTTTTATTGTGGACAACAATGCCAACAAGATTCAGATCAAGAAGGCAGTTGAAGCAATGTATAATGTGACCGTAGAAAGCGTGAATACAATGAAGACCGCAGGCAAGAGAAAGGTGCGCGCAACCAAGACAAGCATGCAGGTTGGAAACACAGGCACTCACAAAAAGGCTGTAGTTACCCTGAAGAAGGGCGAGACTATTGACTTTTACAGTAACATATAAAAATTAGGAGAGAAGAATCATGGCAGTAAAGAAACTTCGCCCGATGACTCCGAGCCAGAGACACACCATCTCTGACTCTTACGATGATATTACCACGAACCGCCCTGAAGCAAGCCTTCTTGTCCCAAGAAAGCGCAGCGGAGGACGTAACAGCGATGGTAAGATGACAATGCGTTACATCGGCGGTGGACACAAGAGAAAATACCGTTTGATTGACTTCAAACGTGACAAGCACGGAATTGAAGGAGTTGTAAAGACAGTTGAGTACGATCCTAACCGTACATCGAGAATTGCACTTGTTCATTACAAAGACGGAGAGAAGAGATATATCATTTGTCCGAACGGTTTAAAAGTTGGTCAGACTATCATGTCTGGTACAAGTGCAGTTCCTGAGATTGGAAATGCAATGTTCCTGAAAGACATTCCACTGGGTACTCTCATTCACAACATTGAAATGCGACCTGGTCAGGGTGCGGAGATCGCGCGCAGCGCGGGAACTTACGCTCAGCTTGCAGCACGTGACGGAAAATATGCCGTGATCAAAATGCCTAGCGGAGAAACAAGAATGATTCTTACCACATGTCTTGCTACAATCGGAACAGTTTCCAATGCTGATCACATACAGGAGAGACTCGGAAAAGCCGGTCGTTCACGCTGGATGGGCCGCAGGCCACGTGTAAGAGGAGTTGCCATGAATCCAGTTGATCACCCGATGGGCGGAGGAGAAGGACGCGCATCCGGAGGGCATCCTCGTTCACGCAAAGGATTGCTTGCTAAAGGTTACAAGACCCGCAAGAACAAGTCTAGCAACCGTTACATCATTGAAAGACGTAAGAAATAATCAGTTTAAACAATAAGGAAAGTTAATTTCCTCAAATAATAAAGAACAGAACAATGGCTCGTTCACTTAAAAAAGGACCTTACATAGCCCACCATCTTGAGAAGAAAGTTGCTCAGATGAGTGAAAGCAAAAAGAAGACAGTAATAAAGACCTGGGCTCGCGCATCAATGATAGCTCCGGAGTTCGTCGGATTAACTTTTGCTGTTCACAACGGAAACAAGTTCATACCTGTTTACGTGACTGAAAACATGGTTGGACACAAACTGGGAGAATTTGCTCCTACAAGGACATTCCGCGGGCACAGCGGAAGTAAGAATGTTAATGCCTGATAAATCGTATCAATAGAAAAGTATCATGGGAGTCAGAAAAAGAGAAGCTGCTGAAAAGCGCAAGGAAAATAAGAAGAACACTGCAGTCGCACGCCTTGTGAATGTACCGACATCACCTAGGAAAATGCGTGTGGTTGCCGACCTAGTTCGCGGCAAGGAAGTAATGCAGGCTATGAATATCCTGAAATACAATCCAAAAGCTCCGGCTGCCCGTCTGGAAAAACTTCTCCAGTCAGCAATCGTGAATTGGGAAGCAAAGAGCGGAGATAAGATCGACGAAGGAAAAGTATATGTAAAGAGCATCAACGTTGACAGTGCAAGAATGCTGAAGCGTCTTCGCCCGGCTCCGCAAGGTAGGGGATACAGAGTTCGCAAGCGTTCAAACCACGTCACAATTATCCTTGATGACATTGCAAACAGACCTTCGAAAGGTGAATCAAAGAAGTCAGAAGTAAAAGAATCAGCAGAGTAATAAAAAAATAAATCCTGATCCGGCAAAGCCGGGCTAATCAATAAAAAATGGGACAAAAAACCAATCCAATAGGCAACAGACTCGGCATCATACGTGGCTGGGATTCCAACTGGTACGGCGGCAGAAAATATGCTGACAAGCTGGTTGAGGATGAGAAGATCCGCAAGTACCTGAACGTACGTCTTCAAAAGGGCGGCGTTGCAAAAATCGTGATCGAGCGCACTATGAAGCTTATCACTGTAACAATCCACACTGCCCGTCCGGGTATTGTAATTGGAAAAGGTGGGCAGGAAGTTGACAAGCTGAAGGAAGAGCTAAAGAAGCTTACAAAGAAGGATGTTCAGATTAACATCTTTGAAATAAAGAGACCGGAGCTGGATGCTCAGTTAGTTGCAGACGGAATAGCCAGGCAGATTGAGGCGAGGATTTCATTCCGTCGTGCGGCAAAGATGGCAATCGCTTCTACTATGAGAATGGGAGCAGAGGGAGTTCGTGTGATGACAGCCGGCAGGCTTGGAGGTGCAGAGATTGCTCGTACAGAGCAGTACAAAGACGGACGCATTCCACTGCACACATTCCGTGCAGATATCGATTTTGCCATTGCGGAAGCACATACTTCCTATGGAATCATCGGCATCAAGGTGTGGATTTGCAAAGGAGAGGTTTATGGAAAGCGTGATTTGTCTCCGAATATCGGATCAAGCACCACTACAACAGCACCAAAGGGTCTGACACATACAGGAAGAGGAGATCGTGGAGATCGTGGAGACCGCGGGGGTCGCGGGGGACGCGGTAAGAGAAAAGAACAATAAGCACAAGGCATAGTATTAAACTATTATTTGAATAAACGATGTTACAGCCAAAGAAGACGAAATTCAGAAAACAGCATAAAATGGTTCCAAAGGGGAATGCCACCCGCGGTCACGAGCTTTCATTCGGATCGTTCGGAATCAAATCGCTTGAGACAGGATGGCTTCCAAGCAAGCAGATCGAGGCAGCACGTGTTGCGGTAACCCGTTACATGAAGCGTGAAGGACAGATCTGGTGCAGGATATTTCCTGACAAGCCGATCACCCGCAAGCCTGCAGAGGTTCGAATGGGTAAGGGAAAAGGTAATCCGGAATTCTGGGTTGCTGTAGTGAAGCCCGGCACAGTCATCTTCGAAGCTGAAGGAGTTCCTGAAGCGACAGCAAGAGAAGCCCTTCGTCTGGCAGCACAGAAGTTATCTGTCAACACCAAGTTCATTATCCGCCGCGATTACGTCGGATAATATTCAAGGTAAAACTGAAGAAAAATTAAGAGCATCATGAAAAAAGAGGACATAAAAGAATTGACAACGGATGAACTGAAGCTTCGTCTTGCAGAAGAGAAGAATCTTTATGTGAAAATGAAGATGAACCATGCCGTGTCTCCTATAGAAAATCCTATGAAGATTCGTGCCACTCGCCGTGGTATTGCAATGCTTCACACGGAACTGACTAAGCGCGCGAAAGCGGATCAAAAGAACAAATAAGCCAAGCGAAGAATCAAATGGAAAATACAATAAATCAAAAGCGCGGACTGCGTAAAGAGCGTGTCGGAGTTGTGGTGAGCAACAAGATGAACAAGAGCATTGTTGTCTCTGTTGAGCGCAAGAAGAAGCACCCGATGTACGGCAAATTCATCAAGACGACCAAGACATTCATGGCTCATGATGAAAAGAACGAATGCCAGATCGGCGACTTGGTGAAAATCACCGAAACCCGTCCATTGAGCAAGAACAAGACCTGGCGTCTTACAGAAATCCTGGAGAGGGTTAAGTAATTTTTAATAAACGATTAATAAAGAACAGCGATGATACAGCAAGAATCAAGATGCGTAGTGGCTGACAACAGCGGAGCCAAAGAAGTGCTTTGCATACGGGTGTTAGGCGGAACCAAGAAGCGTTATGCTTCAATCGGCGATAAAATTGTAGTAACGGTTAAGCATGCACTGCCAAGCGGTAATATTAAAAAAGGTACGGTATCAAAGGCAGTGGTGGTACGCACCAAAAAAGAAGTGAAGAGACAGGACGGTTCCTACATCCGTTTTGACGACAATGCGGTCGTGTTGCTTAATGCACAGGATGAACTTCGTGGCACGCGTATTTTCGGGCCGGTTGCCCGTGAACTCCGTGAAAAGCAATTCATGAAAATTGTTTCTCTCGCACCAGAAGTTCTTTAATCACAAATAGAAAAGATCCGATTACAATGGAAAGAAAATATAACAAACAGCAAAAGCTCAACATCCGCAAGGGTGACATCGTGAAAGTGATTTCCGGTGATTCACGCGGCACACAGGGACGTGTCCTGGATGTTTTCCGCAAAGAACGCAGAGTTCTAGTGGAAGGTGTGAACATGGTGAGCAAACACACGAAGCCGAATGCCAAGAATACACAGGGAGGCATTGTGAAGAAAGAGGCGCCGATCCACATTTCAAACGTGATGCTGGTTGACGGCAAAGGCAATGCGACCAGAATTGGCCGCAAGATGGAAGGCGATGAATTAGTCAGATATTCTAAAAAATCAGGGGAGGTAATCAAATAATGTCTTACGTACCTAGCTTAAAAGAAAAATACAGCAAGGAGATTACTCCGGCGCTCAGAAAGAAGTTTAATTACAAGAGCGGCATGCAAGTGCCGAAGCTGACCAAGATCTGCATTAATCAAGGTGTGGGTGATGCTGTAAGCGACAAGAAGCTGATTGAATATTCAATCAACGAGATTACAGCGATCACAGGCCAGAAGGCAGTGGCCACTAAGTCGAAGAAGGACATCTCCAACTTCAAGCTGAGGGTGAATGTTCCAATCGGTGTGCGTGTCACACTTCGAGACATCAAGATGTATGAGTTCCTTGAAAGGCTTATCTCAGTCGCTCTGCCACGTATCCGTGACTTTCGTGGAGTGAATCCAAAAGGATTTGACGGCAGAGGCAATTACACGCTCGGTGTAACTGAACAAATCATCTTTCCTGAAATCGACATCGACAAGGTGAACAAGATTACGGGAATGGATATCACCTTCGTAACTACAGCAAATACAGATGAGGAAGCAATGGAACTGCTTCGTGAATTTGGAATCCCATTCCGCACTAACTAAAACCGAAAAAGAAAAATAAAGATATCATGGCAAAAGAATCAATGAAAGCCAGGGAAGCTAAGAGGGCAAAGATGGCTGCTCGTTACGCTGCTAAACGTGAAGCATTAAAAACCTCCGGTGATTATGCTGCTCTCGACAAACTTCCGAAGAATGCATCTCCGGTACGCATGCATAACCGCTGCAAACTTACAGGTCGTCCACGCGGTTACATGAGAGTGTTCGGCATCTCCCGAGTACTTTTCAGAAAAATGGCTCTCGCAGGAAAAATCCCAGGTGTAACTAAAGCCAGCTGGTAATTAAATAATCAAGGAAAAACGCAACATCATCATACAATGACAGATCCAATTGCAGACTTCATTACCCGTATCCGCAATGCCGTGAGAGCGAATCACCGCATTGTTCAGGTACCTGCTTCTAATCTGAAGAAGGACATGACAAAAATCCTGAAGGACAAAGGGTATATTCTCGACTATAAATTCGAGGAAGACAACAAACAAGGCAACATAAAAATTGCACTTAAATATCACCCGGTGACAAAAGCGCCGGCAATCCGCAACCTGACAAGGATATCCAAGCCAGGTCTGAGAAAATACTCTGGCGTAGACACCATGCCAAGAGTGCTGAACGGTCTCGGTATCGCGATCCTTTCTACATCGAAAGGCGTGATGACAGACAAGGAAGCGCGTCAGGAGAAAGTTGGCGGAGAAGTGCTTTGTTATGTTTATTAATAATCAGAAAGAAAAAGACAATGTCACGTATTGGAAAATTACCTATAGAAATTCCTGCTAAGGTTGAAGTTAAAGTCGCAGGGAGTACCGTCCACGTAAAAGGACCAAAGGGAGAATTATCTCAAAAGCTCAACGACGGCATCAGTATAAAAGTTGACGGAAGCACTCTTACAGTGGAGAGAGCAAGCGATGCAAAGCATCACCGTTCACAGCACGGTCTTTACCGCGCTCTGATCAACAATATGATCGTGGGAGTTTCTCAGGGTTTCGTAAAACAACAGGAACTGATTGGTGTTGGTTACAAAGCAACTAACCAGGGTCAACTTCTTGACCTTGTACTCGGATACTCTCACCACTTTGTGTTTGAGATTCCGGCTGAAGTGAAAGTTAGCACCAAGCAGGAAAAAGGACAAGCACCGACCATCATTCTTGAAAGCGCGGACAAGCAATTGCTTGGAGCAGTAGCAGCCAAGATTCGCTCACTGCGTGCTCCAGAACCATACAAAGGAAAAGGTGTGAAGTTCAGTAATGAAGTATTAAGAAGAAAAGCCGGTAAATCGGTAGCTAAAAAATAATTAGTCATGTTAAAGAAACAGCTCAGAAGAAATAGCATTCGCCAGCGTATTCGCAGGAAAATCAAAGGTACTCCGGAGATGCCGCGTCTGTCGGTTTTCAGGAGCAATAAGGAAATCTATGCCCAGCTGATAGATGACGTAACGGGAATCACTCTTGCAGCAGCCTCTTCCTCAGCCAAGGATATGGAATCGTTGAAAGGAAACAAGGTTGAGATCGCCAAGGCTGTAGGTAAGGCGATAGCCGGAAAAGCAAGCCAGAGCGGGATCAGCAAGGTGATATTTGACCGTGGAGGGTATTTGTATCATGGAAGGGTGAAAGCCCTTGCCGAAGGAGCTAGAGAAGGCGGATTACAATTCTAACAAGCAAAAAAACTGATCAATACACTATGTCAGCAGCAAACGTAAAAAGAGTTAAAACAAGCGAGATCGAACTGAAAGACCGCCTTGTTACTGTGAACAGGGTTACCAAAGTAACCAAAGGAGGACGCGCATTCACTTTCGCCGCAATCGTTGTGGTTGGAGATGAAAAAGGAGTAGTTGGACACGGACTTGGCAAAGCAAAAGAGGTTACAGACGCGGTTCAGAAAGGAATTGATGACGCAAAGAAGAATCTGGTGAAAGTTCCGATCATCAAAGGAACTGTTCCTCATGAATCTTATGGAAAGTTCGGTGGCGCACTTGTTTATCTGAAGCCAGCCGCACCAGGAACAGGAGTGATCGCAGGAGGTGCGATGCGTTCTGTGCTGGAGAGCGTAGGTATTCACGATGTACTTGCAAAGTCAAAAGGCAGCTCAAATCCTCACAACGTAGTGAAGGCTACAATTGACGCCCTCATGCAAATGCGTGATCCGGCTACAGTAGCTCAACACCGCGGAATTAAGATGGAAAGAGTTTTCAATGGTTAATCGCTGAAAAGCAATAAAAAAGATTACAATGGGAAAAGTGAAAATAACACTTGTAAAAAGCGGAATCGACAGGCCGATCAGCCAGAAGAGAACTTTGGTTGCGCTCGGACTTAGAAAGATGCAGCATTCTGTGGAAGTAGAAAACACTCCCCAGATAAAAGGAATGATTAATAAGGTGCAGCACCTTGTTGAAGTAAAAGAAATATAAACAGAGGTAATTACTCCATAGGAATAATAAAATGAATTTATCTACACTTAAACCAGCAAAAGGTTCAGTAAGGACAAACAAGCGCCTCGGCCGCGGTACCGGTTCAGGACGCGGTGGTACTTCCACTCGTGGACACAAGGGTGCACAGTCGCGCTCAGGGTACAGCAGCAAACGCGGTTTTGAGGGCGGTCAGATGCCGCTTCAGCGCCGTGTTCCTAAGTTCGGATTTAAAAATCCGTTCCGTGTTGAATATCATGGAATAAACCTGGACACAATTCAGGCCCTTATTGAATCAAAAAAACTGAACAAGGTTGACCACGCAGTACTGGTTGAAAACGGACTTGCTTCCAAGCAGGACAAAGTAAAGATTCTGGGACGCGGAGAATTGAAATCGAAAGTTGATGTCAGCGCACATGCGTTTTCGGCAACAGCTAAATCTGCGATTGAAGCTCAGGGTGGCACAACAACCATAATCTAAGTATGAAAAACCTCATTCAGACAATAAAAAACATTTTCAAGATCGAGGATCTGAGAGTCCGTATTCTCAATACACTCTTCTTTCTTCTGATTTACCGTTTGGGAACTCACATCGTGTTGCCAGGAGTGGATCCTGAGCAGCTGGCCGCGCTTCAGCAGCAAACCAGCGGCGGGGTGCTTGGGCTTCTCGACATGTTCTCTGGAGGTGCGTTTTCGCAATCGTCGATATTCGCTCTTGGAATCATGCCGTACATCTCCGCATCCATTGTGATCCAGCTAATGAGCATTGCAGTGCCATACTTTCAGAAGCTGCAGAAAGAAGGAGAGAGCGGAAGAAAGAGAATTAATATGATTACCCGTTGGTTGACCATTGGTATCACGGCCATGCAGGCTCCAGGGTATATTGTGAACCTTCGTGCGCAGGTGCCGAACGCGATTATTTCCGTAACAAATCCTGAGCTTGTATCGCCATTCCAGTTCTGGTTCACATCAATTATCATCCTGACTGCCGGAACGCTCTTTGTCATGTGGCTCGGTGAGAAGATTACTGATAAAGGAATCGGAAACGGAATTTCTTTGATCATCATGATTGGTATCATTGCAAGTTTACCGGGCGCGCTTAAGGACGAATTCTTCTCCCGTGTAAATCAGGGAGGAGGACTGGTGGTTCTTCTGCTTGAACTTGTGGCGCTAGCTGCTGTTATACTATTTACAATCATGCTGGTGCAGGGTACAAGGAGAATTCCCGTGAACTTTGCCAAGAAAATCGTAGGCAATAAGCAGTACGGTGGTGTTCGCCAATACATTCCGCTTAAAGTAAATGCGGCTGGGGTAATGCCAATAATCTTCGCTCAGGCGATCATGTTCATTCCAGCGACAATTGCTCAGTTTTTCCCGGATGCAAGTTCATCACAGGGGATACTAGCGACATTCGGTAACTTTACATCATTCTGGTACAACTTTGTGTTTGCCACTTTGATCATACTCTTCACTTACTTCTATACAGCCATCACGGTAAATCCTAATCAGATGGCAGACGATATGAAGAGAAATAACGGTTTCATTCCCGGAGTAAAACCCGGAAGGAGCACCGCTGAATTCATTGACGATGTAATGTCGAGGATTACACTTCCGGGCTCAGTGTTTCTGGCTCTGATTTCAATCCTTCCGACATTCGCAATATTGCTGAACGTGAATAACAACTTTGCTCAATTCTACGGCGGAACCTCCCTGCTTATCATGGTAGGTGTTGTTCTTGACACGCTTCAGCAGATAGAAAGCCACCTTCTCATGCGTCATTACGATGGCCTCATGAAAGGCGGAAAGATTAAAGGCAGAAGTTCGCCTGTGGCGACCGCTGTGTAAGTGTAGTACACTGCTGCATTTGCAAACCGCGGTTGCGGCAGTCAAATTTAGAGTGATGCTGTATTACAAGACACAGGAAGAGATAGAGATAATAAGAGAGAGTTCTTTACTTGTTGCAAAGACCTTGGCAGAGATCGCAAAGGTTATCAGACCGGGGGTGACAACACTGGAGTTGGACAAGCTGGCTGAAACGTTTATCAGGGATCACGGAGCTGTTCCGGCTTTCCTGAATTACAACGGATTTCCTAATTCGCTGTGCATTTCGGTCAATTCGCAGGTAGTTCACGGCATTCCGAATAACACTCCGTTAAGCGAAGGAGATATTTGCTCAGTGGATTGCGGGGTTTTGAAAAACGGATTTTACGGAGACTCTGCTTATACATTTGGCGTGGGAGAAATCACCGAGGAAAACCGACGCCTGTTGAAAGTGACCAGAGAGTGTCTTTACAAGGGCATAGAAAAAGTGACAGCCGGTAACAGGCTTGGAGAGGTGAGTAATGCCATTCAGGAGCATGCAGAAAAGAATGGATATTCTGTAGTGCGGGAACTGGTAGGTCACGGCATAGGAAAGCACCTTCACGAAAAGCCCGAAGTGCCAAATTATGGTAAGAGGGGTACAGGAATGGTGCTTAGGGAAGGATTGGTTATTGCGATTGAACCGATGATCAATCTTGGAACCAAAGGTGTGGTGCATGACAGAGATGGCTGGACAGTCAGAACCGCAGACAACAAACCTTCTGCGCACTTTGAACATACGGTCGCAGTGAGAAAGGACGGGGCGGACATATTGAGTTCATTCGAATTCATTGATGAAGTACTGAATAAAGAAACAACAAACGCAAAGTAATTAAAACATAAAGTGGCTAAACAGGCAAACATAGAACAGGATGGAACCATTACAGAGGCATTGTCCAATGCGATGTTCCGGGTGGAACTTGAGAACGGCCATGAAATAATAGCACACATATCCGGGAAGATGAGGATGCACTACATCAAAATCCTGCCGGGTGACAAGGTTAAGGTGGAAATGTCACCTTACGACCTGACTAAAGGAAGAATAACATACAGATACAAGTAAATACAAACATAGGATCGAAAGCAATTTTGATCCGGAATAAATAAAGAAGAAATGAAAGTTAAACCTGCAATCAAAAAGAGAAGCGTCGACTGCAAGATTGTCCGCAGAAAAGGCCGCTTGTACGTGATCAACAAAAAGAATCCTAGGTTCAAGCAGCGTCAGGGTTAATAGACTACTATTATCAGATTTAAAACCATATAACTAAAAATAAATGGCTCGTATAGCTGGTATTGACTTACCAAAAAACAAAAGAGGTGAAATCGGCCTTACCTATATCTACGGTATCGGCCGCACAACCGCGCAGAAAATTCTTGATGAAGCCGGTGTTAACTACGACATCAAGGTGGAAAGCTGGAATGACGATCAACTGAACAAGATCAGGGGGATAATCACCGAGATGAAAGTTGAAGGTGCACTGAGATCTGAGATTCAGCTGAACATCAAGCGTCTTGTTGACATCAACAGCTACAGAGGAATTCGACACCGCACGGGGCTTCCTGTACGCGGACAGCGGACAAAGACAAATTGCCGTACAAGAAAAGGTAAACGTAAAACAATTGCCAACAAGAAGAAGGCAAGCAAAATGTAATTGATCATCATGGCAACGCAACAACAATCATCTGGAAAGGCAAAAACCGCTAAGAAGAAAGTGGTAAAAGTGGACGCATACGGTAAAGCGTTTATCAATGCCACATTCAATAATATCATCATTTCCCTGACTAATGAAACAGGACAGGTAATCTCCTGGAGTTCGGCAGGAAAGATGGGCTTCAAAGGCTCGAAGAAGAACACTCCTTATGCAGCTCAGCTTGCTGCAGGCGACTGCGCGAAAGCTGCACACGACCTCGGACTGAGGAAAGTGAAGGTTTTCGTAAAAGGACCGGGAGCAGGAAGAGAATCTGCAATCAGAACAATTCACCAGGCAGGTATTGAAGTGATGGAAATCGTGGATATGACACCAATTCCGCACAATGGATGCAGACCTCCGGGAAAGCGCAGAGTGTAATTAATATTCAGAATCAATAACATAGAAGAAATCATAATACAATGGCAAGATATATTGGACCAACCAGTAAGATAGCAAGGAAGTTCCGTGAGCCCATTTACGGTCCGGACAAATCATTCGAGAAGAAAAACTATCCTCCGGGGCAGCATGGTCTTAACAAAAAACGCGCAAAGCAGTCTGAATACGCTATACAGCTGATGGAAAAGCAGAAGGTGAAGTACATGTACGGAATTCTTGAGCGCCAGTTTTCCAAAATTTTTGACCGCGCTTCCCGCAAGGCAGGCATTACGGGTGAAAACCTCCTGCAGTTGATGGAAGCCAGACTTGACAATGTAGTTTACCGTCTTGGCATTGCACCGACAAGGATGGCTGCTCGTCAGCTTGTCGGACACAGGCACATCACTGTGAACGGCAAAGTTGTTAATATTGCTTCATATACCTGTAAGCCAGGTGATATAGTTGGAGTTCGTGAGCGTTCTAAAGCGCTTGAAGTGATCACTGAAGCTACGAGAGGCAATGTGAGCAAGCATGCTTGGCTGGAGTGGGACAAAGCAACTATGAGCGGAAAGATTTTGAATCTTCCTGCACGTGATCAGATTACTGAAAACATCAAGGAACAGCTGATTGTCGAATTGTATTCTAAATAATCCTGATCCCGCAGCATGCATGAAAGCTGCTTAAAACATGCGACAAAATTTTAACCCTAAAAACCGCAATATACAATGGCCATCTTAGCATTTCAGCGTCCTGACAAAGTGATCATGATCCAATCTGATGACAAGCACGGAGTATTCGAATTCCGTCCGCTTGAGCCAGGTTACGGAATCACTATAGGAAACGCATTGCGCAGGATTTTACTTTCTTCCCTTGAGGGACATGCAATCAGTTCTGTGAAAATTTCCGGTGCTGACCATGAATTTTCAACTTTGACAGGTGTTGTGGAGGATGTTACAGAAATCATTCTCAACCTGAAGCAGGTTCGCTTCAAGCAGCAGATCCAGGGAACTGATTCCGAAAAGGTAAGCATTACCGTAGGTGGAAAAAGTCAGTTTACCGCCGGAGACATCAGCAAATTCACCACTGCATTTCAGGTTCTGAATCCTGAGCTGGTTATTTGCAACATGGAGACTTCTGTGAAGCTGACAATTGACATTCAAATCGAGAAGGGCAGAGGTTATGTTCCTTCGGAAGAAAACAAGACAAGCAGCGCTCCGATCGGAACTATCTTCACTGATTCAATCTTCACTCCGATCAGAAATGTGAAGTATTCACTGGAGAACTACCGTGTAGAACAGAAAACTGACTACGAAAAACTGATTCTTGAAATCACCACTGACGGTTCCATTCATCCGAAGGAAGCACTGAAAGAGGCAGCAGAAATTCTCATTCATCACTTCATGCTCTTCTCTGATGAGAAGATCACATTGGAGACGAAAGAAAAGACTCCGACTGAGGAGCTTGATGAGAATACTCTTCACATGCGCCAGTTACTGAGCACAAAACTGGTTGATATGGATCTTTCAGTACGTGCTTTGAATTGCCTCAAAGCGGCTGACGTAGACACGCTTGGCGACCTGGTATCTTACAACAAATCGGATCTTCTCAAATTCAGAAATTTCGGAAAGAAGTCTCTCACCGAGCTTGAAGAGTTGGTTAGAGCGAAGAATCTGACTTTCGGAATGAACGTATCAAAATATCTGGAGAGCAAATAATCAGAAGTTAAATGTAACGGCACTTCAATTCTGAAGACCGTCTTAGAGAAAATAAAATGAGACACGGAAAGAAAATAAATCACCTTGGAAGGCAGTACGGACACCGTCAGGCGCTTCTTTCGAATATGGCATCTTCGCTGATTCTTCACAAAAGAATCAACACAACTCTTGCAAAGGCAAAAGCTCTTCGCAAGTATGTTGAGCCACTGATCACAAGGTCAAAGGATGATTCCACACATTCACGCCGAATCGTATTCAAATATCTTCAGGACAAAATTGCTGTATCTGAATTGTTCCGCGAAGTGGCGCCAAAAATAGCTGATCGTCCGGGCGGATATACTCGTATTATCAAGCTTGAGCCAAGACTTGGGGACAATGCAGAAATGTGCATGATGGAGCTTGTTGACTTTAACATGCATCTGCTTGGCGGATCAGAAGCTGCGCCTGCAAAGAAAGCAGCAAAAACTACCCGCAGGGGAAGAAAAAAGAAGTCTGACGATGTGGAGGCTGCTGATAGCGATTCAGCTCCGGCTGCTGAGGCAAAGGCTACTAAGAAAACTGCTGCTAAGAAAGCGGCTCCGAAGAAAAAGAAAAGTGACGATAGCGGGGATGAATAATATTAATCTTCAAGTAATTGAAAGAGGGAACGGAATGTCATTTCAGTTCCCTCTTTTATTTTTCAGCAATTATGAACAGGAATACATCGAATTTCAGAATTACTTACCTTTGAGAAACAAGCAATCATGAAATACGCAGAAAAGAAACCAGCAGTATTATTGCTCGAAGACGGAACGGTGTTTTATGGGAAGTCTGCAGGAGCTATTGGAACTACCACCGGAGAAATTTGCTTCAACACCGGGATGACCGGTTACCAGGAGATATTTACAGATCCGTCTTATTACAGACAGATATTGCTTGCCACTCATGTGCATATCGGAAACTATGGTATTCATGATCATGAAGTGGAAAGCAACGGCATTAAAATTGCCGGACTTGTATGCAGGAGCTTCAATATTCCATATTCAAGGAAATCAGCATCCAAGTCCATACAGGAATATTTTACAGAGGAAAAGATTGTAGGAATATGTGATGTCGATACAAGAGCAATTGTAAGACATATCCGAAACAAGGGTGCAATGAACTGTATTGTTTCCTCGGAGACCAGTGATGTAAGTAAACTGAAAAAAATGCTTTCCGATGTTCCTTCCATGAAAGGACTCGAGCTCTCCTCAGTAGTTACCACTTCGAAGCCTTATTTCGGCGGCAATCCATCTGCAAAATTAAAGGTCGCGATAATGGATTACGGGGTAAAGAAAAACATCATACGCAGTCTGGTAAACCGCGATTGTTATGTACAGGTTTTCCCGGCGAAGTCTACTTATGCTGATGTGAAGTCCTGGAACCCTGATGGAATCATGCTTTCAAACGGTCCGGGAGATCCTGCCGTAATGCCATATGCAGTAAACACAGTAAAAGAAATGCTGGCCAACAATGAGGTAATATTCGGAATTTGTCTGGGACATCAGCTTCTCGCTGAAGCCTGCGGAATAGGGACATTTAAAATGTTCAACGGTCACAGAGGCATCAATCATCCTGTAAAAAACATCATCACCGGACGTTGCGAAGTTACCAGCCAGAATCATGGCTTTGGCGTTATCGAAGAAGACGTAAAGAAATCAAAGAAGGTTGAAATTACACATGTTAATCTCAATGATAACTCCATTGAAGGAATCCGTGTGAAGGATGCTGTTGCTTTTAGTGTACAGTACCATCCGGAGTCATCACCTGGACCACATGACAGCGCATATCTTTTCGATGATTTTGTGACTGCAATGAAAAAAGTGGAAGTGGAACAATAAGTCAGCTGCATCAGAGCGCAGCATTGCGCACTCCTATTTCTGCCAGTTTCCACAGATGCTTTTCCGAAATAACTTTCTTGAGAGATTCAAGGTGTCTTGCACCATGCAGGTCACTGCCGATAAAATCTATCATATTTTCATCGATGAGTTTTTCGGCAATTTTTTTTGCAGGACCTCCGTAATATCCGCATAAAGAATTTGTGTTTAACTGGAACAGAACGCCAGCTTCCTTCAGCTTTCTGTATTCGTCAAATTTTTCATACCAGAACGGGTAACGTTCAGGATGCGCCAGCAAAGGAGTATAACCGCGAACTGTGATTTCAAAAATTACATTCAATATATTGTCTGGCGGATTGATATATGAAACTTCGAAAAGCAGGTACTTTCCTCCGATGGTAAGAAGTCTCTCGTTTTGAATTTTATTGATTAGGAATTCGTCAAGGTAATATTCAGCCGCGGCTTCTAACTGAACCGGAATGCCTGCTTTTATCACAGCTTTCTTCAGGTCTTCAAGTCCTGATTCAATGATTTCAGGAGTGTTTCTGAAGTAATCGCTCATTACGTGTGGAGTAGTGATAAGTTTTGTGAAACCAAGTCCGTGCAGTTTGGAAATCATATCCACTGCCTCATCCATGTCCTTTACACCGTCATCAATTCCGGGAATGAGGTGTGAATGTAGATCTGTTTTAAAGACTGAAAAATCCGACAATGCTGGATAGTCCGGCTCATTGGATTTGCTTCTGAATAATGATTTGAAAAAGGACATCTTTCGCGAATTACTTTTTCCCTGATCTGAACCAGTCAAATGTGATTTTCAAACCCTCTTCAAGTCGAACAGCCGGTTTATATTGTAAAAGTTCTTCCGCTTTGCTGATGTCAGCCAGGCTATTTCTGATATCTCCTGGTCTTGTAGGTTTGTGTTCGGCTTTGAGTTTGGATCCTGCTGTATCTGTGATAATTCTGAAAAGCTGGTTGACACTGAAGTTTTCACCAACGGCTACATTATAGATCTGGTTCAATGCATCTTTGTTTTCCGTGAACATCGCAAGTATATTAGCCTGCACTGCATTTTCAACAAAGGTGAAATCTCGGGTTTGTTCTCCGTCGCCGTCAATGCCCGGAGCAGAATCGTTTATCACTGAATCAATAAAGAGGGGAATCACTGCAGCATAGGCGCCTTCAGGACTTTGCTTTGGTCCGAAGACGTTGAAGTAACGCAGTCCGATAATCTCCATATTGTAAGTGTTTGCAAATACAGACGCATACAATTCGTTAGTTCTCTTGCTCACTGCATAGGGTGAAAGAGGATTACCTATCTGATCTTCCAGCTTTGGAAGTCCGGGATGGTCGCCATATACTGAAGAAGAAGATGCATACACAAATCTTTTCACTCGTGCATCTCTTGCGGCAATGAGGACATTGAGAAAGCCGGATGCATTGATGTCGTGAGTAGCGACCGGATTTTTCACAGAACGGGGCACAGAGCCAAGAGCTGCCTGATGTGTGATATAATCGATACCTTCACAGGCTTTTCTGCAAACTTCCTGGTCTCTGATATCTCCATTGATGAATTCCACATTTGGGAGAGTAATGAATTCACTGATGTTATCAATTGAACTGGTAAGCAAGTTGTCCAGGATTCGAACTTTTCCGGCCTCATACCTGATCAGATACTCCACAATATTTGATCCGATGAAACCTGCGCCTCCTGTAACCAGAAAGGAAAACTTACTGATATCGTGGTTGTGAAAAGCTGTGTTGTACATGTCTAGACTTGAATATGCGCAGTATTGATAGAATTATCTTTGGGAATATTGTTGTTCATAATAATGAATATAGTCGCCGGATACTACCTTCTTCAACCATTCGTCATTACCAAGGTACCAGTCGACTGTTTTATCAAGCCCTTCCTCAAAGCTGACGGAAGGCGCCCAGGCAAAATCTTTTTGAATCAATGAGCAATCGATGGCATAACGCATATCGTGCCCTGCGCGGTCCTTCACAAAGGTGATCAGTTTGGATGATGTTCCCTCAGGACGTCCAAGTTTGCGATCCATGATCTTGCAAAGCAGCTTAACAAGATCAATATTCTTCCATTCATTATTTCCGCCAACATTATAAGTGGATCCGGCATTGGCTTTATGAAAGAGCAAGTCAATTGCCGATGCATGGTCCTCCACAAAAAGCCAGTCACGGATGTTCTCGCCTTTGCCATATACAGGCAATGCAAAGTTGTGTTTGATATTGTGTATGCAGAGTGGAATCAGTTTTTCAGGGAACTGATGAGACCCGTAATTATTGGAACAGTTTGATATGACTGTTGGCAGACCGTATGTATCATGGTATGCTCGTACGAAATGATCAGAAGCAGCTTTGGATGCAGAATAAGGACTATGCGGATCATAAGGTGTTTTTTCCGTGAAGTATCCTTCAGATCCCAGTGTTCCGTATACCTCGTCAGTACTTACGTGGTAAAACAATTTACCTGAATCATTCATGCTGCCTTTATTCCAGATTTTTAAAGATGCATTGAGGAGGTTAACAGTTCCCAGCACGTTGGTCATAACAAATGCCAGTGGTTCTGTGATACTCCGGTCAACGTGAGATTCAGCAGCAAGATGAATGACTGCGTCAAAATTTCTTTCGGAGAATACTTTATCAATGAATGCTGAATCATTAATGTCACCTTTGATGAATTCATAATTCGGACTTCCTTCAATGTCACTCAGGTTGGCTAAATTTCCTGCATAAGTGAGTTTATCCAGATTGACAATAAGATATTCAGGATATTTTTTAACAAACAGGCGCACTACATGAGAGCCTATGAAACCGGCTCCGCCGGTAATCAGAATATTTTTTTTGTAGTCCGACATGAATTTTCAGGCAATAGATTTATTGGCTTCACTCAGTTTCTTCTCCCAATCCCATGCTGTTTTTACTATGTCTTCAAGATTGCGAAGAGCCTTCCATCCGAGCAAGGAGTTAGCAAGGCCGGTGTCAGCATAGACTTTTTCCACATCACCAGGTCTTCTGGGCGACATTTCATAAGATAATTTTTGTCCGGTTACTTTTTCGAAAGTTTTAATCACTTCAAGTACCGTGTTACCCTGTCCAGTTCCCAGATTGAAAATTTCCATATCCTGATTCACTTTTCCTCCTGCCATTCTGGTAATTGCGTCCACATGAGCGCTTGCAATGTCCATTACATGAATATAATCGCGCACACATGTCCCGTCCGGAGTGTTGTAATCTGAGCCGAAGACCTGCATTTTTTTTCTCTTGCCAATCGCGGTTTGGGTAATCACAGGAACAAGATTGGTTGGCGCCTGCAGCGGATATTCTCCAATGAGAGCAGACTCATGCGAACCTGCAGGATTGAAATATCTTAGGGAGCAGCCTTTGAATTTATAAGCTCGGATACTGTCTGACAGAATTTTTTCCCCAATTTGTTTGGTAAAAGCGTAAGGAGATTCTGCCTTTCCAAGTGGTGTCGATTCACTAACAGGCTGTTCATCATTCTGGCCATAAACGGAGCAGGAAGAAGAGAAAACAAAATTATCAAGACCAAACTCATTGTAAAGATCGAGCAGGTTAACAAGAGACTGAATATTGTTGCGATAATATTTTAACGGAAAATCCACGGATTCTCCAACAGCCTTGAATGCAGCAAAATGTATTGTCGCTTCGATTTTATAAACTTCAAAAAACTTTTTAAGCTCACTTCGGTTGCAAAGGTCAATGTTGAAAAAAGTGACGCCTTTACCTGTGATTTTTTCAATTGCCTGAATAACTTCTTCTCGGGAATTACTGAGATTGTCAACCAGGATCGGAGTGTATCCCCGATTTATTAGTTCTACGGTTGTGTGGGAGCCAATGTATCCGGTTCCTCCTGTGACTAAAACATTCATTCTACAAACTCCAGTAGGATAGTTTTTTAATTTTATTTCTGTAAATGCCTTTGATATCTACCAGTAATCCTTCTTCGGAAAGTTTTTCTTTAAACCAACTTTCATCAAGATCAAGGTACTCCTTGTGGTTCACTGCGATAATAATAGCATCGTATTTGCCTGTTGCTTCAGGAATCAGCTCAAACCCGTATTCATGCTTTAACTCTTCAGAGTTTGCTCGGGGATCAATTACATCCACATGTACTCCGTATGATGCGAGTTCTTTTACAAGGTCAGCGACTTTTGAGTTGCGGATATCATCTACATTCTCCTTGAATGTAGCTCCCATCACCAGTGCGCGGCTTTTGGAAACATCTTTGCCGGCCCCGATAATTTTTTTGACTGTCTGCTTAGAGACATAGAATCCCATGCTGTCATTCACATAACGTCCGCTGTTGATTACCTGGGCATGATAACCCAGTTCCTGTGCTTTATAAGTCAGGTAATACGGGTCAACGCCTATGCAATGGCCACCGACAAGTCCAGGCTGGAAACGTATAAAGTTCCATTTCGTCCCTGCGGCTTCCAACACATCGTATGTATTGATGCCCATCTTATTGAAGATGATGGATAACTCGTTCATCAGAGCGATATTGACATCGCGCTGGGTGTTTTCAATGATCTTTGCCGCTTCCGCTACCTTAATGGAAGAAGCTTTGTGAACGCCTGCATTTACAATGATTCGGTAAGTTTCAGCAATGTGATTCAGCGATTCTTCGTCGCATCCTGAAACCACTTTAAGTATTTTGGAAATGGTATGTTCCTTGTCTCCCGGATTGATACGTTCAGGAGAATAGCCGATTTTAAAATCTTTACCGCACTTTAGTCCGGAGAGATCCTCCAGAATCGGAACGCAATCCTCTTCAGTGCAACCGGGATAAACTGTGGATTCATAAACTACGTAGTCGCCTTTCTTGAGGACCTTACCTATGAATTTGGTTGCGGATAGAAGCGGCTTCAGGTCCGGAAGATTGTGCTCGTCGATTGGTGTAGGTACTGTCACAATATAGAATGAAGCTTCAGCGAGTTTTTTGCTATCAGAAGTGAATTCAATGTCGCAGTTTTTAAAATCACTCTCAGTGAGCTCACCGCTTGGATCTACTGATTTGCGCATAAGATCTAGCCTTGACTCGCTGATGTCGAATCCTAACACCTTTATTTTTTTTGCGAACTCCAGCGCAATTGGTAAACCAACATAACCCAGGCCCAATACGGCAAGTGTTTTCTTTTTTTCTTTTAGTTCTTGTACGATCATAATTTAGTCAATCATGGACCTGACATGATTCTGCAGTTTTTTCAGATTCCTCAGGCTGTATATCCTCTCTATAATATCGACAACCTTCAGGCCTTCAAGCGCGTTCGTAGTAGCGCTGGTTCTTCCTTTGAGTGTGTCAATAACATTTTCAATAATAAAGTGATGATTTGCGGCTGATCCTTTGTAATGGCCGTAATCATTAGCCGGACTAACTGGTGGTAACTCAGGCATTTCATAGTCCTTTATATGACAGTATTCAACTTCATTCATGTATTGTCCGCCAATTTTAATACTGCCTTTTTCACCAATGATTGTCATGCTGCTTTCCAGGTTTTTATCCCATACGCATGTTGAGTAATTGATGCAGCCCATTCCTCCGTTTACAAAATTAAAATTCACAAAACCTGAATCTTCAAAAGCTGTCAGATTGCTATGATTAAAATCCCTGAACTTGCCTTGTATGTCTGTAATGTCGCCAAACAGCCAGTACATAATGTCAATAAAGTGTGAGAACTGAGTGAACAAGGTTCCACCGTCAAGATCAGGTGTTCCTTTCCAGTTCTTTCCGGTGTAATATCTATCATCACGGTTCCAATAACAATTAAGCTGAACCATGTAGACTTTTCCGAGTGTTTTGCTTTCCACTACATTTTTAATCCACAAAGAAGGAGGGGAGTAGCGGTTCTGCATGACGCAAAATACTTGCCTTGATACCTGTAAAGCTTTGAAGATGATTTTTTCGCAGTCAGCTACGGTCAGTGCCATAGGTTTTTCAATGACTACATGTTTTCTCTTCTCCAGTGCTTTTAATGTTTGTTCTGCGTGCAGTCCGTTTGGAGAAGCGATGCTAATCACATCATAGCTGATGTCGGAGTTTAGAAGCTCATCATAAGAATTGAAAAAAGGAACATCAAATTCGTCCAGCTTTAAATCAGCTTTACTTTTGATGTCGCACATTGCTACAAGTTCGGCTTCCGGATTTCTGCGAATCATTTCCGCATGTCTTTTTCCGATGTGTCCGGCACCTACTATAGCGAACCTGACCTTTTGCTTTTCGTCTATCATATGCTTATTTGATACGTCTCACTTTATTGCCCTCAAGCTTGTATTCCTGCTTGCTTTCAGGGCATACAGCAATTCCGTTTGCGTCAAATTTCAGTTTATATCCGTATTCGCTCATCCACCCGTTTTGACGTGCAGGATTTCCAAATACAAGTGCATAGGCTGGAATATTTTTAGTAACCACCGAACCGGCACCAATGAATGCAAACTCACCTATGTCATGTCCGCAAACCACAGTGGCATTAGCACCGATAGTAGCTCCTTTTCCGACACGTGTGCTTGCGTACTGATTTTTTCTCACCACCGCGCTGCGTGGATTGTTGATATTTGTAAAAACCATGGAAGGTCCGAGAAATACATCATCTTCGCACGTCACGCCGGTAAAAATGGAGACATTATTCTGCACTTTGACATTTTTTCCAAGAACCACATTAGGAGATACAACCACATTTTGACCGAGGTTGCAGTTTTCTCCGATTTTACATCCGCTCATGATATGACTGAAATGCCAGATTTTGGTTCCTTTGCCAATGTCACAGCCTTCGTCGATTACTGCTGAATCATGTGCGAAATATTCTTTTTCCATCTGAAGTTTTTTTTACTAATGTACAAATTGAATTTCGTTTATCATGCCGAAGTAGCTTTCACATGATCAAACCTGTGAGATGAATTGTACAATTCATCTTTGGGAAGATTTTTAAAGTACTCGTAAGTAAGTTTAAGTCCTTCGGTTCTGGAAACTTTAGGTTCCCATTCAAGTATTTTTTTCGCCCTGCTGATATCTGGTTGCCTCTGCTTGGGATCGTCTTTAGGAAGATCCTTGAAAACGATTTTCTGATTGGTTCCTGTGAGCCTGATTATTTCCTCAGCGAATTCAAGTATTGTGATCTCATCAGGATTGCCCAGGTTCACCGGCAAATGATAATCGCTGAGCAGCAGTCGGTAAATTCCTTCCACAAGATCGTCCACATAGCAGAAAGACCTGGTTTGGCTTCCGTCGCCAAACACTGTCAGATCCTCGCCTCGAAGAGCCTGTCCGATGAAAGCCGGTAATGCTCGGCCGTCATTTAGCCTCATGCGCGGACCATAGGTATTGAAAATTCTCACAACTCGGGTTTCGAGTCCGTGGAAAGTATGATATGCCATGGTCATGGCTTCCTGAAAACGTTTCGCTTCATCATACACTCCTCGAGGTCCGATAGGATTCACATGTCCCCAGTAATCTTCATTCTGAGGATGGACTAAGGGGTCACCATACACTTCTGAAGTAGAAGCTACTAAAATTCTGGCAGATTTTGACTTGGCCAGACCAAGCAAATTATGAGTTCCCAGTGATCCCACTTTCAGGGTTTGAATAGGGATTTTTAAATAGTCGATCGGGCTGGCAGGAGATGCAAAGTGAAGTATGTAATCCAGTTGCCCCGGTACATGCACAAACTTTGATACGTCATGATGGTAGAATTCAAACTCTTTTAGCTTGAAGAGATGTTCGATGTTTTTTAAATCGCCCGTAATGAGATTGTCCATTCCGACCACTTTGTAGCCTTCGCGTATAAACCTGTCGCAAAGGTGAGAGCCAAGGAAACCGGCCGCACCGGTAATCAATATTCTCTTCATCTTTTCATTTTTTATTCTGTTTTACAAGCGGTCTTCCGACACTGTAGTATGTATATCCTTTTGATTCCATCTGTTGCAGATCGTAAAGGTTTCTGCCGTCAAAAATCAGTTTATTTTTAAGCGATGAATCAATTTTGCCGAAATCCGGAGTGCGGAATGCCGACCATTCAGTGGCTATAAAGAGCAAATCCGCTCCATTCAGAATGTCATATGCATTTTCTCCGTATTGTATCGCATCTCCCAGAATTTTCTTCGTGTTGCTCATGCCTTCAGGATCATAAGCACTTACAGTAGCTCCGGCTTTGAGGAACTCCATAATGTTATGTATGGATGGTGATTCACGAACATCGTCCGTGTCAGGCTTGAAAGAGAGTCCCCATACGGCAATTTTTTTTCCACTGATATCTCCGCCGAAATGATCCAGGATCTTGTTGAACATGCTGATCTTTTGAGATTCATTCACTTTCATAACGGATTTGAGTATATGAAAATCATAGTTGAATTCAGAGCTTGTATTTTCAAGTGCCTGAACATCTTTGGGAAAACAGCTTCCTCCGTAGCCGATTCCGGCGAAAAGAAATCGTTTGCCAATTCTGTCATCAGAGCCGATTCCTATTCTCACTGCATCTACGTTGGCGCCTGTTTTCTCGCACAGATTTGCGATTTCATTCATAAATGAAATTTTAGTTGCCAGGAAAGCATTAGCCGCATATTTGGTGAGTTCCGCGCTTCTTTCATCCATGAAATAAATTGGATTTCCTTGTCTGACGAATGGAGCATAGAGTTCAGACAAAACCGACCTGGCCTTTTCTGATTTTGTTCCAATCACAACCCTGTCCGGTTTCATAAAGTCATCCACTGCAAATCCTTCCCGTAAAAATTCAGGATTAGATACTACATCAAACTCTGTTTTGCAATTTTTGGATATTTCGTACCTGACTTTTTCAGCTGTACCTACAGGAACAGTGCTTTTGTTGATGATGATTTTATAATCTGTGATAATTCTTCCCAACTTACCTGCGACATCAAGCACATGCCTCAAATCTGCAGCTCCGTTTTCGCCCGGAGGGGTAGGTAGCGCCAGAAAAATAATTGATGCGTTTTTAACCCCTTCAGATAAGTCAGTTGTGAATTTCAAGCTACCCTGTTTTAAATTCCTTTCGAACAAGACATCAAGATGAGGTTCGTAAATAGGAATTTGCCCATTCTGAAGACGCTTTACCTTTTCGGAATCAATATCCACACATGTAACCTGATTACCTGTTTCTGCAAAGCAGGTGCCAGTTACAAGTCCGACATAGCCTGTTCCAATGACTGTGATGTTCATAAAATATAAAAGTCAAAAATTATTTTTTAAAATAAGCCAGGACATTTTCAATAATGAAATCCTGAGTTTCTTCTCTCATCTCGGTATGAATTGGGAAAGAAATGACATTTGCACAGAGATGTTCGGTTACAGGGAAGCTTCCTGATGAGTAACGGTCATCTCTGTATGCTTTTTGCAAGTGTAATGGGACCGGATAGTATATCATTGCCGGAATTTCCTTTGTTGCCAGAAATTTCCTGAGTTCATCGCGACTGGCATTATTCAATACCACTGTATATTGATGAAATACATGGTCTGAATTTGAAGAACGTACGGGAACTGAAATATTGGGGTGATTTTTAAAAGCAGCATCATACCGGTCTGCCACTTTTCTTCTTGCTTCTGCATACTGATCAAGTCGGGGAAGCTTAACCCGAAGTATTGCTGCCTGCAAACTGTCCAGCCTGGAGTTTACTCCGACTTCATCGTGGTAATATTGCACCGACTGTCCATGATTGGCAATCATTCTCATCTTGGCAGCCAACTGATCATCATTAGTAAAGATGGCACCGCCATCACCGTAACATCCGAGATTCTTTGAAGGAAAGAAGGAGGTACATCCGATCGTGCCAATGGTACCGGCTTTCTGAGTTCTTCCATCCCTGAATATATAATTTGCACCTATAGCCTGTGCATTGTCTTCGATCACAGCAAGATTATATTCTTTTGCGATTGACATGATTTCATCCATGTCAACGCATTGTCCGAACAAATGCACCGGGACGATGGCTTTGGTCTTTGGTGTGATTGCCTTACGAACAGCACTGGGATCAATTGTGAAGGTGTCAGGCAACACATCTACCAATACAGGTTTCAGACGCAACAGGGCAATCACTTCTGCTGTGGCAACATAGGTGAAATCGGCGGTGATAATTTCGTCTCCCGGCTCCAAGCCGAGACCCATCATGGCAATTTGAAGTGCATCTGTGCCGTTCGCGCAAGGAATAACATGCTTCACTCCAAGGTATTTTTCCAAATCAGCCTGAAAAGATTTTACTTCAGGGCCGTTAATGAAAGCGGCAGATTGAATCACATCTAAAACCGCTTTGTCGACTTCAGACTTAATCTTTTCATACTGACCCTGAAGGTCAACCATTTGGATTTTTTTCATAGGAATTTTAAGGACTGCGAATATACGGAAATATTCAGGATAGGCTCATTCTTTTATATTCGCAGGTGTTTGATAATGAGGCATATATGTCAGTTTGAAAATTATTTTTTAAAGACTGCAATAGGGCAGTTTTTCTCAATTTTCAACTTTCTTCATAGGAAAATATATCTTTGCCAGTTCTGAATAAAATTATGGCAAAATCAAAATTCACTAAGGAAACCTATCTGAAATGGTATGAGGAAATGCTTCTCATGAGAAAATTCGAGGAGCGTGCAGGACAATTGTATGGCATGCAAAAAATCAAAGGATTCTGCCATTTGTATATAGGTCAGGAAGCAATAGTGGCAGGGGCCATGTCTGTCCTTCAGCCAGATGACAACATGATTACAGCATATCGTGACCATGCTCATGCATTAGGCAAAGGAACCAGCGCAAGAGCTGTGATGGCAGAGTTGTATGGAAAGGCAACCGGTTGTTCAAAAGGAAAAGGAGGCTCAATGCACCTTTTCGATGCTGAGAACAGATTCTTTGGCGGACATGGAATCGTAGGCGGACAAATTCCTTTGGGTGCGGGCATCGCATTCGCAGAAAAATATCTTGGGACTAAGAATGTCACGCTTTGCTACATGGGTGACGGAGCTGTGAGGCAAGGCGCATTTCATGAAGCCCTCAACATGGCTATGACATGGACTTTGCCTGTTGTCTTTATCATTGAAAATAATCATTACGCGATGGGAACATCGGTAAAACGTACATCAAATGTAGTGGCGCTTTACAAACTCGGACTTTCATACGACATTCCAAGTGAGCCTGTAGACGGTATGAGTGTTGAGGCGGTGCATGATGCAATGGAAAAAGCTGTTTCTCATTGCCGGGAAGGGAAGGGTCCTTATCTGCTTGAGATGAATACCTACCGTTACAAAGGCCATTCAATGAGTGATCCTGCAAAGTACAGAACCAAGGAAGAAGTTGAGGGATACAAGGCCAAAGATCCGGTGGAAGTGGTAAAAGCTACAATTCTTGAAAAGAAATTTGCCACTGAAGCTGAGATTGAAAAGATTCAACAGAAAGTGAAAGATATTGTGGAAGACTCTGTTGACTTTGCAGAAAAATCTCCATATCCCGATCCTTCGGAATTATACACCGATGTGTATGTACAGAAAGATTATCCATACATCATGGATTGAGGTAAAAAATTGTTGCTAAAAAATTAAAAAACCAATGCAATGGCTGAAATAGTGAGAATGCCCAAGATGAGTGACACCATGACAGAAGGTGTATTAGCCAAGTGGCATAAGAAAGTAGGGGATACAGTTAAAAGCGGAGATCTTGTAGCCGAAATTGAAACCGACAAGGCGACAATGGAATTTGAATCATACCAGGAAGGTGTTTTGCTTTACCAGGGTGTAGAGGAAGGCAAAGCCGCACCGGTGGATGGAATTCTTGCCATATTAGGTAAGAAAGGGGAGGATTATAAAGAATTGCTGGCGGCAGAAGAAAAGAAGCCCAAAGCTGAAGCTGTATCTGCACCGGTTAAAGATAAATCTCCAGAGCCTGTAAAGACGGAAAAGCCTGCACCTGCAGCCAGTCCTGCACCTGCAGCTCAGAAAACTATAGTTCAAGACCACTCTGCTCCTTCAGATACCAGATTAAAAGCATCACCGCTTGCCAGAAAACTTGCGGGTGAGAGAGGAATCAATCTTGGTCAGGTTAAGGGCAGCGGAAATCACGGTAGGATAGTGAAGCGTGATATTGACTGGTTCAAACCAGGGCAATTTGTATCAGCTACTGGTGTGAGCGCTGCTATGACAAAGGAGAGTTATGAAGAAGTTTCTGTGAGCCAGATGCGCAAAACCATCGCAAGAAGATTGGGCGAAAGCAAATTCAGCGCTCCGCATTTCTACCTGACTATTGAAATTGACATGGAGCAGGCAATTAGCGCCAGAGAAGGGATCAATGCAGCAACTGGCTCAAAAATATCATACAATGATTTTGTGATCAAAGCAAGTGCCAGAGCGCTCAGAGAACATCCTAAGGTGAATTCTTCATGGCTTGGCGATACGATCAGGATTAATCATCATGTTCATATTGGTGTTGCCGTTGCAGTGGAAGAAGGTTTGCTGGTACCTGTTGTTCGCTTTGCCGACGGAAAAACTTTGAGACAAATCAACTCTGAAGTAAAAACTCTGGCCCAAAAAGCGAAAGATAAAAAGTTGCAGCCATCAGATTGGGAAGGTAACACTTTCACTATATCCAATTTGGGCATGTTTGGCATCGACGAGTTCACGGCAATCATAAACCCTCCGGATGCGTGCATCCTGGCTGTTGGAGGTATTCAGGAAAAACCGGTTGTGAAGAATGGCCAAATTGTACCTGGCCAGATTATGAAAGTAACCTTGAGCTGCGACCACAGAGTGGTGGATGGTGTTACGGGCGCTGAATTCCTGAACACATTCAAAATGCTGATGGAGAATCCTGTTATTCTTCTTGGAGAATCTTCAATTTGATTCCCTGAATTCACACATAAAAAAAAGGCTGTCATTCGACAGCCTTTTTTGTTGGTGCTAAGTTGAGTCTTATTGCAAGACAAGCTTGCTGACACTCACACCGCTTTCGCTTATCAGCTGAATCAGGTAAATTCCTTTAGCCAGATTGCCAAGTTGATAATTTCTCCTGAGATTGCCTTTGTTGTCAGAGGCATCGTCGAAGATGTATATCTTTCCATTCATATCCATAACTTTAATCTGTACGTTACCCTTTACAGCATTGCTGATTTCAATGAAAACTTCGTTCTCAGCAGGGTTAGGATAAACTGCCATCACTTGTATGTTGCTGATTTCATTCAGGCCAACGCTTATTGTAACAACAATAGTGTCAGAATTAAAGCATCCGTTGGCATCCTGCACAGTTACAATATAAGTGTCAGATACGCCTGCTACAATTGTTTGAGTTGTTGCGCCGGTACTCCAGTTATATGATGTGAAGCCTGCACCTGCATCAAGAGTAATCGGACCGGTTACAATAGTGTCATTGCCAAGATTTACTGATGGCAATGGGTGAATTGTTGCATCCACTGGTGTTCTGTTTTGATTGTTACAGGTATTGCCATTTTGTGCATAGAAAGTCGTACTGGCTGTCAGGTTTGGAATTGTAAGAGTGTTCCCGGTGAAAAGCAGGTTGCCTCCGCTTGGTGCGTCATACCACTGTATGGTGGCGCTGGCAACAGCGCTGATTGCGATTGCTCCGGAACCACACCTGGACCCTCCAAGTCCTACTGGCAATGCCGGTTCTGTAACCAAAGTAGCGCTCGTGCGAAGAGTATCATTCGTCATGTTTGGATCCGCATTGTAAGATGTGATAGCCTCCACGTTTACTGTTCCACCACCCATTGTGTTGATTGATCCAAGCACCCGGATAATGCTGTCACCTGCTGCAAGATTCGGAACTGTATCCATGAAGCTAGCAGTTACAAGGCCGCTAATGTTCACGGTAACAGGGATGCCTATTGCAGGGTCAGTGCCATGATTGCGTACTACTACAGAAACGATGGTGCTTGTCTTCGCGCAATCATTGTTGGCAGGTGATAATACAGTGGATACGCCGACGTCAGTAGGCTGTACTACAAAGAGGCAAGCGGTATCGCTGTTGGAGCAGTTATTGGCATCAGTTACAGTTACTGTGTAGCAATCCTGAACATTCACATTAATGCTTGGAGTCGTTTGGCCACCCGGACTCCAGAGGTAGCTGCTGAAACCGACACCGGCATTGAAAGTTGCGGAATTTGGTGAAACAACTGTTACATCATTGCCAAGATTTACGACAGGAAGAGGCAGTACTGTTGCAACTACCGCTACACGTGCGCTTGGACATCCATTATGAGCAGAAACGTAAAAGTTTGTGGTGCTGCTGATATTTCCTGTATTGAAACTGGAGCCAGTGCCAAGCACTGATCCGCCACTAGGCCCTGCAAACCAACGAAGCGTATCAGAAGAACTGGCAGAAAGGTTAGCGCTTCCAGGTCCGCAAATGCTGTCACCCATAACCACCGGCATAGCAGGTATTCCTATGATATTTCTGGAAACGGAAATTGTGTCATTTGTATTATTTACATCGAATGCAAGGTTTGTGTAAGATTTCAAATTCAGCGTACCGCCTGCAGAAGTATTCACTGTAGTGGCAAATGTGAGAGTGTCATTTGCGCCCGGATTGAGGTTTCCACTGAATGTGCCGTTCAGCGTAGTGCTTAGCGTTCCGCTCAGTTCGCAAGTGACATTGAATCCTGTCTCAACAGCACCTCCGAAGTTGGTTACGATCACTTTTACTTCCATGTTGTTTTCACCGCAAGCATTGTTCAGTGGAGCAAGAACTGCCGTAACACCAAGATCTCTGCTGACTCCGCTGTACTCGTCTGCACCGATATCAGGTGTACTCAGGCTTCTAGTTTGTCCGTCGATGTCGGTAGTAACATTAGCCAGAGGATTTCCAAGGTTATCCATGGCTATTGAGGTTGCATGTAAGTCTGTAGTGGAGATAAACTGAGGATTAATACTTACGGAATTGCTGTCCTTTTGGAATGATGAGCGCCACTGTGCAAGGCTTGTGCGGTTTGTACCGTTGTAATTTCCAAGATTGGTGCCCACATGATAGAGATTATTGAAGTTTGAGCTGTCAATCCCGGAAGTAGGATGGTTGGAAATTACATAGCAATATCCAGTGCCAGTGTTAGCAAAAATGTTGTTCTTGACAATCTTGCCAGTGCCGATACCAGAAGCTGTGAAAGCTCTGGAGCTTGCGGAACTTCCTGTGATGTGAACGCTGTTATGTACTATGTCCTGGTAATTTCCACCGGCAAGTGAAATTCCCACGCTGTCAGAAACCTGAATGAAGTTGTTAGCTACAATTCCAGGAACTGAATTAAATCCACTGCAGTCTTCAAGATAAATTCCACTGCCTGTGATTCCGCTGATTTTATTTCGTGCTATCATCTGACTTCTCTGACTGACAGCAAGACTCATTGCAGCATAGCCCAGGTAGGTAGATGAACTGCTGATTTGATTGTTGATGATCTGTACATTCGCAAGATTTGACATTTGCATCGCTTTTGAGTACTGATTCACGAATGTATTGTTACTGATTACAAGATCCGACTCAAGTGATGATGGTCCGTTTCCGTTCATGTAAATTCCCAAAGAACCGTTTTCAATCCTGTTATTGGTGAAAGTGTTCATTGAGTCGTTAGTTGCAGAAGATGTAGTGGAGTAGATGATTGCTGATAAGCTATTCGTAACAGTATTTACTGCTCCGACAAGCCTGCAATTGGTGATGGTGTTGAAAGTTGCATGGTTGGTGAATTCGATAACACGCGCATATGGCTCAATGCCTGATCTCATCAAAGTGAGTTTTCTGAAAATAAGATGGTCGGCACCGTTTAAGCGAATGAGATAGTTTGGCGGTACGCCATCAGGACTGGAGGCGTAAACCAGAACCACAGAAGAACTGTCGCCATTTTCTGACTGAAATGTAATAGTATTCGTGCTGCTTGCTCCTGTGATAGCATTGATCACAGTTTGAATGGTGTCGACGCCAGCACGGATGTTGAATACGACAGGTCCGCATATTCCGCTGCTATGTAAAGCAGCTACCGCATTAGGAACATTCGCGAAATCGGGTGATGTTCCGCCAATTGTGTATGTTCCGTTCAATCTTACCACAATGCCGCTTTCGGTCAGTGTGTCATTAGCATTGTTCGCGTCAGCGCCGCCATTTGGATTGCTTGTATATGCGCGGATTGAATAGCTGAGGAAGGAACTGAAATTAAAGTTCCCCAAAGTGACTGTGTCCGAATTTCCTGCCGAAATCAGTCCGGAATAGCTGGCGCTTGTCTGTGCAACGCCGTTTACCTCCCAGCCGACATTGACGCTTGTGATATCAACTGCCCCGTAATTTTGAACAATTGCCTGCACCGTTTGAGTACCGGCACAAACCGGGCTGGAAGGTAAGATGACAGTAACTCCTGCATCAGTCTGCGAAAATGCAGGATGCGAAAGCAGGATACATGCCAAAAGAAATCCTGGTAAACTTAGTTTCGTAAAATTATTTCTCATGATTTATAGATTGATGATTTGATTGCTTTTTCATTCGTAAAAATATAAAAGCAGCTGCGCTGAGTTGAATGTAATCAATTAAACTTATGAGAGGACAAATGTTGAAAAGAATGTAATTTTACTTTTCTTCATTGCTTTGCTTGTGTTCATTTTCATTGCTGTGATTTGCATTCTCACGAAAATGATAGACAACTTTGATAGAAGACTGACCATTGTCTTCTTTTTGAATATCTGCAGCAGGGTTTTCTGCAGAATGAGCTACTGCATCCTGCTCAGTTTCATTACTCAAATTTTCATATTCCTCATCAATCTGCCACTGCGGCTTGGGTTTTTTAGGGCCTTCATTGCGAAAATAAAATGCGCATAAAATTCCTGCGGCCGATCCGAAAAGATGAGATTCCCAGCTAACACTCTGATCAACGGGCAGGATACCCCAAACCATGCTTCCGTAGAGGAAAGTCACAAGAAGCGAAATTGCCAGAAGCCTTGTGTCTTTTCTGATGATGCCGCTGAAAAACAGGAAACTGACCATGCCATAAATCAGTCCGCTTGCACCAATATGGGTATCAGGCCTTGCAAAAAACCAAACCCAGATTCCTGAAAAAATCCAGATCATCAGGATTACATTTTTGGCCACTTCCCTGTAGAAATAAATCAATCCTGTTCCGACAATCAGCAGAGGCAGTGAATTAGACAGCAAGTGTTTCAGGCCGGCATGAACAAGGGGGCTTGTAAAAATCCCTGTAATTCCTTTTATGCTGCGGGGGGCGTTACCTAAAAAATCGAATCTGTAATCCAGCAATAGTTGAAGACCCTCGAATAACCAGATCAGAATAACAAACAGCATAGGATATAAAATACCGGACCTGCTAAGCCATGACTTTTTATCTGTGTTCAATTCAATCAAACTTGGCTCTGATTCAGAGGGACTATCTTCTGGTTTGCTCTCGTTTTTCATTCGGATAAAGATAAAGCATCTGGTTTTAACAAAGATGATGGATTTTTTTTGAATCTTCTTTTCAGTCATTTAATAATCACTTCGAAGGATTTGGCATGTTATATTTGCAGGGTTGGAAAAGGAATATTTTGACACTCCCATAGAATTTCTGAAAGGCGTGGGCCCGCAAAGAGCTGAGCTTCTCAGAAAGGAACTTGGCATTTTCAATTTCGGCGATCTGCTTACATATTACCCGTTTCGATATGTAGACAGGACCAGGTATTATAAATGCTCGGAAGCTCACGCCGATTTACCGTACGTGCAGATCAGGGGACAAATCAAATCCCTTGCAGTGCAGGGAGCCGGAAGAAAAAAAATCCTCAAAGCAGTTTTTGCAGACGAGACAGGAAGTGTTGAACTGAAATGGTTTCAGGGTTTGAAGTGGATAAGTTCATCGCTAAAACTCAACCGTGATTATGTTTTGTTTGGAAAGCCCAATGAGTACCAGGGGCAGATTAATGTCATTCATCCTGAACTTGAAGATCCGGAGGATCCGACAAGGGTGAAGGAGTCCTCGCTTCAACCGGTTTACAACAGCACTGAGAAACTTAAGTCAAAAGGCCTTGACAGCAAAGGATTTCTTCGTCTTCAGCGAACACTCATCGCAGCTTTACCGGTTAATCTCACGGAAAGCCTTCCGGAGTCTTTTCTCTCCGAATTCAAGGTTCCCTCAAGAAGGAATGCATTAATCAGTATTCATTTTCCGGAGAATCAGGAAGAATTGTCTAAGGCTGAATTCAGAATCAAATTTGAAGAATTATTCTACATACAGTTAAAGCTATTGTTCCTGAAACTAATCAGGTCTGAAAAAATTAAAGGTGTCGATTTTCCTAAGGTAGGAGATCATTTCAATACCTTTTACAAGGATCATTTGCCATTCGAGCTCACAGAAGCACAAAAGAGGGTCATTCGTGAAATCAGATCTGATTTTGCATCGGGCAAACAAATGAATCGTCTGCTGCAAGGTGATGTAGGTTCTGGTAAAACTCTGGTTGCATTGATGTGTATGCTGCTCGCTGTCGACAATGGTTATCAGTGTTGCCTGATGGCTCCTACCGAAATTCTTGCGGTGCAACATGCCGAAACCATTGCAGGTTTCATGAAAAACCAGGAAATCAATGTGGCGCTGCTTACAGGCTCTGTTAAAGGAAAAGCAAGACAGGAGTTGCTTTCATCACTTGCCGAAGGCAAAATAAATATCCTTATCGGCACTCATGCTCTGATAGAAGATGATGTGAAGTTTCAATCACTTGGCTTTATTGTAATTGATGAGCAGCATCGTTTCGGGGTGGAGCAAAGAGCACGCCTTTGGAAGAAGAACAATATTTATCCTCATGTTCTCGTAATGACAGCCACACCCATTCCGAGAACTCTTGCCATGACCTTGTACGGCGATCTCGATTATTCTGTGATTGATGAATTACCTCCCGGAAGGATGCCGGTGAAAACTGTTCACCGATTGGACTCGAATCGGTTGCAGGTATGGGGTTTTGTAAAAGATGAAATCAAAAAGGGCAGGCAGATTTACATAGTATATCCTCTCATAGATGAATCTGAAAAAGTTGACCTGAATAATTTACAGGAAGGATACGAAAGCATTTGCCGTGATTTTCCTTCGCCGGAATATCGTGTCAGCATTGTGCATGGGAGAATGAAGGCGGCCGACAAAGATGCCGAGATGCAGAGGTTTATCCAAAAGAAAACTCAAATCATGGTGGCCACTTCGGTGATTGAAGTTGGTGTCAATGTTCCGAACGCAACCGTTATGATTGTGGAAAATGCTGAAAGGTTTGGCTTGTCTCAGCTTCACCAGCTCAGGGGAAGGGTGGGAAGAGGCTCTGATCAGTCATACTGCATTCTGATGACAGGTAACAAGCTTGGAAATGATGCAAGAATAAGAATACGAACTCTTTGTGAAACGAATGACGGGTTTAAAATTTCAGAAGCGGACCTCGAATTGAGAGGGCCGGGAGATACGGAAGGTACCCGGCAAAGCGGAATGCTGGATCTCAAGCTGGCGAACATAAGCAAAGACCAGAAGATTGTCGGCCTTGCAAGGGAAGCAGCAATCCGAATTCTTGGAGATGATCCTTCACTCGAAAAATCTTCCAACCGTACTTTGCGTGCCGGATTGGAAAAAATACTGAAAAAATCAGGTGACTGGAGCCGTATTTCCTGAAGATGCGATTAACAGGATATCCTGAAGTCCTTGTTCATTTAAGATTATCTTTGCGCCAATATTCTATCCATTGATCTCATTTTATGAAAATTAGTTATAACTGGCTGAAAAATTATCTTCCTGCTGAACTGAGTCCTGAGAAAATCGCAGAACTGCTTACCAATTGCGGACTTGAAGTGGAGTCGGTCGAGCAGTTCGAATCTCACAAAGGCGGACTTGCCGGTATTGTTGTTGGAGAGGTTATCAGTTGTGAGCGTCACCCTAATGCAGACAAATTGAGTCTTACGAGCGTAAGCATCGGTGGTACAGCGCCATTGCGAATTGTATGCGGAGCGCCAAACGTAGCTGCAGGTCAGAAGGTAATCGTGGCAACACCGGGAACAAAACTATATCCTGTGGATGGCGAACCATTTGAAATCCGTAAATCGAAAATCCGCGGAGAAAGCAGTGAAGGTATGATTTGCGCTGAAGATGAAATCGGACTGGGTAGTTCTCATGACGGCATCATGGTTCTTCCTCAGGATACTCGGGTGGGAATGACTGCCGCAGAATATTTTGGAGTGGAACATGATGTGGTGTTTGAAATTGGCCTGACTCCAAACCGTGCGGATGCTGCTTCACACTACGGAGTTGCAAGGGACCTCAGAGCTGCAATGTTCGCCGAATCTTTGGCGGTGCCTGAACTGTCTCTTCCCTCTGTGGATGGATTCAAGGCAACGGAAAATTCGCCTCCTGTTATTGTTTCTGTACTTGATTTCGATGCATGTCCACGTTACAGCGGACTTACAATTGAAGGAATCTCTGTAAAAGATTCTCCGGCCTGGCTTCAGAACCGATTAAGGTCAGTTGGATTGAATCCAATAAATAACATTGTTGACATCACAAATTTCGTGATGTTAGAATGCGGTCAGCCATTGCATGCTTTCGACGCGGATAAAATCGAAGGTGGAAAGGTGATCGTACGTATGGCTGATCCTTCTGAAAAATTCACCACACTGGATGAAGTTGAAAGGAGCATGTTCCCTGAAGATCTGATGATATGCAGTGAAACCAGACCGATGTGCATTGCAGGAGTCTTCGGAGGTTTGAATTCCGGAATCAGCATAAACACAAAAAATGTGTTTCTTGAAAGCGCTTGTTTCAATCCTGATTTTATCCGTAAAACCGGAAAGCGTCACGGACTAAAAACAGATGCTTCATTTCGTTTCGAGAGAGGAACGGATCCTGAGATGACAATTTATGCACTCAGACGTGCCGCATTGCTCATCACTGAAATTGCCGGTGGTAAAATCACGGGACAAGAGTTGGATTTATATCCTGAACCTGTTGAGCATAAGGAGATTTCACTTAGCTTCAATTACCTTGATTCTTTTATCGGCGAATCAATTGAGCGGAGCAGGATTGTCGAGATTTTAAAACATCTTGAAATTAAAGTTTTATCCTTTGAAGGTGATCGCGTGAGCCTGAAAGTGCCTCCCTTCAAAGTTGATGTGATAAGACCTGTGGATATAGCAGAGGAAATACTGCGTATTCATGGATATAATCGTATTGCTATTCCTCAAAAACTTAGCAGCTCATTGCCTTCGGTGAAAGGCCTTGACCGTGACAAGCTGCAGAATAAAGTTTCTGATTATTTGTCATCGAACGGATTTCTCGAAATGCTGAATAATTCCCTTGGCAAATCCCAACTTGCAGAGTTGTCAGGAATCTCACAGGATGCGGTGATTAAAATCATGAACCCGCTGAGTCAGGATCTGGATTCATTGAGATGGGACATGTTGTTTTCCGGACTGAGCAGCGTGGAGTACAACCGAAACAGAAAAAATCCTGATTTAAGATTATATGAATTCGGAAAAGTGTACAGTATTAGTGAAGGAAAACGTCAGGAGAATTATAGATTGGCGGTTTTCCTGAGCGGAAGGAAGGCAGATGTTACCTGGACAGGTGACAAATCAGCCGTCAATTTTTTCTTCCTTAAAAGTTTTATCGAGAATATTCTGTCACTGGTGAAAGTGGATATACATTCACTTAAGCAGGAGGATGTGTCAGATTCAAGATTCAGTTACGGACTACAGCTAAAGAGCGGTGATGAGGTTGTGCTCTCATACGGACTGGTCCGCAAGCAGATATTGAGGAATTTTGACATTACGAATGAGGTTTTCTTCGCTGATATTAACTGGGACCAGTTGATCAGGATATCCGGTAAAATACCTGTTCGAGTAAGTGAGTTGTCAAAGTTTCCTTCGGTGCGAAGAGATCTTTCGATGCTGATTAATTCAAATGTCAGCTTTTCTGACATTACTTCTGTAGCAGGTAAAACAGAAAGGAAAATCCTGAAAGATGTCAACCTTTTTGATGTGTATCAGGGTGACAAGCTGGAGAAAAATAAAAAGTCTTACGCGGTTTCTTTCATTCTGCAGAACGACCAGCAAACTCTTACCGATAAGGAGATTGACAAGGTGATGGAAAAGCTCATGACAGCGTTTGAAAAAGAACTGGGAGCACAAATCAGGAAAAGCTGACCATTTAGCTTCTGAAATTATCAAACTGAAGCGGTAGTCCGAGATCTGATTTTTCCAGAACGGAAATTAATTTTTGCAGATCGTCAATTTTTTTTCCCTGTACCCGAACCTGTTCATCCATTATGGAAGCTTGCACTTTCATGCTTGTGTCCTTGATGATTTTTACGATTTTTTTAGCGGTCTCTTTGTCAATGCCCTGCTTTACTTTGATTTCTTTCCTTACCATGTTCCCTGAAGCGGAAATCTCTTTTCCGAAATCAAGTCCTGAACTGTCAAGGCCCTGTTTCACCATTCGGGAGATGATTATTCCCTCGACAGTTTTCATGCGCATGTCATTTTCGGTGAGAATATTAATCATCATGCTTTTTTTATCAAGTTCAACACTCGTTTTAGAGTTATTAAAATCAAAGCGTGTGGCCAGTTCTTTTGAAGCAGCGTTGATTGCATTGTCGAGTTTCTGAAGGTCCGTCTTACTTACTATGTCGAATGATGGCATGTTGCATATTTATGTCAGGTGTAAATGTAAATAATAGCATAATAATGATAAAACTGACCCGCTTCATTCATTATATTTGTTTCATGAAGAAACTGCTGGCTTCCCTTGTCTTTTCGCTGTTTTTGCTGAATGTATTTTCCCAGAACAAGTTTGACAGAATTTTTAATATACCCGTCAGATCGGGTGCACAGACTTTACAGAACCCCTGGGCCGGTGGAATTAATTTCCCTCTCATTTCAGAGGTTGACATGAATGGAGATGGGCTGCATGACCTATTCGTCTATGACAGGCATAATCGCCGGGTGTTAACTTTTATCAATACAGGACTTCCTTCAACAGATGCCTGGCGCTATGATACTTCATTCACCAACAAATTCCCTAAGGTTAATGAGTGGGCATTCTTGCACGACTATAATTGTGATGGCAAAGCGGATTTTTTCACCCTTACTTCAAGCGGTCCTCCGGGTATTATGGCATACAGAAACGACTACACAACCGGAACCGGTTTGCAATTCACCCTTGTGAGCCCTTTGCTCATGGAACAGATCTCGACTATCACAAGCAATATTTTTGCAAGTGCTCTTTCTTTGCCCGCTTTCGTTGACATAGACAATGACGGTGATATGGATATTCTGGGCTACAACTCGGTTCCCGACGGAAGAATAGTCTTGCATCGTAATTTGTCAATGGATAATTTCGGTCATTGCGATTCTCTTAAATTTCAGTTTGCAACAGGTTGTTTTGGCAATTTCGCCTTGCAGATAGGAGGATCGAATGTGGTCGGATGCTTCAATTGTCCATGCCGCATTTCAAATCCTGCTGCTGAACCGGGTAAATACGAACTCGAACCGTTTGATCAGTCGGATGCAGCAAGGAGGGATGATACAGTATCATCAGTTTTCGCATTGGATCTTGACGGTGATGGTGATAAAGAACTGCTCGTAGGTGACATATCAAGTACGAACACTTTGATGATACTCAATGGCGGAACAACTGCTTCAGCTCAGATGATATCTGAGGATATTAATTATCCTTCTAGTGACATTCCTGCTTCCTTCAATGGATTTCATTACCATGCTTATGCAGATATTGACAATGATTCAAAAAAAGATTTGCTGGTCATGTCCGGAGAATTTGAAAACCGGGAAGGAATCTGGTGGTATAAAAATTCAGGAAGCAATTCTTCTCCCTCATTTTCTCTGGCCGGAAAAAACTTCTTGCAGGGACAGATGATTGATGTGGGCGAATCTGCATCTCCTGTCTTATTTGATTTTGATGCTGACGGTTTGCTTGATCTGATAATTGGCTCAAGCACTTACATCAATGCGACAGGAAGCTACAAGAACAGCCTGACTGTCTACAGGAATACCGGAACCATCACTGCTCCTGCTTTTGAATTTGTTACGGATGATTTTGCAAACCTCTCTTCAGTCTCATACTCTCCGCCAATTTATCCATCCTTCGGTGATATGGACAATGATGGTGACATGGATATGATTATTGGAACAGATGACGGCAAACTGTATTATTACAATAATTCGGCGGGTGCCGGCAATCCTGCAAGCTTCCAGCTTGCAGTGCCTGCCTTCATGAATATTGACGTAGGCAATGCAAGCACTCCTCAAATTGTGGATGTGAACCGGGATGGAAAACCAGACCTGCTCATTGGAGAGAAGAACGGATTCGTTAATTATTTTGAAAATGCAGGAAGTGCATCAGCGCCTCTTTTCAATGCCATTCCTAATAATGATACGCTTGGCTGTATAGTAAGACAATCATCCGGACTTCCTGATGGTTATACCGTTCCGTTTATGTTCGATAGTCTTGGGCATTACAGGCTGATGGTGGCTGATATGGCCGGCAATGTTTATCAGTACACGAAAATTGACGGTCAGCTCAACTCATGTTTTGTACTTTCTGATTCACTTTATAAAATTCCGGAAAGCATGAGAACCAGATTTAATATGACCGTGAGTGGAGGAGATTTAAACGGAGACGGGCTTACAGATTTAGTTGTTGGAATGGCCGGAGGAGGCGTACAGGTTTTTTACCAGTATAATCCGAACGCATCTGTTGAAAGCATGGTATCTGGAAATTTCGATTTTGAGATTTTTCCGAATCCCGCAACTGATGTGTTACATGTAAGCATTTTCACTGGAAATTTTGATGCTCATGCCGTATTGAAACTGTTCGATGGTACGGGACGTCTGCTTCTTACTCAATCTGTAAACGCCGAAAAAAATTCAATCAACCTGAAAGAATATTCAGGCGGAATTTATTTTATCGTTCTTGAATCATCTGCCGGCAGAAAAGTCCGCAGATTTGTGTTGAGATAATACCTTAGTTAAAATACTTTTCGCAGTATCCTTCGCCTGTGTCCTGAGTTCAGGCACTGCGGTGCTTTCCCACAGAGATCCTTTTAATAAGGAACCTGTTGCAAATATCCTTCCCTTCAGAGACTCTTTTGTCACAAGCATTCCTCCCGATACAGTTTGAAGTCCCATGTTCATTTCATCGCATAAAATGACTTTCTTTTCCAGGAGGTTTATGAAAAATGCTGACTTGAATTTTACCGGATTAGTTTCAGGCCCGGTGCAGTTAATCAGTCTCTGCACCGGCAATAGCATTTCAGCCTGAGTGAATCTTTGTCGCAATGTGATGATTATTTCCTTGTCACTATTCGTTACATTCCGGATTCGTCCCGCTATAACTTTTAACTTTCCATCTTGGATAAGCTGTTCTATGAATTCATGCTGATCCTGGGGAAGCCGGTGTCTTGCTACACCCCACAAATGCCTGAGGTGCCTCATGAATCGTCTTTTTTCCTGCACAGAAAGCTTTCTCCATATTTCCTGAGTATGCTTTCTAAGAGAATCAACGAGGCCTATTGCACTGATTCCTTCAGACTGTGCCTTTTTTACGTGCTTCCTGAAAGTACGGAAGAGATCACTCAACTCATAGGGCGGTCTGATTTCATTTTCAAACTCAGGAAACTCTTGTTTTTTCCTGTGAGGAAGCATTAAAAAACCTTTGGGGCTGACTGCATATATTATTCCCTTAAATCCTTTCTCATGAATTCCGATTACTGCATCAATCATTGTTAAGCCAGTGCCTGCAATCATGATATTTTTATCCGGATCCAGACCACTGACACAAGATTCCTCCCAGGGATTTCCAGAATATCGAGTCAAAGCAGGATCAACGATTCCATCTGTCGTTCGAATTTCTGATGGCAATTGATTACCGCTGGCAAGCACTAGAAAATCGCAAGCCTGGTTCGTTCCTTTCTTGCAAGTAAGGGTCAGTTTGCCATTATTGATTTTCAAATCTATAACCTCATCCCGGATCAATTCTATTTTTACATTCTCATCATTGCGCAACAACTCATTTTCAAGCAGAGAATTCAGATAGTCTCCATATAAATTTCTAGGATAAAATTTAACATTAGATACTTCACTGGCAGGCAATCCCGAGTGATCTTTTAGCCACTCGACGAAATGATTCATCTCATCGGGGAAAGCACTCATATTGCCTGCAGAAACATTGAGCAGATGTTTATCAGAATAAGTTTTGTATGCGATACCTCTTCCCGGATTCGCACCTTTGTCAAATACCCGAATGAGAATACCCTGACCGGCCTCTTTCGCCTGCCTTGCCAGTTGTATCGCTATCATGCAGCCGCAAAAACCTCCGCCTATAATGGAAACCGAGATCAAATCAGATTAAATTAATGAGTGTCAAAGATAAACTAATGCGCGTCTTTTTGCTTTGCGAAATACATAGAAATAAAAAACGCCCTCAGTAATGGGGGCGTTGAGTGAAATTGCAATTTGAGTTATGCGTTAACCTGAGAGCGAATAATGTTGAGCGCTCCGCCGGCTTTGAACCATTCAATTTGGTTTGCATTGTAGGTATGATTCACCTTGATTTCATCGCTGCTGCCATCGGCATGGTGCAGAATGAGAGTCAGCGCTTTGCCAGGAGAAAAGCTCTTCAGTCCCGTGATGTCAATGACATCGTCCTCAAGAATTTTTTCATAATCATTCTTGTCTGCAAAAGTTAGTGCTAGCATTCCCTGTTTTTTCAGGTTTGTCTCATGGATTCTTGCAAAAGACTTTACCAGTATAGCGCGCACACCAAGATGCCTTGGTTCCATGGCAGCGTGCTCACGTGAAGAGCCTTCACCGTAGTTTTCATCTCCAACTACGATTGAACCCACCGAAGCCGCTTTGTACGCACGCTGGACAGCAGGTACAGAATCATATTCTCCGTTAAGCTGGTTTTTCACAGAGTCAGTTTTACCATTGAAAGCGTTCACTGCGCCAATCAGCATGTTGTTGGAGATGTTGTCAAGATGTCCGCGGTATTTCAGCCAGGGACCTGCCATTGAAATATGGTCAGTTGTGCATTTTCCTTTTGCTTTGATGAGCAGTTTCAGTCCTGTGAGATCTGTGCCTTCCCAGGGCTTAAATGGTTCAAGCAGCTGAAGGCGGTCGCTGTCGGGAGATACTTTCACTTCCACTTTGCTACCGTCCCTGGCAGGCTCCTGGTATCCGGGATCCTCGACTGCGAAACCTTTTTGAGGCATTTCAATACCCATTGGTTCCTGAAGTTTGAATGGCTTTCCGTCTTTGTCTGTGAGGGTATCCTTCATTGGGTTGAAGGTCAGGCTGCCTGCGATTGCCATGGCAGTGACTATTTCAGGAGAGGCCACGAATGCGTGTGTATTCGGATTTCCGTCGTTTCTCTTGGCGAAATTCCGGTTAAAAGAAGTGATGATCGAATTCTTCCTGTTTGGATCATTGGTATGTCTTGCCCATTGGCCGATGCAAGGGCCGCAGGCATTGGCAAGCACAACTCCGCCCATTTTTTCAAAAGTGCCGAGGTATCCGTCGCGCTCCACGGTGTATCTTACCTGTTCTGATCCTGGAGTGATGGTGAATTCGGATTTTGCTTTTATGCCAGCATCAACAGCCTGCTTCGCAAGGGAAGCTGCACGTGTGATGTCTTCATAGCTGGAGTTTGTGCAAGATCCGATAAGTCCGACTTCAAGCTCTTCAGGCCAGCCGTTTTCTTTCACTGCCGCGGAAAATTTGGAAAGTGGCCATGCAAGATCAGGAGTGAAGGGACCATTGATATGTGGTTCGAGTTCGCTGAGGTTGATTTCAATGACCTCGTCAAAATATTTTTCAGGATTTGCGTACACATCATCGTCTCCTTTCAGGTCTGCTGCAATCGCATTGGCAGCATCCGCCACTTCAGATCTGCCTGTGCCACGAAGGTAATCAGCCATCTTCTTGTCGTAGCAGAAAATAGAAGTAGTGGCTCCGATCTCGGCGCCCATATTGCAGATCGTTCCTTTGCCGGTGCAGGAGAGGCTTTCAGCGCCGGGTCCGAAGTATTCCAATATTTTATCGGTGCCGCCTTTTACAGTCAGGATTCCGGCCACTTTCAGAATTACGTCTTTTGCCGATGCCCATCCGCTGAGCTTGCCTGTCAGCTTTACACCAATAAGTTTTGGAAATTTAAGTTCCCAAGGAAGACCGGCCATCACATCGCACGCGTCAGCTCCACCCACACCGATGGCAATCATTCCCAAGCCGCCTGCATTCACGGTGTGTGAATCAGTACCAATCATCATTCCGCCGGGGAAGGCGTAATTTTCGAGAATAACCTGGTGTATAATTCCCGCTCCGGGCTTCCAGAAACCTATACCGTACTTGTTGGAAACTGATGAAAGGAATTCGAAAACTTCTTTGTTCTTGGTCAGGGCACTGCTCAAATCTTCTTTCGCACCCGATTGTGCAAGAATCAGATGGTCACAATGCACTGTGGAAGGCACCGCCACTTTTGGTCTGCCTGCCTGCATGAACTGAAGCAAGGCCATTTGAGCAGTGGCATCCTGCATAGCTACACGATCCGGATTAAATTCAACATAAGATTCTCCTCTTGCAAAAGGCTTAGCAGGTAAATTGTCGCTAAGGTGAGCGTATAAGATTTTTTCAGTAAGAGAGAGGGAGCGTCCGGTTAGTTTGCGTGCAGCCTGGATTTTTCCAGACATTTCTGCATACACAGACTTGATCATATCGAGGTCAAATGCCATAATATATTATTTTTTTAGGAATGCAAGATACGAAAATTTAACCCCGGTTTTTCCACTTCACCCTGCATATCGAATATTGATTACTCCGAATTCATTGTAAGATTTAATGCCGGATTGAAAATTATTTGCGCCCGGGTTGTTTTATTTTGTCCTTATCTGAAAAGCCAGAGCGGATAAATGATGAGTTACAATTACCAGTATCAAAAGCACCCGGCCAAGTTCCGGAAATCAATCTTCACAGTAACATTCCTGCTCATTCAACTCATCTTTTTTGGAGCCCTGATTTATTACATGCTTAAGAAACATCAGTTGTCTATTCCAGGTCTGGGTCTTAACTGAGACAACCTAAATTAAACAAGATAACGCATTAAGACACTTACATACACACCAATATGAAATACATTAAAAAGTTCATTGCTCCTTACCTGAGTAAGCTTAACAAATCCGGGTTTTATCAAAAGAAAATGATTGTCGGACTGCTTGTCCTGATCTTTTACGCCTTGCTTTTCCTGGGTAGTAGTCTGGTCTTTTCCTCGTAAATGCCTGACAGGTAAATAGTTGTGAAAATTGGGTGCAGGGTATAAGCACTGGATGAAGGTTTTCATTGAATTGGGCGCGTTTAATATTTCGCGTTTTTGGCTCAAATTGGAAATTTGACTGCTTATTCTATCTTTGCACGCTCTAAAAAATTATCCAAGCTAATATATCATTAATTTATCCGATTAGACATGCAAAGCAAAGGTGCGATAAAGTTATTTGCGATTCTGCTGGCATTGGTATGCTTATACCAATTGTCATTCATTTTCGTAACCAGAAGTGTGGAAAAGGATGCAAAGGAATATGCCAACGGAGACGCTGAACGCGAGCGCGCATACCTTGATTCGATCAACACGCAGCCTGTGTATCCAATACTGGGCATCACTTACAAAAAATGTAAGGAGAACGAACTCAACCTGGGTCTTGACCTTAAAGGTGGAATGAACGTGACCATGGAAGTGTCACTTGTTGACCTTATCCGGTCTATGGCTAATAACAGCAATGATCCAACTTTCAATACAGCGCTTGAAAATGCTGTGAAAGCACAGGCGAATAGCCAGAAAGATTTTGTGAGTCTGTTTGTTGATGAGTTTAAGAAGCTCGACCCAAATGCAAAGCTTGCTGCGATTTTCGCTACAAAGGAATTGCAGGACAGGATCAACTTCAATTCCACAAATGACCAGGTGAAAGCTGTCATTCAGTCTGAGGCTGATGCAGCATTTGACCGCACCTATCAGATTCTCAAAACTCGTATTGACAAATTCGGAGTGACTCAGCCTAATGTTCAGAAACTTGGAAGCGGAAGGATTTTGGTTGAGCTTCCGGGTATCAAAGAACCAGACCGTGTAAGGAAACTTCTCCAGGGAACAGCAAAGCTTGAGTTCTGGGAAACATATGATAACACAGAAATCTATCCTATTCTTGAGGAGGTAAACAAGGTTGTAAAACTTGTAGGAGAACCAGGATTCCAGGGTGCAGAGAATCAACAGATTGCTGCCAATACAAGTCCAAGGAGTGATAGCCTTATTGCTTCTGACACCGCTGCAATCACTAATGCAACCCAGGATACTGCCAAAGCTTCAAGCCTGATGGATCAGCTTAGTTCAGCCGGATCAGACACCGGTGCGACATCAGATACAAGCGCAGCTGCATCATTCGAAGAGTTCGCAAAAGAGAATCCTTTGTTTGCTATACTCCAGCCTTCGATTCAGACGAATGAAAACAATCAAAGTGAGCTGAGAAAAGGACCTGTTATCGGTTCTGCATTTGTAAAAGACACTGCACGAATCAACAGTATTCTCGCGATGGATCAGGTGAGGTCTAAGTTCCCAAGGGAATTCAAGGCCTTGTGGTCAGTGAAGGCGATTGATCAGGAAGGCAAAGTGGTTCAGCTCATCGCCATCAGAATGCCTGCGCGTGACAGAATGGCTCCACTTGACGGTTCTGCTGTGGTAGATGCACGCAAGCAAAAGGGCCAGTTCACCGACAATTGGGAAATTTCCATGGCTATGAACGCTGAAGGTGCCCGAGTTTGGAAGCGACTTACAAGGGATAATGTCAACAAGTCAATTGCCATTGTTCTGGATGACTACGTTTATTCTTATCCAAATGTAATCCAGGAAATTTCCGGCGGTAACTCAAGCATCACCGGACAATTCACTCTCGAAGAAGCAGAAGACCTTGCCAATATCCTGAAGGTCGGTAAACTTCCTGCGCCTGCAAGAATTGTTGAAGACACCGTAGTAGGTCCTACCCTGGGTCAGGAGGCGATCAATGCAGGTTTCATTTCCTTCATCATTGCGCTTATTCTCGTGCTGTTATTCATGATTTCGTACTACAACACTGCCGGTTTTGTAGCGGATCTCACTTTGTTCGCCAACATGTTTTTCATCATGGGTATTCTTGCTTCGCTAGGAGCGGTGTTGACGCTGCCGGGTATTGCGGGTATAGTACTTGTAATAGGTATCGCGGTAGACGCGAACATCCTCATCTTCGAACGTGTACGTGAAGAGTTGGACGCAGGCAAGGGAACTCGACTGGCTATCAATGATGGATTCAAACATGCGTTCAGCTCCATCATCGACTCCAACATAACTACACTCATCCTGGGTGTGATTCTTTATTCTTTCGGAACTGGTCCTATCCAGGGCTTTGCCACAACACTTATCATAGGTATCCTTTCCTCTTTGTTTAGCGCACTGTTCATCAGCCGACTCATTTTTGAATGGCTGCTTGGAAAGAACAAGCCTATACACTTCTCGAATAATTTCTCAAGAGGCGCATTCAAAAACATCAATATTAATTTTGTTGGCAGGAGGAAAATGTATTACATGATTTCGGGAACAATCATTGCCATTGGTTTGATATTCTTCTTCATGAAGGGTCTGAACTTTGGCGTAGATTTCAAAGGAGGAAGAACATACGTTGTGCGTTTCGATAAGCCTGTGACTACGGTTGAGGTGATGGATGCTCTGAAGAATCCGCTTGAAAAAGCTCCTACTGTAAAAACATTCGGTGGTTCAAATCAGGTGAAGATAATCACAGACTATTTGATCGATGAGAATTCACAGGATGCTGAAACCATGGTTGTGGATAAGCTGAATGCCGGACTTACTTCTATGACTGGTTATACTTATGAGGTGATGAGTTCGCAGAAGGTAGGTCCGACCATCGCAGATGACATCAAGACTTCCGCAGTATGGTCGATTCTTGCTTCCTGTGTGCTGATATTTATCTTCATTTTCATACGCTTTAAAAAGTGGCAGTTCGGACTTGGTGCTGTAGTCGCGCTGATGCATGACGTACTCATTGTACTTTCCATCTTTACGATCTTTAATGGTATACTGCCATTCTCCCTGGAGATCGACACTCACTTCATCGCAGCGATCCTTACGGTAATGGGATATTCAATGACTGATACCGTGGTTGTATTCGACCGTATCAGGGAGTTTGTAGGAGTACATCATCATGCTCGTGATCAGAAACGCATTATCAATGATGCCCTCAATGCAACGCTGAGCCGAACCATCAACACATCCCTCACGATCATGTTTGTACTCCTTGCGATATTCATCTTCGGTGGAGAAGTGATTCGCGGATTCACATTCGCGCTTCTGATCGGAGTAATTATCGGAACTTATTCTTCAATTTGCATTGCGACACCGGTGGTTGTCGACTTTGCGAAGAAGGAAAAGGAATAAAACTTAAATTTATTCTCAAAGCCTGTTTTCGGAGGAAAGCAGGCTTTTTTTATGTAATTACCTGAGAAAACTCATGTCCTTTTCAGTATAAATGAGTAATTTTGACTTATAAAATGGAAATCATGCAATTACTGTTTCTAAATCTTGGCGGAGGAGAAATATTTCTGATCATGTTGGTTGTACTGCTCTTTTTCGGATCAAAAAGAATCCCTGAGCTGGCAAAAGGAATGGGAAAAGGAATGCGTCAGTTTAAAGATGCCATGAACGGAATCGAAAGTGAAGTGAGAAATGCATCCAGTGACGTAAGCAAATCTGTTAACTCTGTGACAGAAAAGGACTCAAAAAAAGCGGATTGATTCTGTACTTCTAATTCCTTATTTCATGTATTCGCTGATTCTTTCCAGCGAAAGGGCATTGAATGTCATGTCTTTTGTGAGCCCTCCTTTTCTGGCCACGCAAACACCATAATGCATATCATGATAACCATCCTTACGGTGTGCATCCGGATTGATTGATATCATCACATTCTTTTCAAGAGCGTAAGGGAGATGCCTCCAGTCTAAATCAAGCCTGTGCGGATTCGCATTCAGCTCAATGATCACACCATTGGCAGCGCAGGCATCAATCACCTTCTTATAATCAAGGGGATATGCTTCCCTTGCCAGCAGGAGTCGTCCGCTAGGATGTCCGAGAATTGTTGTAAATGGATTCTCGATTGCCCTGATAAGCCTTTGAGTTGCTTTGTCTATGTCCATTCGTAAAATTGAATGAACGGAAGCAACAACAAAATCAAAAGAATCAAGTATTTCATCAGGGTAGTCCAGAGAACCATCATTCAGAATGTCGGATTCAATTCCTTTGATAATCCTGAACGGCGACATTTTTTCATTTAAATCGTCAATCTCTTTGTGCTGCAGAATGATTCTTTCAGGCTGCAGTCCGTTCGCGTAAAACGCACTCTTGCTGTGATCACATATTCCCAGATATTCATATCCCAGCTCCCTGCAATAGGAAGCCATCTCTTCCAATGTGTGCGCACCGTCACTATATGTTGTGTGATTATGAAGGATTCCTTTCAGGTCTTTTTCTTCAATGAGCTCTTCTTGCTTCTTGTTCTTGAAATAACTTTCTTCAATGATTCCCTCCCGCAACTCAGGAAGGATCTTCACAGAATGATAATGCTCATAAATCGACTCTTCATCCTGATACTTCTGATTTCCTAATCCATTACCATTTGTAATCAGAGATATGTGCTCATCTGATCCTGTAGTCTGAAATAAGACTGAACCGAAGTTATCAGTTCCGGCGATGTAAAATGTCAGAGGCAATTTACCGGCAATGCGTCCGGATATTTTTTCCGGTGAAATATGAAGTTCATCATCCACCAGTGGATGTTGCTTCAGAAAATCAACAAATGATTCGGTGTCCTTAATCTCTAAAACAAATTCAAGTACTTCGATGATTTCAAACTTGCGCCGCATTTTTCCGGTGATGGAAAAGCGGATGAGGCTTTTTTCATTCCTCAGATCCTGCTCCAGCTGCAATGCAATCTGTTCAATTACCGCATAGAGATATTTTCCTTCGTTTCCGGCGGCATATTCAATTGAATGTTTGATTTGTTGTTGAGTCTTCTCACCAAATCCTTTCAGTTCAACCAGTCGATTCTCATTGCAGGCATAAAGCAATTCGCCGGTGGACTCAATGCCAAGCTCTTTCCAGAGCAGAGCCACTTTCTTCGGACCGATGCCCTTGATTCCGAGCATTTCAATTACACCTTCAGGTGTTTTCTTTCTTAAGTCTTCAAGCTCTTCAAAAGAATTTTTTGAAAGCAGGTCCAGTATTTTAACCTGAATGCCTTTCCCAACTCCTTCAATACCTGAGATTTCATCAGGACTCATGTTTGATATAGGAACTGATTGTCTTTCCAGCTTGAATGCGGCGTTCTGCATACTCCGGACCTTGAATGGATTTTCCTCATGAAGCTCCATCAACTGTGCCGCGAGTTTGAATGCTCTAGCGATTTCTTTGTTTGACAAGACGGATTTTTCCATCATTGCTTATCTGCTGAAACTGACATCAAACGGGATTCTGGCCTGAATGCCGCTATTGTCCAGCATGGTTCGGATGCTCTTATAATATCTGTAATCTTCGCCAAGTTCTTTTTTCGCAAAATAAGTTCCTGCATCAGCTTTCATGTCTTCCATCAGTTTCTCAAAAAACTCTTTCTGTTCAGGCATGGAAATAACACGGTATGCATCCAGCTTTGCCATGCCTGCAGCAATTTCAACTGCACTTTCCAAGTTACCCAGCACATCCACCAGACCAAGGCGCTTTGCATCTGTTCCGCTCCAGATTCTGCCTTGTCCAATGCTGTCTACCATTTCCTTGCTGATTCCTCTGCCATCAGAAACGTGTGTGATGAAAGTTTCATATATTCTTTCCACTTCCTGCTGAATCATTTCTTTCTCTTCACTGCTTAGCTTTCTGGTTATGGTTCCAAGGTCCGCGAATTTATTCGTCTTCACATCGTCGAAAGTGATTCCAAGTTTGTTCTTGAACATCTTTTCCGTATTAAAAAGAATTCCGAACACTCCGATTGAACCGGTGAGAGTGTTTGCCTGTGCTACGATAGTATCCGCATTGCAGGCAATGTAATAGCCGCCTGAAGCCGCAAGGTCACCCATTGAAACCACAACAGGTTTTTCTTTCTTGGCCAGAGCCATTTCTCTCAGGATTACGTCTGAAGCGATGGCGCTTCCTCCCGGAGAATTTACGCGAAGCACAATCGCACGGATGGACGTGTCGCGACGTGCTTTGCGGATTTCTCCCGCAATCTTGTCTGAACCAATCTGGTCAGACTCGCCTTTCCCGCTTACAATTTCCCCGACTGCATAAATCACGGCGATCTTGCGGTTCGAGAATGCTTTGTCTGATTTTACGGATGCGTTGTCGTACTTGTTAAGCGATATGAGTTTTGGTTTAGAGTTTTCCTCTTCACCACTGAGCTTTTGCATTTGAGCGATGACTTCATCATAGAAAGCCACCTCATCAATCAGTTTGCTTTCAACTGCAGCTTTCGGATTCCTGCTCAGGAACTGGTCGGCAGAAGCCTGTAATTCTGTCGTGCTTAACTTTCTTCCTTCCGCAATGTCCTCCACCATTTTATTCCAGACAGAATTAACGAATGTGCTGATCTGCTCACGGTTTTCATTGCTCATCTTTTCATTTACAAAAGGCTCTACAGCACTTTTAAATTTCCCATGCCTGATCACCTGGGGTTCGATTTCCAGTTTTTCAAGAGTTCCCTTAAAGAATGTGAGTGTCGCATGTAAGCCCCTGAACTCAAGAAGTCCTTCAGGGTGAATAATAACTTTGTCGGCCACCGAAGCTAGATAGTAAGCTCCTTGTCCCATGTATTCGCCGTATGCATAGATGAACTTTCCGCTTTTCTTGAACTCTTTCAGCGCGTCGCGAATTTCAGCCAATGTCGCAAGACCGGCTTCAGTGCCGCTCAGGTTCAGAAAAATTCCTTTTATATTTTCGTCACGTTCTGCCTTTTCTATATTCTTGATAATGTCATTCAGTCCGAGATACTTTTCAGTACTGAAACTCGAGAAGCTGAAATTCTCAAAGGGGTTGTCAGATGTGTTTTCGGTAATGGCATAATTGAGATTGATTTCCAGAATGGAATTATTCTCAACCGCAGTTTTCTTTTCAGGAGAGAAAGTCATCAAAGCCCCTGAGATGACAGTGAACATGATGATCATAAGCACGATTCCGGCCAGAACAAAACCAGCCATGGAAGCAAACATAAATTTGAAGAATTGTTTCATGAGAGAGCAGAATTAGTTTTGCACAAAGGTATAAGTCTGGATGAATTCTGCTTGTACCTTCCTGATAATTCTGTTAGGTTTGACGCTGAAAATGCATAAGCTGATTTTACTTCTGGGAACCAATTTGGGCCGGCGCATTGCTAATATTTCCACGGCCATTCATCAAATTGAAACATTGCTGGGAAAGGTCTTGAAAAAATCCTCAGTGTATGAAACTGCAGCCTGGGGGAATACAGAGCAGCCAGATTTTTTAAATCAGGTTATACAGGTGGAAACCGGCAAGAACCCAACAGAATGCCTGGAAATTCTCTTGCAAATCGAGGCAGGTATGGGCAGAATCAGAAATTTAAAATGGGAACCAAGAATCATCGACATCGACATCCTCTTTTATGATTCAGAGATAATAAATCTGGATCATTTAAAAATCCCTCATCCTGAATTGCACAGAAGAAAATTCGTACTCATTCCACTGGCAGAAATTCTGCCTGAGTTTGTTCATCCCCAAAGTCTGAAAACCGCTAACGAAATGTTGGCAGAAGTCAGCGATCCCCTTCAATGTCATGTATACTCTGAAAGCGTCTAAGTCAAATCAAAAATCAGAAAGCAGGATGCCTGGAAGACTCAAGCATGATTATCTCGTAATTGAAGGGAATATCGGAACAGGTAAAACTTCCCTGGCTACGAAAATATCAGGGCAATTCAATTCCCGCCTCATTCTGGAGCGATTTGCAGACAATCCCTTCCTGCCCAAGTTTTATGAAAATCAGCAACGTTATGCCTTTCCGCTTGAATTGTCTTTCCTTGCCGACCGCTACCAGCAGCTCAGCGACGACCTGAAAAATCAGGATCTCTTTCAACAGCAAACCGTATCCGATTACATACTGAGCAAATCACTAATCTTCGCTGCCATCACCTTAAAAGAAGATGAATTTGATCTCTATCAGCGTCTGTTTCACATCATAAATCCCCATCTTCCAAAACCTGATCTGATTGTTTATCTGCATAAAGATGTGACAGAGCTTCAACAAAATATCAGAAAAAGGGGAAGGGACTATGAGCAAAATATCCGCGATGAATACCTGGCAAGCCTTGAATCCGGCTACTGGAAGTTTTTTAAATCCCAGCCCGGACTTAAAATTCTTGTGATAGATACCAATAATGTCGATTTTATTGAAAATAACAAGCATTATGAGGGCATTTTGGAGCTGATCAATCAGGATTATGCCCCTGGGATACACCGTGTTTTACTGGATTCCTGATCTGTGGCTTGATTGACGCTCTCCATTACTTGCCAAGTTATACTTTGTATTTGCAACATAAACTTTCAAATCTCGTAAATCTGCATTATTTTCCGGTGTTCTTTCAAAGAACCCTGTAAGTTAGAAACCCGCCAGTCTTCAACCGGAATGTATATTTCTGTTTAAGACTGGATAATAATTTAAATTGCCCGGTATGAAAAAACCTGTACTGCTGATAGTTATGGCATGCTTTTTCTTTAACCTGAAGCATCCATTTGCTCAGGAAAGCAACACATACAGCACATCATCTGAAACAACTCAAAGCGCTAAAGTCAGCCTGAAGAGTGGAAACATGCCTCGGGCAGGAAAGTATAAGACTTGGGATATAGGATTGCACGGAGGCCTTTGCATTCCGAATACCGACATCACTTCGAATGATTTGAGTGCGGGTAGTTTTGGAAATGAAATCGGCTACGGCTTGAATCTCACAAAATTTCTTTCACATTCATTCGCATTTCAGGGCCAGTTTTTCAGAGGAAAAATCAGCGGAGATGAAGAATCAGGAAGTAACGGAGTTTTCAATTTTGAAACTGAAATTGATTATTCATTGAGTCTGCATGCATTGTACCAGCTTGGCAACGTTTCTTTCCTGAAACGCAATCCGAATCTCGCGATATACGGTTATGCAGGTGCCGGAATCATGCGATTCAATCCCAGGGTTTTCAGAGACGGTTCATCTTCTTCCAGCAACTGGTATGTGCAGGAAGGCAGAAGAGATTCCACAATGGACTACAGCAATTCTACAGAGATTGTTTATCCTATCGGAGTCGGTGTGAAGTACAGGATTGCCAAACCGCTTTCTCTCACAATTGAATATTCATTGCGCCTTACCAATACAGATAAACTTGACGGTTGGTACAGGCTCCTCTCTGAGCGGGATAATTTTTCCTATGTCAACCTCGGTATTTCATATCACCTGGGAAGAAAAGAAAAACCAATCGAATGGGTCAATCCAATGCAGAGCATCTATGCAGACCTTTATGACATGAAAGACCGTGTGGATATGCTTAGCGGCGATGCGGATAAAGATGGTGTTGCAGATATTTTCGACCGTGAGCCTGACACTCCTGAAGGAGTGAAAGTGTATGGAGACGGAACTTCGGTAGATACAGACGGTGATGGTGTTCCAGACTGGAAAGATGTGGAGCCATTCTCTCCAAAGGGCGCACAGGTAGATGCTTCAGGACGTGAACTTGACGCAGACGGCGATGGTATTCCTGACAGCCGTGACATAGAGCCGAACACTCCTAAGGGTACTCTCGTGAATAGCCAGGGTGTGACCATTCCAACTGGTCCAGCAACCCAACGCGGAGGCGCATCTTCAATTCTTGCAGCTAATGGTTACCTGCCATCCATCTTCTTTGATATCAACAGTGCTGTCATTGATAAAAAATACGATGAAACACTTGCAAACATTGCCCTGGTGATGAAGAGCAATCCGGATGTGAAATTCGAAGTGATCGGAAACTGCGACTCCCGTGCCAGCAGCGATTACAACATCAAGCTCGGAAAACGCAGAGCAGAGGCGGTGAAGAACCACCTCGTGAAAAAGTATAACATTGACGCTTCACGCCTGAGCATCACTTCACTCGGAAAGAATGATCCAATCACCAAAGATCATCCTATGAACAGAAGGGTAGACTTCAAGGTGGCTGAATAATAAAAATGCAAATAACAAGAAAGGGCTGCGCTTTATGGTGCAGCCCTTTTATTTTGCTTTCAGTGCTTTCCAGAATTCCCAAATCACAATTCCGGCTGCGACAGAAATGTTAAGTGAATGCTTTGTGCCATGCTGAGGTATTTCCAATGCAATATCAGACAAGCCGAGAACATCCTCACTCACTCCTTCCACCTCATGGCCAAAAATCAGAGCGTATTTTTCTGACTGATTAAAAATAAATTCATTCAGAGAAAGCCCGCCTTCAGCCTGTTCAATTGAGATGATTTTATATCTATTTTTTTTCAATTCCATGACAGCGATGGAAGTCTTTTCAAAGTATTTCCATTCCACAGTCAGCTCTGCTCCTAGAGCTGTCTTGTGAATTTCACGGTGCGGTGGTTGAGCCGTAATCCCACAGAGATAAATTGCCTTGCATAAAAATGCATCTGCAGTTCTGAAAACCGATCCTATGTTGTTCAGGCTTCGCACATTATCCAGAACTACGACAATAGGGGATTTATCTGCCAGGCGGAATTCATCGGCGGATTTACGCCCAAGGTCTTCATTTCGTATCTTGCGCATGAGTAAGAATCTCTAAGCAAAAATATAAATTGCAAAAGAAAACAGGAGGAGAATAAATTATACAAATGGAATTTGTATTTTAATGCAGGTAGATGATTGCCTCCTGATCTTATCAGAAGTTAAAGCTAATAATTAAGCAGAGTGATTGAAGAAGAAGTGAAGAAATCGGCAGTGGAAACTCCGCTGATGAAACAATATTACGGCATCAAGGCGAAATATCCGGATGCTTTATTATTGTTTCGTGTCGGAGACTTCTATGAGACTTTCGGAGAAGACGCGATACGCGCTGCGAATGTGTTGGGAATTGTTCTTACAAAAAGAGCGAACGGAGCCGCATCCTTTGTCGAGCTTGCAGGATTCCCGCATCATTCCCTCGACTCATATCTTCCCCGTCTGGTACGTGCCGGAATGCGCGTAGCAATCTGCGATCAGCTTGAAGATCCAAAGCTTGCAAAGAAAATCGTCAAGCGTGGAGTCACCGAGCTGGTCACGCCGGGTGTTTCATACAATGACAAGATTCTTGAACACAAAAAGAATAATTTCCTTGCAGCCATTTATCCCGGTCCTAAAAGTACCGGACTCGCATTCATTGATATTTCCACCGGAGAATTCCTTGTAGCTGAAGGTAGTCAGCAATATGCAGATAAACTGCTTCAGGGTTTTAACCCCGGAGAGATTGTATATCCCAAGTCATGGAAAAAGCAGTTCACAGAACATTATGGCAACGCATATTATTCCTATGTGCTGGATGAATGGGTGTTTCAGGAAGACAATTGCAGAGAGTCATTAATCAGGCATTTCGGCACAAAATCCCTCAAGGGTTTCGGAGTGGAGGACTGGAGTGCGGCGATTGTCGCGGCAGGAGCTGCCCTGCATTATGTTTCAGATACACGACAGGACCAGCTGAAACACATTGCAAGCATTGCCAGGATTGAAGAAGACAAATACGTGTGGCTGGATAAATTCAGTATCAGAAACCTGGAGCTTGTCAGTTCAGCCAATGAAAAAGCAGTCACTCTTCTCGATGTCATCGACCATACCTGTTCACCGATGGGAGCAAGAAAATTAAAGCGATGGCTGATGTTGCCACTGCGTGATGTAAAATCAATAGAAGAGAGGCAGCAGGTTGTACAGTATTTTCTTGACAATCCGGAATTCAGCCAATCGGCTTCTTCCTTGATCAAACAAACCGGTGACCTGGAAAGAGTGATTTCAAAAGTCGCGTTGGGAAAAATATCACCACGTGAAGTGTATCAGCTGAAACGTGCACTCGATATTGTTTCAGATTTGAAGAAAGCCTGCGCATCAGCAGGCAATGAAACACTGGAAAGAATAGCTGACCGCCTGAATCCATGCATATTAATCAATGAAAAGATTAGCGCAGAATTGAAAGAAGATGCGCCGGCCATGCTGAACAAAGGAGGTGTCATTCGCGAAGGCGTAAATGCCGAACTCGACGAGTTGAGAAGTGTCGCCTTCCATGGAAAAGACCACCTGTTGAAAATCCAGCAACGCGAATCTGAAATTACAGGAATCCCCTCACTCAAGGTCGGATTCAACAATGTGTTTGGATACTACATCGAAGTCACGCATACACACAAGGACAAAGTGCCTTCATCCTGGACCAGGAAACAGACGCTCAGCAATGCAGAGCGATACATCACCGAAGAGCTGAAGAATTACGAAGAGAAGATCCTGGGAGCGGAGGAAAAAATTCTTCAGCTTGAGAGCCGCCTGTTCACTGAGTTGGTGCAGTCTCTCCTGGATTACATACAGCCCGTACAACTGAATGCCTCGCTGATCGCAAGGCTCGATTGTTTGCTTTCATTTTCCATTTGCGCTATTAAGAATTCCTATGTCAGGCCGGAGGTAAATGACTCGAAAATCATTGACATAAAAAACGGAAGGCATCCCGTCATTGAAAAGCAACTTCCGCCGGGAGAAAAATTTGTAGCCAACGACATATACCTGGATCCGGGCTCTCAACAAATACTGATGATCACCGGTCCGAACATGTCAGGTAAATCGGCATTGCTCCGACAAACAGCCCTCATCACGCTGCTTGCCCAGATCGGTTCATACGTTCCCGCATCGCATGCTTCCATCGGAATAGTGGATAAGATTTTCACACGCGTAGGAGCTTCAGACAATATCTCTTCCGGAGAATCGACTTTCATGGTGGAGATGAATGAGACAGCGAGCATCTTGCACAACATCAGCGACCGTAGCTTAATATTGCTTGATGAGATCGGCCGCGGCACTGCCACTTATGACGGCATCAGCATAGCCTGGGCGATTGCGGAATACCTTCATGAGAACGGCATACACAGGCCCAAGACACTATTCGCCACACACTATCACGAATTGAATGAGATGGCGGAAAGCATGCCCAGGATACGCAACTTTCATGTCTCCGTGAAGGAGCTTGAACACAGCGTGCTCTTTTTGCGAAAGCTGGAAGCAGGAGGAAGTGAACACAGTTTCGGAATTCACGTGGCGAGAATGGCCGGTGTGCCTGTAAAAGTTGTTCAGAGAGCCGGAGAGATTCTAAAGGATCTGGAGTCGAGCAGGGGAGGGAAAAACCTGAGTACGAAGAGAACTGTCGGAGCAAAAGACAATCTTCAGCTGAGTTTTATTCAGCTCGACGATCCCGTACTGGAGCAGATCCGGGAAGAGCTCATCAAAACCGACATCAACAACCTCACCCCGGTGGAAGCCCTGAATAAACTCAACGAAATCAGGAAATTACTGGGCAGATGATGTCCGCGAATATTTTTTGCCATTTGCTTGTTTTTAAGGGAAAATCCTTAATTTTGCACTCCTTCCTGAGGGAAGAAAAAGTTCGATTGAAATATTGAATTACATAAGCGGATTAGCTCATTCCGCCTTCGGTGGCAAAGCCAGCTTCGGCGGATAAATTAGTAGAGCACGAATACCCGTCTGAAATTAGAGTAAGAAGTTCGATTGAAATATTGAATTACATAAGCGGAAGTAGCTCATTTGGTAGAGCACGACCTTGCCAAGGTCGGGGTGGCCGGTTCGAGCCCGGTCTTCCGCTCTTAAAAAAGTCCCTCTACGCGAGGGATTTTTTGTTTCAGGCTATGAGTTCTTTTAATTTTACTTGAGTGTTAGAAGCAGAGTGAATGAACTGAATGAGTGTGAGAAACAGTGTGAGTGAAGAGAATGAGTGTGCGTGTCAGAAACAGGGTGAGTGAACAGAAATCTCTATTAATGTTCAAGCCATTTTCAATGACACTGCCTTTGCCCGGGTGGTGGTCCCGATTGCTATCGGGATGGTAGACACGCCTAAGGGTG